>OLWU01000001.1_pt1 | contig 44383 bp, 51 predicted proteins | sample 1673351 | NCBI WGS metagenome assembly OLWU01 (sample SAMEA103958109, study PRJEB25191) | human gut metagenome | biome: human-associated habitat [ENVO:00009003]; feature: intestine environment [ENVO:2100002]; material: feces | place: Germany | collected 2013/2015
AAAGGCTATATATTTGTCGAAGATGCTGGTCGTGGTTATAGGAGAGATCATATATGACAACACTTGAAATGAAAAAGGAAATCAATAGCAGTAAAAGAAGAAGTAAGGCGAATAAGAGCGTTGTGGTTACTACTTTTTACAATGACCCAGTGTTTAACGAGGTGATGTTGTTCCGTGCGGAATTCTCATGTGAAAGCGAAGCGGTTCGGTACGCTAATTTCATTTCAGAGTATTACAAAGAGACAGGTATTCCGCATCTCATCTACCTAAACGGTAGGTTCATGTATCACTACGAAGCAAACAATTTGAATATCAGAGGTGATTAATATGAGCTACTCAACTCATATTGGTAAGTTTATATCCGAAAATAAGGATTGGAAAGAAATCCTCTCAAATGAGCCTTACAACTTGAAAATTTCATGTGATGGTGAATATGTTCTCCTGAAGTATGATATGAGAACGGCAGATTTTAGTTCTCCCCTTGTAAGAGAAGCCCGAGGAATTATTTTCAAGGTGGGTGAGTGGGAATATCCTGTTTGTCATCCTTTTAACAAGTTTTTTAACTACGGTGAAACCTTTTCTGATGATGTCGATTGGAACAGTGCGGTAGTGTCTGAAAAGATTGATGGATCGTTAATGAAGCTGTGGTTTGATGATAATAGGTGGCATCTTAGTACAAATGGTTCTATAGATGCTTATAAAACAACCTTCAATGATAGAGATAATACTTTTGGAGAGTTGTTTGAAACAGCACTGTTATACAATGGGATAACCCTTACCGAGTTAACAAGAGACTTGGATACAAATTATACTTACATGTTTGAGCTTGTTAGTCCACTCAGTAGAATTGTTATTCCTTATGAAACAACAGATATCTATTATCTTGGATGTAGGAATAAGCGGACAGATAAAGAGTACCCATTCTTTTCAAAGGACCTAGATATCGTCTTTGTAAAAAACATAAAAACACCAAAAGTGTACCGTATGAGTACCTTATCTCAGGTTTTAACTGCTTCTGCGGACTTGCCTTGGGACGAAGAAGGATATGTAGTATGCGATAAACTGTGCAACAGGGTAAAGATAAAGTCTCCAAAGTATGTGCTTGCTCACTATCATCTAACAAATAGGGCGGTGAGCTTCAAGAATTTTGTGCAAATTGTTGTACAAGGTGAAGTAGAAGAATTTAAGCAATATGCAGTGCAGCATACTCTTGCAACTCTTAATCGAGCTATTGAGGTAGTGAACAGGTTTCGTTTGGAGTGTGAAAATGCAATAAAAGTTGTTACTGAATTAAGAAGCGAGGACAGATCGTATATTGCCAGTGTAATAAACACCTATCCTGCTAATATTAAACCTTTCATGTTTTTGAATATTGAAAAAGATTTCTCATTTGATGAGTGGACAAGTGAGTGGGAGATTGGTAAGTGGATGAAATTCTTAAGGAGATATATTGATGAAGATTCTAAAGATTGACGATAGATACGTGAACATGGATCATATTTTGTGTTATGACGTTAAGCAAACTGATAGAGAACCGGAGAGAATTATCAATTTTACTGTTTGTACAATTAACAACATACAGCTAAGAGAAGCATTTTTTACTAAAACCTATAAGTTTTCTAACCATGATGTAAAAGAAAAACTTGTTGAGTTGTTTTGTCATGAGACTGCCGACTATATTAGTTTTCATGATATTTGTAAATCCTTGGAAGAAAAATGCGACTAATAGTTATCTTCTCAGCATTAACCATAATCAATGTGGTGTTTTCCACTATTAAATCCATTGTAACCATTAACGGGAGTAAGACTGTTGCCAGTATAGTATCTGCTCTTTATTACGGGTACTACAATATTGTAATAATCTACACTGTTGCGGATTTTCCACTATGGCAAAAAATATCTGTTACTTTCTTTGCAAACCTTGTCGGTGTTTGGCTTGTAAAATGGGGCGAGGAACGCTCAAGAAAAGATAAGTTGTGGAAAGTTGAAGCAACACTTCCAAATAACAATACTGCTAAGGAAGCAATATCTAAATTGAAAGAGAAAGATATTCCTCTTAACTACATCGACATAGAGAAATATGTTATAGTGAATTGCTACTGCTCTACTAAGGAACAAAGTACTGTAGTAAAAACAATATTGAGTAATTACGGAGTGAAGTATTTTGTTAATGAGAGTAAAACACTCTGATAACTTGTGTTTTTGTGTTTCTTACTATATTATTATATCAATAACTTAGGAGGTATGATAATATGTACAGATATAATGAGGGCAAAGATTATTTTGATAACCTTGATAATTTTTATACTCCGGACGAGGATTCTCCTCAGTACAGTAATGATTACGAACACCGTAATTACAAGTCTTATACAGACTATAAGGCGGAAGAAGATTGTGATTGATAATGAATTTTCCCAAACTTTGTGTTATTGTAGGTGTGCCTGGAAGCGGTAAGACTACATATTGTGAATCAATCGTTAAAAATAATTCAAATTTCAAGCATTTATCTTCTGATCTCATTAGGAAAGAGATACTCGGTAGTGAAGAAGATCAATCAGCTAATGAACGAGTATTTTATATAATGCAAACTAGGGCGCTTGAGTATCTTAATGCGGGATATAATGTGCTCTATGATGCTACTAATATTACCAGGAAGAGTCGTGCAGCTATACTGTCAAAACTTCCCCTTTGGGTTCAGAAAGAAGCTATTATCTGTTGGGCGCCCATCGAAACCTGTATTGAAAGAGATAGAAATCGTAAAAGGTCAGTGGGTAAAGAAGTGATATCTAAAATGCTTCGAAATTATCAAGTTCCTTATTTTGACGAAGGATTTTCTCGTATTACAGTAAAGCATCCCGAAGGGTGGCCCGAGCAGGAGCAGGAATACAGAAAAATGCTTTTTTCTGATGACATAAATCAAGATAATCCGCATCACACGCTCACATTATTTGGTCACATGAACAAGTCATGTGAGTATATCAAGCAGCAATATAAAAATCTTAAGGATGTACAGGATCTGTATTACGCAGCAATGTGGCATGATATCGGTAAGAAATATTGTAAGTCTTTCATTAATGGTAAAGGCGAAAAAACTGATGTTGCGCATTACTATGGTCATCAGGGATATAGTGCGTGGATTGTTAATGGGTTATTGATTAGCTCAAATGATATTGCGTGGCTTGTAAATAATCACATGGATCCCTATCTTGATACTAAATATTATCGTAACCTTCCGCTTTGGTTAAAGACAAAGATTGATATTATTCATGAAGCGGATGTATACGCACATTAAGGAGTACTTATGTTAAAAACTAATTACGGATCAATTGTTAATGCAGATCAGCACATCATTTGTAACGCTGTTAGCTGTAATGGTGAGAATCACAATGAAACTACGAATCATGTATTCACTATGTATCCTGTTGCATACAATCATTATAAAGAGGCGTGTAACTTCCGGTCGTTGAGTGACCTTATCGGAACGGCACAGAATGTAAAAATTTCAAATAGAAAGTATATTTCTAATCTCTTTGTTAGTCTGACATCAAAGCCAGCACATGAATCATTGAATATTGCCATGTTTACAAAGGCATTCCGAGATGTTGTTCATTTTGCAAATTTGAATGCCCTTAGTATTGCAGTTAGTTGGAAATTGGGTGATACACAAATGAGTGATGAATTGTGGGAAAAGGTTGTTGATGTGATTGAAAATATTGCTAACAGGTATTCTCACCTTCAAGTTGTTATCTACAAGATTTGATATGATCGCATAGGGAGTGATGATGTATGAATTATCATTCTGATAATTGGATAAATGAAAAAGTACACGATCATTACATGGAAGCAAGGGAATACTTCCCGGACGACTCTATCGTAGGAATATTTTTACAAGGATCACAAAACTATGGATTGGATTATGAAGGGTCGGACGTTGACACAACGTTAATTGTGGTGCCCACATTCAAGAATATTGCAATGAACAAAAAACCAGTTAGTACTACTCATGTCAGAAGTAATAATGAGCATATTGATTGGAAAGATGTCAGACTCTACATTCAAACATTTAGGAAACAGAATTTGAAGTTTGTTGAGATTTTGTTTACACCTTATAAGATTATCAATCCAAAATATTCTTATCAGTGGAACAGACTTATTAATGCAAGGGAGGAGATTGCTCGGTATGCACCTAACCAAGCCATTAAGGTAATGGGAGGCGTGTCAAGGGAAAGGTATCATGCAATGGAACATCGGTATCCTTCTCGTATTGAATGGATTGATAGATTTGGATATGATCCTAAGCAATTACATCATCTGATAAGAATGGAGCAATTCATTGAGCGATATATTCAAGGTCAGCCTTATGAACATTGTTTGAAGGATTATGACTCAGAGTATCTGGTAAAAGTGAAGCAGGGATACTATTCTTTGCAAGAAGCACGCAAAGTAGCAGATGATGCAATAAAGAATATTGATGCTATGTGTGACAAATTTCTTTCTGTAGAGCATCCTGTCAACGAGAAAATTGATGATTTATTCAACGATGTTCAGTACGAGATAATGAAGTTGTCCGTTATAGATGAACTTAGTGAAAGTGGGTTATCATGTTCTACAATGTAAGCGGAAATGTACTTGATACTGATTGTAGTATTATTTGTGCTCCTTTCAGTTCTTCCGGTATTCCTGAAGGAGCAGTAAGTTCAGAATTGATGAATGATAAACGATTTTGTCATGAGATCGAAGGGTGTTTTTTTAGCGATGGATGGATCGGCAGATGTTTTGTACTAAAAAGCGGGTCTGAAGCAGGAATAGCTGTACTTATCACTAACGATACCCATTGTGAACATCGATGCAGTGTTCTCATTCATTTCCTATCCAGGGCTGTTAAAGAAATGCTTCTTATAGCTAATTTACATTGTTTTAGTGTGGCTATTCCATATAAGATGGGATGTGAAGATATGCAAGATGTAGATTGGAATATATTTCTGAAAAAATTTGAGGAATATATGAAGAGTTATCCTCAGGTAACTGTAAAGTTGTACAAGTAAGTAAATTAAAAGTATGGATGCGTAAGAACTTAAAAATTACCCGTCCTTTTTACTTGTAAAATTGTGAGACGTACTTTATAATATAGGTAACAAGATTGATGATGGTGGTGATATAGTTGAGACAGGTAAGGAATAATGTTTTTGAGACAAATAGCAGTTCTTCTCATTCATTGGTTATTACTACATTGAACGAGCATTATACCGAAGATGAAATGAGAAAAAATGTGTATATCAGTGAAAACGGTATTGTATGGATTTGGGCATCATCCTTGGAGTTTTACAATTATCCTTTTGATATTTTATGTACCTTCGAGAGTAAAGCTCGTTATGCAATTGCATCGTCCGATGGTAAATTGGTAAATGAGGTTGAAGCAATCTATCGTAAGTATATTCCAGAATTTGTAGCATTTCAGTTTGACGAGCGACCTGAAAGTTACGATAGTGACAATTATGTAATTGATTACGGCGGAACGGACGATTATTGTATTGAAGGATGGTTAGAGAAGTACAATATTACACTGGAAGAGTTTCTTACAAATAGACGGTATATCGTTATTGTTGATGGCGATGAGTTGTGTGTCTGGGATCATGTAAAGAATACAGGATTGTTAGACACCGACATGATTTTGCATGACAGCTATAAAGAATGGAAGAGTTATTTGAAAGAAAGGGAAGTTATTAAGAATGAGAACCGTTCGTAGTAATGTTTTTGAGACCAATTCAAGCAGTACTCATAGTATTGCTATCCCTAAGAATTGTGAAACGAATAATTTTATTTCATTTCATGTAGGTGATTTTGGTTGGGGATGGAACGAAGTAGATCCCGCGGATTATTTCTATACTGCAATCTATGAGACTTCAAACACGGAAGAAGAACTAAAACAGAAGCTAGATAAGCTATCTAGTATTCTGGAGTCTCGTGGTATTTCTTATAAGTTTTTCCCTGTAAAATATCATACCAGTGTGTATGAAGGAACCTGTTATCTAAGTCTTGATGATGGTTACATTGACCATGGCGATGAATTGATGGATTTCGTAGACGAGCTACTGGACGATGGGGACAAACTTGTACGTTTTCTGAGTAGAGGACTGGTATTTACTGGCAACGATAATTCTTATGCCGAAGAGCGTTGTTTTATTCAAAGGGACCAAGAGTATTTGGAGGAATACGATTGGGAAACTAAAACCACCCATAGTATTATGAATCCTTATTATATGCCAGAGCACACTGAATATGATTGGTATTGGAAGGGGAATTAATTATGAGACAGGTAAGACGAATGACATTTGAAACAAACAGTTCCTCTACTCACTCGCTTACTATTTGTCCACAGGAAACCTATAATAAGTGGCTTGATGGAAAGGTTTTATTTTCAGATTGGAAAGAAGATTTCATTGAAGTGGGAGAGCTAACTCCTGTTGATTATGAGGAAGCTGGAATTAAGTATGAAGCTTGTAAGCGTAAGTATTACAAGAGTTGGAATGAGTTAAGTTCAGAAGAGAAGAAAGAATACACCACAGAGTATGTACTAACAGATAAAAAGAAGGAAGACTATGATGAGTATTTAACATACGATGAGTGGTCTGATCGTCACAATAATGGTACACAGACATTTTCGCAGTATTATAAGACTGCTAGTGGAGATAATATTGTAGCTTTTGGCTATTATGGATATGAATAATAGATATGAGTCTTTGTGAATATTGCAAAAGTCGTTACTCCTGGGATTGTGATGATGGCCTTGCATATCCGGAGTGTGGATGTGAGAGTTTTAGCTTAGATTATTGCACACTATCTGAAGAGCAGAAAGAAAAAATTATCGATATGTTAACACCGAAAAGGAGCTACTATGATGAATGGTAATTGGGTAAGTTATCAAAATGGTAATTATACTGTAAGCATTGATTTGGAAACGGGAACTAAAATCAGAGAGAATGACTTGGACTTCTTTGAAGCTGCGTTCCCAGAATCCATGGACATCAAGATTACAAATCGTTGCAATATGAATTGTCCGATGTGCCACGAGGATAGTAAGTGTGATGGTGCTCATGGAGACATCATGTCTGAGAGTTTTATTGATAGACTCCATCCTTATACTGAATTAGCTATTGGTGGTGGTAATGTTCTTGAGCATCCTGATTTTTATGACTTCCTCGTTAAGTGTAAGAAGCTGAAGCTTATTTGCAACACCACACTTCGTCAGGAGCACTTTATGCAGAACCTTGACTTTATTCGTAAGCTTCGTGATGAAAAACTTATTTACGGCCTTGGCATTTCTCTTTCTGATCCTTGGCAGGACGGTTTCGTTGATGCAGTAAAAGAATTTCCTAATGCGGTAATTCATGTTATCAATGGTATTGTAACTATGCAAGACCTTGAGCACCTTCGGTATTCTGGAATTAAAATTCTAATTCTTGGATATAAGGAGTTTCGCCGTGGTGAAAAACTCTATGAAGATGCAAAGGCAAAAGAACACATTGATGGCCTTAAGCAGGACCTGTACAGCTACCTGCCCGAAATTGTTCATCACGGATGGTTTGATGTTGTTAGTTTTGATAATCTTGCTATCAAACAGCTTAACCCTCAGAGAATTATGTCCAAGGAAGCATGGGATGAGATGTACATGGGTGATGATGGCATTGATGGTGAAATGACTTCAGCATCTATGTATGTAGATATGGTAGAAAGAGAGTTTGCTCGTAACTCTTGTTCCACTAATCGGTACCCCATCACAGATAAGATTGAAGATATGTTTTCATTTCTAAAAACTAAGTGAAATTTTAGTGCTAAGCGTTATTGCTTAGCACTATTTTTTTTTGTTTTTACTTGTTCTTTTCACTATGTTATACTATAATAACATTAAGGAGGTGTCTAATGAATAAAATTTTCTATATTGCTGATTTACATTTGCAGCATAGTAATGTTATTAAATTTGATAAACGCCCTTTTACTAATGTAGAGGAAATGGATGATGCACTTATAAGTAACTGGAACGCAGTTGTAGATAAAGGAGATCACGTGTATCATCTAGGAGATTTTTGCTGGGGCAAGAAGGATGATTGGATTAAGTATCTAAAACTTCTAAATGGCAATATTCATATCATCAAGGGTAATCATGATTTGAAGGATTATCCATCAGATGTTAAGAAGTATATTGTAGAGGCACTTGATTACAAAGAGATTACTGACTGTGGGCGACATGTAATTATGTGTCATTATCCAATTATGTGCTATAAAGCATCTTATAATCCTAATTGCTATATGCTGCACGGTCACACTCATGTAACAAGAGAGCAGGATTTTGTTGAAAAGTGGACTAAGGAGCTAAAGGATAGCCAGCAAACAAGTGGAGATAGTTGTGGAAATATCATCAATGTTGGTTGCATGATGCCTTGGATGGAATATCAGCCAAGAACACTTGACGAAATTATTGAGAGGAGCAAGAATAATGCGAAATAAAATTATTACATTGATTTTAACTGTATTTCTTGTTTTGTGTCTATCCGGGTGTAGTGGAACATTCGAGGGGGTCTAAAGATTACACAAAACGCACTGGTGGTAGGCTACAGCCCACAATGATGCAAGATTTATATTATGATACAAATACAAAAATCGTATATATACTTTTTAATGAAGGTGCCGGATTTTCCGGATACGGTTATATGTCTCCTTATTATGCGCCGAATGGGATGCCCTATGTTTATAACGTAGAAACCAATAGCATAGAAGAAATTGTTACGGAGGATTAAAGATGGATAGGACTACGCTGGGCGACCGTATGAAAAATAACTATGAAAATATCAGCAGGTATTATTTAACTCGTAGAATGCCAGTAATTATTCGTATTGACGGCAAGACCTTTCACACTTTTACCAGGGGCTTTAAAAAGCCGTTTGATGATATTGTAGTCAAGACTATGCAAGACACAATGAGGTATCTCTGTGAGAACATCCAGGGTTGTGTACTGGGTTATACACAAAGCGACGAAATTTCTCTTGTACTTACTGACTATGCAGAGCTTACAACTGACGCTTGGTTCGGCAACAATCTACAGAAGATGTGTAGTATATCTGCAAGTATGGCAACGTTGGCATTTAATAAAGCTTTTACTCGTAATATTTCAAAACAATCTAAAAGATTTTATACAGAATACCTTGAGGAAAAAGATGCTTCTTATATTGAAACTCTTGAAATTGCAATGAATAAAGGTGCAATGTTTGATTCTCGTGTCTTTACAATTCCAAAAGAAGAAGTTTGTAATTATTTGATTTGGCGTCAGCAGGATGCAACTCGTAATTCTATTCAGTCTGTAGGTCAAGCAAACTTCAGTCAGAAAGAACTTCACGGTAAGTCTTGCAACAACATTCAGGATATGCTTATGATGCAGAAAGGCATCAACTGGAATGATTATCCTACAACCCTAAAGCGTGGTAGCTGTTGCATTAAAACAGTAATTCAAGATCTTAGCACAGATGTTAAAGAAGGAGAATCTCCTATTAGCAAGTGGATAATTGATAATGAGATCCCTATCTTTACTCAAGACAGAAATTATGTTGAGAAACTAATTTGAGGTGACGTATGATTACTATTTATAGATGTGATGTATGTGACAGGGAGTTTGATTCTCCCGAAGGATGTAGAGACCATGAGAGAATACATTTTGAAGGTAATAATAGGATAAAGTATGATCTAATTTCTGCAAACTCTGATGTTTGTGACTATTGTCAGAAATCCTACTATGTATACGGATGCGAAAGAGACTGCGATCACAAAAATTGCAGTATGGTTAATTTTTATTCCGATTTTGAACCGGTTGATCCTTTGCACAATAAGAGGATTAGTGGTGTATGAAACATTAAATACTAGTGAGTTAATGTAAATACAGAAATAAATAGGACAAATACGAAGCTAGATATGTAATGAAAACAATTGCAAAGGAAGGATATCTAAGATGAAGATATTAGTTGACGATATGCCAAAATCAACGAACTGGTAGATGCCGTAAATGAACTGCGAAAGAAAATAGATTGATGTAATATGGGAAAGTTAGCAAAAGAATTTGCAGATATTATCAATGAACAAGATTTTTGTTTTGACGCTCATGAGATGAAAGTTATTCAATTGGCTACTAGAGCAATTAATGAATGGGAAGACCAGCATAAAGGATGCTATGGATGTCTTCATCTGGGAGATAAAAAATATAGATGTGAATCTTGTGTAAGATTTGGTCATGATGATTATTATGTTTCTAATGGCTAAAATTGAATTTCAAAGGGGGAGAATTTGTGTACAAAATTTTACTATTATTAGCGATGATTTTTCTACATATTGTAGATGATTATTATTTGCAAGGATGGTTAGCGTCGGCAAAGCAGAAAAGCTATTGGGAGCAAAATGCACCAGACGAATTGTATAAGCATGATTATATAGTGGCATTATTTATGCATAGTTTTAGCTGGGCATTCATGATTATGGTTGTTCCATCTGTGTACACGTTGATTAACACAACAAATACAAATAATGCGTCCTTAGCGATTGCATTAGTATTTTTAACTAATTTATGCATTCATATGGATGTTGATAATTCAAAAGCAAATTTGAAGAAGATTAACTTGGTACAAGACCAGTTATGTCATTTGGTACAAATCCTTATCACCTGGGTTGCATTTGTAGTATTAGGTAATTAAAGATATACTCAAAGAAGTGAGAAGAATGAAGTTTACATATACTTGTAATAATTGTCCACAACTTAGTATAACAGAAGCAGAGCAAGAACGATTGAGGCTTTACGGAGAAGAAAGGTTTCACATGTGCTACAAGTATGGGAAAAGATTGTTTCATTGGGATACAGGAAGGAATCACAGTCGGAACATATATCCCTGTTCCGAGTGCGAAGCAGATATGAAAAAATGATTGGAGGCTCCCAAATGCCAAATATTGTTGGAGACTATTCAACTACCATTATTGATATTTTCAAAGATGTTGGAACAAGATACGAGAATAACCTTGATATTATTAAACAAACAGAAGATGAGATAAATGATATTAATCATGAAATCGAGTTATCTTCTCCGAAGGATATGTACCATGGATATTTGCTTTACAAGACTCTTCGTGAACTAAGAGTTAGAAGACGACAAGCAAAAGATGAGAATGATATTCTTCATGAAATGTATTGCTACATAACCAGTCAGAATGGCATTGAAGTAAAAACAAAGATGCAGAAATTACAAGGACACGCTGTGGAAACCGAAAGAAAGCTAAATAATCGGTCATATTGTCCTCGTCAGAGATCAGATCTTACTATAACGGATGCTTCTCCTGTTTGTAACAAACCATTTGAGCAGCTGATGAAAGAATTCAAAGAAACAAAAGTAATAACAAAAAACGGAAAACTTCGTAAATGATTACTGTCAATTAACTTGTGTATTTTCTATTACTACCTTAAAATAAGAATGTAAATAGTAAATAATTTATATGGAGGAACTTAACAATGTTGTTTTTGGCTATTATTTCTATTCTTTTTGGAGGTTTTGCAAGTGCTGGAATGAGCTTTGTGGGATTTCGTAGTTTCTACCGATCTCGTAAGTGGCAGCATTGTGTGGGCGGTGTCCTTTATGCGGTAGCTGCTTTCCTTCTAATTGGATGGGTTTTTAGTATGACAATGTAATATTTACGGAGGAGCTAAATGAGGAATAACGATATTTTAGAAGCATATTTTCCGTGCATGAAGTTGATTAATACTTCTTCAAGGCTGGAAAAAGAGTCTATTCTGCGTGAAAATACAGACAATAAACCGTTTAAGGAGGTGTTGAAGTACCTCCTTGACAATATGAGGATTTCAGGTATCAGCGAAAAAAGATTCAGCAAGGAAGTTGACATTTTGCTTCCTTATGCCACTGATGATCTGAGTATAATCACTCTGCTTCACTATTTTGATACGCATAATTCTGGGGCGGATGCTGATATCAGCTATGTAAAAGGATATACTCAGGAACTTGCTTATTGCCAGGACAGCTATAAATATCCTGAAGAATTATACAACTTTGTGAAAGATGTTGTTACAAAGTCTTTGAGAATCGGTGTGGACTACACCACTGCAAATAAAGTATATGGCAGCGACTTTATTCAGAAGAAAGAAGTAATGCTGGGAACAAGCATTGAGCATTGTGATATTCCTAACGGCACATGGTTCAGTGTCTCGCAAAAGTTAAACGGCACCCGCTGCTTTTATTGTAATGGGAGTTTCTATAGTCGCCAAGGTAAGGTATTTAGCGGGCTGAATCATATTGCAGAGGCCTTGCAAACTGTCTGCAGTAATATGGGTATGAACACAAATGATTGGGTATTCGACGGTGAGCTGATTTTGAAGGATCTTTCCGCAGGAGATAGCGCGTCATTCCAAATTAGTACCGGTATTGCCAATTCCAAGGAGAATGACAAGAAGGAATTGAAGTTGGTTTTGTTTGACGTTATACCCAGAGAATGTTTTGATAATAAGTCAGACAGCGAAAATTACAGTGAAAGAAAGAAGCTCCTTGAAGATATACGTCGAGTAGTGACTAAGACAGGAGTTGAAGATTTAGGTGTAGTAAAGGTATTTTATAGTGGAACTGATTTCAATAAAGTATGGGAATACCTTGATTACGCCGAGAAAAATGATATGGAGGGTGTAATGCTTAATCTTGATACTCCATACAGGTTTGGTCGGACTAAGGAACTAATTAAGGTAAAGAAATTCTACGCAATGGACTTACGAGTTATCCGTATTGAAAGAGGTACGGGTAGAAATAAGGATCGATTGGGAAAGGCAATTGTTGAGTATAAGGGGAATGAAGTTGGTGTAGGTTCGGGATTTAGCGATGAACAGCGAAATCATTTCTGGGAATATCCTGATGAAATTGTTGGGCATATTATTGAGGTAAAGTATAAAGAACAAACAAAGAATAAAGAAGGACTAGAATCATTGCAGTTTCCTGTATTTGTTTCTATTCGAGATGATAAAGATGAAGTAAGTTTCGAATAATATTTCTCAACTACATAGGCGCAGCATGCAATACTGCTGCGCTTTTTACTTGTATTTCTATATGTTTTACCTTATATTAAAAATTGAAGTAATTTTGTAAGGAGGAAATATATTGGCTGTAAAAGAATATACTTCTGACTCCATACAGGTGCTAGATGATATTGAGCATATCAAACTGCGTAGACAGATGTACATCGGAGAACATACTCAAGATGCACGACAGTTGCTTTCTGAGATGATTGACAACGCACTGGACGAAGTGCAATCCGGATACAGCGATAAGATTGTTGTAACAGTTGATAATAACAATTCCGAGTATACTGTAAGAGATTTTGGTAGAGGAATACCTCATGGTTTAAAGACTCTGGATGACGGAACAAAAAAAGAAACTATTGCAGTATTGCTTAGTAAGGCGAATAGTGGAGGAAAATTTGATAACTCTGCTTATATTGTCAGCTCCGGTCTGCACGGTGTTGGGCTAACTGTAACAAATGCCCTTTCTGATGAAATTGAGATTATTTCGTATCGTAAGGGTAAGTTTGTACGAGGTGTAGCTAACGGTACTACTGATGTTAATATTACATACGGAGAAAGTAAGGAACCCGACGGAACATTTGTGAGATTTATTCCGAATAAGGAGTATTTTAACACAACAAAGATTTCAAACAAATATGTTATTGACAGGTGCAGAGTAGCAAGTGCGCTGGGATTTAGAGCAGAACTCTATATAGATGGTAAGGAAGTAGATACAAATGCGGAAATGCATGATTTGATCCATGAAGATGAATCCGTGAAGGTTTCAACTTATGTTAACTCTCCTGTATTTGAGGTTAAGTCTTCTGTAGGTGAGATAATGAAGGTTGCACTTAGGTACACATCAGAGACTAATGACAGATATTTTGGTTATACCAATCTTCTTTCAAACTATCTTGGTGGTACTCATGTTCAGGAATTATCTAGAACTCTAACTCAAGCATGGGTTGAATTCATTGATAAGCATAAGAATATTAAACCCAGTGTTGATTTAAGACCCAATGATTATCTTGTTGGGTTAAGAGCCGTATGTGCTGTGTTTATTTCTCATCCTGAGTTTTCTTCTCAGACCAAAGAAAAGTTGGTAGTACCACGTAAATATTTCACGGAACTGATGGAATTGTTTAAAAAATCTTTTAACAAATTCCTTGAAGAAAATGTTGTAATAGCACAGCAATTAATTAAGCGTTTTGAAGAATATCGCATCGCACAAAATCAGTTGCTCTCAAGGAAAGAGATTAGTTCTCTTATTAAGATTAATACTGATGATAGTGATAATATCAGGAGACGATCGATTGTAAGTAAGTTAGTTGATTGTACTTCTCGTAGCAGAAAGGGAACCGAAATATTTCTCTGCGAAGGGAACTCCGCCCGTGGGCCATTCCTGTTTACACGTAATGTTAGTACACAAGCTGTACTTGCTTTAAGAGGTAAAATTCTTAATATTACTGGTAAGTCGGTAAAGGAAGCTGTAAAGAACGCAGAGATTTGCGATATTGCAAATTCTATTGGGTGCGGAATAGGTCCATCTTGCGATGCTAGTAAGTCAAGGTATGAAAAAGTTATCATTTCTGCCGACGCTGACCCGGATGGGCTCCAGATTACCTGCCTAGTGTTATCTGTTTTCGTTAACATGTTTCCTGACATGATAAAACAGGGCAGAGTTTATATTGCAGAGCCACCTCTGTATTGTTGGGGAGACAACCCCAAGAATTATGGATGGTGTAATAAAGTGGAAGATGTGCCAAAAGGAATCACCGCAACACGTTTCAAAGGGCTGGGCGAGATGGAAAACTCGCAGCTTGAGTATTTTTTGGTGAACCCTGAAACCCGTAATATTAAACAGGTGCAATATCCAAGCGATGTAGACGAATTCAACAAGATTCTTGGAACTTCCACGGGCAAAAGAGAACTGCTACAACAACTTGGTATTATCGAGGAGGGAAAGTGATGAAATTAGACCTATTTTCTGAACCGGTAAAGGAAACAGTTAGCAACAAAAGAGATGTAGATGCTGAAGATAGTACTCTCAAAATTATTGATGCAACTGAATTGGCTAAAACCAGCTATACGGAGTATAGTAGATATGTTGCTGGAGGCAGAAGTTATCCTCAAGTAATAGATGGGGCTAAGAGTAGCTATCGTAGAGCAATATACGGAATGTATAAGGGTCAGGGGCAAAAGAAAATGAAAGTGGCAGAGCTGTCTGCTTTTGCTCTGCCTTATCACCCTCATCCCACTTCTGTGTCAGGAGTTATTATACAGCTTGGAGAAGCTGGAAATAAACTTAAGTTGATGGATACACAGGGTAACTGGGGTGATAGCTCAAGGGGTGTGGAAGCTTCCGCAGATAGATATATTGAGGGTAGGCTATCAGATCTTGCACAGAAATTATTTTGTGATTCCATAGAGTATGCTGAGATGGTTCCGGGCGAAATAGATAAGCCTGAACCGAAAGCACTTCCTGCTTACATTCCTCTTTGTTTTATAAATGGTAGTTCTGGTATTCCATCAGGTCTGCCCACATTGAATATTCCTCCGATTGATATAATAGGAATGTTTGATTACTACATAGATGTACTTTCTCACAAAGATTTAAACTATGTTCCTAAAAAAGTACCGCTTCCTAACTTGGAGATTGATGTTCTCTCAAAGAAGGAAGATTGGGATACAATCATTAAAACCGGGAAAGGGTCTTTGAAAATTGCACCTCGAATGGAAATAGATAAGAATAATGTAATTACTATCACAAGCCTTCCTGAAACAAAGGGTGCTGACCATATACGGAAAATAATAGAGAAAGAAATACTCCTTGATAAAGTTGATTTTAGAGACGAATCAGCCAAAGAGGTGAGATATGTAATTGAAAAGGTTCCACATAAACAAGTGGACATGAAGGAGCTATATAATAGACTGTACACAAAGTTACAATCCTCTGTTACATATAATATGGCATTCTTTGATTCAGAAAAGATTTATGTTCCTTGTTCTTTCCACAAGGTGGTAAAGGAGAATATTAAATACCTAATTGCTACTCATACAAATCGTACAACAATACAGCTTGATCAAAATAGGTTAAGGCTTACTGTTCTTGAAATAATTGAGGACATGAAGAAAAAGAACAACTTTAAAGAAATATTTCAGCTTGATACTGAAAAAGCAATTGATTATATTTGTAATAGCTATAAGGTGGATAAAGATATTGCAAGTAAAGTTTTACAAAAGCCTCTTTCATATCTTACCAAGGAACATTTGAAAGAACTCGAAGATCTCAAAGATTTGATATCCTCACTTGAAAAGGATAACTCTGATATGTACGAATTCTTGTGCACAAAGTATAAGGCCTTAAAGAAGGAAGTGGCAAAAGTAGTTAAGGATAAATTCAAGCCCACAGTATTTGTAAATAACTGAACATATACACCAAGGGATATTTCTTCCCTTGGTGTATTACTTGTATATCAAGCAAAGATGCTATATAATATTGATGAAAGGAGGAGTTATTGAAAAATGGACTGTATGAACAGAAAGCAGCTTATTGAGGATATTGCTCAGTATTGTGACGATAATGGGGATAGTGTAAATCATCCCTCTCATTATCAAGGTAAACACGAGTGTATTGATGAAATGAGAGCACTTTTTGGTGACGAAGCTGTAAAGGCTTTTTGTCGTTGTAATATCTGGAAATATACCTATAGAGCAGATTCGAAGAATGGTGAAGAAGACCGTAAAAAAGCTGAATGGTATATGGACTATCTAATGAAGATGGAAAAGATGACAAGTAATAAATCTTTACTTGGATGAACTTTACACAGGGATCGGAGACAAATGTATGCTTAAAATTGAACACACAGAAGTAGTAGGTTGGAGTGCAGCTATCCGCGGAATGCGGAACCCGAAAAACTCGTGGGAGAAGAGTGATAGCTTTATTCCATGCCACCATAAAACAAAATGCCACGAATGTGAAGATAATCAAAAGTGCGCATATTATTTCGAAGATGGTGTGCCTTACAAGAAAGACGACTTTATCGGAACAAACGATCTTGACCTCATGACTCGCCTCCGAAACGCTGGTACTGACCATCGTAAGTTCATGCGGATGATTACCGTATATCTTGATATTACGGCTCCGCTGTATTGGTGGAAGGAGTTCGATACCTACAAGGTCGGTACAGTTGCCAACTCCTGCTCAACTATGCATAAGATTGCTGCGAAGGAGTTCACGTTGGAGGATTTTAGCTGCGAACATCTTCAAAATTCTTGGCTTGCTCATTTGAAGGAAACTATTAGGCTGTTGAACGAGGCAAGGGACGCATACAATTGGTGCAATACGGATGCTAAAAAAGATTGGTGGTGGCAGATGATCCAACTCCTACCGAGCTCTTACAACCAGAGACGGACGGTCATGCTAAACTATGAGGTTCTCGCTAACATGTATAAGTCACGTCGTAATCACAAGCTTGATGAGTGGCATACTTTTTGTGAATGGATTGAGAGTCTGCCTTATAGCGAATTGATTACTGGGAAAGGAGATTAACTATGATTCTTGTTATCTTGTTATAGGCATTCTGATGGTCACATTGGGCATAGTTTTATATGATAAACTCGACTATGGCAAAGACGAGATTGGTAAGATATTTCAAATCATAGGCACGGTTGTTACTATAATTTCAACAATAGTTACCATTGTGCTGCTTGTATGTGTACTTAATCGAGTAAATATTGACAAGAAGATTGCCATATACGAAGAGGAAAATACTAAAATTGAGCAACAAATTGCGGATACGGTAAAACAATATCAGGAGTATGAAACTGGCATCTTTACTGAGGTGGCTCCTGAAAGCTCCATCACACTTGTTGCTCTCTACCCTGAGCTTAAATCAGACACCCTTGTTCAGTCTCAGATCAAGGTATACGTAGACAACAACAAGACAATTAAAGAGCTTAAAAGCTCAGCCATTAATGCGCCTGTTTATCGTTGGTGGCTATACTTTGGTAAGTGAGGAATAAAAATGAAAGACGCCTATTGTGATAATTGTAGGAGAAAAGTCCCAACCTGGATAAGATCCAGAAAGGCGACTATCGAATATAACCACCGTACGACAACCTATGATGAGGCATACGCTGTCTGCAAATTTTGCGGCGAGGAAGCCCATGACCTTGTGGTGGAGGACATGAATAACAAACGTCGATCCTTTGCACTGTCAGATATCCAATAAGAAGTAGTTATTTGAAAAAGAGGAAAAGGAGGGCTGATAATGTCACTAGATATTTGGGCAAAAAGAGAAGTTGAATTGGCTAAGAATGAAGCTTTAAAGTCAGGGTCTGATAATTGTTCTGCACATTACATTTGTGAATGTTTGAACAGTGCACTAAAGGCATTTAATTCGTTGTGTGAAGATGGACACAGTGGAGCTTCTGTGGAACAAAAGTTGATGTTTTTACAACGATTGGTTCGTAGATTGCCTCTAACTCCCATTGATGAAGATACTATTTGGGTAAAGTCTGCCATTTCTGAGTCCGGAACAGTTACTTACCAGTGTGCAAGAATGACTGGTCTTTTCAAAGATGTGGATAAGGAAGGGAACATAACTTATAGCGATGTTCATCGTGTAGTATGTGTAAATAAAGATGATCCACACGCTCCTGTTTGGTATAACGGGTTTGTGTCAAAAATTGTTAATAGCATTTACCCAATTAAGTTTCCTTACTATACTTCAAATGATCCTATCATTGCATATGTGTCTGAACACACCACGTCCTTGAGTGAAGATTTTGACACAATGTGTATTGATAGTGTGAAGCTAAATAGTGGTGAAATTGTAGATGTAAAAAGATTTTTCAAAGAAGACACCAATATTAATTCTTGGGTTGAGATCGATGAGGAAGAATACAATAGAAGAGTTGAAATTGAAAAGACATTGAATAAGTAGTACACTAAGATGTTTATTGAAAAATGAAACTGTTGTAAGATTATGCGTCCGGTGGATAGTATTTTGAAGGAGTGATTTACATTGGTATATTTATTTTTACTGGGGCTCTTAGTTACTTTGATATTTTCGGTTTTGGAATATGTTTTCAGTGACAACAAGAGAAAGAAAGCTTGCATAGCTATTGTTCGCTATTTTAAGATTCCTCTATTTTTGTTACTGCTTATTATTGCTATTGGCAATAATGTAAATATCAAGCTAAACAGGGCTGGATATGATAGTTATAATAAATGCACCTATATGAAGAGTTATGAGATTGAGGATGCATATTCCTATCTAAAACTACTGTCAAATAATAAAGAAGATAAAGCTGATATTACACAGGAAGATATGTATAACGCAGTATTAACTAGCCCATATAGTTCTCAGGATAATTACATTATCTACAAAATTAGTAAAATACAGGCTTGGGAATCACAGATTAAAGAAGTTGAACCGAGATACTATAATTACAAGATTATTAACACAATTATATGGGGAGTGAGTAATTGAGTATTGATAAATGTTCTTTCTGTGATTATGTTACACGGATAGACTGGATGAGGTTCTTTGATGAATCATTAGATTTGTCTATGGAAGAGGAAGAAGTCGATTATATTTCGGATTTATTTACAAATCAGCTGTTGAACTCAGTTGATAACACATGTAATGATATCGACTATGTAAAAATTAAAGAGTTGACACCTAAGGTGCATTGTGGTGGTCTCACTTGTGTGTTGAAAAATATACAAATTGTACCACTACAAGGAGGTAAAATAGTATTAGGACTCGAGGTTATTGTTAAGCCTAACTTATTTTCAGACCGATGGCGTAAGTGTATCTTTAGAGGGTATTGGGACGGATATGAGTGGCACACAACTCACAATGAATAATCTTAAGGAGAATGAATTATGAATGTATTTGAGCAAACAATGAAGGAAATGACCCCGGAATGTTTAGCAAGTATTTTGGTAAAACCTGCGGTTGTAAATGGTACTGACATGTATTATATGACCACTAGTGGTCAGCTTTTTACCTTTGATAAAGAAGGATTGCAGAAAGCAGTTGATTATCAATACCAAATCCTTATGCGGGAAATTACACAAGCTACTAAGGAATCCGACAATAAGTAATTTACAATCTTAGGACCCTACATAGGGTCCTATTCTTATGTTGTTGCATTTTTGCTTGTTAGCTGCAAGGCTTTTGTGTACCAGAGGTACATGTATACCTAGTTGTGTAGAAATGAACTGCATAAATAATACTTTTACTTTGTATATAGCTTTGTAGACAAAAGGAGAATTAGTTATGAATGAAATTGAAAAAATGCTAAATATAGAGCAAAAAGACAGAAACGATAAGTTTTACAAGATTAGCAAGTTATTTAAAGAGGTAGGGTTTAACATTGTTACCTCAGTTAATGGCATTAGTTTTGTAAATGATAACACAGACATTAAAGCTTCTTTTTATGTAGATGGTACACTTAGCTATCAAGGGTATATTACTTCTGATTTGGATAAACATATTAACTATTCCATAAGCGGAAGTGATAAAAATGTTGTTAAAGCAGCAGATGATTTCATTGATTCTTTCCTGAGGTACATTCCATAACTTGTATTAAGTATAAAGAAGCCTCCAAATGAGGCTTCTAAATTTGCAAATTTAGAAGTTTGAAGAAAGGAGCGCAGAATGAGTAAAATCAATATTAGAGAGTCACTTCGTAATATGGACGCTGACTCTTGTTGTAAATATGATTTACTGACAATGTACGATGCTTGCCTTCTCACAGATGAAGACAAAGCTGACATTGCAAAACTGCTGTTTGACAACGAAGATCCTGAGGTAATATATCAGAAACTATGCACTTATTTCTGTGACGACGATGTGAGTGAACTGACAGGATTAACTGATGTTCAGAATGTGACGCCCTTTGAAGCTATCATTAATAATGTAAAAATGGGCTTAGACCAGAAGTATGATAGTGTGTTATATAATGATGTTGCAGGACAATTTGAAATTACGAGTAAAGATACAACATATACTTTCGGATTAAGCCCTGTGGAATATGAAACTGACGGCATATCGTTATATGTAGATTATAACTACGATATGCCTATTAACTACACTTCAATAAAGGAAGCTTCTGAAGATATCTTAACTAAGTGTAATGAAAAGGTATTAATGGCATCCCAATCAAATGCTGTTCTAGATGATGATACTATGGAGTACACTGTGTATGATGTAGTAGAAGATGAAGGAAGACTGTGCGCTAAATGCATGAACGAATCAACGAATAGTTTTGAGGATATTAAGCTGGGCAAAGTTAATAGCGATGCTGTTAACGAACTGCTTAATAACATTCTGAATAATCCTAACTACAAGTTAACGAATGATTGCAGAAAGAAGATTGCAGACAATTCAGCTCCTTGGGGTATTGTAATGTCACCTGGATTTGATATTACTGCAACTAATGCCTTAATGAGCACAGGAGATTTTGGTGGCAGCGTATCTTTTGGTGAATCGGAAGAGCTCACCTTTGAAAATGGTGATCGTGTAACCGACGGTGACCGTAAGGGTACAGTTATTGATTGTGACTCCATCAAAGTACTTGTTGATTGGGATTATTCTGATACGGACGACATTGAGTGGGTTATGAAAGAAGACCTATCCTTTGTAAATGCCTTGAAGGAAAGTGAGAAAGAAGATTTACGTGACGGTAACCTCACTGAAAAAGATTTGATTGATGCAGGATATAAATATGTTGCAAGTAACTCCCCTTACGATTTATATAGAAAGATTGTCGGTGGTAAGGGTGATTGGTATGCTGTAAACTATGAAAATAATACAGTACAGCACATAACGTACGCACAAGCTCGAGGTTACGAACCGATTGATGATACAACGGGTATAAAGAAGCTGTCCATGGAATTAGGTAAAAAACTTCTGCCACAGAATGAATCGGTTGATGATGGTTGGGTAAAGAGATGGTCTTTTGCAGATAAGTGGTATAAAGGTCCGTTCGTTATTTCAAAGAATCCTGAACCTTATAAGGGATACCATCTTGAAAAGGTTAAGCCAAACGGTGCAACTGCAAAACATTATGGCAATTTCAACAGTATTGACGATGCCAAAGCAGAAGCCAGTAAGTACTTAAAAGAGTCCGCTGATGACGATGTTAACTCTAATAGATTCCTTCCTAATATGGAATATTGCCCTGCATGCGGTGGAACACGCCTTAATGTAAAGACGGGTGTCTGTGCAGATTGCGGGTATGATGAAGGTGACTGGGGATATACCGGAACGGACGATTTAGACGAAGACGAAGAAGGATACGTAAATCTTCATGAAGCGTTTGAAGACACAGACGAACTTGAGCTCAAACAAGCCCAACAGGAATTTAGTAGTGCAGCTACCTCAATAAATTCCACTAAACTTCCTGCTATCTATAAGATGGTGAATTTCCGTTCAGGGGATGTAGTAGTTGATTTCGGTGGAGGTAAGTTTGATAACGCCGTTAATTACTTAAAAGATAAAGACGTTACACTTTTAGTGTATGACCCTTATAATAGATCAGCAGAACATAACAAAGAGGTGCTTCGTATCTTAGAAGAGCATGGAGGAGCTGATGCTGCTGTTAACTCAAACGTACTGAATGTTATCAAAGAGCCTGAAGCTCGTGAAGCTGTTTTAAGAAATATTAAGAAAATTACAAAGCGCGGGGCACCTATTTATATAACAGTATACGAAGGTAGAGGAGACGGAGCAGAAGGTCCCACTAAGAGTGGTTATCAGCTAAACAGAAAGGCAGGTGATTATATGGATGAAGTTGGAAGTGTATTCAGTAATGTTAAGCGTAAGGGTAAGTTGAATACTGCTATAAACGAATCAACTAGAATGAATGAAAGTATTGTTACTGATGCCAGTAATATTGGACAAGGTTATGCAGCACCCATTATGGTAAGTCTTGTCACAAAAGCAAAAGAATTAAAAAAATGGGTGAAAGAGTATAAGAATAGCAAGGATAAAGATTCATTTGAGCGCTTCCTTCCTAGAGTCGAAGATGATATTCTGGATTATAAATCTGAGATCGAAGAAAAAATTAAAGATTTCGATAAATACTGGGAAGTACACAAGAAAGCAATGTTAGATAATATTTCCGAAGCTGTATCCATTCTTAAAAATATCGAGATTCCTGGCTTAGATAGTAAACTTTCAAAACTAAATGAAAGCTACTCCGACGATGAATGGATTGATAAAATGTGGGAAGCTTTTCAAGGCATTTCAGGGATAAAGGATATTTCTGAAGGTAAAAATCCTAACACATACGTTGTAACATTTGACACTGAGGGATCTGCTACTGCTCGTACTCGTATTTTGCTAAAAGCTTTGATTAAAGCAGACCTTGATATAGAATTGGATAGTAGTAACGGTTCAAACGTGTTTACTTTTATTACACATAGTAATGAGTGGGAATTTATTAAAGGTAAGATGATAAAAGACAGTGACGGATTCTTAACATCTTACGATTGGTACCGTAATACAGATAGCGGATTAAATATCTTCATGTTCGGAGCAGATGAAGCAGATCCTGATTATGCTGACTGGGAAACTGAGTCAGATTCCGAGGCTGAAGATTGGTTTAATTCCTACACAGGATTTGATGAAGAATAACTTTATAGAGTTTTTCACAGAAATAACAAGAGATCCTTGATAATGATACTATGAAATATATAGATCAATACGGCGAAGAGTAAACAATAAACGCTATTACTAGTTATTAGTGATTGGGGGTATTATTTTAATGAATAAAGTTTATAAAATAAAGGATAAATTCCTTTCTTATGTAACAGATTATGAGGTTGATAAGGATGAGCTTATTGCAAAGTTTGTAGATTATCTTACAGAAGATGAACTGTATGATTTTGCATTGGAGTATTGCGATGACTTCACTGAAGACGAAATTGATGAATCTTTGGGTTCAAGCGGTACTGCTGAGTTTATATCTAACGAGTTAAAAAATGCTGCTTATAAATTGTTTAAGACTCCAGAGTGGGGATTTGATAGCGACAAGGAGATTGAGGATTATATCAACCCAATCTTTGCTGTTTCAGAGGACCCTAAAACAGGTGACATTGAAGTACAAGTTAGAGCTGAATTAGAATATGATAACTTAATGGATCTTTCCGATGTGCTATACAAGGTTGTATCAAAATATGATAAGGATGCGTACTTTGAACCAGAGCAACCAGGCATCCTTTGTGCATTTATTAGATATTAAAGAGGAGAAATAACTATGAAAAGTAGCTCTCATGATATAAGAAAGGAAATGAAGGATTACATAAGAGAAGGTCACATAAATAAGGATAAACTTATTGATAATTTTATAGACTTTCTAACCAGAGATGAACTGCAAGATTTTGTAATTATTTTTGATTACATGACTGAGGACGAATTGTCTGAGTCTTTATCTGAGTTCACTGATAGTGAACATCAAATTATCAGAGACACAATTGATAAGTTCTATCCTGAATATAGAGAAAGACCTATTGGTCGATTTCTGGACGATGTGCAGATGAACACCCTTTCGGATGATTGTTATGTTGATCTCGATGATGCTAGAAACGAACACATGGTTTCAGACTCAGATATTGAGAAGATGATTACAATCGATGAATACTATGTTGGAGTTAACGACAATGTTGGAATTGTATCTATGTTAAATCCGAAGGATGGTAAGATATACCGATACACTGATTTTTAATAATGTCGAGGTTGCCAGATGGAAACGCTAAGAGAAGTTGCTGCTGAATTACACGATTGTCTTAATATAAAGATATGGGACGAGGATAATAATCTTCGTCCTATAGTAAGAGACACGTTAATTCATATAACAAAACAATATGCAGAAGATTCTGAGGTCCTTAACTACGACGATATACTCGATGCGGAGATTGTAGGCAGTAACGCAAGTTATAACTACACCCCACACTCAGACCTTGATTTACATCTTGTTGTGAATATGGAAAGCCTTAGTTGTGATCCTGAGCTATTTCAGCTTGCTTGTAACGCAGAAAAGATAAATTTCAACAAGTCATATGATATCAAAGTTAGAGGAATAGATGTAGAGTTATATGTAGAGGACGTCAAATCCTGTACAGCATCAAATGGTATATATTCAATATTTAGGGATGAATGGATAAAGTTTCCTGCAAAAATTGAGGTGCCTAGCTTCGAGAATGACGCTGAGTATAATACTTTACTAGATGAATATAAAACTAAAGCAGAAGACTTGTTAGAGCCTAATACAAGTGCTGAAGACATTAATAATTATATTAATAGTCTCTATACCTTCAGAAGGTCAGGAATAATGACCGACGGAGAATTTTCAAAAGGTAATTTCATATTCAAGGAAATTAGAAACCTTGGGTTATTAGATGCACTAAAAGATACTCTAAAGGATATTCGCAGTAAAGAATTATCCGTTGAAAGTTTACTTGTAAATAATGAATCAATAAATTATAATAATAGTGAAATTGATAAAGACAGATACGCTAGAAGTTTTGTTGAATTGCCTTCTTTTCGTGAAGCCTTAGATGCTTATGGTCTGGGAGACGAATTTCTAATGGCAGTGGAAAATGCTATTATATCAAACCCTGAAGCAGGCGATATGATTCCTGAGACAGGTGGCGCTAGAAAACTTCGATTCAAAGTGTCCAACAAAGGAAAAAGCGGCGGATATCGTATAATATATGTGGACTTTATAAGTGACACTGTAGTGTATTTGATAACACTCTATGCCAAAAGTGTGAAGAAGGATCTTAGTAAAAGTGAGATAAAGGATATAAAACGTGTAGTGAAGGGAGTAAAGTAATGTCAAAGGAATTTGTTTTTAAGACCGATGTTTCTATAGAAGAACTCGACAGAAGAGCTCAGGAATTTGAAAGTAAAAGAGCCTCATTGTGGAACAAATCTATGGAAATGCTTCAGCATGACATTACGAGTAGAAAAATGAAAAAAATGAATGAATCAAGAAAATATCGTGTTAATTACTTGTTAAATGAAAGTTACCACTATTCCATTGTTGAAGCAGAAAACGAAGATGCCGCAGAGAAAAAGGTTAAAAATTATCTTGCTGATCCTGATAGGAAGCTTGTTACTCTCGGTGTGGAGGAGCAGGAAGGTACTATGCTTGAGCCGGGAAGTGATTCTGCAATGGCGGAAATAATTAATCAGCTTATTGTGGATGAATGGGAAGCTATTAGTGGTTATAATAGTGCTTCTGTTACTGCTCAGCAGATTGGAGCTGAAGATGCGGCAAAGTTATTTGCAGATATAGCTCGAGAAGAAGCTGCACATGTAGGTGAGTTACAGCAGCTATTGAAGTCCATTGATGAAAATACTCATGCAATCGGTGAAGGAGAAGAAGAAGCTCAGCAGAAACTGGATGAGAGTGTTGAATCTGACTATCGCGTTATGCAGAAAAATTATAAGAATTCACAGTCTTTCAAGGATATTGAAAAGGAAAGTGGTGAATTTCGTGATTTGACTGATAACCTTAAGCATAAGAATATTCCTTATGACATCTATTATAATAAAAAGGATAAGGGCGCTACAGTATTCTACGAAAGTATCGGTAATTTATTTAATGATAAATTAAGTGATACAGAAAAAGCGAAAGTAATCACTGTAATTGACGAAACCTACAATAAGACAGTAGAAGAACTTATTGAGCAAATACAAGAAGGTAAGTTCGATCCTTCGGATTATGAGGTTCGTGAACCTAATGGTATCGAATTTTTCAGTACAGATATGAGTAATGGTAAAGGAGAAGTTGTATATCATTATTTCTTGATGCCTCAGAATGGTGACATAATTGTATATGTAGATGTAAAGTGAGGTTTTGATATGAAAAGAAAAGTAAGAGAAAAATTTGAAGTTGGTAAAGCAAACATGGAGTTTCCTGATTATGAAATTAAGATTGAAGGTCAGACCCCCATTACCTATGCTGACGCTATAAATAAAAGGATCAAAAATATTACTCAGATTAAAAAAGATTTTGAAAGAAAAGATAAAATCATGGACGAATTTGAAAATGAAAATCAAAAGAGATTCGATGAGTCCTTTGATAAAGACTTAGTCGATAAATTCATAGAGTATCATGAATACCCTGGTAACTATGATGATAATAGTGGAGCTTTTGATAAGGTTTACAAGATGCTTGACACATATGCAAGAGAAGATGAGAATCCTGATAACATGACCGTTGACGAGTTATTTGTACGGGCACCTGGAAGTGAACAAGAAAAGATGATCAAACTTATTAAGCCGAATATGAAAGAATCACTATATACCGACACAAAGCTGTATAAGGAAGCTGTAAACATTTCAGAAATGCTTTCAAACTTTATTTCCGAGCTTGGAAAGATTAATACTTCAGACTTTATGGTTGAGAGCGATTTTGAAATTCTAAATCGTGCTACAGAGGTTTTAGATGGCTTTGCCACTTCTTATTCTTACATCATGGATAATGAAAATGTATTTGAAAGTAAGAAATGTCCCGATTGTGGCAACGAAGTTTGTACTTGCGACAAGACCTCAGAAAATCTTGAGGAGGCGGGTAGAGCTACCGCAGAACTCCGTAAGCCACGCTCAGTGATCAATAAAGAAGATAAGTTGTATTCCCGTGATGATGTTTGGGCAAAAGTGTATGATGAACTTAGTTCAGAAGTTGAAAACGAAGGCCCCAAAGGGGAAATCTATAAAGAAGTAGATATTCCTCGTGGTAAGAGATTTATAGGTCCTTATGTGGGTCCTGGTAATGATGATCTTACAGTTTATGCACACATAAAAGATGATTTGAAGTGGGCAAAGAAGATTGCAGATCACTTTGGACTCAAGATTGACATGAAAGAAGATAAGAATAAAACCACTAACAAGTATTATCCATTCTATGCTATACTGAGAAACGTCAGTGATGCAAAGGTGTCCGATAAGGAAATGGAAGAATACATGAGTGACATAGATTAACAAATAATTGAAATAGATGACTAAAGGGTGACTTAGCTTAAACAACTAGGCCACCCTTTAGTATTGTATATATTTGTATAAGAAGAGGGGAGTATAATTAGAATGAGTATGTTTGATAAATATACCGATAATTCATACACGGCGTATAACTTAACTCCTCCCACCATCCATAAACAAAAATCATTGCTGTTGAATCCCCCTTATATAAAATATGACACTAGAAAGAATCCTATACAAATGGTGTGGGACCCAGTGGATGCTTTTAGCTTCAGCATTAATTTCGGTAAGAATATAACGGTGTTTGAAGATGACATAATATTTTCAGCAGAGGGGCAAAAACCTACAGAAACAACTTCGGGTAGAAAAGGTCTTAAAGCATATAATATTGTAGAAGGTAAAAGTTGGACATGTAAGGGTACAATAAATGATTCTTTCGCAGAAGATGAATGGATACCAATTATGGGAGGATCTAGTTCCAAACTTCCTGAATGGGAGGAAGTTAAGACACCAAAACTAAGTGCTTTTACATATACTTTTTTTGACACCGCAGAAAGCTCCAGCGGAACAGATGCAAAACAAGATCTCTGGGTATGGGAAGAAGATGAAAAACTTAACTTTCCACAGAATGGTACAAAGATAATTATGGTAAGTGCCTTTAACGGCGACACTGAATTTGAGTGTGAAATACAGAACTTCCGCAGGGAGAAATTATATTCATATATAAAAGTAGGTGTCCCACCAGTTATTGACATTTCCTCTCTTGTTACACCGCTACTTGTTGAAGGACAATACTTTATTCGCGCTATAATAAAGAAGGGATCACAGATAATACAGCAGAGTGAAATACCTGTAACTATTATATGTAATCCAGAAAGATATGTTGATAGTGAGAGTAGTGAAATATACGAAAATACTTTTACTACTCAGCTTAAATACGGAAGTACATTTACTTGGGAACCAATAGGAACAGTTGGTGACGATTATGTATGGATTCCTATTAGTTAAGAGGACTTAATGATGTTTATTACAATAGAAGATAATTACTTAAAAATGAATAGGGGAGACTCTTATATATTACCTTTAGTGATAAATGAGGGAACCAAATTAGAGTTTAAGCAATATCAGCTAAGACAATTTGATAAAATCTATGTGGGAATAATGGAGTATAATCAAGCATTTGAAGATGCAATTATAAGAAAGGTTATAACTATAACTTCACCTACAGATCGTTACGGTCATCCCTTGTTAAAATTATCACCAAAGGACACGGAATATCTAGTGACAGGCAAGTATTTTATTGAGATAAAACTTGTACAGAGTGATTTTAACGAGGGCGAAACAGTTACAACAATTCTTCCGTTGAAGGAATTTTTCATTAACGGTACAACCAAGAATGTGTCAAACACTTATGTTAATGCAGAGCCTGTCGAAAAAGTGACAAAAGAGTCAAATTGGGAACACATTTCCGAGCCCACCCAATCAAACCCTGTGATGATAAAAAGTGAGTATCAGTGGGTTCAAATTTGATATATAAGATAAGGAGTAAAAATGGACAATAATAAATTACCTTATCAAGAATTACTTGAAAAAATAGCAAATACACCTGAAAGCATAAATCTATATGACCAAATAACCTCAAAGTTTAAAACTTGGATAAATAATCAGACTCGATTGAATGCTACCAACATGAACTCCTTGGTAGCATTTATTAGGTCCTATAGCCAAGAGGTTGGATCACTTGTGGAAGGACAAGTGTCAGAAACCTTAGATTACTTTGTGCAGTCCAATGCTGGATGGAAGGTTTCTTCCAATCCTCCTTCAAGTGAAGATGTTGTAGGAGGAGAAATTTTTAATAACTATGTTAAGAATAAGGCCTCAGGGAAATTCAGTCACGCTGAAGGCAATAAAACAGAAGCTTCTGGAGATAACTCACATGCTGAAGGCTCAGAAACTGTAGCTGCGGGTGTAAACTCACACGCACAAGGTAAGGCCACAGAAGTATCTGGCAATAATTCCTTCGGTGGAGGTACTAACACATCCGTAGCAGGAAATAATACTTTTGGATTCGGTGAGGGTGTTACCTCAGGTTATAATAATCAATTTATTGTTGGTAAATTTAATAGTAACTCTGATGACAACATAGTTGAAGTAGGCTACGGAAAATCAGATACTGACAGAAAAAATATATTCAGTATTGAGAAGACCGGTATCGTGCTTTCCGGTACAAACTCACTTTCTTCAAACAACACAGCAAATACACTTACTCCTAAAGGGTATGTTGATGCTGAGATTGAACGGTTAGACAAAAATGTATGGTTAGGATACATTGATGTTACTTCAGTGGTTTATCATAATACGGAAGCATTTACTAAAGCCCTCAATGACGCAGCAAAAGAATTCACAAAAGACACAAACCCACCCTCTGGCAGAAGTGCAAAAAATGGAGATCAGATAACTGTTAAAATAACAGACCCGACTTCCTCAGATCCTGACTATCCTGAAATATGGATGTTCCGAGACCCAGATCCCAAAGACCCATCTTCCGAAACACCCGGTAAGTGGTTATTCTTTAGTTCTTTACAACAAATTGTTGATGCTTCCAAAACAGCAAAGGGCCTTGTCAGAATAGGAGATAATATCAATGTAAATTCAGAAGGTTTAATCTCTGTTCCTATCGGAGGGTCCGGTACAAGTGGTTCACTGGGAGTATTGAGAACAGGGGATAATATTACTAATAGTAATGGACTTATATCAGTTCCTGTCGGTACAAATTCTATATTCGGTGTTTTGAAAACCGGGGATAATATTATCAATACAAATGGTGAGATTAGCGTCCCGGTAGCAGACAATACAGTAAAAGGTGTCGTTTCTGTAGGTGAAAATATAGATGTTACTGCTGGAAAGATCTCTATTTCAAAGTGTAGTAGTGATACCTACGGTGTAGTAAAAGTTGGAGATAATATATCTGTAACGGAAGGAAAAATTTCTGTACCTCAAGCATCTGATTCAGTTTTTGGAGTTGTTAAACTCGGAGGTAATATAATAAAGGATCAGAATAACAACCTCTCCTTTGAGTGGAACGAATTCTAACTAAATTGTATTTTAACATTGATACTTGAATAGATAAAATCTATTTCTGTATATATTCGAATATCTACAAGAAAGGAGCCATAGATAGATGGCAAGTGTACTATTTAAGTTTGGTAATCAGGCTGCATTTGATGCATTAGCTTCAGGTGCGGGATATGATTCCAACAGCTTGTACTTCATTGAGGATACTGCAAGACTTTACAAGGGCAGTGTTCTAATGAGTGAGCAGGCGATTTTCACAACTACAGTGCCCCAGTTTGGTTCTGCAAAAGAAAATCGTATCTATGTTGTAACATCTGCTGACGGCGTATCACTTTATGTTAAGAGTTCTACTGAGATGGTCCAAGTTGGTGGTGGCACTGTAAAAGCAGGAGCTATTACCTCCATTGAAGCATTTGACGAAAGTGTTATTACCAAAGCAGCTGGATTAGTAGAGGGTGTAATGCCCGATAGTGATACCACTATTCCTACTGCAAGTGCAGTTAAAGGAGCTATTGAGAAAGCAGCTTCAGAGCTGTCCAAGAAGCTTGAAGATCTAGGTGACCCCGTTGTTAATGCAAGTGCTGCGAGAAGCGAGGATAATAGCGGTACAGTTATTACTTTAACTCGTGCTTCCAACACTAATCCTATTAGCTTAACGGTTGGTGATCTGTTCCTTACTTCTGCGGAATACGATTCTGTTACTCACAAGCTAAAATTATTTGTGAAAAATGTGGAACAACCGGTTGAGGTTGATCTTGGCGAACTTATTCCTCAAGCTGTTACTACCGCAGATGTTGCTCTGAAAGAAGAAATCATTGTTACTACTCCTGTAGGAAACTTTAAGAAGGGCGATGTCATTGATCCTGCAGATGTTGTAGACCTTCAGACGCTACTTGTTAGCATGTTAAGTCAAGACAGTAACCCCACAGTTACACAACCCTCTGCATCCGTAACACTTAACAATGCTGGTGCTAAGGAAGTTGGAACTGAGTTTACACCTTCTTATTCTGTTACCTTAAATCCAGGTTCATACAGTGCTAATAAAAATGGTGCCCAGCCTACTGGAATTACTGCAACTTCATATGCTGTTACCGATACAAATGGAGGCAGTGCATCCACTCAAACAGGAAGCTTTACTAAGTTCACCGTAACAGATAGCACAAATTATTCAGTAAATGCTACTGTTAATTATGGAAATGGTAATATTCCTACAACCTACTTATGTAAAGAATATGCTGCTGGACAAATTAAGGCTGGAAGCAAAACTGCAAAATCAAGCAGTGTTACTCCTTTCCGGAATTGCTACTGGGGATACAAGGGAGCAAGCAATCTTATTAGCCCAGCTACTGGAATTACTGCGGCTCAGATTAAGGCATTAGGTAATAAAAATAGTAGTGCACCTAATTCATTGAGAGCTACGGACATGCAGCAGATTTTTGTTGCTGTTCCCAGCAGATTAGGTTACACGAGCATGGAGTTAAAAGACACCGGCACTGGTCTACCTGTTACAGTTAATGGATCTGTTACTGTTCAGGTGGGCGGAGTAAACGACTATAGCCCGATTGATTACACAGTGTTCTACTCAGACAATGCGGCAGCTGCTCCAGGTACTACCACATATTCAATCACGCTTGCTAAATAATAAGGAAGGGAGAATACATAATGGCTATTATCAATAGAGACAATTTCTTTAGCCAGCTTGCATCTGGCGCAAAGTGGAATGCTGGTGTATCATTCCTTCGTACCAACCCGCTGCCCATTGACAGCAATTCCGTATTTAGTACACTAGAAGCTGCTCAAACATATGCTTCAACCAGCGCTGTTGCCTATCCTGGTCAGGTAATTGCTGTAGTTGATGCTAGTGGTGAGAACAGCTATTTCGGTATTGCACAGGATGGTTCACTAGAAGCCATCGGCGGTGAAGTTAGCGTTGATGGAAAAACTATTGTTCTTTCCAGCGGTGGCGAACTTAGTTTAAAGAACTTCGGTGAGAAGTATTATAGATACGAGCAAAATGCTGAAGCTGGTACCGGCACTTTTATACAGACGGATTGGAACGATCCTACTCATCCTGCATCCAATCTTTCCGGAATGGAAGTTAAGATTGTTAAGATTGCAGAGGGTAATTTTGAACTCGCATTTTATCAATCCAACCTCACAACTGTTGAAGGACTGCAGTCAGAAATTTCCACTATTCAAAGCAGATTAACTAATACCTATACAAAAACGGAAGTTAATGATTTAATAACCAGTGCTACTTCAGAGTGGACAGCACTTGATTAAGGAAGGTGTTTTAATTTATGGCAAAGGTTAATTTTACAGTAGTAAATAAGCTCAGTAGCTATAACGGATTAGCAGCTAAAGATGCTAATACTTTGTATTTTGTTATTGACGCTAAGAGAATATATAAAGGCGCAAATGATGTTACATCAAATATCGAGGTTGTCACAGCATTCGATCCCGCAGAGCCCGCAGCAGGCACTATAAGCCTTGCTAATGCTTTCGAAGGTAAGTTATACCTGAATGCTGCAACCTTTGAAATGCGTATTAAAAACGGTGCTGCTTGGTCAGTACTTTCACCCGGGTATCTAACTACTGGTGGAAACTGGGCTCAAGCAGACAACGATGGTAAATTAGGCACTATTGGTGTTATTAAGACCATCATTGGACAAGCAATTGCAGCTGCTAAGCCTGAAGTTACCTTTGAAAGTTCAACAGGTGTGCTGAAAGTCGGAGACAGTTCTGCAAGATTAGTTGGTGTTATCAACAGTGTAGTATATGATCCTGATCAGCTACAGCTGGTAGTAAAGAGCATTTCTGAGTCTGGTGAGCCCACTTCACAAACTATTAGCTTACCTAAGGACAACTTCGTCCGTAGTGGAAGATATGAAGCCAGTTATGATCTGCCCGAAGGTGATAAAGGACCTGCTATCGTACTTGTCGTTAACGATGGAGCAGGTGCTGATAAGGAAGTAGTTATTCCTGCTGCATCTCTAGTAGACGTGTACACTGGCGGTAAGTCTGATAATATTCAAGTAAGTGTTAGCGATGGCAATGTTATCACTGCAAGTGCAATAATTGATCCTGCAGAAGGTAATGCCCTAGTATCAAGTGCTACAGGTTTAAAGGTTGATATTAGCGGTAAGGCCAACACGGTAAGTGCTGTATCTGGTAATGTTATTGTTGCCAATGGTGATGGTAACATGAAGGATGGCGGAGTGTCAATACTCGCAGAAGGTGAGATGGGTAACTCCGCAACAAAGATTCCTGTTGCTAGCGTTATTGCAACTGCTATTTCAAGTGCTGTTTCTGCTGCACAAGGAACACTGCAATCAGCTATTGATGCTTTAGGTGAGAAAGTTACTACTCTTGAGCAATTCAAGGATTCTCTAGCCGGTAAGTTCCTAACGGCTTCTGTGGTTGATAACTTTGTTGGGTTTGTTGACGCAAACGGTAACATTAAGGACAGCGGTAAGAAGGCCGGTGGCGCTACACTTGCTGCCGACCCTGATGCTAGCACTCTTGCTACAGAAGCCGCTGTTTTTGCAGCAATGTCTTGGCAGGAGATCTAATACACATACTGGTGTAGCTATCTATTAAATAAATTCTCAAGGTTACTTTTACAGCTTTTGTAATTTAAGATGTAAAGTAACCTTGAGAATTATTAGTAACTATGTTAAGTGTTATAACATCACACGATATAAAGTTGGTGTTAGATAATGTATTTTATTATGTGTAAAGACACATAAATTTAAAGTATTTATTTTAATGAAAGGAAATGTTTACATGCCTTCTGCTAACGCAAAAATTAATTTTAAGGCTGGTCTGCAGAGTTCTTTTGATAAACTCACAAAAGACCTTAACACCGTATATTTTATTACGGACACACAACGATTCTTTGTAGGCGAAACTGAGTATTCACGTCCCGTAAGTTACGGTTCTTCTCTTCCTACAGGATATCTTCCTCCTAACTCACTGTTCGTACTAGAGGGTACAGGAACCCGTGACCTATTCTTTAGTAAGGATGGTGCTTCTTGGGAACCTATTGCACACGTAAATGAGGCTGTACTAAACTCCGATGATAATACCATTGGTGTAATTACTGCTAAGGCTTATGGTTCTGCAACTAAAGTTCCTGTTATTACTGTCGACAGTAAGGGAGCTATTACTGCTATTGAGGAAAAGAGTATTGCTTTCCCCGCTGAAACTAATATTACTATTGGAGATGCTACTGGTTCCGGTAATGTTATTGGATCACTGACTGCAAATGGACACACCATCACTCCTAGTATGGTAAATGCCGTTGTAGCGAATGGTGATATTACAGCTGCTACTAAAAATAGCTTAGTAAAGTACGATGCAAAAGGACTTGTTACTTCAGGTGTTGCTGCTGGTACTGCTGCTACTAAGGATGTTGCAACTGAAGCTATTAGCACTTCTGCAAATGATAACCTCGTAACTGGTGCTCAAGTTAAGACATATGTTGACTCCGCCGTAGCTGGCCTGGCTGGTGCGATGCACTTTGTGGGTGTGTCTACCACAGATCCTAAGGGCACAACTGGTGCAACAGTAAGTGGTCACACTAAGTGGGCTGCTGGTGATGTTGTTATCTTCGGTAACAAAGAGTTTGTTCTGGATAAAGCAGAAAATAAAGCTGCTAACTGGCACGAACTGGGCGATGAATCCATCTATGCAGTTAAGGGATCTATCGTTAATGCTGATATTGCCGCTAATGCTGCCATTGATCAGAGTAAGATTAATGGTTTAAGTGCATCATTAGCCGCTAAGGTTGACAAAGTGACAGATGCTGTAAATGGTAACTTTGTAGCCTTTGGTGCCAATGGTGCTGTTGTCGACAGTGGTAAGAAAGCTGCTGATTTTGCAACCGCAAGTTCTGTAACTCAACTTACTGGCAGAGTAGAAGCTGCCGAAACTGACATTGATAACCTTCAAGCAGTAACTATTGCAGGTAAGGCGCTGAGTGGAGCTATTACTATCGGAGCCAATGACCTTAGCGATGTTACTATTACAGCACCTGCTGCTGGACAAGGTCTGGTATATGACGCTGCCAATAAAGTTTGGAAGAACAGTGCTATTACTGCAAGTAGCATAGCTTGGACAGGTGTTACCGGTAGACCCACTTCCATTGCTTTATCAGGTGATGTTACAGGTTCAGTTAACCTGGGCAGTGGTACAAATAGTATTACTGCGGCTATTGCTGCTGGCTCCATTGTTGATGATGATATTTCTGATAGCGCTGCTATTAGTATGTCCAAGATCAGTGGACTCAACACTGCACTGAGTGGCAAGGTAGATAATACTATCACAGTTAACGGACAATCTTTAACTTCAAATGTACAAATCAATGATATTACAGGTAATGCTGCAACTGCTGATTCTGTAGCGTGGTCTGGCATCACAGGTAAGCCTAGCATCAGTGTTACGGGCGCTGTAACTGGTACACTTGATTTAAGTTCTTCTACTCCTACATTATCTACTACTCTGCGCGCACTTACCGATGCTGATATTCCTACTGAAATTACAGCAAGTAAGATCAGCGGAGCTTTGACAAATGCTACGATCGCCGGAATTAAGGTTACTGGCACTGTTGCTTCTGCTACTAAGGCTACTCAAGATGGTGAAGGTAATGTTATCACTGCTACATATGCTACAAAGAAAGAGCTTACTGATTCCGCTCTGGTTTGGGGCACATTCTAATTATATCAATTTTCTACATTAGTTAATGTTAGGTAGGAGTTAGTAGGTTCAAATCTTCTTTCTCCTACCTATATTATTGTATATACCTATGTAAGATAATTTTTTTTAGTTCAGTTATGAGGTGAATTAATGGCGGATAAAATTAAGTTTAGTAAAGGCCTTTCATCTGCAATGGGGGAGGTAGCAAAAAATCCAGGACAGTTTTTGCTACAAACTGATACAGGGAACCTATTTGTGGATTTAAGTAGTACTTCACGATTACAAGTAAAAGATAGCACCAAACTCCCTTTGTCTGGTGGAACCATGACGGGTGCTATCAATATGGGTTCAAAAAAGATTACTTCACTGGCAACACCCACTGAAAATACAGATGCTGCTACAAAGGGTTATGTAGATACCGTTGCGGGAGGACAAATTGATCCCTCTATTTTTGCCACCAAAGACGATCTTAACGGTAAGCTTGATAAAACGGGCGGAACAACTAGTTGGTTTGCTTTAACGTCTGATCAGTCGATTGACCTTGATTCCGGTACAACGATTAACCTTAGCTCCAGTGGCAACACACTTATAAGAACAGGTAATGGTACTACTGGGAATGTAACTATTAGCACAGAATTATTCTTGATACCTACACCTACTACAGATTTAATTAGTCAGGCTGTTAATATTGAATACCTAATTAACAATTTTGGAAGTAGCACTGGTATTGATGACGGAGTATTAGCATAAAGATAAAAAGGAGAATATTATGGATACTTTTATGGATGGATTAAAGGTTTTTATCAATCAATATGGGCTTGAGATTGTTACAACAATTGTTACTGCAATCGTAGGATATATTGCTGTTGTAGCAAAGAATATTGCTCAAAAATATATCAATGATAAAACCAAAAAAGAGGTTGCAAAGATTGTAGTTAGCGGAATTGAGCAGTGCTATAAAGCACTTGAAGGTCCGCAAAAGTTAGAGAAAGCACTTGAAGCAGCAAGTTCAATGCTTGCGGAAAAAGGCATTAAAGTAACAGATGTGGAATTAAGAATGCTACTTGAGAGTGCTTTGAGTGAGTTTAATAAGGTATTTGAGAATAGTGGCCCACAGGGAACTGTAGAGGACTGGGTAGCAAGCAATGAAGGTTCTACCGAGTGCAATGCTGAATAATATTCCTTGTAATTACATATTGTAATTGTATTAATAGTTACACACACATAACCAGATTATTCTAATCTGCAGATGAATTTTGTAATAAAGGATGAGTGTCAGCAGGCATGGATATACAAGAATACAGATTAGAAAACGAAAAAAGATGGGCTGACTTTTCAGTTAGGATGAAGGCAATAGAAGATGATAATGAAGTCATCGATCAAAGGCTTAATAAACAATCAGCTTTAGTTCAAGACATACAGCAACTGAGTTCGTCAGTTGCAGTACTTGCAAATAACATGAAGTCAATGTTAGATGAACAGCAACGTCAAAACAAAAGACTTGAGGAACTGGAGAAAAAGCCCGTAAAGAGATGGGATGCAGTAATTGACAAAATAGTAATGACAGTACTTGGAGCAATCATTGCTTTTGTACTATTACAAGTAGGCCTAACTCCTTCATAAGTATAAATGAGTAGATTATATCTAACTTATACATGTAAATTAGGTTTATAAGTATAGTTGAATATGTGATCACTCAGGGAGCAGATTAGGTCATGCTAGTTTGCTCCCTTTACTTATATTAGATATAATAAGTTGAAATAAAAGCCTAAGCTACCTTATGCATAAGGCTCTGCTGGGAGGTATGAATGAAAAATATCAATGATATTGATTTTGAAGCTTTATCTGATGAAGAGCGAGCAGCAGTTTTACAAATAATGAATGAGATTGCAGATAAAGGAAGTTCTGATAAGTACACAGACATACTATATCAAGATTATAAAGAAATTCCAGTTGATATACTTACATTTATAAAGGACCCAAGATATCTGGGAAAGGCTTGGCATTTATCAGACGGTGAATGTAAGTTATATCCTTACTGGGAAGATAAGCTACAAGAGTTATTTCCAGATAATATAAGTACATCAGTAAATAACTTTATTTTATCTGGGGCTCGTGGTTTAGGTAAGAGTGAAATTGCTGTAACAGTTATGGCATACTTAATGTACCGAGTAATGTGTCTGAAAAATCCACTAGAGTACTTTGGGTTAAAGCCCACGGAGCGTATTGCCTTTTCATTCATGAATATTACTGAAGCATTGGCGTATGATATCGGTGTAAGTAAATTTCAAAATACAATACAAATGTCTCCATGGTTTATGGAAAGAGGCACACTTAGTGGTAAGAAAGAACTTGTGTGGAATCCTCCTCCTTACATAAACATTATAATTGGTTCTCAGCCCAGACATGTAATCGGCCAAGCCTGTTTAACAGGAGACACAAAAATATTAACAACCGAGGGATATTTTTGCTTAGAAGAATTGGTGGATAAACAAATATCTGTGCTGAGTAGAGCAGACGACGGTACAATAGTGCAAAGTGATAACTGCACTGTAAAACCTACTGTTATAACTAATGAAGAGTACATTATTGAATTAGAGGATGGCACAGTAATACGATGCACACCAAACCACAAATTTTTACTAAAGAGCGGTAAGTACGTTGAAGCAAAAGATTTATCGGAAACAGATGAAATAGTTGATTTTAAGCCTTTTGGGTACATATATAAATGTACCCATCCGTATACAGGAAAGATATATATCGGAAAAAGGGAGAGTGATAAGGTTGATTTAACTTATTATGGGTCGGGCAAAAAATGGGTTGAATCAATATCAAATGTTGACACTTCTCTTATCGATAGAGAAATACTGGCCTGGGGAAGCAGTAGAAAAGAGTTGAACGAGCTGGAAATACGTTATATACGTGAATACGACGCAACTAATCCAGATGTAGGGTACAACATACATCGAGGTGGGCAGGGCGGAAACTCGCCTAATGATTTTCAATTGTGGTCACAGTTACATAAGGGCGTAAGAAATGAGAGATATGGAATGCCTGTTTCTGAAGAAACAAGGAAAAAGATTGGAGATTCCAATAGAGGAAAAGTACGAACTGAAGAAGCTAAGCTTCGTATTAGTTTAGCATTAAAGGGCATTAAGAGATCAGAGGAGCAGAAGAGGAAAATATCGGAAGCACAAAAGGGCTCCTCACATAATATATCAGAGGATGGACTTAGAAAGCTAAGAGAAGCTAATGCTAGAAATATAGGATGCATTGTATACAACAATGGAAAAAAGGATATACGAGTAAGGTGCGGACAGACCGCCCCTGAAGGATTTGTTAAGGGGAGTGTAAGAAAGGGCGTAAAAACAGAAAGGAATAATGTAAAGGGAAGAAGATGGTATCACAATGATCATCAAGAAGTGTATATAAAAGAAGATCCTCCACCAGGTTTTATACCTGGAAGGTGTAATAAAGTAAAAAAACGAATATCTGAAACATATTTACTATCAAAAAAGGGAGGTACACCTACAATTGAGGATAAAAAAGATTGAACATCACATTTCGGAAGTTCCTACCCAATACTATGACGTGATTGAGGCTTCTCCTTACCACAATTTTTTTATTAAAACAAATAGCGGATCTATTTGTAGCCATAATTGTTTTGCGTCATTTTTTGATGAGATTGGTAAACTGGTCTCCGCGTAACGAAAGTTGCGTGATAAAATACCCATTGAATTGCTGGGACATCCTAACACACAGTAAACTAAAACGAATAGATGAAATATGCTAAGGCGGTAATGTTACGAAAGTAGAAAAAATTACTGTGTTGGTGCATGGTTAAATCCTAAACACTACTACAATGGACAATCAGCAGCTAAGGCTCGAATAGAGCAAAGTTCATCGACTATCGAAACACACTATATGTGAATGGAGTAGAGTAGGCTTTATGCCGAAGTGGTGGGCAACCATAATGGTTGAAGATATAGTCAGCAAGCAGTTTTATTCCCACGCAGGACATTGAAAAGCAAAAGAAACGAGCAATTGACATGGTAGACACTGCATTAGGAGGCATGAAAACTCGTTTCACTCGAAACGGAAAGAATCCTGGTATCATTATTCTTGCATCATCTAAGAGAAGTGAGAAGTCCTTTTTGGAAGAGCACATGAAAAAGAAAGCTGTATCGGAAGGAGATAACACTTTAATCGTTGATGAAGCAGTTTGGAATATAAAACCTAGAGGAACATACTCATTAAAGACATTTAATGTAGCCGTCGGTAATAGGTTCTTGAACTCTGAAGTAATACCGGATAACACTGATGATTTGGACTCTTATAGGGCAAAGGGGTACAGAATAATAGAAGTGCCTGTGGACCTTAGACCTGATTTTATTGATGATATTGACAGAGCACTTTGTGACTATGCAGGAATATCTTCCACTCAACTTAGCACTTATATTTCTGGTGTAAGATTTAACGAGTGTAAAACAGATGAATATCAAAACCCCTTTGTAAAAGATGTGATTGAAGTAGGTAATAATCCTCTGGATACTTCACAATATTGGGATTATTTTGATCTATCAAGAGTCCCAAAACAGTACAAGTATAAACCACTATATATACATCTAGATATGTCAATTAGCGGAGATAAAACAGGTATAGCAGGTACATGGGTAATTGGTAAAAAGCCATCTGTCCCGGGTCAGCCTATATCAAAAGATATGTATTATCAATTGGCATTTAATGTTTCAGTTAAAGCTCCTAAGGGATATCAAGTATCCTTTGAAAAGAACCGTCAATTCATACGCTGGTTAAGAGAACAAGGTTTTAGAATAAAAGTTGTGAGTTGTGATACCTTCCAGAGCTACGACTTACTGCAACAATTAACTGCGGAAAAATTTAAGACTGAAATACTGTCTGTAGATAGAGTTAATACAGATAGAATTTGTGTACCTTATCAGCATTTAAAGAATGTAATATATGAAAATAGAATAAAGATATATAAGAAATGTGATCTATTGACTGAAGAGATCACATCGCTAGAAAAAAACAATGGAACTGGAAAGGTGGACCATCCGGAAAACGGCTCAAAGGACTCAAGCGACGCACTTTGCGGATCAGTGTATACCGCTTCTCAACACGCAGAAGAATATGCATTTGAATACGGCGATGACATTGATAATATAACTTCAGTGAGTGATAGCTCAGAATCACGGACTCGCACACAAATAACAGTGAATCTCGAGGACGAAATAAAAAGTGCGTTCAACATATTTAGTAATAATGAATCTACTTCTGAAGAAACTAAAAAAATTGATTTTGGAATGGGTCCTTCAACACCGTATACCATAGGATATGTAAACGAAGGAATCATGGTTTGGTGATACTTGTATATATATTTATGTAGTAAGATAAACGTATTTGAAAGGTAATATAATGAATAATAATAACATTGAAGATTCCGTATATTTAACTGACAACTCAATATATGGAAATAAAATTAAAAAAGTTACTCCGGAGGGCAAAGAGTCTGATGTCGGAATCAGTGATGTCATGTATGATAACATTATACAATCTGGTATAAATTCAACAATTGACCTTTCAGGAATAAACTCACTAAGTCAACAGGCTACAACTCGTAATGAGATGTATAACATCTACGATACGATGTGTGAAGATGGACAAATTAGCGCCGTGATAAAAACATATGCTGAAGACGCTACGCAAAGAAATGCTGAAGGCAATATTGTTTGGGCAACTTCAAATGATTCAAATATTGCATACCTTATCAATTATTATATTGATAGCTTGAATATAGACAAGAACATATATAAATGGGCTTACAGTCTATGCAAGTATGGAGATTTATACATTCGTCTTTATCGTGAATCCGAGTATGATGATGCTATATTCGGAAAAAAGAATCGTAACTTAACAGAAGATGTGAAGATAAAGGCATTTAAGAAGAATGATAAATATGCTCACTATGTTGAAATGGTTACTAATCCCGCTGAAATGTTTGAACTTACAAAGTTTGGTAAAACAGTAGGATTTATAAAAAGTCCAGTTAATGGAGTTATTGTTAAGTCTCAAAATAACATTGATTTTATGAATTATGCTTATAAGTTTAAGCGTAATGATATAACAATATATCCACCTACAGAGTTCGTTCATGCTGCCATCGAAGATAATGTTAGTAGATATGAAGAATCCGTTAATATTTTCTTAAACGATTCTGACTATGATAACGATAATAATGCGTACTCATATACTGTAAAAAGAGGGCAATCGCTACTATCAAATGTTTATAAAACATGGAGAGAATTACAATTGTTAGAAGCTAGTGTTTTGTTAAACAGAGTTACAAAATCTTCAATAGTTAGATTGATAAATGTTGAAGTAGGCGATATGCCGAAAGAGAATGTTGCCAAAACTCTTATGGGAATTAAACAAATGATAGAGCAGAAAGCAGCTATAAATAAGGGTTCGGGAATGTCAGAATACACTAATCCTGGTCCCATTGAAAATAATGTGTATGTTCCTACACATGACGGTGTCGGCGCAATTTCTACTACACAGATTGGCGGAGATGTAGATGTAAAAAGTCTTGCGGACTTAGAATGGTATCTAAATAAACTGTACGGTAGTTTACAGGTACCTAAAAACTTTTTCTCACAAAATGATGATGCTGCTGGATTTAATGGAGGACAGTCTTTAACAATTATTTCTAGCAGGTACGCAAAAACTGTAAAACATGTACAGAATATATTGACACAGCTATTAAAAGATATTTTCAATCTGATTTTGCTGGATAAGGGGTTAGACAGTTATATTAATAATTTTGAAGTGCATATTCAGCCTCCAGTAACTCAAGAAGACATTGATAGAATGGAGAATCAGAGCACTAAAGTGCAGTTATCAAGAGATATAATGGATATGCTAAGTGATATAGAAGATGCACCTGCACGATTGAAGATATTAAAGTCATTGATGAAAAATATTGTTACTGATCCGGATATAATCAAAGAATTAGATGAGCAAATTGAATTAGCTATTGCTGAAAAGGAGCCTGTAGAAGAGCCAGAGCAAAATAATACGGATTCTGATGACGATAGTGGAAGATTCAGTCTCAAAGATGAAGATGAATCTTCTATTACTAACGATTCTGAAGATACTGAAAAATCAGATAATGACATGTATACTGATATAGATACGGATGAAGGAGACACATCTGAAAAATCATACGATACTATTCTTCCTTCTCCCGACCAGTTAGGAATTGATTTAGTAAATATTGACTAAAATACTTAGGTGGTAATAACCATGAAGGAGTACTTATGATTACAAAGAATGATTGTTTGCTATTACTTGCAGAGTTAAAAGACAGAAATATTGACACAAAACCCTATGTAATTAAAACATTAAATAATACTTCAGTTGACATGGAAGTACTAAAATTCATAAATAAAAACAGACCTCTTGAGTTAGGCCTGTTTTATGAATCTCTAAGGAAACG
>OLWU01000002.1_pt1 | contig 41283 bp, 34 predicted proteins | sample 1673351 | NCBI WGS metagenome assembly OLWU01 (sample SAMEA103958109, study PRJEB25191) | human gut metagenome | biome: human-associated habitat [ENVO:00009003]; feature: intestine environment [ENVO:2100002]; material: feces | place: Germany | collected 2013/2015
ATTGTTGTACTCCATTTCTAATGAATTTTGATGTTAAACATTTTTTCTTTTCCCTTTGCTTGAAGCTGTCAAACTTCGCCACCGGGATATGTTTTATGTGCGTTAAAGACTATGGGGTAAGGGAGATAAGACAAGTAAACAACCAGGGAGTTAATGAAATACCACTAATGGCACATTCGTGGAAAGCTGTCGTTAAGTCCACTGAATTGTTAGCGCAGGCGGTACTTGGCATTCTACCTCCATAGTACCTTTGCACAATAAAACAATGCCGTGTGGCGTGATGGCCGGCTCTAAGGAGAACCTCCAATGACCATAATGGGAGATTATCCTATAAAGGTTTTAGGATATAAATTCGGCAAAAGTTTTTATTTGTTGCCGACATTATACAAAAGGATATATATGCAGTACATTATAAGAGTTCGCATTTAAGTCCTATATAACAGAAATCGCTACGGTAATCAGCAAGTTACCGTAGCCACGAATAAAGCCACCTGCTACAATGTGTGTCGTAACAAGTGGCTGACGAAAAGAACAGATTATGCGGTCATTCGCTTACGGATTTGCCGGGCGTTCTTCTGAACAAGCCGGATAATTCGGTCGTGGTATTCCGTAGCCTTATTGCAAAGCCCTCTTGACTGCAATACCTTGAATGTTTCAAGGCTCAATTCAATGGTTTCAACACGCTGGTTGTCAATCCGTGCAGAAAATACCAACGACTGCGGTTTGAGATAATATTCGCATTGTCCGACACAATGATGCAGGGCGTTCCCCTCCTTGTAATAATCATCCACGCTCTCCAACACACTGACTACAATCAGTCCGTCCGTGAATGACAGTCCGAAGAATCTGCTTTTCAACTCTCTGAAACGCTCCTCGTTCTCCTTTGCCTTTTTCCTTTGTTCCTCACGCTCCTCCCGTTCTTGGATAATCCTTGCCCGTTCTTGGTAGCGGTCGTGTTCGGCTTTCAAATCTAATGGGCAGACATAGTGGGCATTGTGAATGTCCTTGCCACACCTTTCAAGTAAACGGATGTAATCTATCCAAAGAGAAATATCTGCTATATGATAGCCATTGCGTAAGACTATCTTGTAAGTGTTCCAATACAAATCAAAGTACATTGAATGTTGCAGGAAGTAGTTCAAATCAGTTTTCCTGCCTGCCTTGAACATCGTTTCGGCTCTGCTGTCTGTCAACAAGGCTTCGATAAGCCGTGTCGGTTCAATGTCAGCCAATGAGCCTTGCAATCCGTTGCGTCTTAACTTTGGAGTGGCAGAATAATATGGATAGACCTTGCAATCGGCAATCCGTCTATACACATAGTTGTCTCTCCGTAACTCCAAACAGCCATCCAAAACAAAAGTATCCGCATAATGTCCGAGTGTGCGTTTCAATGCCGTTATCTCCGTCTTGCCGTTATCATCCACCCAATAGCGTGCAATCTCCATAGAATAATACTCCGCTTTCTTGCCTTTACGGAAGTTTGCGTTCATAAGAAATACACGCTGTACCTGTAAACCGTCCTGTGTGGCAAGTGTGGAATAATACGCTTTGTCCTTGAATGTCCTGCACTTGGTGTCCAGTATCTCCAGTCTTGCACCGCAATGTGGGCAACGACACACCTTTTTGTTACTCTCGTTCCATTGATAACCGCAATCCATACAGGTCGTTCCTCCGTTTTTTGTACGGTATGCGTAATGGCTGATACATTGACGGAATGCCCATAACTCCTGCTTCTTTGTCTGTGGCAGTAACCGTCCGTTGGCGGTTACTACCTTATGCTGTAATCTCGTTTTTGCTCTCATAGTCCTAAATCAAATAATGTCGGTTGTTCGGGTTCTTGTCTGACCGATGACGAGGTTTATTCGCTTGGAGTACATTACTATGATGAAGATGATATAGAAGTGGGTAAGGCTGTCAACTGCGGAGTGATAGTCAACCATAGAGTAGAACTATCTCCCGAAGAACAAGCCGAAGCGAGGGAGAATGCACTCAAAGCGAATAAACCTCGTCATCGGTCATACCGCAACCACCCTCTTTACAGATTGCCATTGCCTGGTTGAGTATGAATGTCACGCAATCGTCCAAATTCTTGTTCTCTTTGGCATACGACACTGCAAAGAGTTCATCAGTCTTGGCTCTTTCGTCCAAATATGCCTTAATTGCCTGCTTGAAATGTTCTGTTCCTTTCATAATGTCTGTTATTTTGCTTGATAATAGATACTTGGTTCACTTGAAACATTGTATATGTACGCTCCGCACCTTACCAAAAGTGCTTGGTTTCCGTAGTACATCCGTTTCATTCCTTTAATACTGCCTGTGTGGTGGAAATTGGGAAATCGGCTGATATTGCACCGCTTTCCTTGTTCCTTTGTCATTCGTCTTGTCCTCATAGCGTTTAGAAATGATAGTCAATAACTCCGCCTATGTAAAGCAATTTTCCCGGCTCGAACTGGCTGACCGTCTGTAAAAACGAGTACGATTGTTCGGCATAGCCATTAACGCCATACTCGTCCATATAGAACTGATAACCGAGGTCAAGCGGATTTTTGAGAAATTTTTCAAGCTGGTACACCGCCCCAATACACATCATGCAGTTTTCAACGGTAACGGCTTGTGCCTTTTCTTGGATGGCTGTAACAAATTCCTTTTTCCACTTGTCCGCACCGCCATTGTATCGGATTGTGTTTTCTCCCACAAGAGTGAACATCCCTTTTGGCAATGCCTTTTCTATCAGATTGGCAATATGGAATTTGCGTTCTTCCTCGTCTATCTCCGAACAATAGTCGTAATAGTGTCCGTCCCCTTGTTCAAAAGTGTCCTCGTTCAAGTAGTTGTCCCTGTCAACCCTTGTTTCCGTGATTTGAAAAATCTTGCTGTGCATAATCTGTCTGTTTTAATCGTTGAACTTTTATCTTTTCTCTTTTCCCTCATTTTGAAGCCTTTATCGGCTTTCTTGTCGGGATCTGAATTTTACGTGCAACCAAGAGACTGTGGAAACAGAGGGATAAGACAAGTAAATGGCAGAGGAGTTGATGAAATACCCAATTTACGCCTGCCGGAAATTGCGGAAAGTTGTTGTCAAGTCCATCAAGCCATTAGCGGAGCAACCTGCATAGCGGTACTTGGCGTTCCCTCACCGCAGTACCTTTGCAAAGGAAAATAGAGCCGGCAAGATGAGCCGGAGTAGTTCATGATTCGATAGAATTTCATTTTATATAAAAGTCGAAAGCATTCCATAGAAAAGGAAATGAAAATTTCTCTGCCGGATAAAAAGGGTATTAAACAGACATTTAGGTTATATTAAATGAGGTAAAACAGGTATTGCCATCAAAGAGGGCAACGATGACGACGGACTGAACCAAAATACCGGTTCAGCCCGTTGATACTCAAATTTTATTCTTCCTCTGCCATTGCTTTTCCGTATGCAATAATTTCATCCATTGTAAGCCATTGAGGTTTTTCGTCTTCCTTGAAACTATTATAAAGTTCAACCATCAGTTTAATTTGCAGATTTACATTGCCTGCCCACAAGCGTTTGATATTCCGATTGCCGTAATTAAGGTAGTATTCGCAATCAGTTTGTAAACGACCTAATAATTGGTACCTGAATACCATATCACGATGTAAAACTCTGTCTATTATCTTTCTCTCATCTGAATTTGTTTCCATATTTACCATAATCTTTTTATTTTGATTTTTTCTTCTCCCTTATTTTGAAGCCTTTATCGGCTTTCTTGTCGGGATCTGAATTTTACGTGCAACCAAGAGACTGTGGAAACAGAGGGATAAGACAAGTAAATGGCAGAGGAGTTGATGAAATACCCAATTAACACTTGATGGAAATTGCGGAAAGTTGTCGTCAAGTCCACCAAGCCATTAGCGGAACGACCTGCATAGCGGTACTTGGCATTCCCTCACCGCAGTACCTTTGCAGAGGAAAATAAATCCTGCAAGATGAGCCGGAGGAGTTCATCATATGTGACAAGTAAAACTGCTATAATTGGCAGATAGATAGTAGGAACTGTAAAATAGGACAAAGTATAACAACTCCGGCAAATTCATTCGATATTTGACAGAGTTGTTATAAAGTCCATGTTTTTTCTCATTGAAAGTATAACAAAATAGGCAATACGCATTGATATTTGCCAAACTAGTTATAACTTTGCAATATGATTAAAGAACAATAATGACTGCCGAAAATCAGATAATAGATATTGCCAGAAAACAGAACGGGCTATTCACACGAAAAGACCTGCTGAATGCGGTGCGTTCTGGTATGAAAAACATATCAGAAGGTTCTCTTGTTGTGCTTTTGAATAGGATGCTTGCAGAGAACAAAATCATCAGAGTTTCATACGGGAAATACAAATTAAATGGAGATTTGAAATATGATTTTTTGTATAAGCCAAGCGAATTTATGCTTTCACTCAACAGACATATAAAAGAAAAATTCCCTTTCACAGATTATTGTATATGGCAACCATCTATATTCGCTTCTATGATGTTACATGTACCTGCGGTAAGAACCACATTGGTAGATGTTGAAAGGGAGGCAATGGAATCCGTTTTTATGTCATTACAAAACATGGAATTTGCAATCCCTGTTTTTTTGAATCCGAAGCAAGAAGATGCAGATCGATATATTACAAATCGTGATATGATTATTGTTCGTCCTCTTGTCAAAGAGGCTCCAATAGATATTATTGATGGCTGTCCCGTTCCCACATTAGAGAAAATGCTTGTTGATGCCATATCCGACAAGGAACTACAACATCTTCAAGGTAATGAATTATATACTATATATTCAAACGCCTTCTCGGACTATGAAATCAAAATGCCACGGCTGTTGAGATATGCGGCACGCCGTAACAGAAAACAAAAAGTTGAACAAATTATCAATACAATCAATATATGATACATCCCGATAGCAGGACATTATCTTGGATAGAACAAGTAGCCAAAGACAACAAGATAAAAGATATAGCCCTCGTTGAAAAAACAATCCGTGCATTCTCATTGTTGGAAGCATTAGCCCGATCCGGTTGTCCCTTTTTATTCAAGGGAGGGTCTTCCTTAATGCTTCATCTTGATACCGGCAAACGACTTTCAATCGACATTGATATAATTTGTCCTCCTGGAACAAGGATTGAAGATTATCTGGAAAAGTATTCCGAAGAATATGGTTTTGGAGAGGTTAAATTGGTAGAATGTATCTCTCGTACCGATATTCCAAAACAACATGCCAAATTCTTTTACCAGGTGGCATATCCGGCAGGAGGACGTCAGGACAAGATTCTGTTGGATGTATTATTCGAGGAAATTCATTATGCAAATGTGGTGGAACTTCCTATTAAGAGCCGCTTGTTAAAAACAGAAGGAAATCCCGTAATGGTAAAGTTGCCAAGTAAAGAAGATTTGCTCGGCGATAAATTAACTGCATTTGCTCCTCACACGACTGGGATCCCATTTTTCAAAGGAGAAAAGAATTGTTCAATGGAAATCTGTAAACAGTTATTTGACGTTGCATCGCTTTTCGACATAGTTGGAGACTTATCTGTTACAGCGGAAACATTCAATAAATTTGCGATGGTTGAACTTCAATACAGAGGTGAGAATCCTGATGCAATTCAAAAAGTTCTGGATGACATTTATGATACGGCCAAATGTATAGTAATGCGCGGGCAAGATAGTCAGGAGGAATTTGACCTGATTCAAGATGGAATAAAAAAAGTGCGTGGCTTTATTCATAGTGAAGTCTATACTTTGGAAAGTGCTATTACAAATGCTTCAAAGGCAGCTTATCTTGCCAAACTTATCAGTAAAGGCATAAATGAGATAAAGCACCATAATCCGTCCGAAGCAAATTTATTGGTCAACGTAACGATACACTCTCCTCTCTCAACCAAATTGAATAAATTAAAGAAGACGAATGCAGAAGCGTTCTTCTATTGGAGCGAAATACAAAAGTTATTATAATGAGATTTTTATAATGCAGAAGAGCCGACCCTTCACGGGCAAGCTCTTCTTTGTGAATTGACATTCAACTAATCAATTTGAACAAAAAGAATCTTACACTTTCCTATTTCATATATAGCATAACTTTGGTATGTCTGTTAGCTTCAGTGGGTACATAATTGGAAATACCTCCTTGACTGACCTTTGTTATATTTTCAACAGCCACTCCGCGCTTACACAACTCCGTGGCAATATAATCAGCTCTTGATGCGCTCAATTTATTGTTTATATCGGCAGTTCCAGTGGCAGCGTCGGCCGCACCTGCAACAGTCACGGATAATCCGTATTTCTTCGTCACTCGCGCCAGTTCATCCAGATTGACCAACTGAGATTTATCGGTCAATTGATCCGTGCCGAGTTCAAAGAAGAAATAGACAGGCGAACCGATGCACTCGTCACGGGAACCTATAAAGGTGAGATAATCCGAATGGCTATAAATGGAAATGCTGTCATTATTCATATCTGAAGATAGCAGGGAATCGGCACCTGTGACATAGAAGCCGTTTATAACGCTACCGTCATTATTGGGTATGGCATTGGCAAATTCAGACTTACTGGACAAACTGTCATTGGACAATGGAGACTTGCCATCCCAATGCCTGTTTTTCAATCTTGCCCGGAGCGAGTTCAGTCCACTGTAATCGTTTACCGGATAGACATTGCCCAAACTCTCCCGGTCATCAAACATCCTGCTATATTTATCAAGCAAACCCTCAATTTCCAGAATCTTCTTCAATTCGTTTATCGTTCGCATCGCCCTATCATATTGCCCGGTGTATCCGCGATTACTCTCCGATAGCTGTGTGGCGTAACCAATCAGCCACTCGTTCTGCCGGATGTATGGAGTCGCATCAACGGCACGTTTCCAGCCGACCTTTCCAATCGTAAACGACAAGCCGGCTGACACGGAGAGCATATTATCTCCGAAACGATTAGTTCTACCATAGCCGTCAAAGTCCTGGAATGTGGAAATATTGCCAATTTCCAACAATGCAGACAGCCGTTTACAGATTCGGTATTGCCCTTGTATTCCGTATGAAACGGCAAACGGATTATGTCCGTTCTGCGGATTGTGCAATAGTCCCAATCCTATGAATGGAATGATTCCCCAACGAGGATTCTCCACCTTGCCATACCGATATCCAAGCACATTCCACATCAAGTCAGCATGAAAGTGATGGTAGTCATTTGTGGCCAGTTCGCAATCTTTGAACTGCCACCCTCCATAACCGATTCTTGCTCCGAGCTGCGAAGTGAACCACTTACCGAGCGATGCGGAAACCGTTGGTCGTACCCGATCAAAAAGGTCAGCACAGCCAATCGGTTTGCCAATGAACGCACTTGCACCACCTTGAAGACTGACAAACCAGTTACCGTTCCAAGGCGATGTCACGAATACACCCTTATGGTAAGTCGGCTCCAAAGGCCGGAGCATCTGTTCGACATCTGTGTACGACTCCAGCTGTACAGTGTCCTTTGTCACAGGTGGTACAGCCGCTTTCATTTGCAGTGAACAGCCCATACCTGCCACTGCCAGAATTAAAAATATTTTCTTTGTCATATTCAACGCATTATTTTGTTTTGTTATCCATTGCAGAAAAACATAATTCTGCCGATTACCTCTTTTGCTTCTTGACGGAAGCCGGTCGCATCATTCTGCTTGCCATCATCATGCAACGCCTTGCCCACGCACGGTTATCCTCGTCATCATCCTTTCCCCATTTAAGGTCGCTTTTGCTTCCTCCACCGCCATGCGTTTCGGCAAAAGTAGTGGCATCGTTGACCATACCAAGGAAGAGGAGCGTGGCGCAGTGCATCACTTCCGTCCCTTGCTCGGTCAGGCTCTGCAACAAAGAACCGTCAAAGACGGATTGCTCCGCAGCTCCCATTTCAGCCACTCTTGCCGAATGCTCTCCAACCAATGTTTCCAGCATTACATCCTTGAGCAGCACATCCACGTTGGAATGGATTTCACGACTGTACTTATAGGCTTCGCCTTTCAGTTCCTTCGTGCGCTCGCCAATGGCATCCATGTCCCTTTTGAGGGTTTCAAGCTGTTGGTCAGCCGTCCGTAGCTTATCCTGCTTGTCTTCCAGTTTCGTTTGGATAGAAGCCAGTTCTTTTTCCAACCGATTCCTTTCGGCTATAATGGCAGCCGTGTCTCCTTGATGGGATTGAAGGGTGTGTTCCAATGCAGATAACAGGGATTCCTTTTCCGCTTTCGCCTTTCTGAGGTTGTCCACCATAGAGGTCAAGCCTTTCACCCTGCGTTCCGCAAGACTTATTTCCTCTTTAAGGTCAGACAATGCTTTTTTGTGTTGGACAACCTGTTCCTCTATATTGGTACATTCTTCCGAAAGGTGTCGGCGGTATTCCTCCGTGCTTCGATGTCTTGCCCCGGTTTCGGAAACATTACGTCCCCGTTCCAGTTGCCATTTTTCGTTCACTTGCGAGAGTTCATCGTGTAACATTTTCATTCTTGCAGAAAACTCATATTTGTCCTTTCCTGCAAACATCTTTTTGAACGCAAATTTCCCGTCTTGGATTGGCAATAAGGTAAGGTGCATATGCGGGGTCGTTTCATCAAGATGTACATAGCACCCGACAATGTTCTCCTCACCGAATCTTTCACTCATGAACCGGTACATATCCTTTGCCCATTCTTCTATTTCCGGTCTTCGTTGAAGCGAAGCATTTGCGGTATTGTTACCGGAACCATACACAACAGTCTGCTCTCCAAAAGCAAGCTGCCGCATTTGAAACTTCGATCCGCCCAGTATAAAATCCACGACTGTGCGGAATTTCGGTTCTGCCAAATCCGAATTGGGATCTTTTATCCCACGCCCGGCAAGGTTTTCAGCCATGCGTTCAGGAATAGACCTGTCCTTGTTTACAGGCTGTATTCGCCCGCCTTTTACGACCTCAAAATTCAGTCGTTCCCTCTGGCGGTCATAAGTTCCCTTGTCTATGGCGTGTGTCCAGCCGCTTTCTGTCCAGTTACGCTGGTGTTCGTTGCTTTGTGCGGTGGTTATGCCTTTCATCACGTTCATGTGCATCACCTGCCATGATTTTTCAGCCATATCATCCGTTTTTATCGGACAACCGATTTGCCCCAGCTTGCTGCTTGTCCGGCAATCACACCCACCGACCGTAGTCGTGTGGGGTATTGAGTTACCCATACTTCCCTCTGTTTGGTCAGCGTGCAAGCACTGCTGCACGCTTATAATGGCAAGCCTACAAATGTAGGGCATCACGGCTCGTCCGTGGTTATACAATAGTTTTTTGACTTACAACACCGGTTGTGAAGTCTATAAAAGGGTGGAATCACGCTCCTGGCACTTTGCCCACAACGCCCTGAACGGCTGTCGGAGCGTGGCGAGCATATCCGTTTCGCTCGAACTATTGGTCGCGCCGTCATTTCCAGCGTCCAGAATCATCTTGGCGATTATCTTGGATGCCTCCAAAAGTGAAGTCCAGTCACCTTCCAGTTCCTTATGAAAGAACTCCAGGAAATCGGTCGGATCATCGAAGCGTGAGTTTCGTATGGTGCGTTTCAGTCCGGCTACGGCTACACGCTCGACAATCTCTTGGGCAAACTCCGTTTCTGCACCTGCCTTTATTGCCGGCTTGTCGCCCGAATGATCTTTGCCGGATTCATCGGCAAGCAGTTTCCACCCGGCTACATGATACTGTCCACAAATCTCTCCCATATCTTCGTCAGACAGATTGCCATTTATCCATTCGGACAAAGCCTTGTCCAAATCATCGGCAAGTCCGGACCCTGTCTGACCGGTATAAGAGGCAGGAGTTTCGCCACTGGAGAATGGTGCAAAAGTCACGGTAATGACCACACTCTTTGCGAACCTTGTCCGACGAATATATCCCATCTCCTCCAGTTTGTCAAGGAACGCCCTGACGGTAGCCCTGTGCCAGTGCCATTCCACCGCAAGGTCTGAAATGGTCACATGACACTGGTCAGCCTGCAACACATACTCGTGGTTCTTCAAAAAGGGAGCGATAAAACCTGCCGTTGCTTTCTCCAACAGGTCGTAGTAGGCACCGGTCTTTGTCTTCCGTTCACCGACTTTCTCTTTGAGGTAGTCGAAGAACATCATATCTGCCAATACCTGATTGGCGGCTCTATTCTTGTCTTTCATCATTTCATCTGATTTTTGTTTGACTATGTGTGGATTCTATTAACCTGCCACTATCCACTTATTCGTGGCAGTTTCGCGTGATGATGTCAGTAGTAATGTTCGGACATTATTTTTGGATTTTCTTTCAAATGCTTGCGCGTGTCTTCATCCTGACATTCGGCTAACACACGGCAAGAGGGATAGAACATGGCAGCCAAAAGAAGAAAGGCGAGCGTGAACACCGTGGTGTGCAGATGTGGTACAGCGCAGATGACCAATGTGATCAAGGCTGCCATAACGAACCTTTTCTTATCCTCGTGGAGTCTGTGCATCCACCTGTCGGCACGTCTGAATGAGAACAGAACGGCACAAGGTATGGTGGATATCAGAACTCCCCACTCTCCGAAGTGTCCGCCGGCATAGACATAGTGATATAGCAGGAGGAAGATAAGCATACACTGCACATAGAGTTTCCTTGCACTCTCGCTACCCGCCATTCTAAGGTAAAACTTTGCCATAAAAAGCCGGTTGCTCCTGTACAATGACATGGGTAGTATAATGAGCAATGACGGAAATGACATTTCGATGATAATCCAAATCATAATCGTAATCCTTTGTGTAATCAGTATTGTTTGAATAATGGCAGTTCGGTCAGTTCCAGTTTGACCAGCCCATAGGTGGCAATCTCTATAATGGCTTCCACATCCTTGGCTTCGAGATATGACGCCCCCTTTTTAAGCCGCGCCTTTAGCTCGTGATTCTTTTGACGATACCTTGCCAATGCCTTGTCCAGCTCGTATTCGGATATGCTCCATTTCGTGCCACGCTCATAGCCATTGTGCTTATAAGTGGAACGGAGCCGGAGCATACGGCACACGCAGGAAACCGGCCTGCCCCGTCTGAACACGACACTTTGCCTGTATCCATATCCGTCATCCACGACTATCCAACTCCTGTACATATTGATAATGTATAGCATTTGCAGGTATATCGTCCGTCTCATATAAATTCGGCAAGCAACTCCTCCTTGGTCTTACGGTACTTGAAATGACCGGTCTTTTCGTGAAGTTTCAAGTCAAGACAGATGTCAGAACACATGAACTCCAATGATTCATAGATGGTCACATCAATGCGGTCAACCTTGCCGGTATCAGAAACTCTCGCGTTCATCTTGAACATCTGCCCGAAAGCCGGATTGGAATAGGCACAGATGCTGCTGCCGAATGTCGTTGCGCTTGAAGGAATATGATGATAAAGGGTTATCAACTCCATGTCGTCCTCGAAGATGTCCATCACTTCTTCCAGATCGTATGGGTCTGCAAGCGGAAACGAAAGGAGGACGTAATCGTCATAGAACCGCGGCTGTTCCATTGTGGTCACATCCAGCAACTGCGGAAGCTGGAGCGGCACAAAGGAGAGAAAGTCATCGTAAAAAAGTTGTAGCATAACTGTTGTGTTTAGTTGTTTCTGGTTCGTCAAATGGATGTGAGCATTATCTTGATCAGTACTCCTGGCAATACCTGCCATTGGTCATTGTCCGTTCCGGCAGTCTTGTTGAGTTTGGCTATTATCTGAGGTGTCCGGTCAGCGACTGCATGAAGTGTTGTCCTTTCCATATCGGACAGGATAGCCACGCTGAAACCATCCAAGGCAACATACGGCTGCAACAACATCCAAACGTAAGCCCTTGCCTGCGCTTCGGTCTTTACATTACCCTGGTTGATGTCATCACGGCAAGCCAAAGCGTTAAGTATGATTCTTCGGTTGGTTCGCCTGACTGTATATACCAAGGCATCCAAGTAAGAGAGCCTGCCATTCTCCGCAGACTGGAATATCGACAGGCAGCATTTCTCCGTGTCGCGCGTAATGGCAGAAAGGTCGGCATCGGCAAGCTCCGGAAGATGGCTCAGGAAAGAACGGAACAGCCAGTCCTCTTCCTTTATGAAAGCAAGCATTTCACTCTTGCCGCTTATTCCGGATTTCAGAGTATTGGCAAGAAAGGATTGATAGATTGACACAGTTTGTTTTGCGTTTCCGTGACACGTAGCTACTGAGTCCAACGACCTGAAGAAAGGTTCTGCATCTGTTACCGCTTGTGCCAGTTCTGTGTCTTGGCGATATTGATAAGTCTTTTCTTTGATGAGCAACACATCAGCGAAGCTCCGTGGTTGGGACAATGCCAATCGGGTAAATTCAATCCGCAAAGAATCATGTAGCATCCGAACCGTGTTTTCAGGATTTTGGTGTGGCCGGCTTGTCGTGCCTTTGGCAATACAGGCATAGACCGAATCCCTGAGTATCTGCCATTCATTGACAGACTCAATCAGTCTCTCGGTTGAGATAGTTCCCATATTCCGCACTTCGGACAGGTATGACTTATAAGCATTGGTCGCCTCTTTGTCAGTCTGAAATGTATAGTTGTCAGTCTTATTACCGCATGATGCCAGTGCGATAGTGGCAAAGCATACGGCAAGGAGTTTGGCACATTGCCCATGTGTTTTTGAGTATGATTTACGTCTCATGCCTTTTATTATCAGTTCTATTTTCTCGTTAAATAAACCTTTATACATGATTTCTTTATTGAATTATGGCAGCAAAGTTAAGTATAAAAGTTTATATAATAATACTCTAAAATAAAACTTTAATTTATTTTCTTTTTCATACTTACGAGTATAACCTGCGAAATAAACAAGAGCGTAACAAATGAAAATACAAAGTATAATAATTGAAAAATATTTTATTGAGTATGATTTTAACCGAATTAAACTTTGTATCTTTGCACTTGGTATCATTTAGCATTGAACAGCACTATGGCAAAAGTAGGTTACATATTCAAAGCAGCCGGCTATGACGGTTTCGACACTGATGTAGAGTGGATGAAGCAATACGGTTGTGTACAAGTGATTGAGGAGGAAAACGGACACGAGAAACTGCGTCCCCAATGGAAACAGCTCATGGCAAGTCTGGAACGGGGGGACGAAATCGTACTCGCTAAATTCAGCAACGCCCTGCGTGGTTCTCGTGAACTGTCGGCATTCATCGAGTTCTGCCGTGTAAAGGTGGTGCGGATTATCTCCATTCACGACAAGGTTGACAGTCGTGGCGACCTGTTCCCTGAAACCAAAGTTGCGGATGTTTTGGAGATATTCGGTGCGCTTCCGGAAGAGTGTGCCGCATTGCGAAAGGCTTCAGCGCATATCATCCAACTAAAGCAGAACATAAACCAGCCGTCCAAAGAGAATAACATCAGCAAGGCGGAAAGGGAGAAAACCATCGTGGCGATGTACAACAACGGGCATTCAATAGATGACATCTGGAAAGTAAGCGGATTCAGCAGCCGCAGCTCCGTGTTCCGCATACTCAACAAATACGGAGTTTCGCTCAATCGGGGCAAGTTCAGCGGGCCGCTGGGAAAACGTAAACCGAAATAAGAATAAAGTAAACTATAAAACATACTGCATATTTGAGAAAAAGCAGTATCTTTGCAAGGTAAATATGTTCGACAGATGTGTATTACAGACAAACTCAAAGAAGAAGGCTTCGTCTCGACTAAGAATTTGAGCGACTGGCAAGAACAACAGTTGCAGGATGCTGTCCGTAAAGGCGAAGCGGTAAGGCTCAAAAACGGCATATATGCAGATATTGATGCCTTGGCAAATACCATGGTGGATATACGGATGATAGTCCCCGGTGGCATACTATGCCTTTGGTCGGCATGGTCTGTTTATAATTTGACGACACAGATACCCAATGCTTACTATATAGCCATTGAACGAACACGAAAGATCGTTCTGCCTGATTATCCGGAATTTCAACTGGTTTATCAATCCGACAATCTGCTCTCTATCGGGGCAACCCGAAAAAATGTGCAAGGATACGATATTCCTATCTTTGATATGGAACGTTCTGTATGCGATGCAATCAAATACAGAAACAAAGTCGGCATTGATGTAATGGCAGAAATCCTCCAAACTTATCTAAGACGTCCGGACAAAAATATCTCACGGCTGATGGATTACGCATCAAAGCTAAGAATACGCAAAACACTGAATCAATATCTTGAAGTATGGCAATAAAAGAAATACATAATTTCGGCTGTTCGGTAAAAGCCAAATTGTTGAATATCTCACGGAATGAGAAACTTGGGTACCAGATGTTGGTGACAAGATACTTCCAGGAGCGTTTGCTCTATCGTTTGTCGATAAGCCAGTACCACGACCATTTCTTCCTGAAAGGTGGAGCCTTGTTGTATGCGCATGAACGCTTTATGGCAAGGCCTACATTGGATATTGATTTTATGGGGCATCATATTGACAATGACAAGGATAATGTCAAAAAGGTGTTTGCCGAGATTTGTGCGATTCCATACCAACAAGACGGGGTGACATTTTATACAGAAACTCTGAGAACCGAAGACATTGCCGTTGAAAAGAAATATCCGGGTGTAAGGCTCACGCTGGGTGCCTCCATTGATACCATTCGCCAAGACGTATCAATGGATATCGGATTTGGAGACGTGATAACTCCATGCCCTTCCGAACTGGATTATCCAAATTTAATTGACGGATTCCCGGCAACTAACATTTTGGCATATTCATTAGAAACCGTAATCGCCGAAAAGTTTCAAACTGTGATTGTAAGAGCGGAAGCCAACAGTAGGATGAAAGATTTTTACGATCTATACACTATTTTACACGGAGGGAAATATGACAGTGAGATATTAAGTGAGGCCGTTAACGCCACTTTTGAAAATCGCCAGACTGTCTATACGGACAATCATATTGTATTCAGCAATGATTTTGCCAACAATACGGACTTAAACACACGATGGAACTCGTTTGTTAAGAAACTTAAACTCCAACAAGAACTGACTTTTCCTGAAGTTGTAGGTTTCCTGCAAACCAAGCTCGAACCTTATTGGAAGAAACTGAAATAGTCACATATTGCACTGATATTTAACATTATATATTCGTCTATGTCGCGATTTTTTCGTATCTTTACAAGTAGTAATCAGAAATAAATCAGTGATATGGGAGACGTAATCATTACAGTATTGGGATTGTGGGTGGTTCATCAGAATCTTGAAAGTGATATTCGGAGGCTGGAGCAAAAGCGACTACCAGCGGGACAGGTAAGATTCAACCAACAGAATGCAGCCTATGACAGTCGTTCCTGTCTGGTATAGCGAGAGTCGTAAAAGTCAGTATTTAATTCTCCCTCTTGTCGAAAATATCAACCCAATCAAAGGGCTGGCAGTAAACGAGTTTCTTCTGCAAGCCCGATAAATAACAAAATATTTTGCCTACCTAGAGAAAACGAAGTCTTGGAGCGGTTGGCAAATCTTTTTGTATCGGGCGATTTCGACAGAGTGTCTTGCGAAAGAGGAGCAACGTGCAACATTGCGCAGCCGAGCAAGTCTCTCGAAGAAAAATAGAAGAAGCCGTTTACGGGATGGGTGAAAACTTATAATGGGCAACCCATAGACGTATAACAGGTAAACATACGAGCAAAAACAAAAGCGACCGAAGCCGCTTTGTCTGTCAGAACGAGGCAGGAGTTATTTCTTGCCTTTTTTCGTTTTCTTTTCCGGCTTCTCAGGAGTTTCTTCCTTGTCGGGTGTCTGGTAGAACTTGTTAGCGACCATGACGATGCGGTTGTGTTTCACGCCGTCCTTGTCAATCCATTCTTCGGGTTTGAAGTGGCCCTCCACTGTGAGCAGGGTACCCTTGGTGATTTGGGCAAGCGAATCGGTGTTGGCGTTGTTGCGCCAGGCTTCCACGTTGATGAAAGCGGACACACGTTTCGTTTCCTCGCCACTCTTCTCCTGACGGCTTACTGCCAATGAGAAGCGTGCCACGCTTGCGTTTGCGAACTGACGGATTTCTGCGTCCTTACCTACGAATCCTGATACTGCGAAATTGTTCTCAATCTGTTTCATGTTACAATGCTTTAAGTTGTTAATTAAATTATTTTTACGCTGCCAATACAAGTGAGTGCAGTTACAGGGTTGCGACAAGGTTAGCAATCAAATACTCTTTATTTTTGTCAGCGTAAGCCGTCAAAACCTCCGGCCCGATAAAGGAAGATTTGTGAAGCTACACCATTGACCAAGGCTTTCAGCCGTACCCGGCTGCATACTAACTTTGCAACGGAAAAATGAGGAATAACACGACCAAAAGCTGTAACGATATGGATTGGTGAATAAACAAGTGAGCAAAGTTCGCAGACGAAGGACAGTATCCGTCCGCAGACACAAAGTTTCAGGTACGCTTCGGCTGTAAATCCAAAAGGAGCAGAGTGATGAAGCGAGGAATCCAGTATGTCCTCTCAATGTGGATGCCGTAATACTGAATCCGTTATGACGCTGCACAGCCAAAGGTATTTTGCTATGGAAGGGATATCCGAAGAACAGAATGGCACACGACGATCGCGGAAACCAGCATCAGAATAGCCGCGTTCTACCTTACCGACAGAACCGGAGAAATCGAGGCAAAGAAAACAATGGCAAGAAGTCCGGTGCTCGTTGAACAAAGCAGCACGGTCGCCATTGCGAAATATGAAATGCCATATATACAAAAGGAGATTTAACAGTCAAAGGTGAATATATAAGAGGAAGAACGGCTTGCAAGGCAAGCCCAAATTATAAAAGTTGATGCCATTGGATATGTATTTCCAAATGGCGTGGGCACAGCAATGTGGAGCATTGCCCCACATTGCCATTCTGCCAGATGCCGGTCAGTTCAGGTATGACCATTCTGTTATCTCCAGTTCCTCGCCACAAGGGAAATCAATGATAGGGTCACAAATGAATGTACCACAGAAATTGACTACTACACAGCCGTTTTTCAGAGAGGCTGGTTCACTCCAATCATCGTCCGTATGTCGGATATGATACCACAGTTTACCCTTGGGCAAGGTTTCGGTGGCAATCCGCAAATCAATAAATTCGCCCTCAATGGTCTTGCCATTCGCCAAAGTCAGAAGCATAGGCGATTTGCTTTCTTTTCTGTAATCGTACAGCATAATCTTTCTTTTAATCTGTTATCTCAATTATTTCATCAATCCGACCGCAAAGGAATGTCCGTAAAGCGGTCTTGTCCACAGCATAGTATTCGGCTATATGTCCGTATTGCTTGACAAAGTAGCGTTTCAGTATGTCCGAGAAGTCAAAGCGGTAGCCCATTAGCGGAACAGCCCTTTTGAAATAGGTGTTGCTGTTCACGCTGTCCGTAAGCCAATTCTTCTGTTGTCGGCTCATTGGCGTACCCTCATTGAGTTGCACTCTCAATTTATAGACCTTGCTGTCTTGCAGGGTTGAAAGTTCGGGAATATCCCAATCCACAAACCTTGTCGCTATCGGTGTCATCATAAAGCAATCCTCCATTAGTCATAGATTAGCACTTCATCCCGGTATTCCACAACCTCCTTGCCGTTGGTGAGCCTTACCACTATCTCGTTGCCGTAGTCTCCCACGACTTCACCCTCTGTATGCCCCTTGTAAGGAGTCAGTAACGTGCATAAGCACCCGATAATGTCCGTATCGTCCTCGTAATACATAGTCAGTGAGTTTTTAAGGGTTATCGGTATGACCATTCTCCATTAGAGAACACTTGGAAGTTCACATACTCGTTGCATAGTTCGTGTGTCAGCACTCGAATGTAGATTTTGTCTTTGTTCTCCAAAAGAGAAATCATCTTGTTTATCTCTTTTTCGGGATAGTCCCATTTTGACGAAAACTCGCCCTCGATACTGTCTTCCGACCTGTCAAGGTAACAGTCGCAAAATGTGTCTTCCAAAAAGTTCTCCACCTTATCAAGGTCTTTCCCGTTCTCCGTACTTGCGTAGAAGATGTTAGTCGCGTAATTTGCCATAATCGCTTTTGATTTGATTTTTTACTTTTCCCTCTGTTAGCATCAGCTACTTTCGGGTTTGATTAAAATTATGTCGCTTTGCAAGGTGTCCCGGCTCTTCCTTCAAGGCTTCACAGACAAAATACGACCTCAGTTGAAAACCGAGTGTGGAGATTTTGGCTTGAACCGATAGGCTTGACCTTGCAAGGAAGAAAGACGGGATATATACCTTTGCGACACAATTCTTATCTGCCAACCCGAAAGACGATGTGAAGACGAGAAAGGATAGTAAGTGTGCAACAGGAGCACTATAAACGGCAAAAACGCATTTCAAGCAATAGCGAATAAAAAGAAGGATTTGCTGACGAAAAGAAAAAGCAACCAAGAGTTTAGAAATTGAGAAAATCAAGCAGTTTAGTTTAGAACTTGATTAGATATACAAAAACCAAACTAAACCTATTCCATCATTACTCTACTCACGTTATTGGAAACTGCATCAAACCTAACTTTCGTCCGAGGGACAAGCGAGGGACAAACAGCAATACAACGAGGGACAAACCGTGTCTCTTGCAATTCAACACGTTTTTTGGGAAGTGGTTTTATTGTTTTTCTTTCTTTTGGTATGCGAAATTTTGTCCCCCGTTTGTCCCCCAAAAATATTCTTCAAAAATTTACATATTGATATACAACACTTTATGCAGCATAAATATCATTTGCGTGGGGAAATAAACATTCTGCGTCGGGAAGTAATAACATCTAAAAATTATTTTCCGTGTCTACTTCTCGCGCGCGGTACACGTCTGGTACAAGTCGGGCAAAACTCGTTGGAAAAATTACGGCTAACTGCCGAAAAGTCGTTAGAAAAATTACGATGGGTATTTGAGAAGTCGTTGAAAAAAGTGTATTTTTGCTTCCAGATAAAGTGTCATACTATGCTGAAAAGGAAAATTGAAGACGATCTCATCGCGTGGAAAAACAAGCCTGGGCACAAGCCTCTGGTAATAATGGGTATCCGCCAGTGCGGTAAAACATATATCTCACGGCACTTCGCTGAGCAGAACTACAAGAATGTCGTCTACATGAACTTCATCAAGCAGCCGGAGCGAATCAATGCCTTCGTCGGATCAAAGGATGTGGACAGCATTCTGCTCAACTTGTCGGCGCAGATCAAGGGCGTCAAGTTCATCCCCGAAGAGACCTGCCTGATCTTTGATGAAATCCAGGAATGCCCCGAGGCCAGGACTTCGCTCAAGTTCTTCAAAGAGGACGGCCGCTTTGACGTGATTGCCACTGGCTCCCTGCTGGGCGTCCAGGGCTACGGCGATGAGCTCAAGAAACGGCGTCGCAAGATGATTCAGAAGAAAGATCTGGGAATCAACTCTGTTCCTGTAGGCAGCGAAGACATCATCGAGATGTACCCGCTGGACTTCGAGGAGTTCCTCTGGGCCAACGGTATGAATCCGGATGTCATCGAGGCTCTCCGGAAGTTCTACACGGAGGAAACGCCGGTTCCGGAAGGAATCCACGTGGCTATGAGGCAGTATCTGAACCTCTATATCGCTATCGGTGGTCTCCCCGCCCCCATCAACGCATTCCTGACCACCAATAATATGAACGCCGTCAGTGAGGAATACAAGGGTATCTTGAAGGAGTACCGCGACGATATGGTTAAGTATGCTCCGGACAAAGACAAGCCCCATATCCGCGAGTGCTTCAATTCCATCCCCAAGCAGCTGGCCAAGGAGAACAAGAAATTCCAATACTGCAAGGTTAAGTCCGGCGGACGAGGTGAAACCTATCTTGGCTCTCTTCAGTGGCTGGAAGACGCCGGCATTATCTGCCGCTGCTACAATACCGATATCACCGGTCTCCCGATGGAAGGCAATGCCAAAGACAATGTGTTCAAGGTTTACACGGCAGATATCGGTTTGCTCATCGAGATGCTGGGCCCTGGGACCAGGGCGGATATCCTGCAGGGCAACCTGGGAGGATTCAAAGGCGCCATCTTCGAGAATCTGATGGCAGACACTCTTCACAAGAAGCAGCAAAGCCTGTACTACTTCCTGAAGGACTCTGGCCTTGAGCTGGACTTCCTCGTCCGGATGAAAGGCGAATGTGTGCCACTTGAAGTGAAGGCCAAAACGGCCCAGGCCAAGAGCGTCCAGACTGTCTTGAAGCATGCGGACAAATACCATGTGAAACACATCATCAAATTCGGCGACTACAATGTCGGCCGGGAAGGTCAGTTGCTAACACTCCCCAACTACATGCAGTTCCTCCTGGACCTGGAGCCAGAAAAAATCGTCCTCGAACCAATCGACGTGGATGCCGTCAACGCCCTAGCAAAGAAGATCCTTGGCTAATTTGAGAACCCTCCTCGTGCTCTGAAACTATGATGGAACAAAATGAAAGATGTAAGTGTTTACTTTGTAAGCGTGCATTCTTACGATATTGACCCCCATTCTTATGATGTTGACCCCCTCGAAGAGGGCAGGGCTTTCAAAGAGCAGTCTCTGTTTGCTTGCAAACAGGCAGCAGCATAATTGCAAAGATATTACTTTTTCTTTCTCATCGACTCTCCTTGGTTATGAGTAGCTTTCCATAAGACAGGGACTTCGTATCGTATGGAAAACCGTTCAGGCTTCCTGACTATGGAAAAGGAGGGACGGTTATGATGAAGAAATCCTGCAGGAACGCATTGAAAGAGGCGCTGGATATCTATGAGTCCGCCGCTCTATAATATCGGTTGGCGGCCGATAAGATGATGGAGAATATTGACCAGTTCTGGGAAGATGATGACGGGGAGAGGATGCGCAAGGCTAGTAATGCGTACGATGACAGCATCCTCACCCTTGCAGATGCAATACGCTTCGCCCTGGTCACTCCGGATGAATACGATGTCTCCCTCCGGGCACGCACCGAGCGCGTCAACGCCTGGTGCCGGCAGCTGGGCAAACGCAATGTCTGCCTGGTCTCCATCCACACCAATGCTGCCGGCAATGGCAAGCAGTGGATGAACGTCCGCGGCTGGACCTGCTACACAAGTAAAGGGCAGACGGCCGGTGACCAGCTTGCCGATTGCCTGTACCAGGCCGCTGCGCTCTGGCTCCCCGGCCACAAGCTCTGGAAAGACTACTCCGATGGAGATCCCGACTGGGAAAGCGACTTCTACATCCTGAAGAATACCCTCTGTGCCGCCGCCCTCACCGAGAATCTCTTCCACGACAACTCCGACGACTGCCTCTTCCTGGAATCCGACGAAGGCCGCCGGGCAATCGTCGCCCTGCACGTTGAGGGGATTGTCAATTATGTGCTGAGGCGCTACTGATGATGTCATCCTGAGCAACGCGAAGGATCTTTACCAGCCAGCCGAAGGATCTCCATCATCCCGTCACTTTCATCAGTTCCTGCAATTGATGGAAGTTTTCTTGCGCCTTAATAGTTTTTTATCTCTGCCGTGTCAAGCCAATCCGGAATGAGTTTCTTATCTGCTTTGGGATGACCAGCGAGTAAAACGCGAAGGTTTCTCATACTACAATAGGTTTTCCAAATCAAGTCCTTTTGCTTGCCGAAATACTCCGTTGAGTGTTCATCGACAGTTAGAGTATGTGCTGGTTCCTGCCTTAATTTTCGTATTTCTTTGAACGGCTTTAGCAAGTCATCTAATTTGCCGTATGTCATGGTTATTGACTGTTCAAGCCATTCTTTCAGTAGGGTTAAAGTCCCCTTGGGTGTAACAACGATCTTCCCATCCTCTCTCTCCTCCTCTGTTTCAAGACTCAATTTATCCACAAAGAAATCACGATTTATATTTTCCGATATCATCTGGTCCATCGCTAGCACAAAGTCATTGTAATTTTTCTTTGTCGGCAGGTAGAAAAAAGATAACTCCTTGGGCGGATTATCAAGCGAAATCTTGTCCCTAAAGAGAGGCTTTCCAAAGATTTGCTTGGACAAATCAACAACGGCATTCATCTCATATTGGAAGGCGGTATAGACAGATTCTGAAGTCACCCACCTACCTTCGATAGTGTTCTCATAATACTCTTCGAGCATACGCGGCTCCCGAGATGGGTTGACCATTTTACTATGCCAATAATTCTGGTGTTCCGGCGTGAGCTCGTTGAGATACCTTAAAAAAGCAACGACAATACGGGTATCGGTATTATCATAGCCAAGTCCGAATGTTTGGAGAAAAGCCTCATCCTCCTTACGAACAATAGGAGTTCCATCCTTTTCTCTATATGAGATTCTCCCGGAATAATCCTTAATGAAGAAAAGATAACGAGGATCGTCGTAATACCTTTGCAGCACCTCCATATCAAAATAGCAAGGAGTCAATTGTGGTTCTCCCCATGCTAAAAGCCTCGTAAATATTGGCATTCCGCTCACATTGCGATTTGCCTGAAGGTATGATTGCGAAGGATAGACACAAGTCGGAGTTTCAGTATTTTCACTTTCCCATTCAAAGTCCCCTAGCCGGTGGATTTCCGTTTTTAATTCTTTTGCGGCCTCCAAACACTCTAATTGAGGCTGTATCGGAAAAGTTCTCAAGTAAATGATATGCGGGTTGGTTGAAGACTGAATCATACACTTGTCTTCTGAAACAAGCTCTTTTACAAGGTCTATCGATTCCTCGTATGGAATATCAAGGTCTTTGCCGATTTGTCGTAGCGGTATTCCATTGAAGTCATGTGATTCAACGAAGAAATTGAAAACGCATTCCAGTATTTGCCCTTTTTTGTCCTTCATAATATAAAACCCTCTATTTGAGAACTGCCATTCTAATGCTCAGGGACAAATATAGCCGATTTTTGCTAAAAAATCGTCATAATATGCAATTTTCTTGAAACAATTTGCTATCTTTACACGTAATTATAGCAAGCACACCAAAAAACACATACTTCTTATGGACGAGAATCCTAACCTCAACCGTATCAAGGTTGCCCTCGTGGAGCGCCAGAAAACCAGCAAATGGCTGGCTGAGCAAATGGAAAAATCAGACACCACTGTTTCCCGTTGGGTATCCAACAAAATTCAGCCATCGGTGGAGCAGTTATTTGAAATTGCTCGCATCCTAAACATGGATGTCAAGGAACTCCTGAATTCGAATATTCTTAAATAGTCATGGTCATGAACAACGAACCCATAAAGGACGATATCGTCCTCAACGATGACGAGCTCGTCTGTATCCTGACCGAGACCCGTAAAAAAGCAACACCCAAAGAACTGGTGCTCCAGTCTGTCATTCAACAGATGAATGATGAGTACGGCTTTGAGTTGAGCGATATGCAGAGAGATTTTTCCCTGCCACTGGAGGAAGAAGAAGGCAGGACTCGCCGCGTTGCAGTTGACCTCGCCATCTTCGAATCCGGAATGGCTCACGACAAAGACCACCTGGCCCGCCTGTGCTTTGTCTTTGACAGCAAGGTTGCCGCAGAAGATAAAAAGAAAGGCGTTGAGGCCGTTCTGAATCCGGTCCTGTCCTACAGCGACTGCGAATTTGCCCTCTGGACCAATGGCGATGAGCTCTATTTCTATCAAAGAGTTGAGGATGAGGTAGGCAACATCGATATCCAAGAACTTTCTGATTTCCCGGGCGCAGACGAAAGCATCGAAGATCTTGAGCGCCAGGGCGAACGTGCCAAACCCCGTAAGCCGGCCAACGATTCCCTGGTCCGCACTTTTCGACGCTGCCACGACTATATCTACGGCAACGAAGGAAAGAAAAAGACTGCCTTCTGGGAGTTGCTGAACATGATTTTCTGCAAGATTTACGACGAAAAACGCCGTTATCTGGATGCAGAACGCAACATCAGCTACAGGCGTAAATTCTGGGTAGGTGTAAAGGAAAGAAACACCACAGAAGGAGAGCACGCCGTAGCCGTCCGCATCAAGAACCTGTTCGAGGAACTGAAAACCGACAGCCTTTTCAAGGAGGTCTTCGATGGGAACGAGCAGATTTCCCTTTCAGACCGAGGCCTTGCCTATGTCGCATCAGAACTCTCCAAGTATTCCTTCCTTGACGCAACCGTGGATGTAAAAGGCACCGCCTACGAAACCATCGTTTCCAATACCCTCAAACAGGAAGCTGGCCAGTTCTTTACTCCCAGAAACATCATCAAGTGCATGGTGGAAATGATGAATCCTACCGTTAACACACGCGTTCTTGACCCGGCCTGTGGCTCCGGCGGCTTCCTGGTAATGGTCCTTGACCATGTTCGCCGTCAGATTGCCAAGAATATCTATCCAGATGCTTCTGATGCTGTACTAGAAGTTAAGAGCAACAGCGATGTTGTAGTGGATAAAGTTCGTAAGTATGCCGAGAAAATGATATTTGGCTTCGACTTTGACCCTGACTTAAGGAAAGCAGCTCGTATGAATATGGTGATGGCGGGAGATGGTCACGCCAATATTTTCAATATCAATTCCCTTGAATATCCAGACGGTTCTCTTCCGGATGTTCCAAGGGTTGGCGAGGCTGTCAAACGCAGTCTGGAGCAGAATAGGGACTCCGATTACGACACTCAGTTTGCCAAGGACAATGCATTTGGCAAATTCGATATGGTATTCACCAATCCTCCATTTGGCTCCAAGGTGGCTGTAGCTTCGGCCATTGCTGAAAAATACGATATTGGTGGAGGTTCATCCGCTCCGGAAATCCTCTTCATTGAGCAGTGCTACAACTTCCTGAAGCCTGGTGGAAAGATGGCTATCGTCCTTCCTGATGGCATCTTGGGCAATCCTAATACCGAAGGTGTGCGCAAATGGATTCTCCAGCGATTCATCCTGCTTGCATCCGTTGACCTGCCCGTAGAAACCTTCCTCCCGCAGGTTGGTGTGCAAGCGTCACTTCTGTTCTTGCAGAAGAAAACCAAGTTGGAGATGCTTCGCTCTATCGGAGACGAAGATTACGAGGTGTTTATGGCCATCGCAGAAGCCGTGGGCAAGGACCGCCGTGGCGCTCCCGTGTATGTGCGTGACGATGACGGCGCCGAGGTTCTCTATAATGAGACCTATGAACGGGCGGCTTTTACCCCTTCTGGAGAATTGATCAGCAAGTCCAGGAAAGTGCGTGTAAAGCATTTAGACGATGATCTACCGAAGATTGCCAAGGCATATAAAGACTTTATTGAAAGCGTATAATGAGGGCTGCTTCTATAAATATAAGAACCGTAAATATCGCGGATCGCTTTGATGGTAATTATCATCTGAGTGAGGGCGTTATGATACGTAAAGCCATTTCGGCTAGCCCATATCCATTGATTAATGTGGGAGAGGCAGCTAATCGGATCTTCATCGGAAATCGCGTCAAAAGAGTATATGTCAAGTCCGATGAAGCCGGAGTACCCTTTATGAGTAGCTCGGACATTCTTTATGCGGATGTTAATAAGGTCAAGCGAGTCTCCAAGAAATATACTATCTCTTTGGAGGAGATGAAGCTTGATGTGGATTGGATTCTTATCTCAAGGTCTGGCACAATCGGGAATTGTGCCTACACAAATAAGCAACATGCTCAGAAGCTTGCTTCTGAGGATGTCATTCGACTTACACCGAATGACATCCTCAGAAAAGGATATATTTATGCCTATCTATCTTCTCGTTATGGGCATTCATTGTTAACTCAAGGTACTTTTGGTGCCGTTATACAACATATTGAACCCGATTTTGTTGGCGGGATTCCCATTCCAGTTATGCCAAATAATTTCCAAACTCAGGTGGACTCTCGAATTCAGCAGGCATCTAAGTTGAGGGAAGAAGCCGCAGATTTGATTACAGGTGCAGAAAGAAGGCTGAAAGATGCTACTGGGCTTGAAGATTTAACCGTTGACGATTACGACTATTTCGGGCCAAGAAACGACTCGCGCCAGGTATCAACTCATACGGTGAACATTCGTGAAGTGGGAACAGTATCGTTCAATGCATTTTGTCATTCCCGTCGGATCAACCAGCTCAGGAATAGAATCCCGAATTCTGTGCGCATTAAAGATGTTCTGGTCGGCGGTGACACATTCTCAACAGGTTCCATTCCTCGTGTTGAGGTTAAGGAAGGGAATGGCGTAATGCTCATCAACCAATCCGACATCTTTGATACTATAGTCAAAGGGAAATGGATTTCCAAGAGAAAGGTTAATCTTTCAAATAACCTAGTTTCCTATGGCGAAGTTCTTGTCGCTGGTGTTGGTACGCTTGGCGAGAATGAGACTTTCTGCCGTGCTCTCTTTGCCAATGAAGATCTTGTCGGCCAGCTCATCTCTGGAGAATTTATCAGAATGAAGTGCAATGAGAAGATGCCATCTGGCTATTTATTCACTTGGCTGAATTCGGATTATGGGTTCCGTCTGATCCGTTCCACCCATAGTGGAACCAAACTATGTCGACCAATCCCGGCATTGTTCCTCCAAATTCCAGTCCCCGTCATTGATAAGGATAAGATGGATGAAATAGACCTGATGGTCCGGACGGCCTTCACCAAGAGGCATCAAGCGAATAACCTTGAGAAAGAGGCCATTCAGATGGTTGAGAATGAAATAGATAAATGGAATAATAATTAACGCTCTATATGGCAAAACTCTGTCCACACAAATACTACGAGGGTCCGGCCAACGCCGGTGAGGAACGCTTGTTCCGCTTCCTCGAAGTGAACTTGCCTAACGACTACTACATTGTCCCAAATGGTGAGTATCCCAGCATCAATGCCAAGGGTGGCGTCGAATATTGGGAATACGACTGTATCGTGGTGGTGCCACACGCAATTTATCACCTGGAAAACAAGGACTGGAAGGGCCGGATTGAGGGTGACGACAACTCTTGGTTTGTCAACGACCATGAGTTTAAGAACCCCATCAAGACCGCCCGTTTCAAATCCAAGATATTGGTGGCCTACCTAAAGAAAAAGAATCCGCTTTTTGGTAAGGCCTGGGTGGCCACGGCCATAACGCTCAGCGGTATCGGCCAGACCAAATCCGGACTTGACCCTGAGTCTGGCAGCTTCCACGACACTTTCACGCTTGGAGATGAGCTGATTGATTACCTGACAGACCCGTACCGTCTCGGTAAAGCGGCTAACGCTATCTCAGACATACAGTATGAAGCCCTGGATTATTTGGTGGGCACCAGTGAAGGACAGTCAAAGAAGAAGACCCATATCCTAGATTTGGAAATTGACCGTATCCTGGACACCACAGATGATTACATAGAGTATCTGTGCCATCCCAAGCTATTTAAAGACAAATACTACCGTGTCCGCGACTACGTCCTGGATAAAGCCGGTCTCTCACCGATAGAGCAGGAACAGCACTCGGCCCGTGTGCAGAATGGACAGATCTCACAGGAGCTGCTGCCTTCCTCTCCGAACATCATTAAGACCATCTGCCAGGAAAGCGATGACGGTAACCACTATTACGAGAAGAGCGAATACATGGAGGATCATACTCTTCTCGCTGAAATGCGTCGTAAGACCTTCACGGAATTTGATAAGGTGAAGATCCTGCTGGACGTGGCGCAGGCCCTTTCTCTGGCACACGAGAAGGGCGTTATCCATCGTGACCTCAACCCTAGCAACATTTTCCTCATCGACGGCGGCAAGACAGCTGCTGTGGCAAACTTCAACCTGTCATACAATCAGATGCACGTTGACCTGAACATGACAGTCGGAACGGATGCTTTCACTCCCACTCCATACCTCCCGATGGAAGTGATGGATGGCGATGTGGCCCCTGCAACTGACGCATATTCTTTCGGTGTTATCGCCTATGAGTTGATGACCGGAGAAAAATTCCCCTTCAAGGATTGCGTGGATTTCGTCAACCACGGCGGTATTCTGACAGAGGATTATGTGCCGTCCCATATTAATCCGAACATTCCGGAATGGGTGGATGAATTATGCCAGAGGACAATTGTGGACAATATGGCCATTCGCTGGGGAGACATCGATGAAATACGTCAATTCATCATCCAGAGCACTTTTGCCAGCGCCCAACCGGACCCTGTTCAGCCCTCTACACAGCTGAAAGACCTCAAGTCCGGTGACCGCATCGACAACAATCTTACTCTGTATGAGTTTGTAGGCGAAGGTGGATTCTCCAGGGTTTTCAAGGCTACGCACTCCCTGCAGCCCGGCAAAATCTACGCGGTCAAGATCTTCTCGGAAGACCTTTCTCCCAAAGCCGCCATCGATGAATTCAATGTCCTGCAGTCACTCCATCATTCGAATATAGTCCAGTTTGAGTTCAACGGGACCACGGACGGTGGCCTCTTCTACACGTTGATGGACTATGTGGATGGCGAGAATATTCGCAAATATGCATATGGCGACCTTCGCCTTCCACTTCCTAAGATTTATTTGCTTGCCCAGCAAATGCTATCAGCTCTTGTATATCTCCAAGATCGTGAGAAGCCCATCTATCATCGGGATGTCAAGCCGGAGAACATTATGGTTGACAAATCCGGCAAATTTATCCTGATTGACTTCAATATCGCAGCGGATGTTGAGAATGTCGGCAAAGACAAGCTGGGTACCTATCCCTACCTTGCACCGGACCTCACAAACGGTAATAAAGTAACGTGGGATGCAAGCGCTGACACCTTCTCTCTTGGTGTAACGCTGTATGAAATGCTCACCCATGTCTATCCTTGGAGCGGCAGCAAGCGTGTGCCCGTTCTGGATAAGGAGCCTACGGACATCAGGACGCAAAATAAGCAGATTTCCGATGCCTTTGCAGATTTTGTGATGAAGGCCATTGGAACGCGCCGCGAGAATCGTTTCCGCAATGCCAAGGAAATGCAGGATGCGTTGTTTGCCATCGGTCCTGACAACATTTATGCAGAAGAAAGCCTTGTTCTTACACATCCGGATGTTGATTTTTCCATCGTGGACTACATCAACAGCCTCTATAGCCAGAGTGAGCGGGGCAATGCTGGTACAAGGGCCGGTCTAAAGGACAACTACCTTGATCAGGAGACTTATGTGGAGACTAAGCTGGACACCAAGCTGCTGGATGCAATCACGGCTGGCAAGTTCCGCCTCCTTATCATCACGGGTAATGCCGGTGACGGCAAGACCGCTTTCATCCGCAGGATTGAGCAGGCGGCCGAAAACGTGGAATACTTCGGCGACACCCGCAATGGCGCCAAATTCAAGCTGGGTGGCATTCAGTACCAGAGCAACTACGATGGTTCTCAGGACGAATCCAACCTCAAGAACGAAGAGGTTCTGACCAAGTTCTTTGAACCGTTCGAGAACCGTCATGAGTTCAAGAGTATTCAAGAAGGCCGTATAATCGCCATCAACGAAGGCCGCCTGATGGACTTTCTCCTCAACAATACCGACAAACACGGGTATCTTGCCCAGGTGATTGATGAATATTTCTATAAAGGGGGCACAACGGAGCTTCCTGAAGGAGTTATGGTCATCAACCTCAACCTGCGTTCCGTCACGGCTCGAGTGAATAATCAGGAATCCTTGTTGAGGAAGCAAATCCGCCTTCTGACTGCCAAGAAACTCTGGACCAGATGTGCCGGGTGCCCCATTGCAGAGCGCTGCTTCATCAAGTACAATGTAGATACGCTGTCCGATACTGCGGCAGGCGCCGAGGTTGTCAACCGCCTGGAATGGCTGGTCCGTACCATTATCTACAAGCGCGAGATACACATCACAATGCGCGACCTTCGCTCGCTCATTTCCTGGCTGCTCACGCGTGATTTCAACTGTACGGATATTCCACACCTGCTGCAGCGTTTCGATGAGCTCAGAGCGGCCTGGGAGGCTGATAAAGAGAATCCCGAGAAGAAAATGCGGTACTATAGTTATCGCCAGTTCATGTGGGACCTTTACTACTTCAATATTACGTCACCGGCCTATGACGCAGACCTGCGTTCAGAGGACCGTGTAGTCAAACTTCTCCGCCAGACTGACATAGCACAGGTGGCCATCCCCGATAAGGATCTTGACCTGTATTATGGTGAAAAACACGATGTGGACTACATCGAATTTGCAGAGAGGAAACGGACACTGCTTCCTGACTTCAATGAGGCCAGCGAGATTATGCCCAGCTATGAGCAGACCCCGGATGAATTGATTCTCCTCAAACGTCGCCATCAGACGATGATCAGGCATCAATACTTTGAAGGGAAGGCGGCTATCTACAAAGACCGTCCGGAATACTTCAAGCGCCTGCCTTACAAGTCGCTGTATCAGTTCAACAAGGAACTGAACAATGAAGATCCGTCGGCTGTTGTAGCCAGCCTGGCCTACACCATCTCATGTAGTGAGGGTTGCTGGGACAGGAACCTGTCGAAAGACTACTTGATCCTTTCTTCCAGCCGCGTGAAAGACCCCAACAGCCGTAGCTACCGTCGGTTCCCCATCTCTGATTTTGAACTGGCGGTGGATACCAACGAGAAACTCGTCGAATACATTGAGCACGAGAACGACTGCTTGATTTTCAGGCACAAAGTCAAAAAGGAAGTTCGTTTGAATGTATCCCTGGATCTTCGTGAAATGCTCTACTATATCGAGCAGGGCTTCAATCCGTCCATCAACGACTTAAAAGGGCGTTTCATTGAACTACAGGTCTTCAAGAACCTCCTGGAGGCGGAAACCTACTCGGAAATCATTGTTACCAACGATGATAACCGTTACTACCGAATCTCCCTGGATAAGGGTTCGATGACGCTTATGGTTGCACCCCTTTAATTCACCAGATTATGTTACTTCCTAAGTTAGATAAACAAGAATCCGTCTTCCGTAACGAGGCTATTTTTGCTGCAGACGTGAAATCCATTACCCTGGACAATGTTCTGGTGACATTCTTCATGCTGATGCGTAACAATGGTTCTCGCATTGGCTTGAAGACAAGGAATAAGTTCCATAAGATAGATTCCTTGCAGGAGTACTTCAACGTTCTGGAAAAGAAAGGATACATTACAGGCGCTTCCGACAATCCGGAAGCCATCGAGAGCTGGCTGCGTAGCAGCTTGATTAACCTAGTGTTCAGGGGGAAGGCAGACAAGGAAAACGTTGCCTCTCTTCGTCCTCTGCACCTGGAGAGTTACCGCATCAGGAATCTCAAACACGCCAAAGACTATAACACGGCTGACCAATTGTACATCATGATCCGGCAACGTCCGGAAATCATGGAGGCATTAAAAGCATATCTTACTATTGGGTGGGATAACAACACAAAGGCTGTAACTGGTGATGCCCAGGTGGATGTGGACACCGCTGGCGTACTCCAGTTGATGAGCCTGGTTGAAATTGACCCAAAGGTCACGACGGTCTCCCTAAACAACATCAAGCCCATCTTGGAGAAGCAGGCGGAGCTGTACTGCGATGATGTGAAACGCCTCCTGTTCTATCAGGATGCTATTCCTCGCAGCGTTTTTATCGAGTATCTGCGTATCCTTTCCGGCTTCCATCTGTCCCTCTACTTCCAGAAGCTTATCCGCCTCCTTCCTCGAATGGTAGAGGCCGGCACTAAGAACGTGGAGGACGACTGGAGTATCGTCGTGGATTTAACGGATTCCCTTGAGGGTGATGTAGCCAACATCGCATGCACTGATATGGAGCGCCAGATGAATGGCTTGATGGAATACATCGTATCTTCTATGCGCATCAATGCGGTGGGCAAGTACCTCAACGAAGCTTATGACGTAGAAAAAATTCTCCAGACGCTCAAGGCACGCCCTGGTGAGTTTGATTCTTACTTCCGCTTTAAACTCAACGCTATCTATGATCGCTACGATGATGACGCTGAGAATGAAGAAGAAGCCAAACAGGCCAAGGAAGAATTGAAGCAATACCTTGATTATGAGATAGATTTCTTCGACAAATATATTCAGTGCATTGCCAAGGTGAGGGCCAGGTATCAGTATAAATACTCATATGACTTCCTGGACAAGTCCTCTATGAAGAATCAAGATTCAGCACTAATTGCCGATGGACGTAGTCGCAAACATCCCCGCCGTGCGGTGATTGGTTCCAAACTGTTAGAAGTCCTTGTTCAGATGGTCGCCCTGACCCCGAAAGAAGGACTTTACGAGACTTACTCTCTGTCCATCACCGAGCTTATGAAGAGAATCCGTGACAGGTACGGCCTCATTATAGACGGCACCCAAGAGGAACGGTTCAAGGATTCCGACATTACAACCCACCTTGCTTTCCGCACCAATGTTGAGGCCCTCAAGAACAAACTGCGCCAGATCGGTTTCTACAATGATTTGAGCGACGCCTCTATCATGCAGAAGATTCGTCCTCGTTACAACGTAAATATCAAATAATTATGAATACAACACAGTTATACTACTCCAGGATTCTTGATATCTTCATTGAAGAGTACAGGGACCAGTTGACACAGATAAAGGAAGGCCATTGTATGAAAGTGGTCGGCCTTCCGCTGGACGTGTTGGAGAATTTGTACGACAGGCTGAAAGCGCTTGACCTGAGCCTCCAGATTTTTATTCTCTCAGAGGCAAACGAAGGTGACCGGTACATCAGTGCCACCAAACTGATAGAGCTGCGAAATGACCTGTCGCTCTCCATACTTGTGTTGATTCCTGTCAACGTTTCCACTGCTGCCGAGGACTCTTATGGCAATGCCACCTTCAAGGAGCTGTCCATTGCACATCTGAACCAGCGTCTTCTCGGCAAGTTGATGGCGGAGGTCCAGAATAATGACATCATCCACGAAATCCTGGGATTCACCAAGGAAGGCTTCTCACAGCAGAAGATTCTCGATTATTTGCTCTACGTCATAGAGAATGGCCAGACCAAGGAAGCCATCGGAAAGGGGCTTTTCATCCTTGGCCTGCTACCGGACGCAGACATCGCCAAAGACAGCACGCTGGTTCGCCGTCGTCTCTCCATCAATAATGAGAGCGTGACGCAGATGGTGGACTACTCCAAGCAAATCAACGACAGAATAGATGCCCTGCCACTTCTTCCAAATACCCTCCAGCGCGAGCTGGCGATGTTCCTTCAGATGGAGAAAAAAGCCAATAGCCGTACCGAACTCTGCGAGGCTGTTGCAAACCACTATACCGACATCGATTTCTCCAAGTGGAACGATTGCATCAAGGGTATTGATGTCACCAGCCTGGGAAACTTGACCGTGTCCGCTGTTGAACTACGCAGTAAGAGCTTCGGCAACGACCTAGAAGGAGACTTGACGCTGCCTATCCAGTCTAACAAACCGGCCAAGATTAAGGTGCGTGTATTCTTCTCGCCCAAACCGAAAGCGTTCCCCGACTTGAAGAAAGTCCGCATCGCTATCTACAATGTGGACGGCATGTACTGTGAGTATGACCGTTTGAAGACTGCGAATGTTACGGATAATGCCCGTGACTACAGGGACATCACGGTGACCATCAAGCCCAATGATTTCAATAGCGGCCGCTATTTCTTCCGCATTTTCGCAGAAGATGAAAACGGCACCGTTCTCAATCAGAAAGATGGTTTCAAGGATGACGCCTGGCTGGATAAGTGGAATGAGGTCAAGGACCAGATGAGCAAAGATGAGTTCATCGAGAGAAACCGTGCATTCCTGACTTGCGACAGCGAGAGCTTCTTCCTCCAGACTGTGGGTGCCTCTGATTTTGACGAGGATATGCTTCAGGATAGCCGCCGGGAGAAAATTAGCAATGTCTTGCAGGCCTATTTCCACTATAGGATTGAGTTGAACCGAAAAGGTGAGGAACTTTTGGTTCCTGAACGTCAGAAGATTAGCGATAAGGAGGATAAGTCCAAGAGCGAGGATAAGAGCTGGCAGGAAGGTCTTTACACAGACACATTCCGCCTCAAGTATTCCTCATCCCAGAACTTCCAGATAATCCTGTCCAAGAAGCTTCTGGAAATCGAACGGGAAATCTTGAAGAAAGGAGCAGCGCTGGGAACAGTTGACGCAAAATTGACTTCCAATCATACGGAAAAACTTCAATCCCTGGTGTTTACTCCGCTGGATGGTATAGATGTTCCAGCATCTCTGACCAAGGCTCGTTCAGAGCTCTTTACTGCTATCCAGGAGTCTGCAATCGAGAATAGCGGTATTCTGGAAACCTTTGACGTACATAGCCATATTGACATCATCAAGAGCTACCTTGAAGAATACCACGCATGGTTGAAAGCAGTCGTAGATGAAGATTTGTCCATGGAAACGATATTGAAATTGCAGTCCGTTGACATGGTGAACATCGTGGTCATACTGCCGGATGGTCAGGTTTCTGGTATGAAGCTTATTTCGCCGCTTCATCCTTTGCGCCTGGCTTGGATGGTGGACATCTATGAGCAATATGAAGATTGGGAGAACAAGACCATTGAGAGCCCTCGGTATCGTGATGCCTGGTACAAAAACCTGGACCAGTTGTTCTATGGTAATTTGGTACCGAGCATAGCGCCGCTTACCCTCCGTGACATCGAGCAAAAACAGTATTTGCAGTATGTCGGAGAGATTGTCTTTGGCTGGGGCCTGTACGTAAGCTCGGCCGAACAACAGGAAGAGGCCTTTTCATCAGGCTTCCGTCAGCTCCGCTCTTATCTGGCACATCTACTGAACGTGCCCGTGCAGAGTCGAATCGATACTGATGTGAACGCCGAAATGGTGCAGCGGTATATGTTCAACTACATCACGCAACACCCTTATACCGACAAGTTGGTTATAAACCTGTTTAATGCCGGTGATGCTGCCGTATTTGCCGCCAATCTGGTTGCACTTGAGAAACGCTGCCGTCCCTTCGATATTCACTATGAAATCCGTTTATTCTGCGCGGATAAGCGCTTTATTCAGGGCGAGGCCTTCCGTGACCTTATTGATCCGGACACCCAGGTTTCCGAGGAAGCAGAAATGTTTTCGCAGGCAACCAGCAATCGTTTGTTCCCGAAGTTGAGGTTCTCTGTCAACACAGTGGAGGAATTCATCAGCAATGCCCAGAACTATTCTGCCCATCTCAGCTTCCTCATCAATCCGTTCCCGACGGAGACCAAGCTGCACAAGCCGTCCACCGACCAGCAATCCTTCTTTCTCAACGGTGTAGTCTGCCGTCCAATCGTGCAGGTGACCAAGACTGAGAAGGGATGCCAGTGGCAGCGCTTTTATTCAGACATCCGTCTCCCGCACCCGTCCTCGGAGTTTGCCAACGATATGATAGGCTTATTCTCCGAGTACCAGTCTCTTGTGGCAATGTCTATGTCCAATGACAGGGATACGTCAGTCCCGGCATTGATGCTGGATATCCAGGATACCAATTCAGTAATGCTTTCCCGCATCCACGATGTCTCTGACTGGGTTATCACTTTTGATAAGAATATGGGACCGGAATTCTACGACATCCCGTGCGGTGATGGCGAGGTGCCATACCTGCTGGATTACATTCCCAGCACGGAACTTACCGGCATCTCATCTTTCCTCACTTGTCGGCCGACATCGGAGATTGAAAGCATTCTCACGCCTCATTTCAAGGAGTTCGGTATTGACATCACCAACAAACGCCGGTTCTATGACTTCCTGGCAGACATCCGCTCTGTCAGTAGCTCAATGATAATGCAGCTTAATAGTTCCAGAAACAAGGCCTTTGAGGTCCTTGGAACCACGCTGATGAAACGTCTCCTCAAAGGTAAAGATCTCCTCCAGGATTCCTTCATTATTCCTATCGACCTGCATCAGGATCTGTTCAACAATCAGAAGATTTCTCCGATGGCCACCAAGGAGAGAGCCGATGATTTGCTGGTAGACATTCATCCCCAGACAGGTGAAATCGTATTCACGATTATCGAAATCAAATGCCGCCAGAAACTGTCTCCGGAACAGCGTAGGGATTTGCGGGATAAGATGCTTGAACAGATTCTTAATACCGAGTTGGCGTTAATGGGTTTATTCTGGCCTGTAGAAGGCGTAATGAATTTGGATCACGAGCTGAAAGTCATCGAGTTGCAGTCCCTGCTTCTCTTCTATTTGCGTCGTGCATCGCGTTATGAATATCTCTGTGAGGAATCTGCCAAGGATTACGAAAAGTTTATCCTGGGGTTAACGAAGGATAACTATAAGATTCGTTTCAAGCAATTGGGATTGATTTTTGAGTTCCAAAGTGACGACTTGCAGGATAAAGAAGTGTTCGAAGGCCAGAACGAACCATTCATCTGCTATACGCTTGGTAAGCCAATGATTGACAGAATTCTTGCCGAAAATGCGATTCTCAAGACTTCCGGCCTGTATGGCAGCAATGAAAGCCAGGCAAATCAGGAGCTTACCGAGTTCTTTGAAGTGTCAGACCGCACGCAACGTGAGATGAGTTTCCGCAGTTTCATTGAACCGGATGAAGACCCCAAGCCTGTTGAGAAAATGCCGGAAGAGAAGCCCGAGGAGCCCGTTAAGCCTGTAGAGTCTATTGCGGAGGATAAGCCGGAAGAAATCCCCACCGAAAAGAAAGAAGAGGAGGAGCCCCACACGTATGTCGTTCCCGAACCGGAACCGCAGGAGTTACACGATTCTGCAAGGCCTGCTAAGTACGGCACAGGCAACGGTATGGAACACCTCGATACTTTGGCCGCCTCCCTCGCCAAAAAGGGAGAGGCTAAAGGCCCGTCCTTTGACATCATGGTTGGTAAAACCGTTGCTGCGAGTGAGCAGTACGGCATCCTTGGCCGCACTATCAATGGTAATCGTAAGATTGCACTGGATCTGAGTGAAACGAATACCATCAGTCTGTTCGGCGTTCAGGGTGGCGGCAAGAGCTATACTATTGGTACAGTCAGCGAAATGACGCTTAAGCAGTTCCCCGAAATCAATCTACTGCCCGGACCAATGGCAAGTGTGATCTTCCACTATAGTGAAAGTCTTGACTACGCGCCGGAATTTACCTCCATGGTCTATCCAAATGATGATGCCAGACAATTGGCAAAGTTGAAGGAACAATATGGCGCTGAACCAGGTTCGATCAGTGATGTCATCATGCTCGCTCCAGAGGATAAGGTGGAGGAACGTCAGGAAGAGTATCCATCTATCCAAGTCCTTCCGATAAAGTTCCATTCCAAAGATCTGAATGTCCAGGACTGGATGTTTCTTCTGAAAGCGGTGGGTAATGACTCGACCTACATCACACAATTGAAGGCCATCATGAGGGCGAACCGAAAGAACCTCAACATTGAGGACTTGAAGGTCAGTGTTGAGGATTCCTCTCTGCTTTCAGCTTCTCAGAAGTCGTTGGCTATGCAGCGACTAAGCTTTGCAGAGGAGTACATCGATGATTCCATTCGTCTAGGAGAAATCCTGCGCCCTGGGCGCTTGATTATCGTGGACCTTCGTGACGAGTTCATCGAAAAAGATGATGCCCTTGGTTTGTTCGTCATTATGCTCAATATCTTTTCGGGTGTCAAGCAGTATGAAGGACGCAACTTCAACAAGTTCATTGTCTTCGACGAGGCTCACAAATATATGAATAACAAGGATTTGACCTCAACAATTGTGACTGCTATTCGTGAGATGCGCCACAAGGGCGTATCCATGATGATTGCCAGTCAGGATCCTATGAGCTTGCCTACCGATATTATTGAGCTTTCATCTGTAATGCTCTTGCATAGGTTTAATAGTCCTCAGTGGGTGAAGCATGTCCAGCACTCCATTACACAGTTGCAGAACCTCACGGCATCCGATATGGCAAGCCTTGGTACTGGCGAAGCTTACCTCTGGGCAACCAAGGCAACTGATAAGGGCGTTACCAGTAGGCCAGTCAAAATCAGTACCCGTCCACGTGTCACAAAACATGGCGGTGATACCATAAAAGCCATCTGATGAAACTGATAACGTATTCAAATATCGGCGCCAGAAAAAAGAACGAAGACCGTTTCGCGCATCACGAGCTGCTCAATGGAGACAAACTCTTCATTGTAGCAGACGGGATGGGTGGATATGATGCAGGTGAAGAGGCGGCCGAATGCGCTATCGATAATATAGTTGCATCCCTTTCAGAAACACCGGACAATATTCCTCTATCCATAGAGTATGCAAATCAGGCAATAGCAGATAAGAAGCTATGTTTGGGTATTTCAGAAATGGGATGCACCCTGGCGGCTGTCCTCCTTCATCAAGAAACCGCTACGGTATTCTGGGCCGGAGACTCCAGAGTCTACATCATCAGAAACGACCACATCGCCTTTGAGACAGAGGACCATTCGCTCATCAATGAAATGCGCAGGATAAAGCGCTTGACACCGGCTCAAATCAGGAAATATGAACACATCGTCCGCCGGTCATTGATGGGGAATAGCACCGATGAGGTTGAAATCAGCGAGCAGCCCGTCCTCCCTGGAGACGAGGTGTTGATATGCAGTGATGGATTCCACAAAGAAGTACCGCTTCCAATCCTGCTGGAGAAGCTTCGCTCAGAAGCGGATTTCGGCATTGATAACGAGAAGTTTGATGATAACCACACATTGATTTACTTCACTATTGGCTCATAGATTATGATTGTTCCGAATGACTATCAGAAACTGAAAGCACTTCCGGAAGACCCGGAAGGTTGTATTACCTATGGAAAGCAAACAGAAGGGGCTTTGTGCCTCCTCTCTGTTTTTCCAATTAAGCCCTCTGAGGCAATGGATTTCAGCGGAAGAGATGATTTGATTCACGGTATTCACCGCACCCTATCCAAGAACCAGGCCCTAATTGAAGTAGATGCAGGGAAACTTGATAGTGGGAAGCAATTTATCTACAGCGTTATCAAGACAAAGCAAGAGAATGGCATCCAATACTTCCTCCTGATGCATATTATGGAACGTGGTTACGTGACGGCAGTCAGGGCTTTTTTCGATGAGATGGGAACGACCGGCATCCGTGATGTAACCATTTATGAGGCGTACAGGCGAAAATGGCCGGATTTCTCGATGAATGATTGGTTCCATGACCCTTACTTAGAGGATCTTCAAGCAGATTTCCTGATGAATCTTTCTGAACAGGAGCAGTTTGATGAGTATTTTCCTCAACACCCATTGTCGCAATGTCGTCAACTCATTAAGTTCATCAAGGAGAATCAATAATCGGACACAGTAGCTATCAAGGAACAAAATGGAACATTTCAAAATCGATCACGATAATCTCTTTCAGAAATATGACGCGATGGCTCTCCCCCGCTCCGGCGAAAATCATCTGCGTGAGATAGTTAATAGGCTCGACGATGACTATGTTCTAAATGTCAACGAAGAGGACTACATCAATTACTTAGTTGAAGATAATTCTCTATATGTACCTGTGGTACACTTCGAGGATGTCCGCATAGAGCCTCGTAAGGTTCTCGTTGACGCCGAATATCTGCCCAGGTATTGGATGGCAGAAAAGGCCGTTGAGAGAACTGTAGTACGCTACATAATTCCTGTCGAGGGAGACACAGACATCTTGAACTACAGACCTTCTACTTGGTTGTCATCTGGTAGTGGGTATTTCCATATCTCGTACGGAAGTATATATACTGATATCCTTGTTCTTGAAGAAGATTCGGAAAAGGTAAAACGGGAGTATGAGAATAGGAAAGACAGTCTCGTAAAGATGCTCGGGTTCCTTGAAAAAGATATCAAAACTTATAATAACACCCTGCCGGGTGCAGCACGCAGTATCTTCGCCGGACGAAAGGAAAAGATAAAACGGGAGAATAGTTTTATAGCAGGTCTTGGTACACCGACCACTGCACAGGCTGGCACACCCAGTACCTACTCAGTTCCGACGGTTACCAAACGGTATCCTCAGCCCGAAAACAAACAATCTAGCAAGAAGGTGGAGGAACTGACCCCGGTTATGGACATGCAGCGGTATTCACAGATTCTCGATGCTATACACACTGTCGGCAAGATGTATGAATCCTTCCCGAATGTTACCAAGGGGATGGACGAAGAGACGTTACGGGACCTCTTCCTGGCGCAAATTCAAACATCTTTCAAGACAGAATCTGCTACTGGAGAAGCATTCAACAAGAATGGAAAAACCGACATAATGGTCAAGCACGGTGACTGCATTCTGTTTATTGCTGAATGCAAGTTCTGGAAGGGCAAGCAAGTTTTCCTCGATGCAATTAGACAGCTCCTAAGTTACCTCACCTGGAGAGACACGAAGGCTGCATTGATGCTGTTTGTCAGGGACACATCAATGACAACAGCCGTAGCCGGCGTGAAAGATAACATAGGATCGCACGCAAACTACAAGAGCACAACAATGGGAAAGAACAAACATCGTCAGGCGTCCACGCCCGAATCGAAGAAGCAGGCGGCTATCTGGTGCGCGATCGCCATCATCGCCATCACCGTCATGGTCCTGGCCGCCAACCCATGGAAACAGCAGACGTCCACGACGTCCACGCCGCAATCCAGCCAATCCACGCAGACACGATCCCACAAACAGAACAAGAAAAAGAAGACGACGAAACCGTCCGGCACCCTGCAACAGCAGGCACAATCCATGTTCACCGGCGACGCGGAACAGATCGCCGACGACGTGCGCGACCTGTTGAACGCGCCGGAGAACTCGAACGTCGACACGCTCGGCAACCTGCTGTACCGGCACAACCGTCAGGATCTAGCCGAAGCGACGGACCTGTACGACGCGATCGGCCAGCAGAAGGACATCGACACGATCCGCAGCCTCGCACGCGAATGGTATCCGCAAGCCATGCAGGCCGGCATCGAGGCGAGACGAGACGACCTCTCGTCCGGATTGGACAACACCGCGCGCGAGGTCGCCACCATCGAACGGGACGATCTTTCCGGCACGCAAGGCTGCGGCGATCTCAAAGCCGCGTACGAGACCGCGAAACGACTCGTGGACTCCAAGTCGGATGATTACGACGCTTTGACCAAAGCCCAGCAGAATCTGACCACGGCGATGAGCGGCTGCGCGACCAACCTCGGTCCGACGAACCGGGAGAAAGTGTTCGGCCGACCGCAGGGAACCCTCAAGGAAGATAAGGAGTAGAAGAACATGGCCACCACGAACAACCGCTCTTGGAAAGCGCTACTGCCACGGAACGGCGGCATCGGAGTGTGCCCGCAGATCGGCAGGGTGAAGATCCCGCCCGTCTGCCCACGTTCCACGCTCAACCTCACCGGGGGCAGACGCATCAAAACCGTCCGCGCCTGCTGGTTCGAGGGCGACGAGGCGCGTTTCGTCTCCCTCATGCCGTCGACCGGTCGGATCCGCAAGGAATTGGACTCGTTGAAGGGCGGCGAAACGGTCGAATTCATCGGACGTCCCTGCGAATGGCATGACATGTCTGGACAGAACTACTACATCGTCATCGTCACCGACATA
>OLWU01000005.1_pt1 | contig 33418 bp, 26 predicted proteins | sample 1673351 | NCBI WGS metagenome assembly OLWU01 (sample SAMEA103958109, study PRJEB25191) | human gut metagenome | biome: human-associated habitat [ENVO:00009003]; feature: intestine environment [ENVO:2100002]; material: feces | place: Germany | collected 2013/2015
CAATGAAGATATTATTAATCAGGAAATGACAAGGATCACCGCGCTTGCGACCGCGCAAACGATGATCAGCGATCCGGAATTGGCGCTCATGGCAGCCGTGGAAATTTCAAGTGGTGACATAATCTTACGCTCTATTATTTAACGGCGCAAAATTATAACACCACCTGCGATTCGGGATGGATAATCATCCCTTTGTTTCTATAACTGCTATCGGGATTTCCGAAACAGCTTCTTATGACTGAACGGAAAGGAAGCCGGCGAGGGTCTTTTCTATCTCGTCGGCGAAGTCCTTGTCGCCAGCCTTGCGGATGTCGTTGGTCATGTAGTAGACAAGGTTGCAGTTGTACTCGAACTCGTTCTTGCACATCGGGTAGAAGTCCAAATAGAACCTGACGGACTCCATCAGCTCGGAGGAGAGTTCACGGGCGAGAGCCCTGGCCTTATCCTGCCTGCCGAGGGCGTAGTAGTCCTTGACCATCTCTATCGGGAAGAGGGCGTTGGATCCCCAGCCCAGAATGGAGTTGTCGTAAGGGTACTTCTTCGGCTTTAGAACCTGCTGGCACTTGTCCAGCATCTCCTCGGCACGGCCTGGCTCACCGGCGGCGATGAAGGCGTTGGCGGCTGACACGAACATATTCCTCAGGGACATCACGCCAAGGAACGTGTAGGTGTTCTGGTAGTCAACGCAGTAGTCCTCGCGGGAAACGGCGTCGAAGCAGAACTTGTCTGTCATCTTGTCGTAGAGGTCATCGGTGTCCACCAGGCCGACCTCAAGAGACTGGACCTTGTTGCGGATCGGCGTGAACTTGTAGGAGAATCCCTCGTACATGAGGTAGTCCTTCAGGCCGATGTTGAGGTCGCCACCCATGTTGAGCATATTCAAAGGCCTGTCCCACTGATAGGTGGAGAGGAAGTCGAGGACGAAGAGTTCCGGCTTGCTCAGGTAGCTCTTGCTCTTCGGAATCTCGATGACGATGGAGTCCGGGATCTGTCCGGCGAACTTCTCGCTCACGATCCCGCTCTTCAGGCAGTTCTCCTTGTTGACCGGAATGATCATCTTCCTGGACACCCAGTAGTCCATCTTCCTCCCGTCCTGGTAGAGCAGCTTGGCGTCCGGGTGCTTGAACACGGCGACGCAGTCAGACAGCAGGAGGGCCTGGCCGCGCTTGTCCTCGATCGGCACCCACTCGTTGGTCCCGTAGAGGTACTGCTCCTGGCCTATCGACAGATTCAGAGGCGCGGAATTGTTGATGGCGTACCTCATCTGGTCGATGTACCAGTCTGTTCCCAGAAGGGAGGTGTTGCATATTCTCACATCGTTCCTGAAACCCTCGACCTCCTGGGCGTACCAGAGAGGGAAGGTGTCGTTGTCGCCGTGGGTAATGAGCAAACCATTCCGCTCCACGGAGTTGAGATAGTTCTTGGCGACTTCGACGGCGGTGTAGCGGTTGCTTCTGTCGTGGTCATCCCAGTTCTCCTCGGCCATCAGCGCCGGCACGAAAAGACACGCGACGGAGGCAACGGAGGCAACGGCGACGGCGTGCTTTCCCTTCAAGGCGGAAGTTATCCATGAATATAATGCCGCGACCGCGAATCCGATCCAGATGGCGAAGGCGTAGAACGAGCCCGCGTAGGCGTAGTCCCTCTCACGCACCTGATACGGTGACTGGTTCAGGTACAGCACGATGGCGATTCCCGTCATGAAGAACAGCAGGAATGTCAGCCAGCAGCCCCGGCGATCCTTGTCGAACTGGAAGCAGAGCCCAAGAAGACCCAGCAACAGCGGCAGGAAATAGTAGTGGTTCTTGCCCGGGTTGTCCTTCAGCCACTGCGGGGCGTTGCTCTGGTCGCCAAGATGAATCTTGTCGATGAACGGGATTCCACTCTCCCAGTTGCCCGTGAACAGGTCGGCGGAAGGCGTGTGGATCTCGTTCTGCCGTCCCACGAAGTTCCACATGAAGTACCTCCAGTACATCCATCCAAGCTGGAAATCAAAGAAATATGACAGGTTCGCACCCTGTGTCGGCTTCTTGTACTGAGCGCCCGGCACCGGCGTGCCCTTTCCGTTGGTGTAGGATTCGTAGAACTTTATGTGCCTCTCATCGTTGCTGTACATTCTCGGAAACAGCATCTTTCCGGCACGGTCATATTTCACGTCCACAGGGCTCGGGGCCTTCTTGTACTTGCCGTTCAGAGGAGCCCAATAGGATTTCTGATCAAGCTCGTACGGAGCGCCGTAGTACTGGCCGTAAAGCAACGGGGTCGAGCCGTACTGCTCACGGGAGAGATAGCGCACGAGGGTGAACGCGTTGTCAGGCTGGTACTCGTTGGTCGGAGTCTTGGCGCATGAGCGGATGATCACGATGCTGAACACCGAGAATCCGATCACGATCGTGGTGAAGCACAGCAGAGCCGTGTTCCAGAACACCCTCTCTGTCTTGAGGGTCTTGAAAAGGCCCCAGAAGCAAGCAGTGAGAAGAGCCACGATGAAGAAGGCCGCTCCAGTGTTGTACGGAAGCCCGAGAGTGTTAACGAAGAACAGGTCAAAATACGCGGCTATCTTAGGGATGTAAGGCACCATAAAGAAGAGGATGAACGCCAGGATCACCACCGAGACGGCAAGAATCTTGACATATTCCCAGAATGAATATGGCTTGTCCTCCCTCATCTTGAAGTAGTACATATAGACCAGCATCGGAATCGCCAGCAGGTTCAGCAGGTGGACTCCGATGGAGAGTCCCATCAGGAACGAGATCAGCACGATCCAGCGGTTCGCGTACCTGCGGTCGGTCTCCTCGTACCACTTTGTCATCGCCCACACGACCATCGCCGTGAACAGGGACGACATCGCATAGACCTCGCCCTCGACGGCCGAGAACCAGAACGTGTCCGAGAAGCAATAAGCCAGAGCGCCGACGGCTCCGCTGCCGTAGATGGCTATGGCCTGGCCAAGTGAATACTCCCCGGTTCCGCCCTCGCCGTCACGTTTCGGCACAATCACTCTCTTGACGAGGAAAACGATTGTCAGATAGAGGAAGAATATGGTGAGAGCCGAGCAGACCGCGCTCATCGAGTTCACCATCACAGCGGCCTTGTCCGGACCCGTGAACATGGTGAAGAACCTTGCTATGAGCTGGAAGACAGGGTTTCCCGGCGGGTGTCCGACCTCAAGCTTGTACGATGACGCGATGAACTCTCCGCAGTCCCAGAAAGAGGCTGTCGGCTCGATTGTGGAGAGATAGGTGAACGCGGAGATGGCCAGAACAGCCAGCGCCGTCACCTTGTTCCACAGTTTGAATTTCTTAATGTCCATAAACTAACGATGTTCCTAAATCGGCCGAATCAAGCCGTTAAACAGACAAAGATACAAAAGGATTCGCTATCTTTGCAAAAATATAACAATGAATATTATGAAACCCGATAACGACTGGAAGCAGCGACTCGGCGTCGTCTATTCGACCGACCCGAACTTCAACTACGCCACGGAGGAAACCGCCGAGGCTGAGACCCTTGAGCCGTCCAGGCAGAGACTGACCGTCACCATCGACAGAAGGAACAGAGGCGGAAAGCAGGTCACGCTGGTGAGCGGATTTGTGGGCACGCAGGAGGATCTGTCGGCTCTTGGAAAGATCCTGAAAGTGAAATGCGGGGTCGGAGGCTCGGCCAAGGACGGGGAGATCACCATCCAGGGAGACCTGCGGGACAAAGTCACGGAGCTTCTCAGGAATATGGGCTACAACGCTAAAAGAGGCAACTGACACTCATGATCGACGATCCGGTTTTCTGTGGCCTCGCGGTCATATTCACATTCATTTTTCTGCTGAGCGTCGGGAGTTTCTTCAAGATCATCCCATCGCTGGGAGACTGCGTCATGCGCTGGAAAGGCAACCTTGACCTTGAAGACAGCCTTCAGCTGAGCGGCAGCCGCAACTGGATGGTCATGGTCCTGTTCGTGCCGCTATGCATGGTCGTCTATTCTCATGGCCTCTATCAACCGGACTACATGGAATCCCTTCCTCCCGCTCTGGGACTGGCGGCCACCTGCGGGACGATGCTGGCATACCTCGTGCTGAGATCTTTCCTGAACTGGCAGTTGGAAATGGGAGCCTACCGGACGAAGACTTTCACGGCGGCCAACCATGCCTTTTTCAACTACATCATAATTCTTTTCCTGATCGTGTTCCCTGTCGGGGCCATACTGAATATTTCAGTTGGTAATAAGGAACTTACGCGTGTGGTGCTTCTGCATGTAATAGCCGTCACCTACTTGTTCCACATCTTCAGGCGAGGACAGATTTTCGCCTCGGCTTGCAATCCTTTCACAACATTTTTGTATCTTTGCGGCCTTGAATTACTTCCGACCACCGTTCTAGTGCTTTCAGCCAAGCTGCTATAGTGTCACCGGAGGCCGAACTAGAAAACAAGAATATGGCAATAAAGAAGATTTTGATCTCACAGCGCGCTCCGATGAACGACGCACCCTACGTCGCACTGAAAGAGAAATTCGGCGTTGACATCACATTCAAGCAGTTCTTTCTCATCGAGCCCCTCTCTTCCAGAGAGTTCAGGGCGCAGAGGATAAACATTCTGGATTACACCGCAATCATTTTCTCGTCCCGCCATACTATTGACGCGTTCTATGGCCTGTGCGATGAACTGAGGGTCAAGGTTCCGGAGACAATGAAGTATTTCTGCACGACCGAGGCCGTGGCGATGTACCTTCAGAAGCACATCGTTTACCGCAAGCGCAAGATATTTTTCGGCAACGGGACTCCCGAGTCCATCATAGAACAGATCGGAACCAAGCACAAGGGTGAGAAGTTCCTTGTGACCCAGTCCGACTCAAGCAACAGTTCTCCGCTGACGAATCTGATGGAAGCGCAGAAACTTGATTACAAGACAGCCGTGTTCGTCAAGTCTGTGCCTCAGGACCTTAAGGAGATGAACCTGCAGGGCTACGACATGATCGTATTCTACAATCCGTACGACATCAAGTCCCTCTACGAGAACTTCCCTGAGTTCCAGCAGGGAGACATCAAGTTCGTGGCCTACGGGAAATCCATCGTGAAGGCGATGGAGGAAGCCGGCCTCAAGATCGAGATCCAGGCTCCGACTCCGGAGGCTCCGTCCGTGGCCCGCGCGATCGAGCTTTACCTCAACGCCCAGAAATAGTTACAGAAATGTTCACTCTACCGAAATCCGAGCGGCTTCACGGGAAGTCGAAGATTTCGGCTCTGATGTCAAGGGGCCGCTGGGGCTTCACGTCCGGTCTCAAATACTGTTTTCTGGAAGAAGAGGCTGCCAATGATGGGATTCCGTCACAAGCCAATTCCATTATCGTGTCTGTTCCCAAGCGGCTTTTCAAGCGGGCCGTCAAGCGAAACCTGCTGAAACGCAGGCTCAGGGAAGCCTACAGGACCCAGAAGGACATTCTCCCTCCGAAAGGATATTCAATACTGTTCCTTTATAACACAAAGGAGGTCTTGGAATATTCGGCTTTGCGGGAGCAGGTCGGCGCGGTCCTTCAAAAACTCGCGGGACATGAAGCCTAGCGGGAATATTCCTGCCTGGAGGCAGCGGGTAAGGAAGGTGTGCATCGCACCATTCCTCGCCCTGATCTGGTTCTACCGCACCTGCATAGGGCCGTATATTCCCAAGACGTGCCGTTTCGAGCCATCGTGTTCGACCTACGCCATCGAGGCGTTCAAGAAATGGGGACCGGTCAAGGGATTGTTCCTGACCGTCTGGAGAATCCTCCGCTGCAACCCTTGGGGCGGCAGCGGGTACGATCCTGTGCCTTAAATCTTGTGATTCTTCTTCCGGGAGCGGAGGTGCGAGACACTCTCCACAAGGAGTTGGTCCCTGAGAATGAGCCTCGCGGCGATGAAATTCAGGATGGCCGCCACAAGCGGGAACACCGCGGTGAACCTGAATATCAACTCCTTGTCAGCCGTGAAGTAATCCACTCCGATCCAGGCCTGAAGCGCTATCATCAGGATGGCGGAAAGCACGGCTGTGCGCATCTGGAAGACACGCGCGTTGAAAGTGAACACCGCCAACAGCTGAAGGATGGTGATCAGAATCAAAAGGATAAGGTAAGGGGTGTACTTAATGTAGGTCAACTCGAAGGAATGAACTCCGCCGGGACCTAAGGTAAACGCCTTGACACTGAAGAAAAGCGCCACTATCAAACCTGTGGCGATGCACAGGTATAAAGTTTGAAGTCTCTGCCACATATTTCACAAAAATAGTTAATTCCGTTGAATATTCTTATATTTGGCGGGTTAAACATTAAAATCCATATTATGAGAATAGCAGAATCTGAATTAATCATCAACGATGACGGCTCGGCGTTCCACATCCATCTGAAACCGGAAGAGCTGGCTAACATCGTCATCCTCGTCGGCGACCCTGGAAGAGTGGATATGGTCGCCGGATTCCTCACCGACATCGAGTTCCGCCACCAGTCAAGGGAGTTCGTCTCCACGACCGGCAAGTATAACGGCAAGAGAGTCACCGTGTTGTCAACCGGAATCGGAACCGACAACATCGACATCGTGATGACTGAGCTGGACGCCCTCGCGAATGTGGACTTCACCACCCGCGAGCCGAAGAAGGAGCACAGGACCCTCACGATCCTCAGGATCGGAACCTGCGGGGCTGTCCAGGCCGACATTCCGCTCGGATCAGCGATTTTCTCCCACTATTCCGTGGGCTGCGACGGTCTGATGAACTGGTACGAAGGCCGTGACGAACTCTCCAACCTTGAGATGGAGAAGGCATTCAAGGAGCACACGCATTGGGACAAGAACCTTCCTTCGCCATATTTCGTGAAGGCCAGCGAGAAGCTGATCAAGAAGTTCGAGGACTGCTCGGTAAAAGGCATGACAATCTCTGCCTCAGGATTTTACGGACCTCAGGGCAGAGTCGTGAGACAGGGCCTGGCGATGCCGGATATGCTTGAGGACTTCGAGTCCTTCCGCTTCGGGGAATATCGGATCACCAATTTCGAGATGGAAAGCTCGGCGGTCGCAGGAATGGCCAAACGTCTCGGACACGAGGCCGGCACGATCTGCTGCGCCATCGCCAACCGCTACCTCAAGAGCAGCAACCCGGACTACAAACCACAGGTGCGCGCCCTCGTGGAACTCGCCCTGAACAAACTCTGCGAATAGAAGAAACGGGAATATCACTCCATACGGCGTCCTGAACTGTTGTTGAAACGGCTCAGGACGTTTTCTGAATATGTCTTGGTGATCGGGATAGGTGCGATTGAGTCGTTGTCAAGATCCAGTTCGTAGCCGTCCTTCTCCTTGCGCAGGACCTTGACCTTGTCCATATTCACAATATATTTTCTGTGGCAACGCACAAGGCTGCTTCCACGGAAACTCTCCTCCACGGTCTTGAGACGGCAGCGGAGCATATAGCGCTTCAGGTCGCCCTTGCTGTCGGTGTACCAGACCACGATGTAGTTGTCGTCAGACTCGATGTAGTAGAGATTCGAGGCGCTGACGCACAGTTTCAGGTCACCGCTATTGTCGAAAAGCGTGATCTTCTCCAACTGTGAGACCGGCACAGCCTCGTCAGAGACCACATTGCCGTAGTTCATCAGACGGATGATCTGGTTCTTGTCCTGAATGGCGTAGTACATCCCGGCAAGGATGTAAGGAATTATCAGAGAAGTATTTCCGTACAACAACGCCTTTCCCAGCGTCGCCGGGAACTGATCCCACCCGATGCCTGTGATCGGCACGGTGATGAATGAATATGCCAGACAGATCACGATGACCTCGCAGACGCACCACGTTATGTAGCCCAGAAAATTCATCTTCAGCTTGTTTCTAGTCTTGTACATTATGTATTTGCTGAGGATCACGATCATAAGCGAGCCGAGCGCGAAAAGCACCGTGAAAACGAAGAATCTGGAGTTCCCGAGCGCCATCCAACTGTTGTGCGAGAACGGCAGGCTGACCAGAAGGAACACGATGGAGAACAACGCCGTGAATGTCACGGTGTAGATAAGTTGGTTCTTGCCACGAAGATAGCCGGGCAGAGGCTTGTTGAAAAAACTCATCCTTTCCTCTTTTATATGGCAAATATAACACTTTTTAAAATTTTCACTTTTTCAGGAGTAAAAATCCGGGGAAAAACATATATTTGCGTATTGGTTAATGAACGGACACGGGAAAACATAACTCTCGTAGAACAATTGACAAGACAAATATTAACCATAATAATTATTAATAACTTATTGATTCACTGCTTATGAAAATTAGTTTTTCAAAGCTGATGCTGTCGTTTCTCATTGTCGGATGGAGCGCATTGTCATTATGTTCCTGCGCCTCCGAGGAAACCACACGCGTTCCAGCCAAGATGAGTTTGGAAAACGCTGATGATATGGGGCTGAGCGCCATTACTTTCAGCAATCGTTCCGAAACAAAACAAGTTTCCTTCACGGCGGACGGGGATTGGTACATCCGTATCCCTAAGGACTGTGACTGGCTGACCGTCTCACCGTCAACCGGCACAGGAAACGCGACGGTCAATTTCACGACAACCGTCTATGACGCCACCTCTCCAAGAACCGCCAAGGTCGCTTTCGTCTGCGACAACATCGAGCAGAAGGCATTGCTTCAGGTGACCCAGCTCCAAAGATTCTTCCTGGAGCCTACGATCCTTTCCAATGTGCTTCCTAAGAATGGTGGAGAGACAACAGTCAACGTCAGCACGAACGGCACGTTCAAGTGCGAGATCGACGCGGCCGGAACTGAATGGCTCTCGATTGTCTCCCAAAGCGATGACAAGGTCGTGCTCAACGCCAAGCCTATCGCCGAGACAGCCGTGAAAAACAAGGCTGAGATCACCTTCACCTGCATCGAGGATCCAGGAGTCTCCGCTGTCCTTGACCTTTCACAGAAGAACCTCGCCGTCTCGATAGACGCCAAAGAGGTCATTTCAGACGGACACGAGGCAGAAGGAGACCTTTCGGTAAATCTTCTCAACGTCACGAATTGGACGGCCGAGTCCGACCAGTCCTGGGTGAAAGTGTCGAAAGCCGGCGGGAAGATTCATTTCGTGGTCGAGGCCAATCCGGACAGTCAAGACAGAACCGCCCTCATTTCAGCGGTCTGCGCTGATTCCGAGGAAGACAAGGATGTCAAGGGTGTGATCACACTGACCCAGTACGCCGCCGCCGACCTAATGGATTTCAAGTTCGGTGAGGACGGCACGGCCGAGGACATCTCCCCTCTTAAGAACAAAGTCAATTCCTGGACAAAGGGAGCCAAGATGAACTTCTACGAGGACTATGCCGCCTGGGGTCCGTCAGTGACACGTGCCCAGAACAAGGCATTCAACAAGGCCGACTACGCTTTCTGGGAGTGTGAATATACAGCTTTCGAGGGCAGGCTCAACAACGGGTACACGATCGAGTCTGTGTTCTCCATTCCTTCGGCGCACACCAACGTCGAGACAAAGGCGTTCGGAGCCACGCAGTCAGGTGGATTCGCATTGATGCTCGGCGCGCTGGGTGAGAAGACCAACGCCGGCGACAAATCAAAAGTCACCCGAGACGGTTCGATCGAATTCATCCAGCACGGCAACGGTAACTGGAACTTCGCCGTGAGCCACGTTCAGGCTGTGCCTGGGCAGCTCTACCACGTGTTCGGAGTCTGGGACAAAGAGACAATCAAGTGCTACGTCGATGGTGAGCTCAAGGCCACGGTCGGAGTGACGACCCTCAAGCACAAGAGTGGTCTGCATTGTATGGGTGTCGCCGGAAACTACAACAGCGAGACCAAGTTCAACGGATCCTGGAACGGGACCGTCGTGGTCGCCCGACTCTACGACAATCCGCTCACAGCCGAGCAGATCAAAGCCAAGACCGCATTGAAAGGCAAGATCCAGATCGTGAAGTAACACCAGAAAAAATTCAGACTTATGAATAAGATAATCAAAAGGATATTCACGCTTGCCGTCACGCTTTGCCTCGGTGTTCTTCCGATGCTGGCGCAAAACGCGAAGACAGGACAGGCGGACAAGATACTTAACGGTATCGTCATCGGTTCCGACGGCGACACACCATTGGCCGGAGTCGTGATCCATTCCAAGGAAAACCCTAAGGAGATCGCGACGACGGACGCGAACGGAGAGTACAAATTCTCCGTCTCCCCTACCACCGAGACGGTAGTCTTCGAGATGATGGGGTACGACACCAAGGAGATCAAGGTGGCCGACACCTATCTGTTCACCCTAGTCACAATGATCGTACAGGCCAACGCCCTCGAAGAGTCAGTCGTGGTCGGATTCGGTACCCAGAAGAAGGAATCCCTCGTGGGTGCCGTCCAGGCGGTGAAGCCGGCGGATCTCGCGACATCCTCCTCCAACCTCACGACCTCGTTCGCCGGAAATATTCCGGGACTCATCGCCCGCCAGACTTCGGGTGAGCCGGGAGCCGACGGCGCGGCCTTCTATATTCGAGGAATATCCACGTTCGGAGCCAACTCCAGCGCGCTGATCGTGCTTGACGGTGTCGAGATCACATCTTCGATGCTCAACAACATCCCGACCGAGGCCATCGAGTCGATGTCCGTCCTGAAGGACGCGACCGCGACCGCCCTTTACGGTTCCAGAGGTGCCAACGGTGTGCTCATCGTGACCACCAAGGAAGGACGCAATTCAGAGAAGATCGCCATCAGCGCGTCGTTCGACAACACGGTCTCTATGCCGACAATAGTTCAGGAAGTCGCTGACGGCGTGCAGTATATGGAACTCTACAACGAGGCTCTCTACAATGTGGCCCGCCAGTCCGGCGCGGCATACGTGCCGTTCTACTCCAGCGAGAAGATCGAGGGCACAAGAAACCATCTCGATCCTTACGTCTATCCGGACAACGACTGGTACGGAATGCTGTTCAAGGACTTCGCCATGAACCAGAGGTTCAATGTCTCGCTGCGTGGCGGCGGAAAGAAGGTCAACTACTTCCTCAACGCCTCGATCTACAATGAGAACGGTATCATCAAGGAGCCTAAGGACGCTCTTCTGGACGTGAACCTCAACAACAAAAAGTATATGTTCCAGAGCAACGTCACGGCCCAGGCGACCAAGACGACCAAGGTCTCTATGAAACTGAATATGCAGCTTCAGTATCAGGACAGCCCTTACGAGTCCACGTCCAACCTCTTCTACTACACCATGCGTGCGAATCCGGTGCGCTTCCCGGCCGTTCTTCCAGCCGAGGATGGTGACACGTTCGTAAGGTACGGTAACAACGACACTTGGGACACCGGCTCCAACGACCTCAACCCTTACGCCTTGCTCAGCCGTGGCTACAAGGAGCAATACAGGTCCTGGATGACCGCCTCCCTCAACGTTGACCAGAACCTGAACTTCATTACCAAGGGGCTCTCAGCCAAGGCGTTGGTCTCTTTCTACAACTACTCCTACGCCGCGACAAACCGCTACCATATTCCGGCATATTACAAGATTGATCCGGACAGCGTCACGCTCAACGACGACGGAACCTACACATGGACAGCCAACTCCATCGGCGCCGAGGGCACGACATACCTTGAGAGTTCTGTCTCCGCCAGCGGCTACCACGAGTGGTCTTTGCAGGGTCAGATTAACTATGCAAGGAAATTCGGGAAGCACGATGTCAGCGCCGACCTCGTGTACCATATGAAGGAGAAGGTGAACAACGCCACCGGATCCTCCGAGGAAAAGCTTCTTCCGTTCAGGGAGCAGGGCCTCGCCGGACGTGTCACCTACAACTACGACAAGCGCTATTTCCTCGAAGGGAACTTCGGTTACAACGGCTCCGAGAACTTCATCGCTGGCAAGCGGTTCGGTTTCTTCCCGTCTGCCGCCATCGGATGGAACATCTCCAACGAGAAGTTCTTCTCACCATTGAAGAGTGCGGTGACCAACCTGAAGCTCCGCGCGTCCTACGGTCTTGTCGGTAACGACTCCCTCGGAGACGACCATCGATTCCCGTACATCACGGAGGTCGATATGGGTGACAGGTCATACGTTTTCGGTTCCAACTTCGCGAAGATCGGAGCCGGATTCATCTCCAACTACGGTAATGTGAACGCCACCTGGGAAATCGCCAGGAAACTCAATGTCGGAATCGACATCGAACTGTTCAAGGACCTTAAACTGTCCGCGGACTGGTTCCACGAGTACCGCACGAACATATTCATGCAGCGCAAGTCATTCGCGTCGAACGGCGGTGTGGGCGGATCGCTTCCTTGGGCGAACCTCGGAGAGACCTCCAATTCTGGAGTTGATTTCTCCATCAACTACAACAAGGTGGTGAACAGCGACTTCCAGTACTCTCTGCGCGGCACGTTCACTTACGCCCATTCAGAGGTGAAGGCGATGGACGAGCCTGACTATTCAAAGAACCCGCATCTCTCGAAGATCGGCAAGCCTATCAATTCCAACAAGGTGCTCATCGCCGAGGGGCTCTTCACCTCGCAGGAGGAGATCGACAACAGCCCGAGGCAGGACTTCGGCGCCTATGGTGTCGGTGATGTGAAGTACAAGGATGTGAACAATGACGGTGTCGTGAACTCCAATGACTTCGTCTGGAGCGACAAGCCTTACTTCCCTGAGATACAGTTCGGATTCGGAGGTTCTGTGAAATACAAGAAATGGGATGCTTCCATAATGTTCCAGGGCAGCTCAAGGTACGACATCACGACGTATAACAACCACCCGTTCTGCGACAACCAGCATTTCGGTTATGGCATCGTCAAGTACATAGCCGACGACCACTGGTCCTGGGACAACAATAACAAGGACGCCAAGTATCCAAGGCTCACGACCGTTCCTTCGGACAACAACACACAGGCTTCCACGCTGTATATGCACGACGCCTCGTTCGTCCGTCTGAAGAACGCCGAGATCGGATTCACCTACAAGTTCGTCCGTTTCTACCTTCAGGGCAACAACCTGTTCTACATTTCCAAGTTCAAGTACTGGGATCCGGAGAAAGGCCGCGGCAACGGTCTGACATATCCGCTCCAGCGCACGGTCAAGGCAGGTTTCCAGTTCACTTTCTAATCATTTATGAATATGAAGAAGATTTTTATCATACTGTTCTGCGTCTTGGGAATGGCGACCTCCTGCAACTTCCTCGATGTTATTCCAAGCGGAAAGGCCACGGAGGACGATCTTTTCAAGACCCACGTGCAGGCCGACAACTTCGCGGCCTCGCTCTATTACTATATGCCTAACAGATGGTACTTCCAGTCATCGCTTGAGATGTGCGGAGGAGGTGACATGGTGTCAAGTTTCTACGGCTCTGTGTATTACTTCAAGTGGAAGTCCCTTGTGTTCAACAATCAGGAGACCCCGTCCAACACCTATGTTGCGATGTGGTCAACGACCTGCAACAAGGCCTCCGGAGCCGTGTCCTATAATGTGTGGGGCGGAATCCGCAACGCCTATCTCCTTCTTGAGAACATCGACAAGGTGCCTGACGCGAGCGAGGATGAAAGGAACCGCTGGAGAGGAGAGGCCTACTGGAACATAGCCTATATGCACCAGACCCTTCTTGAATATTACGGTCCGATCGTCATTGTGGATCATCTGATCGGCCTTCAGGAGGACATCAACTATGAGCGCAAGCCTTATCTGGAGTGCGTGCAGTTCATCTCGGACATGTACGACAAGGCCGCGGAGTACCTTCCGGCGTCATATTCATCAAACTTCCTCGGCCGCGCGACAAAGACTACCGCCAAGGCGCTCAAGTCCCGTCTCTGGCTTCAGGCCGCTTCTCCGATGGTCAACGGCAACGCAGAGTGGTACGCCGACTTCAAGAACAACGACGGCACGCCGCTGATGCCTCTTGAATATGACAAAGAGCTCTGGAAGAAGGCTATGGACGCCGCCAAGGACGCTATCCAACAGGGTGAGGCGGACGGATTCCAGCTCTACGCTCCGAGCAAGGAGACCGACACCTTCGAGAAAGGTTACGAGAACTACAGGGCGGCGTTCCTCGGCGGAGACGCCAACGCATTCTACAATGAGTACGAGCATCTCTTCTGCTATGCGGCGCAGGGCAACATCTCCTACAACATCAAGAATATGGCTCCGCGCACAGGTTACTCGTCCTACAGCCGTGAGGGATGGCGTGGATATTTCGTGCCGACGTTCGAGGCCGTGGAGTGCTTCCTTTCCAAGAACGGTCTCCCGATGGAGGTCGATCCTGAGACCAAGGAGGCGATCCAGAATCCTACCAAGCTGGTTGACGCTCCGGGCTACCCGGGAGAGAAGACCTCCATCCTCCACATCAACAGGGAGCCAAGATTCTACGCATCAGTCGGTTACGACCGTGGATCATACGACCTCAACGGCGAGACCTTTATGCTCAAGTGCCGCCGTGGGGAAGAGCAGCAGAACGATGGAAACACCGGTAATGAATATCAAGGCTGCACAGGCTATTACGTCAAGAAGTGGATCCACAAGTCCAACAACTTCGACAACACCTCCAAGACGTTCACCTACCACAAATTCGCATTCCCGTACATCCGTTTCGCGGAGCCTTATCTGGATTTCGTGGAGGCATACGTACAGTATTACGGCAAGATCGACGGAGAGGCCTTGACTTACATCAACAAGGTAAGGAACCGCGCCGGACTTCCGGACTTCGAGGTTTCCTGGGCGCGGGCCGGCGTCGGCGGCCTTCCTACCGGAAAGACACTGCTTGACGCTGTCCTCCGGGAACGTCTCAGCGAGTTCGCGTTCGAAGGCAGGTGGTTCTACGACCTGAGGAGATACAAAGTCGTCCAGAACATTCTACAGAACAGGCCACGTTCCTGGAACATCGCCGGCAAGACAGCCGAGGACTACTACAAGATCACCGAGGCCTATGAGACGGACTCCAGAACGTTCACCGCTCCTAAGAACTACTGGCTGGCGATCCCGCAGGAACAGCTCACCATCAACGGCAATCTTGTCCAGAACCCTGGATATTAACAGATTCGATTTCACAAGAGCAGGAAGACGGTTGTTCTTCCTGCTCTTCATAAACTTGCCGGCCGGCAATCAATCGCTGAATATTTTCAGGCTTTCCGCGATCGGCCATTTATGCTCAAACATATTATAATGAAAAATTTTATCGGGAGATTCTGCGTCTGTGTCTTCGCCATCCTTGGATTGGCGGTGGCCTGCACCGAATCAGGAAAGAACGAAGAGGAAGTGCAGTTTTCCGTCTATGATGAATCCGGAGAGACTCCGAAATCAGTTGACTTCGAGGCAAAAGGCAAGAATGGATACTCTCTGCGCGTGATGTCGAACGCCCAATGGAGCCTTGAGATAAAGGACGGTTCTGACTGGATCGCCGCCAGTCCTCTGTCCGGAGAGAAAGGCGCGAGGCAGGTAAAGGTCAACATCGCCAAGAACGAGACGCTTGAGGCAAGGACAGGAGGACTTGTGTTCACCTGCAAGACAAAATCCGTCTCGATCGTCATCACACAGAAGAAAGGTTCGAAAGAGGGAGAGATCGTTGTTCCACCGACTCCATCCGATGTGCCGGAGGCCGATCTTCTGGATGTGATATTCAAGAACGACGGAACGGCGGTTGACAATTCCGATTCCAAGATGACCATAACGACAGTCTCCGGCTCCGCTTCGGTCAACTATTTCAGCGACGCATATTCCAGATACGCGGCACACTTCAACCACACGCTCGGAAGCGCGATGAGCGCCGGGTACTATAAGATTGACTACACCCAGGACCAGAAATTCCGGAACGCGCTCGCCGACGGGCACTCGATGGAGGTCGTATTCAGGATGGACGCTCCGGCCAACGGTTCCGAGATCAAGCCGTTCAGCTCTATGCAAAGCGGTGGAACCGGATTTCTTATCACAGACAACAGCAGGGGAAAGGACATAACCTTCCTTCCGAATGTCAGCGCGAACGGGAAGTCCAGCTGGAAATGGACTCATTCGAATATAACCCCGGAAGTGGGTCGGTACTACCACGTTGTCGGAGTATGGAGCAAACAGGCCGGGAAGTCCTATATCTATGTCAACGGTGAACTGAAAGGTGAGACGGAGGCAGCGGGAAGCCTGAACTTCCCTACGGAAGGCAGCACGTGGTTCTGTGTCGGAGGCGATCCAAACGGAGCCTCCGGTGCGCATTGCGGATTCAACGGGGATGTCGTCATCGCAAGGATATACGATGATGTGCTCACCGCCAAGGATGTCGCGGAACTTTACAAAGTTGTCAAGAACGACATAAAACCGGAAGTGATCTCGATCAGCGACCTTACATTGCTGCCGAACGCCAATGTCAAGCCGGGATGCTGGTTCTACGTGTACGCCAAGGGATTCAAGGGTGGCGACCGGATCAAGTTGGAATCAATGAGCAGCGAGTCGCTATCATATTCCTGCACCACGGCTGACGGGGACGGATTCCTGAAGATACGTATTCCGGATGACTTCCGGGCCGGGAAATACCGTCTCGTCCTCGGCAGAGGAGAGACACAGTACCCTCTGGGCTCATCCGAGTTCAATGTTGTCAGCGACCTGAAGAATCTTTACAACACGAAGATCGTGGCGCACCGGGGATACCATTACGGAAACGCGGCGGAAAACTCGGTGGCATCCCTGGCAGAGGCACAGAAGCTCGGGGTTTACGGATCCGAGTTCGATGTGTACATCACCACGGATGGCGTGCCGGTCATCTATCACAACTCCACCTTCAAGGGTAACGAGGTACCGGAGGATGCGAAATACAAAGGCTGGAGACCGGATTCCAGGACCTACGAAGAGATCAAGGACTATAAACTCGCCAACGGTGAGCCGCTCCCTACGCTTGACGACTATCTGAACCAGGCGAAGCTTTATCCAAATGTTAAACTGATCATTGAGATAAAGAACCACAACACCACCGACAAGACTATGAGGGCGGCGCAGACTTGCGTGGACGCAGTCAAGGCGAAAGGATTGCAGAATCAGGTTGAATATATCGCGTTCAGCTATGATGTCTGCAAAAAACTCGCTGGGCTCGCGCCTGAGGCGACTGTCCAATACCTCAACGGAGACAAGGCACCTTCCACTGTCTTCGCCGATGGCATAAAGGGAATAGACTACTCCTACAGCAAGCTCACGGACGCTTGGATCAAGGAGGCGAACGGACTCGGGATGACGGTCAATGTCTGGACGGTCAACAATGTCAGCGATATGCTCAACTTCATCGCGAAAGGTGTCAGCCTCATCACAACCGACAAGCCGGTGGAAGGGCTGGAGCTTCTCTCCAAACCATTCGTCACCGAGGAATAACAAGACGGAAACGCGCGTTAGGATTCAATGGCTCTTTCTGGCGGAAATATGCCGGGAAGAGCCTTTTTCATAGTCCAGGATGACGGAAATTCGCCACAAATTCAGCGAAATCGCCACATTCGCACCACAAAAACGGCGCTTTGGGTATCTTCGCCACTTAATTTTTGAGCGGCACCGGCATATTCATATTTTTGCATTGAAAATACCTTAATAACAGTAAATTTATGAAAATCATCGGTACAGGAAGCGCGCTTCCAAAAAAGGTCGTGACCAATGATATGCTTGCGGGATTTCTGGACACCAGCGACGAGTGGATCTACCCTCGCACCGGAATCAAGACAAGACACGTGATCACAGACGAGAATCTGGAGGATCTCGGAACCGAAGCCGTACGAAAGGCTCTTGAGATGTCCGGACTGAAAGCCGAAGACATCGACCTCTTCATAGTCTCCAATGTCGTCTCCGAATATATCACCCCGGGAATGAGCTGCATCATCGGTGAAAAACTCGGACTCAAATGCCCGATGTTCGACATCAACTGCGCTTGTCCGGGATTCGTCTATGCCTTGGATATGGCGGAGACATACTACAAGGCCGGAAAGATCAGGAACGCCATCGTGGCGTGCGTCGAGGAGCCGACCAGAATGGCCAGTTGGAAAGACAGAGGAACATGTGTCCTGTTCGGAGACGGGGCCGGAGCCGTAGTGCTGACCGAAGGGGACAACATCAAAGGCACAAAACTGCATGCAGAGCCATCCAAGGATGAGATCTGGCAGTTCAGGACACTTGTTGACACGCCTTACATCACAAAAAAGGAAGAGGACGTCCCGATGCAGATGAAAGGCCGGGAGGTGTTCAAGTTCGCGGTCAAAGCGTGCACGGAAGGTGTGCAAAGTCTTCTGGACGAAGTGGGAATCGACAAGAGCGAGGTGGCATACTTCATGATTCATCAGGCCAACCAGAGAATAATCGACTCGATCATCAACTATATGGGTCAGCCTGCGGAGAAGTTCCCCGTCAACATCACCGATCACGGAAATTCCTCGTCAGCCTCCTGCCCTATCCTTTTGGACGAATGTAACCGGAAGGGGATGTTCAAAAAGGGGGATATTTTAGTCTTTAGCGCATTTGGAGCCGGACTTCTCTCAGGAGCGGCCATAGTTGAGTGGTAATCCGAACATTAATTATTATATTTGCAACTATATGATAAAAAGTATTATATGTGACTTGCTCGGAATCGAGCGTCCTCTGTTCCAGGGAGGTATGGCCTGGATCGCTGATGCGAAACTGGCAGCCGCCGTCTCAAACGCCGGTGGACTTGGACTGATCTCTTCAATCAACTTCGGCACGGAAGCCGTCAGGGAAGAGATCCGCAAATGCAAGACTTTGACAGATAAGCCATTCGGTGTCAACATCATGCTCCAGGCTCCTAACGCCGGAGAAGTGGCGGACATGATCATCGAGGAAGGCGTGAAGATCGTGACGACCGGAGCCGGCTCCCCTGCCGCCTATATGGAGAAATGGAAGGCCGCCGGAATCAAGGTCATCCCTGTTGTGGCGTCCGTTGCCTACGCACTCAAGATGCAGGAACTCGGAGCGACAGCCGTTGTGGCCGAAGGCGCGGAATCCGGAGGACATATCGGGGATATCCATACAATGGCGCTTGTACCGCAAGTGGTTGATGCCTTGGATATTCCAGTCCTTGCCGCGGGTGGAATATTCGATGGCAGAGGGGTTGCGGCCGCTTTCATGCTCGGAGCCAAGGGCGTTCAGGTCGGGACGAGGTTCCTCATCGCCGACGAGTGCCATATTCACGAGAATTACAAGGCCAGACTGATCGCCGCGTCCGATGTCAGCACAATGGTGACCGGCAAGTCACTCGGAGACGCTGTGCGCGGTCTCAAGACCCCTTTCACCAAGAAATTCTTCAAGATGGAATATGACCCTGCGGTGCCTAAGGAAGAGGTTCTGAAGTTCGGCACCGGATCTATGCGCAAGGCAGTCTTTGACGGAGACCTTGCTGGAGGAAGCTTCCTCGCCGGTGAGGTTGCCGGAATGATCAAGAAGAAAGAGACCGCCAGGGAGATCGTCGAAGACCTGATGGACGGAGCGGAGAAACTGCTCGCCGGGGCCCCTGGATTTCTGGCTTAAATCAATGATTATAAAGGATAAAACATGAATAAAAGAGTAGTTATAACTGGAATGGGAGTCATCTCCCCTGTAGGAAATGATGTGAACACATTCTGGAGCAATCTGTGCGACGGAGTGTGCGGAATCGAGGCCATCAAGGCTTTCCCGACCGACAATCTGCCGGTTGGAATCGCCGGAATCATCAAGGGCTTCAAGGCTGAGGAATACGGCATGGACAAACCTTTCATCAGAAAGCAGGATCTGTTCACCCAGTACGGAGTAGCCGCGGCTTACCAGGCCATTAAGCAGTCCGGCCTCGCCTCACAGGGTGAAGGCCAGAACATCGACCCGTTCAGACTCGGCGTTTATTTCGGTTCCGGAATCGGCGGATTCGCCACCCAGTACAGGGAGATCGCCAAGATGATCGAGGATCCTTCCGGCCAGTGGATCTCACCGTTGTTCATCCCTACGATGATCTCCAACATCGCCGCCGGCCACATCGCGATCATGCACCACGCCGAAGGCCCTTGCCTTGACATCGTGACGGCCTGCGCCACATCCACAAACGCCATGGGAGAGGCTTTCCGCGCCATCAGGAACGGTTATGCCGATGCCATCATCACAGGAGGATGCGAGAACGCCACAATCCCGATCGGAATCGTAGGATTCGCCAACGCAAAGGCCCTCTCAAGAGCCACTGATCCAAAATACGCATCCCTTCCGTTCAACGCCAACCGCGCCGGATTCGTGATGGCCGACGGATCAGCCGCCCTTGTGCTTGAGGAATATGAGCACGCCAAGGCCCGTGGAGCACAGATTCTCGGTGAGATGGTCGGTTACGGCAACACCTGCGATGCCTACCACTCGACCGCACCGAGACCGGACGGAACAACCCAAGCGAAGTGCATCGAACTCGCCCTTGAGGAAGCAGGATTCGACAAGGAGAAGGACAACCTCTACATCAACGCTCACGGAACTGGCACAAAGTTAAACGATGTCGCCGAGACACTCGCTTACAAGAACGCACTCGGAGACTTTGCCTACAAGGCTCACATCAGTTCCATCAAGTCCATGACCGGACACATGTTCGGAGCGGCGGGAGCGGCCGAGGCAATCGCCACGGTGCTCGCCCTTCGTGACGGAATCTGCCCTCCAACAATCAATCTGGACACTCCGGATCCGGAATGCGATCTTGACTATACTCCTAACAAGGCTGTCAAGACAGACCTGACGCTCGGAATCTCCGACTCGTTCGGATTCGGTGGACACGACGCCTGCGTCGCCTTCAGAAAATACGAAGGATAAGTCCATTAAAAGTCCAAGAGTTATGAATATCGAAGAAATCAAACAATTCATGCCGCACCGTGAGCCTATGCTTCTTATAGAAGAGGCACACATTGACGAGAACGGTGTCGCGCACTCCCAATACAGAATCAAGGAAGACGAGTTCTTCACAAGAGGGCATTTCCCTGGCAATCCGATAGTTCCGGGTGTGATCCAATGCGAGATCATGGCCCAGAGCTGCGCCATTCTCGTCAAGGATGAGATTCCGGGACACATCACTCTCTATGCAGGACTGGACAAGGTCCGCTTCAAGAATCCCGTAAAGCCTGGAGACCTTTGTGAGGTGACGGCCACGCTGGACGAGAGAAAAGGCAACCTGTTCTTCTGCTCCGCCAAACTGGAAGTCGGCGGCAAACTTTGCTGCAGAGGCACATTGAGTTTCGCCCTTGTACCTATAGAATAGATGGAGTACAGACGTTTGGGAGAGGACGAGTTCCGGGATCTGGAGTCACGGATTCTTTACGAGGACAATCATATTCTTGTCTTCAACAAAAGACCTGGAGAGATCGTCCAGGCAGACAAGACCGGGGACGAGTGTCTGGCCGAGACGCTGAAAGCGTTCATCGCCCAAAGAGATGACAAGCCGGGCAAGGTGTATGTGGGAATTCCGCATCGCCTTGACCGGCCTGTCAGTGGTATAACAATCCTCGCCAAGACCTCGAAAGCCCTTTCCAGACTCTCCGAGATGTTCCGGTCCGGGAATATTCACAAGACGTACTGGGCATTGTGCTGCGCCGCGCCTGAGAAAGAATCGGCGGAACTGGACGACTGGCTGGTCCGCAACGAAAAGATGAACAAAAGTTTCATTGCAAGGGGTGGCGAGAAGACTCCCGGAGCCAAACTCGCCAAACTGATCTACACACATCTGAAAGACACGGAAAGATACTCCTTGATTGAGGTTCAATTGCTTACAGGAAGGCATCACCAGATCCGCTGTCAGTTGGCGGGCATCGGATGTGTCATCAAAGGAGACCTGAAATACGGTGCTCCGCGATCCAATCCTGACGGAGGGATATGCCTGCACTCCCACGAGATCAAATTCGTTCACCCTGTCAAGAAAGAGGAGATGGATATCATAGCGCCCCCACCGGTTTCCTGGAAACTCGGATAAAGAATATAGAGAAGGCGGAGAAACGAGTTTTCCCGCCTTCTCTTTTACTTTTCCAGTTCGGACGTGTAGGCGTTAAGCCATTCAGTAGGAGTCTTTCCGGTGTTCACCTTGAACGACATGTTGAAGGACACCGCTGTATGGAATCCTGACATCTCCGAGACCTCGCAGATTTTCAGTCTGGGATCCTGTTTGAACAGTTCGATCGCCCTCTGCACCCTGTAATAGTTCACAAACTGCCTGAAATTGCGACCGGAAAGGACATTTATCGTCTTCGACAGGTACAGCTTGTTCGTGAACATCAGATCAGCAAGGCTTGCCATGTCAAAGGTCTGGTCAAGATAAGGCCTTTTCTCCTCCATGTACATCACAACCCGTCTGTAAAGGTTGTTCATCTTCTTGTCCTCATCAGCCTTCTCAATGTATGACGTTCTCAGATTACCCTTTATGATGTCCTTGATCCTTTTCTCCGTGGCACGGTTAATGACGTAGGTCCTGCCTGTCATGGCTCGCAGATAGAGTATGGCGTAAAGCGCAAGATACATGACCGCTGACACGACCGTGAGAAAACCTTTCAGATGTCCGGCGGATGTGCCGGCGCATAGGAAAATCATTCCGGCGACCATAAACGCTATGGAGTAGAGGAACCGTGAATATTCCTCCACATTGTGCCATACCGCCGTGTTTCTGAACATGGCTCTTATCCCTGAGAAACGGCGATAGGCTATGTAAAGAAAATACGACAGCACGAACAGAAGCATCGGAGCGAACGAATACACAATGCGCTGGCACTTGAAATCAAATGTGCCGGAAGACTTGCACCTGAAATACAACAGCGTGACGAAACCGAAAATCAGCAGGCATAGCGCCGCCTTGAACGATGTGTCCGGCTTCTCGAACGAACACGGATACATCACAAGCATTGCCGTGATGAATGAAAGATCAACCTCCAGTTCAGGAGTGTCAAGCCGGCCGGGAAGGAGAATCTCAGCCAGAATCAGGACAAGTCCTCCGATGGAGGATATAAGGCGGATGGCATACCTTGCGGAACGGTCGCTCCTGTTGATTCTTAGGTCATAGACCAAGAATATGGACAACTCCAGAAGGGTCAGAAATGTGATGAAAATCGTCATTGGGTCAATAGTTAGTTCCGGCAAGATAACAAGAAAAAGCCCCCGGGCGGTGGTTTGCCAGGGGGTATGAAGTAAAAATCGTGTTTTCTTTATGAAAAACTAACTTTTCTTTGCACCTTTTATGGAGTCGAAGCCTTGTCCATAGACTCCGCTGACAGAGGAGATGGAGAGGAAGGCGTCAGGATCCACACGCTTGATCGATCTCAAAAGAAGATTCAGATCCGTCTTTCTGGTGATGACCATAAGGACTGAAGCGGGCTGTTTGGTGTACCAGCCTTCCCCGTTCAAAACGGTCACACCTCTGTGGAAATCCTTGGAGACCATGTCGGCGATCTCCTCATAGTGTCTAGAAAGAATAAACAGCTGGACACTCTGCTTGGAGCCGGCCAGATAGAGATCCACCACGTGGCCGCAGACAGTCACGATGATCATGCCATAAACAGCGATAGAGAACTTACTGTCAAACGGAATCCTTTGTCCGTCAGCACCGAAGGACGGGAACAACAGCGACGAAGCGATGATGAACACATCCATAGTGAGGATAATGCGTCCTGGAGATATATTCCTGAATTTCGTGATGATCAAGGCGACTATGTCCGTCCCTCCCGTGCTTCCGCCTTGGGAAATCGACATTCCGATGCCGAGACCGGCCATCGAACCTCCGATTATCGAGCACATCAGTTTCCCGTTCGACAGAGCGAAGTCCTGGATGATCGTCTCAGGGATAATGGACTGGAACACATTCAGACAGACGGAGGCAAGTATTATGGCATACACCGTCTTCACGCCGAACGCGGGCCCGATGATGATCACCGAGATAATCAAAAGCACAGTATTTATCACAAAATAGGAATATCCCATCTTGAGACCGGTGGCATACTGGATGATGGCGCTTATACCGGAGACTCCGCCGCCGATAAGGTTGTTCGGAGTCAGGAATATCGCCCAGCCTACGGTATAGATGACTATACCAAGAGTGATGAGGAGATATTCCTTGACTCCTCTTAGGATTGTGGAAGAAGAAACCGCCATAGACTATTTCAAAACAAAGTTCACAATCTTGCCCGGAACGACGATAACCTTGACGACGTTCTGGCCGCCAACATACTTGGAGGTCTGCTCCATCTCACGGATCCGTGCCTCTACCTCCTTAGGGGAAAGGGATTTAGGGAGATCCACGGTGAAGCGCATCTTGCCGTTGAAGGAAACCGGATATGTCACGTTGTCCTCAGCGGCGAGAGCGGCGTTGAACTCAGGGAAGTGAGCGAATGTGATGCTCTCGTTGTGTCCAAGGGCCTCCCAAAGTTCCTCAGCGATGTGAGGGGTGAACGGAGAGAGCATAACTGTCAGCGGCTCAAGGATCTCACGCTTGTGGCACTTGAGACCGGACAGTTCATTCAGGGCGATCATAAACGCGCTGACCGTCGTGTTGTAAGAGAAGTGCTCGATGTCGTCCTGCTCCTTGGCGATCAGCTTATGGAGGACCTTCAGCTCGGCCGGAGTGGCCTTCTCGTCGGTCACGATGAAGTTGTCACCATCGTAGAAGAGCCTCCAGAACTTGCGCAGGAATCTGTTCACGCCATCGATACCCTTTGTGTCCCAAGGCTTTGACTGCTCAAGAGGTCCGAGGAACATCTCGTAGAGACGGAGGGTGTCGGCACCGTAGTCGTCACAGATCTTGTCCGGATTGACAACGTTGTACATCGACTTGCTCATCTTCTCCACGGCCCATCCGCAGACATATTCACCGTTCTCAAGGATGAACTCCGCGTCGGCGAACTCCGGTCTCCATTTCTTGAAGGCTTCAAGGTCGAGCTTGTCGTTGCGGACGATGTTGATGTCCACGTGGATCTCGGTGGTCTCGTACTGATCCTTCAGACCAAGTGAGACGAACGTGTTGGTGCCCACGATCCTGTAAACGAAGTTGGAGCGTCCCTGGATCATACCCTGGTTGACCAGCTTGCGGAACGGCTCGTCCTCGCAGACATAACCAAGGTCAAAGAGGAACTTGTCCCAGAAGCGGGAATATATAAGGTGTCCCGTAGCGTGCTCTGTACCACCGATGTACAGATCCACATCACGCCAATATTCATCAACCTTCCTATCGACGAGAGCCTCGTTGTTGTGAGGATCCATATAGCGGAGGTAGTAGGCGCTTGATCCGGCGAAGCCCGGCATCGTGCTGGTCTCCAGAGGATAACCCTCGTAGGTCCAGTCCTTCGCCCTCGCGAGAGGCGGCTCACCATTCTCGGTAGGTTTGAACTCCGTGATCTCAGGCAGCTGGAGAGGCAGTTTCTCGAATGGAACCGGAGTCGGGATGCCGTCCTTGTAGTAGATCGGGAACGGCTCGCCCCAGTACCTCTGGCGGCTGAAAATCGCGTCACGGAGACGGTAGTTGACCTTCCTGTGACCGATTCCGTGCTTCTCGACGTAGTCGATGGCGGCTGGAATGGCCTCCTTGACATCCAATCCGTTAAGGAATCCGGAGTTGATCATCTTGCCTTCCTTCGCGTCGAAGCTTTCATCGCTGACATCGCAGCCCTCGATCAGAGGGATGATCGGCAGACCGAACTTCTTGGCGAACGCATAGTCGCGGCTGTCGTGGGCAGGAACGGCCATAATGGCGCCTGTGCCGTAACCCGCAAGGACATATTCAGAAATCCAGATCGGAACTTTGTCGCCGGTCATCGGGTTCACTCCATAAGAGCCGCTGAACACGCCGGTGACGGTCTTGGTCTGGGCTATCCTTTCGCGCTCGGTCTTCTTTTTCACAGCGGCAAGATATTCATCCACAGCCTCTTTCTGATCCGGAGCGGTCAGAAGCGGCACGAGGTCGCTCTCTGGCGCAAGCACCATAAAGGTCACTCCGAACATCGTGTCCGCGCGAGTCGTGAATATGGTCACATCGTGCTCTGTCTCACCGTTGTAGCACTTGAACACAGCCTCGCAGCCGTTGGACTTTCCGATCCAGTTGCGCTGCATCTCCTTGAGGGAGTCGGTCCAGTCTATCTTGTCCAGACCTTCGAGAAGCCTTCCGGCATAAGCCGAAACCCTGAGTTGCCACTGCTTCATCTTCTTCTGCTCCACAGGGAAGCCTCCGCGGACTGAAAGGCCATCCTTCACCTCGTCGTTGGCGAGCACAGTTCCGAGTCCGGCGCACCAGTTCACCGCCGTCTCTCCCTGATAGGCGATGCGGTAGTTCATCAGCGCGTCCGACTTCTCTTTTTCGGAATATGCCTGCCACTGCTCCGCCGTGAACGGTTCGTGCTCCGTGCAGGCGGCGTTTACGGCAGTGCTTCCGCCTTTCTCGAACGCGGCTATCAAATCCTCGATCGGACGAGCCTTCTGAGCGTCATTGTCGTACCAAGATCCGAACATCTTCAGGAAAGCCCACTGGGTCCACTTGTAGTAGGCCGGATCGCAGGTGCGAAGCTCACGGCTCCAATCGTAGGAGAAACCGATCCTGTCCATCTGCTGACGGTAACGGTTGATGTTGTTGACCGTCGTCACCTCCGGATGCTGCCCGGTCTGAATGGCGTACTGCTCGGCAGGAAGGCCGAAAGCGTCGTACCCCATCGGATGAAGCACATTGAAGCCCTTGAGTCTCTTGTAGCGGGAATATATGTCGCTGGCGATGTAGCCCAGCGGATGGCCGACGTGCAGACCAGCTCCGGACGGATAAGGGAACATATCCAGAACATAGAACTTCGGCTTGGAAGGATCCTCCTTCGTCTTGAAAGTGCCGTTCTGGGCCCAGTAGGCCTGCCACTTTTTCTCAATTTTCCTGAAATCGTAGTCCATTTTATTACTGTTGTTTATTAATTATCGTGTCTTTTCAGTCCGAAACTGCCTTTCTTCTCAAGCCGGAACTCGACGTAGAGCGACATTCTGGACTTCACTTTCTTGCCACGCAGCCAACCAGGCTTCCAGTCCGGAGACGCGCTGATGATCCGCACGGCTTCCTCGTCAAGAAGCGGATCAACACCCTTGAGCACCTTGACATCACGGACCTTGCCCTTCTCATCGATCACAAAATCCACAAGCACACGGCCCTGGATTCCGTTCTTGACGGCCTCCTTAGGGTATTTCATATAGGTATATACCCATTTCTCAAGGAATACCCTCGGATCACGGCTGCCAAGGAATGACGGTCTGTAGTCGCAATCATAATACGGCACAACGGCATCATCACCCTTGTTCGCGCTCGTCAATCCCGACAGATCCGAAGGGTTGAATATCGGCTTGGGACCGTTGATGAGAGCCACCGAATAGTTATAGACATATTCAAGTTCCCTCTCCATCGTGTCGTAGTCGATTATTGATTGCGTGTCACGTTCGGTGCCATATTCAGGGTAATGTCCTGTGGTGAAGAGGATTGAAGGGATCTCCTTGTCGTAGAAAGCCCTGTGGTCGGAAGGGTAAGGCTCCTGCGCCGTGAGGGTCGGCAGGATCGGCTGAAGCTGCCCGGCCATCGACTTGACGACCTCGTTCATATCTGCGTTGGAGGAGGTGTAGGCGTAGAATCCGTCACCGCCGGTGCCCACCATATCCAGGTTGATCATCGCATCGATGTCAGCCACATCCGAGAACGCCCTGTTCAGGAAATACCACGAACCGGCGTAAGTCTGCCCGGAGGCACCGAACGCCACGAACAGCACCGACCGCCCCAGCAGCGGGCTGTTGGTCTGAAGCATCCGCGCCAGTTCCAGCATCATCGCAAGCCCCGAAGCGTTGCCGTTGGCTCCGTAATATGTCCGCTCGACAGTACGTCCGTCTATCGTCATCGTGTCCATGCCGAGATTGTCCATCCTCGCCCCGATGACTATGTATTTATTCCTCAAGGACTTGTCGCCACCCTGAATAAAGGCTATGACATTGCGTGAGGTCAGCGTGTCGCCATTCTCCTGACGGATGCCGAACACATCGCCGTCCTCCCCGGACAGCACGTCAACTCCATATTTCTTGAATATCCCGGTGACATATTCAGCGGTCATTCTCTCGCCTTCGGAGCCGGCCTTGCGCCCCTCCATAACGGCCGCCGAGATGGTCGATACGTGTTCCTTGAATGCCCGGATTGTCTCGCTGTCATTCAGATCGGCGTAGGACGCTCCGTTTTTGAACTGTGCGTTGACCGGGATCATCCCGATGAAGATGGCGCAGATGGCCGAAATGATCGTGATTTTTCCTTTCATCATTGTTTCCTTTCTAAAATCCACGCGCCGTTAGGGCAAAAATCCTGCCTTTGCAGTTCGCTCAGCGACTTCTTGGCTTGCTCCTCGTCATCTGTCGGGCACACCCCCACAGCCGTGCTGTTCCTGAAAGTGAGCAGTTCGCACTTATACCCCTTCGCCGCTATCTCCTCGACATACCGCTCGGCATTCTCTTTGCTGGAGAACGAGCCCAGAATCACACAAAAACGATAGCGATGGTTGGCAAGACGCACAGAATCGGCGGCGGCAAGCGAGTCCGCCTCGGCCTTTTGGGCCCTCTCCAGCGAGTCCTGACGGATCCGCAGCGCCTCCTCTTCCTGACGAATGGCCTCAGCCTTAGCCTCAATCCATTCAGAGTCAGGCCGTCCGGCGAGCCTTCGGAAGAAGTCGCAGCCCGTCACCGCAGTGGCGACGAGTGTCATAACCGCTATTGTCAGAAACGCATTTTTCATAACTTACAAAGTTAGTCAAAATTCCACCCTAAGCAAAAATATAAAATTATAAGTATATTTGTAAATCAGATAAGCAAGAACATTATGGCAAGAGAGATCAAATTTTCCCTCGTTTACAGGGATATGTGGCAGTCGTCCGGCAAGTACGTTCCCCGCGTGGACCAACTTGTCGAGGTGGCACCGGCCATCATTGATATGGGCTGCTTCGATCGCGTCGAGACCAACGGCGGCGCGTTCGAGCAGGTGAACCTCCTTTTTGGCGAAAACCCTAACGTGGCCGTCCGCCGCTGGACCGCCCCTTTCCACAAGGCCGGCATCCAGACGCATATGCTTGAAAGAGGCCTCAACGCCCTCAGAATGAACCCGGTTCCGGCCGATGTCAGGGAACTGATGTTCAAAGTCAAGAAAAAGCAAGGCACCGACATCTCCCGCTCGTTCTGCGGCCTCAACGACCACAGGAACCTGCGCCGCTCCGTCGAGTTCGCCAAGAAAGGCGGAATGATCTCACAGGTGGCCCTCTCCATCACCAACTCCCCTGTCCACACGGTCGAGTACTACATGGGCATCGTGGACAAGGTTGTTGAATATGGCGCCGACGAGATATGCCTCAAGGATATGGCGGGAATCGGCCGTCCGACCTTCCTCGGCCAGCTCACACGCGACATCAAGAAGAAATACCCTCATATTCTTGTCCAGTACCACGGCCACTCGGGACCGGGATTCTCCCCTGCCTCGATGCTTGAGGTGGCCCGCGCCGGCGCTGATGTCCTGGACGTGGCCGTGGAGCCGCTCTCCTGGGGCAAAGTCCATCCGGACGTGATCACCATCAGGGAGATGCTGAAGGCCGACGGATTCCTTGTGAAGGATCTGAATATGGACGCATACATGGAGGTGCGCCGCCTCACGCAGAAGTTTATCGACGACTTCCTCGGCTACTGGATCAACCCTTCCAACGCCAAGATGAGCTCGCTGCTCGTGGGCTGCGGCCTTCCTGGCGGAATGATGGGCTCGATGATGGCCGACCTCAAGGGCTTCCAAGGCGCTATCAACGCCGCCGAAAGAGCGCACGGCCGTCCTGAGATCAGCCTCGACACCCTGATGGTCAAGCTGTTCCAGGAGGTTGAATATGTCTGGCCGCGTCTCGGATTCCCGCCACTTGTGACTCCGTTCAGCCAGTACACGAAGAACACCGCGCTGATGAACCTCCTGAACCTTCTGAACGGCAAGCCTCGCTGGACCACGATCGACAAGGACACTTGGAACATGATCCTCGGCAAGATGGGCCGCCTCCCTGGAGAGCTCGCTCCGGAGATCGTACAGCTCGCCAAGGAGAAAGGCATGGAGTTCTACACCGGCGACCCTCAGGAGATGTACCCGGACGAGCTTCCGAAATTCCGTCAGATGATGAAGGAAGAGGGCTGGGACGAAGGTCAGGACGAGGAGGAACTCTTCGAGTTCGCGATGCACGAGCGCCAGTACAGGGACTATCGGAGCGGCGTGGCCAAAGAGCGTTTCAACGCCGAGCTGGCCGACCTCAAGGCCAAGGCGAACGCCCCGATCGAGGTGGTGCGTCCTGTGGTCGAGATGCCGAAGTTCGATGTGGATGAATATGCCAGACGCTACCCTCACGCCGTTCCCGTCCAAGCTCCGGCCAAGGGTCAGCTTCTCTGGCAGGTCGATGTGGAGGACGATTCCGTAGCGCCGATCGCCGGCACAAAGGTCAAGGCCGGAAAAGGCATAGGTTTCGTGCAGACATATTACGGAATGGAGGAACTGGTTCCCGCCGTTGACGGCCGCATAGTGGCCACCCTCGGCAAGCAGGGTGACAAGGTCGCCAAAGGTGAGATCGTCGCCTTTGTCGAAGGTTCCGCCGACGCCGCCGGTGCAGCGGATGATGCCGGTGCAGCCGGTTCCGCTGGCGCAGCCGGGGATGCAGGTGTAGCCGGTTCCGCTGGCGCAGCCGGGGATGCAGGCGCAGCCGGTTCCGCTGGCGCAGCCGGTGATGCAGGCGCAGCCGGTGCCGCTGGCGCAGCCGACGATGCAGGTACAGCCGGTTCCGCTGGCTCAGCCGCCAAGTAATGAATATTCAAAAAGGATTGAAAGCTGTCTCTCCGGTCACTTCAGCAGACTCAGTGACCGGAGAAACTTTAATCGCTTCGACAAGTTCAGAGGCCGAAAAAGCGACTTGCCGTAACAACACCATTGTTTCGAGCGCTTCGGTGGTTGGCGGACTTTGTCAAACCGTTAGCCCTGATGCCGAAAATGTAGGCTCAACCATCGAAAGATTAAACACATACGAGTCGTTTCCAGACCGCAATCCAATTCCCGTTGAGCGGCATCCTTTCGAGCCATTCCTGCCGGCTAATGCCAAGGTGCTGATGCTGGGCAGTTTCCCGCCCCAATCCAAACGCTGGAGCATAGATTTTTACTACCCGAATTTCATCAACGACATGTGGCGGATTATGGGTCTGATATTTTTCAACGACAAGAACCGTTTCGTGGACGTTGCCGCCAAGAAATTCAGACTGGATGACATAGTGGATTTCTGCACCGGAACCGGCATAGCGATGTACGACACCGCCACCGCCGTCCGCCGCCTGAAAGACAACGCCTCCGACAAGTTCCTGGAGGTAGTGACCCCGACCGACATCCCCGCCCTGTTAAGGCAGATCCCTCAGTGCCAAGCCATTGTCACCACCGGCGAGAAAGCCACCAACACCCTCTGCCAAACCTTCGGCGCCACCCCACCGGCCACCGGGGAATATTCCGAATTCAATTTCGAAGGCCGTCCGATGCGCCTCTACCGCATGCCCTCCTCCTCCCGAGCCTATCCCCTACCCCTGGAACAGAAAGCCGCCGCCTACCGCCGCCTCTTCACCGCCCTCAACATGGTATAGCCAGTATAGCCACATAAGGTAGAAGCCCCGATGCAGTTCCACGGTGCGTCACAACGGTGCAGTTCCACGGTGCGTCACAACGGTGATGTACTACGATGTGATCCCACACCCCACCTCAGGCAACATTTTAACCCAATATCGTCGCCCGAGAGTGCAGCACGGCACGCTTGGGCAACACTTCCGCGCCTTTCCGTCGCCCGGAAGCACAGCGGCAGACCCTTTCGTGAGCAGAACGCGGCTTTTCACTCACGAGACAACCTCGGCAGACCCTCCCGTGAGCAAAACGCGCCGTTCCGCTCACGAGACAACCTCGGAAGACCCTCCCGTGAGCAGATCGCGCCGTTCCGCTCACGAGACAACCTCGGAAGACCCTCACGTGAGCAGATCGCGCCGTCTCGCCCACGAGACAACCTCGGAAGACCCTCCCGTGAGCAGATCGCGCCGTCTCGCCCACGAGACAACCTCGGCAGACCCTTCCGTGAGCAGAACGCGCCGTCTCGCTCACGAGGCAACCTCGGCAGACCCTCCCGTGAGCAGATCGCGCCGTCTCGCTCACGAGACAACCTCGGAAGACCCTCACGTGAGCAGAATGCGGCTTTTCGCTCACGAGACATCCTTGGCAGACTCTTTCGTGAGCAGAACGCGCCGTTTCGCTCACGAGACGACCTTGGCAGACTCTTTCGTGAGCAGAACGCGCCGTTCCGCTCACGAGAACGACTCGGAAGACCCTCCCGTGAGCAGAATGCGCCGTCTCACCCACGAGACAACCTCGGAGCTGTCGTGCGCTACGGGGACTCTACGGGAACTCTACGGGGACTCTACGGGCGCTCCTCGATGCCGCCGAGGTGAGACCAGAGCCAGTGCGACTCATAGAGAGACTTGGTGCCTTTCGGGACGGTGACCTTGACGGCTGAGCGGTCTGTGCGGACGAAAAAGAATCTCGAAGGGTCCGACTCTATTGTGGAAATCCTGTCGATGTCCTCTTTCGTTCTCCAGTTCAACTCGATCTCAAGAGGGGTTTTGGAGTCATCGAAGAATCTTTGCCCGATATACTTTACTGATTCCGGGACGATGATCTTGTCGATACCCGTGAAAGTAAGCGAATAACGATCAATAACCTCCACGCCATCCTTGATGGCGAACACGCCGGTGGTCTTTTCAGGAAACCAGGAGAGTACTTCTGTCTCTCCAGTATCTGCTGAATAATAGCAGTGCTTATACAACGCCCTGCCGTGGGTGTAGAAATAATACAGCTGGCTTTCCGAGGTCTTTGGTGTTGTGACTATCTCTAGTTTCGGACAGCGTACAAACACCGGATTGACTGTGTTGAACGATCCCATCGTGGAGGAGAATGTTATACTTTCGAGATTTGGGCAATTATAGAAAGCAAAGGCTGCAATGTATTCAATCCCTTCGCCAAGGGTCACAGATTTAAGATCTGTACACTCGTCGAACGCTCTGGCTCCTATTTGAACGACCGAATATGTGATGCCGCCATATTCGATCTGTCCTGGAATGGAGATATTCCCGCCGTATTTGCTTCCGTCAGGATCGGGAATCACCCTTGCCAGGTTTGGACCATAAAAATATTCATACCACAGTCCGCCAACCTCGAATTTTGATTCCGCTTTTTCACGGTGACGGTGCAGTAGGACTTGAAGCCGCCGTCTTCGGTTGTCACGCAGATCTTCGCCGTTCCGGCGGCGACACCTTTCACATTGCCTTCGGAATCGACTGTCGCGACGGACGGTGATTCTGACTCCCACCTCACATTGCGGTTAGTGGCATTGGACTGGGCGACCGTGCAGGTAAGTTTGGTTGTGCCGTTCGCGCCGATCGTCACGGACCA
>OLWU01000006.1_pt1 | contig 32499 bp, 16 predicted proteins | sample 1673351 | NCBI WGS metagenome assembly OLWU01 (sample SAMEA103958109, study PRJEB25191) | human gut metagenome | biome: human-associated habitat [ENVO:00009003]; feature: intestine environment [ENVO:2100002]; material: feces | place: Germany | collected 2013/2015
CAAAGTTATATACCACTTAATCAAACTGACAGTCGTACTTTATCGAATGCTTACCGAATGCTTACACGAAAGAGAACGGTGCCTTATGTCGGGTGGGAAAGCAAAAATCCGGGCGACCAGCAATAGGCCGCCTGGATTATGTTCTAATCTCTTTATTGTGATTAAGAGAATATTTTTGATTCGATCAGCTAGCTATCGGGTGAAGTACATCCCTTCGGTGTCGCTTCCGCTATAGTTAGCCTGATAGATCGCGTCATAACCCGAAGTTGTACCTACATTCAAGGTTGAAGCGTCAGCTGACTTGGCTTTGACGCAAGAGATGCCACAGATGTAATAGTTCTTGTTCCCTGTCTGCTGACCGGCACCCGCAAAGACATACTTTAAGGTTTTCAGGTCGGTGGATGTAAACCAGAGCCAATCATAATCATTCGCGGAGAAAGTGCCGGCACCTGGAGCAAACAAGTAATTGGCCCAGGTATTACTCTTGGCACATTCCGGCAAGTAAGCCATATACACTCCGTTACCGGCATCTTGTGCTTTTCTTCTATCGAAGAACACACCGAACTTAAGTGTCATAGCGGTGTAATCAATCTCTGCAGCGGCATCCAAAACAGCATCAAGGAACAATCCTTTTATGCCATAAATGTTAGTGTGCTCGGCACCTGCGTCATCCTTAAGAGTTTCTCCTCCTAATGGCTGTCCAAATGTAACCTTGGTCGTGTTGGAAACGTTCTCGGCTGCCTTGCTATCCTTGCTGCCAGGAATGGTTCCTCCTGGGTTGAAGCGCTTTGAATACAGCGTCCACTCGCCTTTCAAATCGGTTGGATTAACCTGTGTGATCTCAAATGAAGAGCCATTCTTGAAAGTGAGTTTGGCTGTACGAGGAGCTCCGGTAGTGTTGGCTGTCCAAGAAATCTTGCCAGCTTTGCAGGAAAGCCAGTCATTTGTGAGATCTTCTCCTCCACTATACTTGAAGTCAACCGAAGCGGCGTCATCATTTGCCCACATTGTCACAGGTTTAGCTGAAACGGCAAGCGTTCTCTCAACAGTGTAAACCTTACCGGCAACTATGGAAGCAGCCGGTTTGAAGTCAGCGATGAACGTGTCCTCACCGATATTCACGAATATCTTGGAGTTCAGGTCATCAGCTGCCCAGACTGCCGCGGCGGCGGAAACCATGCCGTTTGCGACGGTAGCGCCGAGCTTCAACTCACCCTCCTCACTCTTGGCGCCGAGAACGCCACCGGAGATGTGGAGTTTATTGTGGATCTTGCCGTTGGACAGTGTTACAGAGACAGCGGCCTTCGGGTCAACCTCGGTCCCTTCCGGAAGAGCGAGGCTGAACTTCAGCAGACTTGTCTTGTAGGAGAAAGGAATGCTGGCCGCAAGGGCGTCAGGGTCAGTGGAGGTCAGATCCTTGAAGTCAACGGCTCCGTAGATGACCTGATTGTTCAGGGCTGCGGTGAGGTTGGCCTGTGAGCTGATGTCGGACACGATGTCGTCACCACCATCGAAGTTCGTGGTGTTGGCCGTGTTTGTGAGATAGGCGATGATCTTGCTGGCTCCCTCAGGAATGGTCACCAGCGGCTGGCGGAAGCAAGCCTTCTTGCCATCGAAAGAGATGGTTTTGGCATCAATCTCAAGCTTTGTCGCAGGACTGGCGACCGAGTTGTCCGGCTTCGCGAAATATGCCCAGATCACATCGTTTTGGTTGAATCTTGCCTTGTAGCTGCCGTCCGTGGCCTCTGAATATGAAAGGCGGGTGTCAGGATCTCCGATAGTGGCGGTGATCGTCAATGTCTTCGCACCGTTCTCCGGAGCCACAACCTCATTCTCTGCCTTGTTGCAGGCGAGAAGCGAAGCGGCAAGAGCGAATATTGTCAATATTTTCTTGTACATAGTATTATCCTCCAAGATTAAAGTTTACCACCGTTGCCAAGGTCAAGACCGTCGCCGATGCCTACGTTGCCTGTGAGAGAGAACTTAGGGCCTGTGGTCCATTTATAATAAAATGCTTGACTCGCAGGAATAAGTGATGCATTCAATGCATCAACAACATCGATACAATCTTTACCATTAATGCTTGTAGAAACGGAAAGAGTACCATCTTTTTGGGCTGATATAACATTTGGTTGAGCCTTGATTGATGAAGATGTACCCAATGCATTCACAGATGTACCAACAAGGTAATATGAATACTCCACAGGGCAAACAAGAACATTTCCAGCCAGAGCACCGATGGTTCCAAGAGCATACTCCGGAGTCTCTGCACCTGCAAGACCAACCTCACCACCATTATAAGAATTCCAAATTTGAGCCAATACAGAACCTCCTATACCACCCACATAAGCATTCTTGAATGAAGCGTCTGAGTATTGTACCTTACCCGTATTTAAACAGTTCCAAATGCGTGTACCAAATCGTGTAGGAGTATTGTTTGTCCTACCAATGATTCCACCAGCATATGCTCCTGTATCTGTTTCCTTTTTTGTTGAAAGGATATTGCCAGAATTTTCACAATTTCTCAATATTGTAGAACTACCTGTTGTACGTCCTTCAAAATAGCCTATGATACCCCCCACGTCATAAAGGCCTGTAACATCACCGGTATTCTTACAATTATCCAAAGGGATTTGGGTCCATGATCCCCAGTCATACTGATAACCTACAATTCCTCCAGTAGCGTCCTGCGTATTTGTAACCTTGCCAGTGTTGGCACAGTCTCTAAGTTCAATTCTAGTATAAGAGTTATTGTAACTATAGGAATAACCTACAACACCACCAACTCCCTTACCATTGCCAGTTACTGCACCATTATTGGTACAACGTTCAACACTATAGGATGTCTTGTCCCTAAGTTGAACTTGAATGTACCCTGCGATACCTCCAACCCAGCGGCCTTGTGTTTTTTCCAATTTCTCTCCGACGACCTCACCGTTATTCACGCAATCACGAATATTTGCAACAGTCATCCCCCAGCCAAGGATTCCTCCTGCAACACCCCAATGAGTAGCGACAATCCGTCCTGTATTCTCACAATTACTGATGTTTGACCAATAGCACGAACCTGAAATTCCGCCCACCTTATTCTGGGCCTTCATTGTGCCGGAATTCTTACAGTCGGAAATCGTTATATTCTGAGCCCAACCGCAAATACCCCCGGTTCCATTGTTATAATTTGCGCCGAAACTACCTTTAGTGCCCTTAATATAATAGACATCGCCATTCGTTTCAGTAGCGGTAACGCTTCCTGAATTAGAACTGCCCTTGACAGTTCCGCCCAAGCCATATCCGACAATACCGCCAGTGCTGCAATTACCGATGACATCACCTGAGTTCTTAGAGTTGATAACAGTACCAGACCTTAAGGTTCCACAGACTCCTCCGACCATTGTCTTACCAGCAATGCTGCCTTCATTGGTACAATTGTCGAACACCAATTCGTTGGCGTTTCCAGAGTCGGACCAACCAGCGATACCACCGATGTAATTGCCTGTGGATTTGACGTTGGCCTTGTTGACGCAGTTCGTGATCTTCGCGCCAGCTGCGGCGTTCACAAGACCGCAGACTCCAGCAGCGTCATCAAATGTAGAGTTTACCGTACCTTCAACGGTCACGTCGTGGATGTTCGCACCCTCGGCGATGGCACCGAAGAGACCGCAGGATCTCTTGGCAGTCTGGTTGATGTTGAGAGTCACTGTCTTGCCGTTACCGTCGAAATCTCCGACAAACTGTTTCTTGACATTGTCAGGATCGACCGCGGCGTCAACAGAAGCGTCATAGTAACCGACAGAAGTGGTGACGGTCTTGATGTTGTCCATCAATTTCACATATTCACCCTTCATATTGTTGCCCTCGTTCACGTAGTAGGCGAACGCAAGGAAGTCGGCGGCAGTGGAGATCTGCCAAGGGTTGCCCTTGGTACCGTCTCCGGCGAGTGGCTTGAGGTCGGCTCCGATGGTGCCGAGATCGTAGTAAGCGTTGACCTTGAACTCCTTCTCGGAGACTGTGGCCTTGCTTTCGCTTGCGTTATGGAGGTCAACGGTAACGGCTGTCATTGTCAACCCGGCGTTGTAGGTACCAGGGATAACAGTGGCGTACAGACTGTTACCGTGGTCACCGTTCACATTCACGGTCACACCGGCGGAATAGTTGTTGCCTTCAATCGTGCTGACAACCGGAGAGCCGGAAGTCATATCAACGCTGAAAGTTCCGGCGACATTGTTGCCGTTAGAGTTGATGGCGACAACCTTGACAGCGGCCTTCGCGTCAGGATCAACATTGAACCTGATGACTGATGTCACATTTCTCATCTTCACATAGCGGTCCTTGGCGACTGCGCAGGAGATGTTTGCCGAGCCGAACTGGCCGTTCTGCTCGCTTGGAACCTCAAGGGTGAACTTGCCGTCCTTCACCTCCTTGGCGGCGGTGCAAGGATAGACGACATAGATCTCACCTTCAAGGGTGGTGCTGAACTCGAAATATCTCTGACCGGCGAACTTGGCGTCAACCGCAAGTGTGTCGGACTCGGTTCCGTTGGTGACGAAAATCTTGTCACCCTCTGACCAGACTGTCTTACCCTGCTTGGTGATGTCGGTCTTTGTCTGGGCCTCCTCGTCAAAGGAGCAGGTGAAAGTCCTGAACTCTCCTCTGGCCTGCCCGCCATCGAGAACCTCTTCACGGGCGCAAGCCGCTGACGCTATCGCAAGAGCGGCCACGAAAAGCATTTTTATAGTCTTTTTCATCTTGTATTCAATTAAGGATTACTTGTTCCAGTCCCAACCCGGTTTGTCATAGTCCTCTGTACCGGATGAGTTGTCCGGCTGCTCAGGTTCCTCGTTCTTCTTGACCTCAACCTTGAGGATCTGCCAGGTACCGGCCTTCTTGCTCTCGTCGCTGACGTACTTGAAAGCGATCTGGATGACTGAGCCGATGTAAGCGTCAAGCTTGACTTCCTCGGAGGTCATAACCTCTGAGCCAAGGGTCTCAGGATATGAGAATGTGATGGATGCCGGAGTCCAGTCTCCACCGTCCTTTCTGATCAGGACAGAAGTCTGCTCCTTAGCCACATCAACACTGACGAAGTCCCTAACAATGTGATCGAACACAAGGATAGGCTTCTCGGCGTTCTTAAGGTCAATCTTCTCTGTGTAGAGAGTGGCCTCGGTTGTGTAGTCGGCGTTCTTGTAGCCGGAAGCTCTCCAACCTGTCGAGGCGCTCCAAGACCAAAGTGCGTCAAACGCATAAGGGAATATCGCATTGTTGACAACCACCCCGTTCTCGGCGGTTTTGTAGTCGGCGGTGTAAGGGAATGCCTTCGTAGCGGCCGTGTCAGGGCTTGGCTCTGAATATTCCTCATACTTCACAAGGTAGGCATAGACAAACTTGCCGCCCTCATAGTAACCGATGATCGTGACTGTGCCGCGCTCCTTGACATTGTCAAGCTTGCCGCCCTGGGTGCCGTAAGCGACCTCAGAGGCACTGAGACCTGCGACCTGAACGGAGCCGGTGCCGTCAACGAGGTTGAACGAGCCATCGGACTTGAGGCTCTTCACAACTCCGGTGAGCTGGAAGCGCTGGTATTTGTAGATGTTCGCCAACTTGCTCATCGACGAAACGTCGATGGTCTGTACATCAGGGATATATGCTTCCTGATTGATGGTGAGTTTCGCGGTGAGGGCACCGTCGGTCTGCTTGAATGTGACAGTGGCGGTGCGTTCCACATCCTCGTTCTTTGAGACGGTGACTTTCACAGGCTGGAGTTCCTTGGAAGGATCTCCCGCCATTGGTTCAACCTTAACCCAGGACGCCGAGTTCTCAACGGTCCATTCGACCGTGGCGGTGAGGTTCACTGTCTCGGAACCTCCGTCCACCTTGAAATTCAGCTCACCCGGATTAACCTTAACTGCAGGATCGCCGTAGCCGGGATCCTTTTTGCATGAGGAAAACGCGAAAATCGCGAGAACCGCTGCGGTCAGTGTTAACAAGTGTGATTTCATTGTGAATAAAATTTGTGATTAGAGATTAATGTTTTCTGAATATCATTTCCTGTTGAATACGACCCCAATGTTGCCGTTGTCAACATTGAATTGGTAAACATAGTTGTAGCCTGTCAGATTGCTGCCAAACTTGGAGTTGGCCGCAGTCACATCCTCAGCCTTGAACGACACGACAGAAATCCCGATGATGTACGGGCCATAGCCCTTAGGATTGCTTGTTGACAAGGTCTGGGCTTTTGCCGGCGTGTAACTGAATGTCGTGAAGCTGGAATTCACATCAAACCAGATCCATTCGTAGTCAGGATCACCAAGGTCAGGCGTGTTGAAGTACCAAGGAGCCTTGAAACTGCCAGGAGTCCATGTCTTGCACATCTCCGGAAGGAATGCGACATAAGGCGCGGAGGCATCAACCGGAGACGGATCTTTCTGAGCCTTGCGCGCATCTGTGAACACACCGAAACGGACAGATTTGGCTTCATAGTCAATCTCCACAGCAGCCTCGGCTATCAATCCCTTATGGTACAGACCGTCAATTCCGAGATTGTTCGTATGGGAGGCTCCTGTGCCATCCTTCAACGTTTCCCCTTTCAGCGCACCTCCAATTGTCACATCAATAACTTTCTTATCCGTCGCCACAGCCTTGGAGCCTTCGTTGTTGAACATCTTGGAAGTCAATGAATATTCTCCTTTGAAATCCTCCACCGAGATCTGGGTCACTGAATATTCAGTAGCGTCAGGGAGGGTGATCTTCGCCGTTCTTGGCTTGCCGGTGGTGTTGGCGGTCCAAGAGAGCGTGCCATTGGAATATGTCAGCCAATCTTCCGAAGCGTTGCCGCTGCCTCCGGAGACAGACTTGCTTCCAGCCTCATCATTTGTCCAAAGACTGTTGGATGTAGAACCAACCTGAAAAGTCTTCTTGAGCGGTTTCGCGGCTGCGTCCCAAGAGTCGAAAGCCTCAAGGGTCAGCTCGTAAGTCCCATCCGTGACGTTGCCGAGTGAGCGGGTCCACTCTTTCCTCATCCCGGAGGTCTTGGCGCTCTTGTAGAAGTCGGCGAGGATCTTCATGGTCGTCACGACAGCGCCACCCTTCTTGAGGGTGAGCACGTAATGATGCACGAACTCGTCATCCGTGCCGGCGGCCCACTTAGCCGTGGCGATTCCATCTGTAACATCAACGTTTAACGTTGACAGTGACGGAGCCGCGTTGGCAAGGCTGAGTGTCGTGTGATTGTATTTCGTCAGGTGCCCCTTGTCGGATGTCGGATAAGAGGACACGATAGGTTCCCCGATGACATCTTTGTTGTAGAAGTCCATCCTCAGCACACGCATGTTGCCGCTGGCGTCGAACTGGAGCAGGTTGCCCTGCGAGAAGTCGTTGCAGTCCTTCATCACGGTCGCGCTGGACATGTCCTCGTACTTGCCGTTCTCTATGGCCATGTAGCGGACAGAGCCACAACCGAAGACCGTGAAATCGCCTTGCCAGACACTGCGGGGATCGTTCAGCGGAAAGTGGAGATGGCCACCGAAGACAATGACCTGAGGGTACTTCCTCAGTACCGGTGTCAACGCATCGGTCGCCCAGTAATGCGAACGTATGGACTCCCATATTCCACCCTCCTCGCCCAGACGGCTGCCATAGACGGTGTTCTTGATCATCGGATGGGTGATCAGGATCACGTACTTGTCAGGCTCGGCGGAAGTGACGGCGGCAAGCTGGCTGTCAAGCCATGACACAACCGCCGGATCATAGACGATCGGCTGGTCTCCGTTCGGTGAGACGCTGAATATGTGACAGTCTCCGACAACGCAATGGCGAGCCTCATAGCGGGTTCTCATGTTCTGGTCCTTGTCATAGAGGTAGTAATCGTCGCCGAACAGATTCCTCATGTACGTGACATCGGACGGCATGGTCGCGGCCCAGGCATAACTCGGCACATCGTGGTTGCCGACCGTGTAGACAAGCGGAGTCTTCTTCACGTCCAGCTCAGATTCAAGGGTTGACTTGAAGAGGGACAGCTGGGTATTGTTAGGGTTGTCGATGAGGTCACCGGCGACAAGAACACCTGCCAATCCGTCCGGGTCATTCTCAAGAGCCTTGGCCTTGAGCTGCTGAAGAGCGGACTTCCACTTGTCCGCCGTCCACTGAGGATTGACGTGGACATCGCTGACCACACCAAGCGAAAGGACAATGTTGCTTGCGTCAAAGTTCTTTGTCTTGTCCGTCGGTTTTGTTATGACGAACTTGGCGGCGTTGTAGATCTTCCCTTTCTCCACTGTAAGCGAAGAATTGTTCTTGGAGTAGCCGATCTCCTTTCCGGCGCTGTTGTAAACCCTCAAGGTATATCCCTTTGAGAGTTTAAGTCCAGGGTAAAGCCCGAACCAATAGGTCTTATCCGGTTCGATGGTCTTCTTCAGGGATGTCGTGGACTCAAACGCGGGGGTTGTGTTGCCGTTGACATTCTGACTGGAGAAAGACACAAGCATATTCTTGCTGATCCTTTCAGAATTGTTGCCTTCGAGCACCACGTATGAAGAGGCAGGCTCGTCAACCTTGAAAGCGAGGAGCGAGAATATGTTCTTGAAGGCAAGCGTGCCGGAACCGTCCGCGCAGCTTGCCACGGTGACAGTCGGCTTCTCAATGGTGTTGCCGTCAAGGTTGCTGGTTGACCAGTTGGCTTTCTGGCAGCCGTCTATTCCCGTGCCAGGAATCATTGCATAATAACCGGAGGCTCCGGCAGGAAGAGTACCGTTGGAAACAAACTTGGCGGTACGCCCGTCAGATGATATGTCTGTGGCCTTGATGGTTTCTGTTACAAGTGTTTCGCCATCGAGACAAGCGATCTCTATCACATCACCGTCTGTCCAAGTGGATTTGAATTCCGGAGTCGTAGTGTCCTCAAACGAGGCGGTGAACTCAACCGATTCCGGCTGAAGCTCTCCGGCTGCCATGACTTTTCCATTCGGGACTGTGAGCTTGTCGGAATAGACAGACTTGCTGACAACCTTGCCCGAAGCGTCATAGGCGGTGACGGTGTAACCCTGTCCAAGTACGGTTCCCGGCACAATGCTGATGTAGCAGTCTCCAGACCCGCCGACATTGACCTTGATGACTTTCTGTGCCTCGAACGTAGGTTTTGAGGCCAAGGAAACGGAATAGTCGGAAGTCGAGACCGTGACATCGTAGTTCAGATCTTCCTCGTTGTTGCCTTTCAGTTCGATGGACTTGACGGAAGCGTCGGAGACCTCAACCTTAAGGAACGAGAATATATTCCTGAAGCTCAAGGTTGAAGAGCCTTTGCCGCACTTTGCCACGGCGATTGAACGGGTTGACGAGGTCGATGACGAGACTGTCCAAGAGGAAGCGGGATCACATCCGCTGACACCGGTCTCCGCAATGAACGCGTAATATTCATCGCAATCTTCCTTGATGCTTCCTTTCGATGTGAAGGTAGCGCTTGCCGAAGACACGGAGGAAGCGGTGATGGTCTCGGATGTGGATTGGCCGTCCTTGACTCCGATGAGATGAATAGCGTCACCGTCCGTCCAGGATGTCTTGAACGGTGTGGCCGCGGAAGCGTCAAGCGTGGCCGTGAATGTGGCGGCATTCACTTCCGGTTCCGGCTCAGGAGTCGGCTCCTGCTTCTCCTTGCAGGATGCCGCCGCAGAGAGAAGCACAAGAGCCGAGAGTAGTATTGAATGATACATTTTCATCTGATCCGCCGTTAATCAGCCAACGAAGGGATATAACCGTAAGGGACAAGTTCCCAAAGATCTATGAAGCCGTCCTGTGCGTTCCAGGAGTCCTTGAACACAATGGCAAGGTAACGCCCTGTGGCTCCAGAGGTTGAGTTTACTGAGTATTGCGCCTCGCTTGTCGAGAGTGTTCCGCTGATGAACGGAATGCCGAAGTGGCCTTCTGTCTGATAGTCAGCATCATTCGGGTCGTAAGCCTTTGAGCCGACATAGACCACAAAATTCTTGATGTAACGCATAGATGAGGCTGAGTCATTCTCGTAGAATGTGAAGCCTGTGAAGGCATATTCCTCACCTGCGGATGCCATTGTGTCTATTGAAAGCACTTTCGGGAACACCAGTTTGTTGTTGTCAGACTTTGAGCTGTGCCAGCTGTAAGCAGAGCGGTCGAATCTGCCGTCAAAGATCTTCTCAGGTGTGTTGATTCCGTTGTACTGGCCGTTAGTCACCGACACATTCCAGCGACTGCCGTCAAGCTGATAGGAAATGCCATCGGCTGATTTCGTCCAGTGGCCCCAGACAGTGTCCTTTCCCGCCGCAGGGCAGAAAGAGGATGAATATTCAAACCTCTTGCCTCTGAGGGCGTTCGGGAAGGTGACCTCGTTCTCGCCCGGCTTGAGGATCGTCTCGCACTCGACCCATTCATCCTGAAGGTTCTTGTAGCGGAAGCGTGTGGCGACCATCTCGTCCGTGGCCTTAGACATCACGATTTTGGCATCCCTGCCGTCCATTCTCGAGGAAGTGACCGTACGCTCGGAGCGGGATACCATCCAACTGTCACCGTAAGGTGAGACAGTGATCTCGGCGGCGAGGGACTTGTTGCCGACCGCGTCGTAGTTTACGATGTCGAAAGTGTAAGATCGGTCCTCAAGGTTTCCGACCTCCATAGAGACCTTTCCATCAGAATAGTCGGCGTAGTCGATGCTCTGTGAACTTGCGTAGTTGTCCCAGAAAAGGGTGGCCGTGGTGACAGCCGGATCCATCGGTTTCTCCCAATTGATTATCACACTCTTATAGCCTATCACAGAAGAAAGGTTGACGGCCTTGGCCGGATAATCGTAGCCGCCTTTCTTGACCCACTCCTTATAGATCTCGTCCTGACCACCGCATGAGGAGAGCGCAACGGCCACCCCTACGGTCAGCAAAATGCTCAAATATGTTTTTCCTGTGTTCATAGTCTCAATTTTCTGTTTTGGTTACCCAGCCATAAAGAGATAGTTCTCCGAACTGTGCGGCGGCATTGGCCGCGTCAGGCATCTCCCATGCCACGTAAGACGTTAGAACTACCCTTAGGTAGCGAAAATGGTAGTAGGCATCCGGATAGGCCTCGCTGTCCAACTCGAAATCATTGCCTTTGTTGAAATACTCCCTGTCTTCCTGGGTGACAACTCCAGGTGTGCCATCATCAAGATAGCCGGATGGTTTGAACTGGATGAACTTGCCAAGGCACTTCCAGCTGTCATCGAAGCCGTGTTCTCCCTCTCCGGGAACACCGGACGGATTGTTGCTGCCCCAAAACTCGAAGTTACGGATGTGCGCGTCACCGAAGATCTGTGGATAGTCAATTCGTGGAAGAGTGGCGATACGGCTGAGTTCCACCTCGCACCCAAGATCAATTGTGAACCAGCAAGGGATAGGAGCTTTGTCGACGGCAAGGAAATGCGGAGATTTCGACTCTCCGGAACCATCCCAGAGACCTTTGACAGGGAAGGAAGACCTCTCCGCCTCATACCTGAACAGATTGTCGTCGAGACTCCAGACTGCGCCACTGTTATAGGAGAAGCCTTTGGCGTTCCCTGGCTTGCCGTCAACATCCACTGCCGTCGCCGCCTTAGGAATCATGATCTCAGGCAGCGGAGCCAGCACTGTTTTGACAGTGTCGGAGATATTCCCCCAACGGTCACGCACATATACTCCGAACACAGCCTCTGTGGCCTCAATTCCCCTTCGTGTGAGGGTTATGTCATTGCTGGCCGTAAAGAGGGTTGTGACCTCCTTCCACTTTATATCACTTACCGGCTTGTCGGCGTTGTCCACATTCTCGTCGCGAAGCAGACAGACGGCAAGATCAGACTTGCTGTCGTTGCCTGTGATCTTGACTTTCACGCCTCCGGCGGCGGCTATCATGGTCGGTGTCACTTTACGGATGGCCGGAGTCTCCGGAGTGAACTTGACAGTCACAGGTTTGGACTTAACCTCGTTCACGTTGAATGAACACACCTCAATTTCATGCTCATCGGTGTCGGCGTACCCCTCGACCTTGAGGCTGTCCACGTAGCGGGAGACCTTGGCCTCGACATTGACACCGCCACGGGTGTAGGAGGCAACCACGCCCTTGATGTTCTTGTCATCCGGGATCTTGACCCAGAGGACGGCTCCTCCGCTTATAGGCTTTACCTTTGTTACCTCCACAGGCTGCGGGGCCGGGAGGCTTTCATCAAGCTGGTCGAGCCTTCCGTGGTTGTCCTCGGCGCAGCCGAAAGCCAGAAGCAGGGCGGAAACTATTGTAGATGCAACTATTGTTCTTTTCATTTGCTATGATTCTTAACTGTTACCAACCAATGTTCTGCACGAGGTTTGGATTGACCTCGATGTAAGGTGTGTAAATCGGCCAGAAGTAATCCTTGAGACCGAACTTCTGCTCGTAGATGAACTTCTTGACGTAGTAGTCCTCAGGATTCTTGGCGGTGATGTCGAACCCGTATATTCCTTTCTGGTACTCGGCGGCGGCCTCCTTCCATCTGCGAAGATCCCAGAACCTCTGACCCTCGAAAGCCAGCTCGTTGAGACGCTCTCTGTGGATGATGGCACGCATTCCGACCTTGGTGTTGTAGTAGCCAGGACTGTTGCTGTAGGTGTCCCAGGCGGTCTTCACGTCAGGGATCTTCGCGCGCTCACGGACGGCGTTGATGTACTTGAACAGGTCATCACTGTGCGCTCCGTTCGGGCCTTCCGCCTCGTTGATCGCCTCGGCATAGAGGAGGTAGAGGTCGGACAGACGGATCATCGGCCAAGGGTACCATGTGGTGCCGGAGCCGGTGAATGTGTTGTTGCCAGTCCAGGTCGCCTGAATCGGGAAATGCTTCTTCGGGAAGAAACCCGTCACCGGACCGGTCTGGTTGCCTCTCTTGGCATGGATTCCACCCACACGGCAGGCCACATAGTGAACATCCTCCGGTTTGAGGTCGTTGAAGTTACCAAGCTGCCCGAGCCAGTTGCCTCCGTCGAATCCGAGAGAGGCGTAGTACCTCGGCTCTCGGTCGAAGTTGAGCTTGATGGTGGTGTAGCCCTTGCAGATGTAGTAGGCATGCTGGTCATCGCCGACACGCAGATCCATCGGGTTGATGTTCGCCCATTCGGAATCGTTGGCGATAGGAAGCCCGTGCACGGTGTAGAACTGCTCGGCAATCTTGAGCGGAACGCCGATGAATATGTAGCCTCCGAGCATGTCGGTGTACCCGTTGAGGATCGGCATGCAGAGCTTGTGGTACATATTCATTGTTCCGGGATCCGGCTGTGTGTTGCCCCAGATGAGCTCGCTGTTCCACTTCTGGTTGAATGCGTTGCGAAGGGTCAAAGTGGTCTTGAGGGAGTCTGTCATGCGGTAGGTGATGTCATCGCCCTCGTAGAGGGAGATGTTGGCCTCCTCGGAGACTGCGATGGCCTCGCGGCAGGCCTCCATGGCGGCTGTCCAACGGACAAGCTTCTCATCATCTGTCTTCTCCGGAAACAGCCTCGTGGTTCCGTCGGTGTCCACGAGAGCCGCCTGTTCGGAGTTGCCGTTGAAAAGCGGGCTGGCGGCGTAGACCGCTACCTTGGCCTTGAAGGCGGCACAGATGGCCTTGTTGACGCGACCATATTCATCAACCGATGGATTGATGAGCGGAAGGTCAGGCATCGCCTTGTCCAGAAGTTCAATGATAAAGTCGAAGCATTCATCGATGTTGTTGCGGTGGACACGAACCTCATCGACAGAGGAGTCGATAGGGAGGCTCTCGCGTACAATCGGGACCGGTCCCCACTTGCGGACAAGGTTGAAGTGGAAGTAGGCCTTGAGGAATGTCACCTCGGCGATCCACTGCGCCTTCTCCGTCTCATCCATGTCCGGAACCTTACCGATGTTGTCGACAAAGATGTCACAGCAGCGGATTCCTTTGTACATGTCTGCCCAGTCGTTGGCGAACACGCTGTTGGCAGTCATGTTGCCTCTGGCGATGTAGGACATCGTGAACGGCACACGGCCGGTGGTGTTGGTCGTGGTACGTCCATAAAGATCCCAGTACTCATCGCTTCCGAGCATGGCCGGGTCGTTGCCCATAGAACCCTCAAGGGTCATGTAGGAATAGCAGGTGGCCAGATAGCGGATAGCCGAGGACCTGAGGTTGAACGCGGTCTCGATCGACGGCAGACCGTCGTCAGGAACCACGTTGAGGAAGTCGTTGCAGCCCGCCGACCCCAGCAGCAAGGCCGCGGCCGCAAGGGAGGACGCTATTGATTTATGAATATTCTTGCACATGTTCATAGTCGAAGATTATTTGAATGTCACGTTCACACCGATGTTGAAAGTCCTCTGGATCGGGTAGTTGAATCCCTCTCCGGCGAGCTCCGGATCCCAGAGTTTGAACTTGCTCCAGCACAGGAGGTTGTTGCCCTGGAAGTAGACGCGTAGATTGTCGATGTGGATCTTGTTGGTAAGCTTCTGAGGAAGAGTGTAGCCGAACTCCATCTGCTTGAGACGGACGAAGGAGCCGTCCCTCATCCACCAGGTGCTGACCTGTGTGTTGTTGTGGTTCTCGTAGGCGCTGTAGCGTGGGTAGAGGGCGTAGATGTCACGGTTGTCCTCGCTCCAGTGGCTGTCGGAATAGGCCTTCAGAAGCTGTCCGTTGTTGACAAACGGAGCTGTTCCGTACTTGTTGTACTTCGTGCTGTAGGCGCTTGTGGCGTCAATCCAGAAAGACTCGCGTCCCAGACCTTGGAAGAACACCGAGAAATCGAAGCCCTTGTGACCGAGGGACACACCGAACCCGTAGATGATCTCCGGGGAGGTCGGATAGCCGATCGGCACCATGTCCGCGTTAGTGATCACACCGTCACCGTTGACATCGGTGTACTTGATGTCACCTCCACCGTACTGGCTACCGAAAGCGGCCTGCGAAGGGCTGTTGGCGGCATCCTCGTCATCGACGAACAGACGCTCGGCGATGTAACCCCATGTCTGCCTGATCGACCTGCCGGCGTGCTGGCGGTAGGACTCCGGATAAGTAGGCTCCTCATAGACATCATACTTACCGGTGGAGTAGGTGAAGTTCGCCCTCGCGGACGCCCAGAGGCCGCTGGCCCAGGCCTGCTTGTAGTCGGCCTGGATGTCGATACCCTTAGAGCGGGCCTGGCCGATGTTGCCGTAGACGGCGGCCTGGAGACCCATGGTGTTAGGGATGTCGGCGCGCTGCATGAATATGTCGGTGCGGTGTTCGGTGAAGTACTCGGCGATGATGTCGAGCTTTTTGAATAGACCCAGCTCGAGGGCGTAGTTGCTCTTGTAGGACTTCTCCCAGGTGATGGCCTCGTTGGCGTAGCGCACGACTCCGATACCGTTGTAGCTCACGTTTCTGGTCTCGCCGAAAGATGCTCCCAAACCGCTGTTGTTCATGCTCATCTCCGACAGGTAGTAGAAACGGTTGGAGCTTGAGCCGATGTTGTCGTTGCCGACAAGACCGTAGGAGTAGCGCAGCTTGAGATTGCTGACCACCTTGGTCAACGGCTTGAACCACTTCTCGTTGGACATCATCCACGCGAGACCCGCCGAAGGGAAGAATCCCCAGCGGTGGGATTTGTGGAAACGCTCGGAACCATTGTAGCCGAAGTTATATTCAACAAAATACCTCTTGTCGTAGCCGTAGGTGAAACGTCCGGAAAGGCCGGCGTTGCGCGATGGCAGGGACAGCTGGAGTGAGCCGGCGTTGGCGGTCAGGGACTCGCTGGCGGTGAAAACCAGAAGTCCTGTCACGTCGTGCTTTCCAAATGAGCGGTTGTAGTTCAGGCGGGTCTCGGAGTACATCGTGTTCTTCACCGTCTTCCCACTCTCGGAATATGTCAGGTAGTCCGTTCCGTTTTCGTTGATGCGGTTGACGTGGTACTCTCCCGTGTAGGAGTCGTAACGATCCAGCCTGTACCAATAAGGATTGAACTGGCGGTTCACTGTAAATTCGGACAACCTTGTGAGGTTGAACAATGTCATGAACGACAGACCCTTGGTGATGAACTTGAGATCCTGCTCAAGCTGTACGGCGGCGATCATCTGGGAGCGCTGGTAGTTCTTGTAGCCCTTGACAAGGTTGGCATAAGGGTTGATGTAGGAGCCATCCTCGTAGTTACCGAACATGATGTGCTGGATCCCCACGTGCTCGTCGTCCACAGGGTAGTAGGCCGGGAAGAGCACAGGGTCGGAGTGCATGACCTGACGATAGACATCGCTACCTCCGTTCAGAGGGCCTTGATAGTCCCTGAAGTTACCGGTCAGACGGACAGCCAGCTTCGTTGTCGGGGTGACGTTGATGTCCACGTTGGAGCGCAGGGTGTAGTTCTTGTCGTCGATGTTGTTGTTGAAACTGTTGCGCTTATCGACTTTCAGAACACCCGTGTCCTCGGTGTAGGCACCGGACACATAGTAGGTCGCGACCTTGCCTCCACCACGCGCTGAAACGTTTGCGCGGTAGCTTGTGGCAAAATCCTTGAAAAGCATATCGTACCAGTCGTTGGCCGGATAGATGAGGCGGTTGGCGCCCGGTTTTCCGGTCTGCTCGATCTTGTCGTAGGTGTACATCAACTCTCCGAGAGGGTCACGGGTGGAGATGGCCTCGTTGTACGACTTCATGTAGGTCACAGGGTCGGCGAGTTCCACGACATCGGTCGGGGCGGAGATCGAGGTCTCGACACGGGCGAAGATTTTCGCCGGGCCTTCCTGACCGCGCTTTGTGGTAACGAAGATGACACCGTTCGCTCCGCGGGCTCCGTAGAGGGCCGTCGCCGTGGCGTCCTTCATGATCGAGAAGCTCTCGATGTCGTCCGGCTGAAGGCGGGCGAGGTCAGTGGAGGTAAGCTCGATGTTGTCGATGAGGATCAGAGGGCTGGTGTTCGCGCCGAACGTGGTGATACCACGCACGAAGAAGTCGGCGTTGTCCTGTCCAGGCTCACCGGTACGCTGGTAGGCGATCACACCGGCCACGTTTCCGGCCAAGGCGGTGGTGAGGTTGCTGGAAGGAACCTTCAGGGTCTTGACATCAACCGTGGAGATGGAGCCGATGACGCTCTCCTTCCTCTGTTTACCGAAGGCGACCACTGTCACCTCGTCAAGTTCGTTTGCCGCGTTTTTGAGTTTCACGACGAAGTTGGTCATAGTACCGACCTGCAGAACCTGAGTCTCCTTTCCAAGGCACTCAAACTTTAGCTTGTCGGTAGGCTTGACACCGGTCAGCTCGAACGAGCCGTCAAGGTCGGTCATCACACCTCGGGTGGAACCCTCGACGGAGACCGTCGCTCCCGGCATAGGCTCGCCAGTCTCCTCCTCGTAGATCACACCCTTGACGGTCTTGGTCTGGGCCACGGCCGCAACGGTGCTCAGGATGAGCGCAAGCGTCATTGCGATCTTTTTGAAAGACATAAACGTTTTTATAAAATTTGTTGTTTAATTAAAGTGTTACCTATCTTTAATATATGAGTCCTACTTTGATGATAAACCGATTTAACCAATGCGTACCAAAAACTCTTGGCGCAAAGATATGAAAAACAAATTTAAAGACTTTTTTTATAAAAAACAATAGAATTGTGTATATTTGGGCTATGAACATTAAGTGGTTATACGCAGGCATATCCCTGCTTCTCTGCGTCGGGGCAGCCGCGCAGCAGCCTTCCTCCAAGGCAAGTTATGTAGATCCGTTCATCGGCACCGACGGAATGGGACACACTTTTCCGGGAGCGTGCGTGCCTTTCGGCGGAGTCCAGCTTAGTCCTGACACGGACACCATCCCTCACAATGTGAACGGGAAATACCAGCCGAGGGCTTATGAATATTGCGCCGGCTACCGTTACTCAGACCCTACGATCGTCGGGTTCAGCCACACCCACTTCAGCGGCACGGGACACTCCGACCTGGGCGACATCCTCCTGATGCCGACCACGGGAGCGCTGAGACTGAACCCCGGCACGGCGGACAACCCTGACGGCGGCTACCGCAGCCGCTTCTCGCACTCCACGGAGAAAGCCTCGGCGGGACGCTACGAGGTGACGCTGGACGACTATGGCGTAAAGGCTCGTCTGACCGCCACCACGAGAGTCGGAGTCCATGAATATTCATTCCCTAAAGGCGTTGACGGGCAGGTGATTCTGGATCTCATCCACGGAATCTACAACTACGACGGCAAGACCCTCTGGGCGGAGGTTCAGGTGCGGAACGACACCCTCCTGACCGGCTACCGCATCACCAACGGCTGGGCCCGCACGAACTACACCTACTTCGCGATCTCCTTCTCGCAGCCTATTTCTGAATATGGCTACGCGGACCGGGAGAAGATCAATTATAAAGGAGGCTGGAGCAAGTTCGACCAGTACCACAACTTCCCGGCGATGGCCGGACGCAAGCTGGTGGCCTGGTTCAAGTTCGCCACTTCCAGGAACCCGGAGCTGACCGTGAAGGTGGCCCTGTCGGCGACCGGTGCGGAGGGCGCACTGAAGAACCTTGCGGCGGAGGCCTCCGGGAAGTCTTTCGACCAGATCGCCGCCGAGGCGACATCCGCCTGGGAGAAAGAGCTTTCCCAGATTGAGATCCAGGGAACCGAGGACGAGAAGAGGATGTTCTACACTTCCCTTTACCACACGATGATCAACCCGTCCGTCTACATGGACGTGGACGGGAAGTACAGAGGCCTCGACCACGAGATCCATCAGGCCGACGGCTTCACGAACTACACAGTGTTCTCACTTTGGGACACCTACCGTGCCGAGCATCCGTTCCTGGCCCTGTTCAAGCCGGACCGTGACAGGGACATGGTGGAGTCGATGCTGGCCCACTACGACCAGAACGTGCTGCACTTCCTTCCTGTCTGGAGCCATTGTGCCAACGAGAACTGGTGCATGAGCGGCTACCATGCCGTCCCTGTGCTGGCCGACGCCATCACCAAAGGGCTGGACATCGACCGTGACCGCGCCCTTGAGGCGATGGTAACCACCTCAAAGGCAGACTGGTACGCCGGGCTTGGGGAATATATGAGGCTCGGCTACGTGCCTTACGACAAGATCTCCACCGCCGCCAGCAACACGCTGGAATATTCCTACGACGACTGGACCATCTGGCACACCGCCCGGCTCGCGGGTAATGAAAAAGTGGCCGAAGAATATCTCGCACGCGCGCAATATTACAGGAATGTCTTTGACACGGAACTCGGTTTCGCCCGTCCGAAATACGCTGACGGCTCCTTCAAGAAGGATTTCGACATCATGCAGACGATGGGCGAGGGCTTCATCGAGGGCAACTCGCTGAACTTCTCTTTCCACGCCCCGCAGGACGTTTTCGGCGTGATGGCGCTGATGGGCGGCGAGAAGAGGTTCATCTCCGCGCTGGACGAACTCTTCTACCACGATCTTCCTGAATATGCCTACGCAACCAACGAGGACATCACGAAAGACTGCCTGATCGGTGGCTATGTACACGGCAACGAGCCGAGCCATCATATTCCTTATCTCTATGCCTGGACAAGTCAGCCGTGGAAGACACAGTACTGGATGAGGGAAATCATCAACAGGATGTATCGTCCTGATATTCACGGATTGGGAGGGAATGACGATTGCGGTCAGATGTCCGCCTGGTACATCTTCGGCGTGCTTGGATTCTATCCTGTCTGCCCAGGAAGCGACCAGTACGTGTTCGGCGCTCCGTACCTTCCGTACGCCCGTATCGCCCTTCCTAACGGCAAGACCCTTGAGGTGAAGGCCGACGGCGTCAGCGACACGAACCGCTATGTCAAGAAGGTACTGCGCGACGGCGTTGAGTTCAAGAAACTCTACATCACCCACGATGACCTCCTCCAAGGAGGCACCCTCGAGTTCGTCATGGCCTCCAAGCCGAACAAGGCCCGCGGCCAGAAGCCTGCCGACAAGCCATACTCGCTTTCCGCAAAAGCAAAGTAACTTCCCGCAAAGGGTAAGCCTCTGTTTCACAGCATATTAAGCGAAGCCCTTCAGCTGATATCAGCTAAAGGGCTTCGCTTTTGTAATTGATTTTCAATCGCTTACTCCCCACTGCGTTTTAACGTAATGCCTGAATCTGCACCGCACTCAACCCTGTGAACAGCATAATCTGATCCACTGGCATTCCGTTAAGAAGCATAGCTTTTGCCACCTCGGCCTTTCCTTCGGTTCTGCCTTCGGCCAGCCATTTGTCTTTTCCCTCTTTGAACCCCCTGCGGTAGCCCTGCTGTTCACTGCCCTCAAGGTAAGTCAGCATCTCATCCTTTGAAATCGTATCGCTGAAATAACTTTCTATCTGCTCGTCACTCAGACCGCGGATGCGCATCGCCCCCTCCAGTTCTTTGAACCAAGAGCATTTCGCCGCGGCGGTCCTTGCAATAGATACTGAAATTTCTGAATATCCGGCACCATCCGGCGACAGGGCTGTCATATCCCTCGGCGTAGCGCATGCGGTACTCCCGTTCCTCATCATTAAAGGACACCTATCCGATAACACTGTTGTCCTTTTGTCCGGCCGTCGTGCCCTTGACCGTGGCGTACATATCTCTCGAATCTTTCATAGTAAAAAATGATTAATGGTTAAACTTACTGTTTCGAAGACCGTCCCGGAACATAATCGCAAAATCGGAATCGTAAGCGTAAAAAAGAAAAGAAACCTATAAGGACTATAAAAAACAGGAGTTAACCACCAAAGAAACCACTTCGACAGGCTCGATGATTCTGTCAAGCAAGATCTTTTTGTTAAACAACAAATTTAGTATTTATGTCTTTCAAAAAGATCGTTTTGTCTCTAGTCCTTGTACTGGCGCCATTGGCGGTTTTGGGTCAGACCAAGACCATCAAAGGTGTGATTTACGAGGAGGAAACCGGCGAGACCATGCCGGGAGCGACAGTGTCGGTCGTCGGATCCACTAAGGGTGTGATGACTGACCTTGACGGTTCCTTCGAACTGTCCGGAGTCAAGCCGACTGACAAACTTAAGTTTGAGTGTCTTGGAAAAGAAACTCAGATTTTGGAGGTCGGAAGTATGACCAACTTCATCGTTAAGCTGAAAAATGCAGCCAACGAACTTGACGAGGTAACCATCGTTGCCTTTGGTAAGCAGAGGAAAGAAAGCACGGTTGCCGCCATCACGACAGTTGATGTCGGAACCCTCAAGGTGCCTTCTAGCAACTTGACAACAGCTCTCGCCGGAAATGTCGCGGGTGTTATCGCCTATCAGCGCTCTGGTGAGCCTGGACAGGACAACGCCGACTTCTTCGTGCGTGGTATCACCACCTTTGGCGCGAACACCAGCCCTCTGATCCTCATCGACAACATCGAACTTACCTCCACCGACCTCGCCCGTCTCCAGCCGGACGACATCGAGAGTTTCTCGATCATGAAGGATGCCACTGCGACCGCCCTCTACGGAGCCCGCGGAGCCAACGGTGTCATCTTCGTGACCACAAAGCGCGGCCAGGAAGGCCCGGCGAAAATTTCCGCCCGTGTAGAGACCTCGATCTCCCAGCCTACCGATGTTGTACAGCTTGCCGACCCTATCACCTACATGAAGTCCTACAATGAGGCCATCACCACCCGTGACCCTCTCGGAGACCTGATGTACTCTTACGACAAGATCGAGAACACCGGTAAACCGGGCGCGAATCCGTACATCTACCCTGCCAACGACTGGTACAAGATGCTCTTCAAGGATTATTCCACGGCATACCGCGCAAACGTTTCCGTTCGCGGTGGAGGCAAGGTTGCGACCTATTATGTGTCCGGCGCGTTCACCGAGGACACTGGTATCCTGAACGTCGATAAGAGGAATAGTTTCAACAACAACATCGACCAGAAAACCTACACCTTGCGTTCCAACATCGACATCAATGTGACCCCTACCACGAAGCTGGCTATCCGCCTTACCGGTAACTTCACGGATTACCGAGGACCGCTGGACGGAGGTAACAAGGTCTATGTGGATGTTGTTCACTCAGATCCTGTTCTCTTCCCGGCGTACTACCCGATGGATGATGACCACATCGGCATCAAGCACATTATGTTCGGAAACTGGGACAAAGGAGGTTACACGAACCCTTATGCGAATATGGTCAAGGGGTACCGCGACTACCAACGTTCCCAGATGATCGCGGCGGTCGAACTCAACCAGAATCTTGATTTCATCACAAAGGGGCTCAGCGCGATGACATTGTTCAACCTGACCCGTCTTTCCGACTTCAGCGTCAACCGGCAGTTCAGTCCTTATTGGTACACGATGGACAACTACGACTCCTACACGGGAGAATACCACTTGCGCAGAATCAACGATGATGGTACCGACTACCTCACCTACAATGAGGGAAGCAAGACTGTGCAGAGCACGTTATATTCAGAGACCAGACTCAACTATGCCCGCGACTTCGGCCGCAGCGAGGTGACCGGCCTTTTGGTACTCACCGCCTATGAGTCACGCAAAGCCAACGCCGGCTCCCTCCAGCTTTCCCTTCCTTCCCGCAACGCCGGTCTTTCCGGACGTTTCACCTACGGTTGGGACAAGAGGTACTTCACCGAGTTCAACTTCGGTTACAATGGCTCCGAACGTTTCCACAAATCCCACCGTTGGGGATTCTTCCCTTCTGCCGGTGCTGCGTGGGTGATGTCAAACGAGCCTTGGTTCAAGTCTTTGAAGAAAACTGTTGACAACCTTAAATTCAGGGTATCGTACGGTCTCGTCGGAAACGACAAGATTGGTAATGAAAACAACCGTTTCTACTACCTCTCTGAAATGAATATGAATAGTTCCGCTAATCAGGCGTTCTTCGGTGATCGCAGGCAGGTCAACTACAAAGGCATCGATGTTACCCGCTATGCGAACGAGGCTATCACTTGGGAAAAATCCTACAAGACCAATTACGCTGTGGAACTCGGTCTGTTCGACAACTTCGACCTCATCGCCGAGTACTTCACCGAGAGGCGTAAGGACATATTCATGACTCGTGCCGACGTTCCAGAGACAATGGGACTTCAGGCGGGAATATCCGCCAACATCGGTGAGGCCAGAGCCCACGGTGTCGATCTTCAGGCTGAGTACCAAAAGGTTTGGAACAAGGACTTCTGGACATCCGCAAGAGCGAATTTCACTTGGTCAACAGGCAAGTACGATGTCTATGAGGAGCCCACCTATCCAGAGAAGTACCGTCAGCACGCAGGCTGCTCCATCAAGCAGACCTGGGGCTACATCGCAGAGCGCCTGTTCATTGATGACGAAGAGGCGGCCAACAGCCCTGACCAGACTTCTTTCGGTTCTCCTTACGGAGGCGGTGACATCAAGTATACCGATGTCAATGGTGACGGCAAGATCACAACCGCTGATATGGTTCCGATCGGTTATCCTACCTCTCCTGAGATCATCTATGGATTCGGTGTTTCACTCGGTTACAAAGGGATTGACCTTTCCGTGTTCTTCCAAGGCCTTGGACGAGAGTCGTTCTGGATTGATGCGACAAGTACCTACAGCACCAAATATAACAGGTACGGTACCGCTCCGTTCGTGAACAACACCCAGTTGCTCAAGGCTTACGCTGATAGCCACTGGAGCGAGGACAACCGTGACATTTACGCTCTTTATCCAAGGTACAGCGCCTACGAAAACTTCAACAACACAGCGACGAGCACCTGGTGGATGAGGGATGGTTCATTCCTTCGTCTGAAACAGCTTGAACTTGGTTATACCATTCCACAGAAGTTGACCACTAAACTCCATATTGGAAGTCTGCGTGTCTACTTCCAGGGCAATAATCTCCTGTGCTGGAGCAAGTTCAAACTTTGGGATCCCGAGCTTGCCGGTAATGGCCTTAATTACCCTATTCAGAGGACATTCAACTTTGGTGTGAATGTTACGTTTGACACCAAATAATGTACGAGAATTATGAAAAAGATTTTTAAGAATATAACAATTTCACTGTTGGCGGCGGCTTCGCTGTACGGAGTCAACGGTTGCAACAAGTTCCTTGATGTTGTCCCGGATGATGGACTGGCATCAATCGAAACCGCATTCAACCTCAGATCGACAGCCATCAGGTATCTGGCCACCTGCTATTCATATATGACAAATGACGGAGTGGCCGGACAAGACAGCGGAATGCTTACCGGTGACGACCTTTGGGATCTGGACAGCCGTGTCACCACGTACTTATACAACAAGAACTATGCTTCTTTCCCTATCGCAAAAGGATTGCAAAGTGCTGCCATCTGCTATAACAGCGACTGGAAAAGTATGTACGAAGGAATCCGTTGCTGCGACATTCTGGTGGAGAATATCGATAAGGTTCCGGATATGAACGAAGATGAGAAGCAGCAGTGGAAGGCAGAAGTCTCCTTCCTTAAAGCATACTATCACTTCAATCTTATCCGCAAATGGGGACCGGTTCCGATCATTCGTGAAAGCCTTCCGATTGATTCTAATGTTGAGGAAGTACGCGTCTATCGTGACAACATTGATGACTGTTTTGACTTTGTGCTCGACCTTCTTGATGAGGCTCTTCCGTATTTGCCGATTGTAAACCCATCGGATGACGAGTTGGGACGTGTCACAAAGCCAATCTGTGCTGCGCTGAAGGCCAAGGTCGCTGTCTATGCGGCCAGCCCGTTGTTCAATGGAAATGAAGAGGAAGCTTCTTTGGTTGACGGCCGTGGACAAAGGCTTTTCCCAGCCAAGTCTGACGCAGACAAGCTTAAACGTTGGGAGGACGCTCTTGAGGCTTGCGAGGATGCCCTTGACATCTGCGAGGAAGCCAACTTGAAGTTATACGAGAGGACATATGTTGAACAAGATTATAGAATGTGTGACTCTCTTGTCACAGATCTTACAATCCGAAACGCTTTCTGCGAAAGATGGAACAGTGAACTGATCTGGGGTAATACTCAGGTATCAACCACCTCTTTCCAGCAGTGGTGTGTGCCGATTCTGCAGATGGATCCAAGCGATGGAAAAAAACTTGGAGGTATCGGAGGAACGGATTTCATTGGCGTACCACTTAAGATCGCCGAGCAGTTCTATACGAAGAATGGACTTCCTATCAATTACGACAAGGAATTCGCTAGTGTAGATCAGTTTAAACTCAGGACAGGGGATGCAGCCCACAAATACTATATCAAACAAGGTTACGAGACTATCCAGCTGAACTTCGACCGTGAGCCAAGATTCTATGCCGATCTTGGGTTCGACGGTGGAAAATGGCTCGGTGCGTTGTCCAACTACAATGACTTGACTCCTGATGATGTACACACACTTGAAGCTCGCGGAGGTAACTCAAATGGTAAGTCCAACAATAAGGAAGCTGGCCCTGTAACAGGATATTTCCCCAAGAAATTGGCTCCATACAGGGTTACCTGGTCCGGAACATCATCAACCGCGAGCCTTGCGTCATATTGGTTCCCGTGGCCTATAATTCGTTTGTCTGACCTCTATCTGCTTTATGCTGAAGCCATCAACGAGGTTGAGGGACCAAACGGCGCATACAGCGAGGAACTTTTCAACGCTCTTGACGCTATTCGCGAGCGTGCCGGTATTCCTGGAGTAAAAGAGTCTTGGGATAATTACAGCACACGTCCTGACCTCTATAGGTCACAGGCCGGAATGCGTGAGATCATTCACCGCGAACGTCTGATTGAGCTTGCGTTCGAGAGCCAGAGGTTCTGGGATCTCCGCCGTTGGAAAGAAGCTTCAACAGAATACCAGAAAGGAATATATGGATTCCGTGTTATGGCGCCAGCTGCCAAGGACTACTACCAGAAGACCTACATCGCAGACCAGAATTTCGGTCTAAAGGATTATTTCTGGCCTATCTACACATACTACATTGAAAGAAACCCTAATCTCGTACAGAATCTTGGATGGTAACACTTTAAAAGTCATAAGGAATGAATAACATAATTAAAACGACGTTCACTCTTCTATTATCAGCCATTTTCATAACCGCCTGCAATGACGGAGCGAATGATTTTGGCAGAGTAGATCAGAAGAATGATAATATTCCGGCTCCCAGCCCTGTTTCGGTGGAAAGCGTCAGAAGCATCAGCGGCGGTGCTGTCATCAAGGTGAATATTCCGGATGATGACAACGTGAAAGGTGTAATCGCAAGGTATACACGTAATGGAAAGCAGGTCAATTCAAAAATCTCTCGTTATGTTGACAGCCTGACCGTGGTCGGCTTTGTTGACACTAAGCCACATACCGTTGAGATTGCGGCTATTAATGTGAATGAAGTTGAATCAACACCCGTGAAAGTTGAGATTACTCCTCTTGAGCCGGCTATCTCACTTGCTAAAGCCACACTTTACCAGACTTTCGGAGGTGTTAAGGTTCGCATAGATGGAAACACCCCTAAAGAGAATCTTACAATTGTTCTCCTTAGGGACACAGACTTGAGTGATTTTGAAAAACCTACCTCTCAAATGAAATGGGAGCAGGTGACAACCTTGTTCACGGCCGCCGAGACCATCACTCTTCCGAGACGAGGGATAGAGCCTGTAGAGGCCATATTCGGAGCTTATCTCCGTGACAGGTGGGGTAATGTGTCAGACACCGTTAAGGCAATCCTTACACCTCTTGAGGAAGTGGAATTGGATAAGGATAAGTTCAGAGATGCCAAAATCAAGGATGACAACTGTACGGCCAGCGCGACAAAATACAAGATCGAAAATCTTTGGGACAAGTTGAATGATGACGGAAAAGGTAATTATATATTTGACAGCAAGCAGCTTGACCTCCCTACATGGCTCACAATTGACCTTGGAGTCAAGACCAAGTTAAGCCATATCAAGACTTTGCCTCGTGGGCAAGGTTATTTGACATACACTGCCGCACATCCAAGAATTTTCGAATTTTGGGGTAGTGCGAATCCGACAGGTGAAAAAGTAGAAGGCAACACCCACGGATTTGACAACTCTTGGTTCCTTCTTGGAAGATTCGAGCAGGCCAAACCATCCGGCTATGACCCTGACGGTTCACCTGGTGTTATCACACAGGATGACAATGCCTACTGGAATGCTGGCAATGACTTTGAGTTCAATAACGAGGAATATCCTCACGCCTATGATGAGCTCCGGTATTTACGTGTTGTATTCATTGATTCTTTCGGAACTTATGGATTCGACACAAAATCCTCCAAGATTCAGATGGGCGAGCTTACGCCATTCGGGCAGGTTCTTCAGGAATATAGGTAATAAATTACTCTATGATGAATATGAAAACATTGAAAACGAGCATATTTGCTACGGCAGCCATTCTTGGCTCGGTTGTCTCCTGCACATCGCAAGATGACATCTACAAGGAGTTCATCAAGGATGGAGGCTACATCTATCCTGCCAAGGCCGCAAACATTACTTCCGAAACAGGTTTTCAGAAGGTCACCTTGTTTTGGCCTGTTCCCAAGGATCCTTCCTTGAGAAGTGCCAGGGTCTATTGGGACAACTACACCGACTCTCTTGATCTGAATTATTCGGATTTTTCAGATACTGTGTCTGTAACAATCACGAACCTTGCCGACAGAAGTTACACGTTCGACATAGTGAATTTCGACAAACTCGGAAACAAGTCCATCGCCGCGGAGAAGTCCGCCACACCTTACGGAATGAATTGGCTCTCCACGCATGAGGAAAGGCAGTTCAAACACGCTTGGGTTGACGGCACCACAGCTACTGTCCAGCTCACAGAATCGACATCGGAGATGGTCGCCACCAAGTTCCGCTACAAGAATCTTGACGGCGAATGGGTCGAGTTCGGTCCGAGGATGACCCCGAGGGAAGTCAACTTCAAACTCACTAACGCCATGCGCGGAAAGTATTTCGAGTTCAGCTCCGGATTCCTTCCAAGCGACGGTAGGGACACGGCCTGGATGGAGTGGACAAAGTCCTCCTACCCGATTGTCTATCCGCTTGACACCAAGGATTGGACTGTTACCGCAACCACTGGCGGCACTATGGGAGAGAATACTCCGGACAAGATATTCGATGGAATCGCGGATGCCAATCATCGTTGGCACAGTACCGCAGGCAATAATTTCCCTAAGATATTGTCAATTGACACCAATTGCGAAGCCGGAAAAGAGCCTACTTACAAGACTTTCTCCATGGCTCGTAACCCTAAAATGAGCTACCGTTACATCTTCAACTTCCAGATTTTCACAGGCAACGAACCGTTCAATCCGGATGAGAAGAATTTCGCTTCAGTATTCGGAACTCCGATATGTAATTCCTTGCTGTACTGGGGTGACAACCCCGGCAGCAGGAACTGCACGATGGAATCAGGACGCTACATTGCGATTGTCTTCACCAACTCCAGGAACAAGCAGGGTTACCTCGACCTTTGGGAGCTTACTGTCTGGGGCTACATCGAGGCTGACGCCAACTAATAATTAAACTATTTGGGAAAAATGAACATCAAAAAAATGTCAATATTCTTTCTGGCGGCATTGGTCTCCGCTACGACTTTCCTTTCCTGCAACGTGAAGGAGGACAACGGAGGCGGTTCGGACAAAGAACCTGAAAAGCCGACTCTGACCGAGATCAAATTCAAGGCAGAGTTGCCTGACGCTCCCGCCGGATTCAAGACGACCTGGAGCGCAGGAGACGAGATTGTCGTCTACAGCGTGAAGGGCAACTTCACCTCTAAGGAGACAATGAAGGCCACGGATGTGACCTCCGATGGCAAGACCGCCACATTCGTCTCTACCGGAAAGCTTCTCAAGGAGGCTGAATATTTCTATGGAATGCTCAAGGACTGCGGAGTCAAGGGCTTCAAGCTCAAGCAGTACTGGTCAACGGACAATATGGACAGGTGCCGCGATGCGGTGCCTTCCGTTACCGTGGCAGGATGCGACAAGAACGACATGACTCTGAAGTTCCAGAACATGTTCTCTCTTCTTTCTGTGACAGTCACCAACCCGGACACCAAGTATGTCAGGGTCTCAGGCAACAACGGTGAGGTCATTAACAAGAACGCCTTCATCGCTTTCGCAGATTACACCCTTTCTGACAACCCGTCACCAGACTTTGAAAGCACAGTTTCCATCAGGAAATATGTCAACGGAGCCGGCACCTACCATATCGGTCTCCGCCCTGACCTTCTCTTGAACAGCGGCTACACAATCGTGGCCTGCGATGCCTCCGACAACGTCATCGGCAGGATCGCCTCCTACGAGACACTTGAGACTCAGCCAGGCAAGGTTTACAACGCCGGAGAGATCGAGGCTCCACGTGAGCTCTCTCCCGTATTTGACGAGTCCAAGATAGCCCTTTCCCTCGCCGCCATCAGTGACGTGCACATCGAGGGGTCGAGCGATGCCTATGCCAATAAGTTCACCTCGGCCCTCAACCAGCTCAAAGTCAAGGCAGCCGAGAGCGATGCCAACGGAATCGACGGAGTGATGGTTGTCGGTGACCTCATCCAGAGGGCGGAGATCACGATGGCGCAAAATTTCAAGGCTCTCTACGAGGATGTATTCAAGCCTACGGAAGTTCCGATGATTTACACGATCGGCAACCACGACATGAATCCTAAATATGATTGGACTCCAAGCACTGTCGCTCAGTCGGTCGCTATGGCCAATACATTCGGCGATGAATATTTCAAGACAGACATCGACAACACGATGAGGAACAACTACGAGGCTCGCCACTGCGTCATCGGAGGCTATCATATTCTCGCTGTGACTCCTAACGGCGACCAGCCGATCACATATTCACCAAACGTCATCACTTGGCTTGACCAGCAGTTGGATGCCATCACGAAGGCAGATCCTAACAGGTACGTGATTGTGCTGACGCACCCTATGATCTACAACACGATCTACGGCAGTCTCCTTGGTGAGGACGGCGGAGTCTGGACTTCCACTCTGCCTAACTACTGGGCCACAAGGGTTCTTACAGGCGTGCTTGAGAAATATCCTCAGGTTGTCTCGTTCCACGGCCACCTCCACTTCCCGATCAACGATCCGCGTTCCCTCTGGCAGGGTAAGTGGACGGCTCTCGGATGTGGATCCACAAGGTATATGGCCATCGAGCCTGCTGGCTGGGAGGGAATCAGCAACACTCCTACCGTGATGAACGATGCCAACAACTTCTCGCAGGGTTATTTGGTACAGTTCGATGTCAACGGCAACATGCGTATCGTAAAGATGGACTTCTTCAACAACGGAACCATCGGTGAACCTTATGTGATGCAGTACCCTGACGCCGCCGGTGCGAACCTCGCGAAGTACAACAACGTGACCCGCAAGGCCGCCAACCAGGCTCCGACAATGAGCACGATCGAGGCCAAGGATGTAAAGGATAACGAGGCTGCTTCCGTGACATTCGCCGCGGGAAAGGACGATGAGTTCGTTCACCACTATATCGTTACCCTCTCCAAGGCTGGCAATGTGGCTGCGACCAAGAAGATCCTCGCTGATTTCTACCTCCATCCAAAGACCTCCGAGATGAAGTCCAGCTGGACGGTCGATTTCGGTACTCTTTCAGAGTCCGGTCAGTACACCGTCACGGTTGTCGCCGTAGATTCCTGGGACGCTGAGAGCGCCCCTGTTTCCGCGACCTTCAACTGCGGTGACGTCACCCCTTCGGAGAAGGTGGAACTTTGGGAAGATGACAAATCCGGCTCAAGAGAACTCTCCGGACCAGTTGCGGATAACGGCAAGACCGCCGGTGTCGGAGGTTGGCTGAGCTACAAGGACGGTGTCGCATCCTGGACAGAGAACACCACCGGAGCGCCACGTACCGCAACCTTGGAACTTTCCAACGGCAGCAAGATCACTGTAAATCAGGTTGAGGCTAAAGATCTTGCGGGGAATTATACGTTCTATAATTATTCCTTCAATGCATCTGGTGTCAGCAACACAACCGCTGTAAACCATGCTGGGAGACAGTACGAGACTGCCGTTGAGTTCAAGGCTGTGAATAATCCTGAGACCATCAACGGTCATATCCATAATCTCGATCTCATAGGCCTGTATCTGGACTTCGTTGTCCCAGCATCGTTTGAAATAGTGAATGAAACTCCTACGCTATATACTTACATGTCTCTTGATTACCAGAAAGTAAGTAATGGCTCTGAGATAGCGTGCATCACTGAACTCACAAATAGTACAACCTACAAGACCGGTTATTTCGCTCCGCTCAAATTCGGTGTTGGAGATTGTAACTATGCATGGATCGGATGGGGACTTGACGACCTCTTCGGAACACCAAAATTCGGTATTGGTACACCTTCACAGAGATTTGTTTCCGCAGACATGTATTGCTGTGGTTTCTCCTTTGTTGTCAAAGGCTATGCGGTAGGTAAATATGCTACCATCTACCAGTTCAACTACAATAACTCTTGGACATATAATGGCACCAAGGGCGGTGGATATTTCGCAAAGAAATAACTCGCTTGAATAATACTTTATAGGGGGTAGGTTCGACATCCGGCCTGCCCCTTATTTATTTGTGAAACCATGTAGGTAACATCACAAGCACGAAAGCACCCGGATTCCACTGATTGATGAATATCAAGATGTAAAATGTTGTTTATTGAATATTAAAGAGTTATAAAATGCTGCCCTCTGAATATGACTGGCAGGATTTGCGATTATATTCAAAGACAGCCAGTTATACTTTACGGAAATATTCGGAGAAAGTTTTTGGGCGCTGTGCAGCTCTTCGGTTCTGATACGCTGGTGGTCGCTGAGCTCGTCAAAGCGTCTGCCAGCGTACGGCAACAGAGTCTGCCGAACCATGGTTGGTGAGCCCGAACCATCGGGCTAGCCGCTTAGATAGGTCCCAAGTGGTATTTAAGGGAGTAACAACCGAAAATATTTCTGTTTTTTATAATCCGTATATGTTTCTTTTCGTTTTTTACATTTATTGTGCATATTATTGCTGTTCAAATGTTTGTTTAAAATTTGAACTATGTATTTCAATGAAAAGAGACAAGAGCTCGCTCCGTTCGTCAACCTGCGGAGCGACGTGGGCTTCAAGGCCGTGTTCGCGGACAGGAACAACAAGGACATCCTCATCGGGGTGCTGAACCAGATCCTGCCTCCGGAGGCGAGGATCGAGGACATCAAGGAGTACTCCGACAGGGAGCAGCGGAGGGATGTCCCCTACGGGAAGAAGACGGTGCTGGATCTGGTCTGCGTGGACAGGGACGACAGGACGTTCGTCGTGGAGATGCAGGCCTCGGAGGAGGACTTCTTCTTCGAGAGGTGCGTCTACTACGCGTCGGGACTCTACCATCTCGAGCTCTCGGACGGGGTGCGGTACAAGGGGCTGCGGCCGGTCTACGTGGTGTCGTTCCTGAACTACCGCCTGAGGCACGACGACGAGTCACTCTGGGACACCGACCACTTCATCTCCCACTGGAGGTTCACCGAAAAACGCACCGGAATGGTTGCGGATCAGACAATTAGTGTTATCTTTGTGGAGATGACACTGTTCACCAAGACGCTGGAGGAGTGCGTGACGGAGTTCGACAGGCTGTTCTACA
>OLWU01000010.1_pt1 | contig 31647 bp, 23 predicted proteins | sample 1673351 | NCBI WGS metagenome assembly OLWU01 (sample SAMEA103958109, study PRJEB25191) | human gut metagenome | biome: human-associated habitat [ENVO:00009003]; feature: intestine environment [ENVO:2100002]; material: feces | place: Germany | collected 2013/2015
TCCGACTCCTCCGGTTTTCTTACGGGAATCCCGGAGGATATTTTTATCTGTATGCGGCTTGATTTTGCCGTTTTCCTAAGCCGAAAAGAGACGCTTTTGCTATACTGCACAATCTCGTCAGGAGGCACAAGAGTCCGGCAAAAAATGGTTCCCATGCAATAAAGGTGGTTCATTCAGAAAATGGTACGGCAACAATGATTTCCTTGTAAATTGGAAAAACGACGGTGAAGAAATTAGAGCGTTTAAGGATGAGAACGGAAAACTGCGTTCCCGCCCTCAAAATATGGACTTTTATTTTAGGGAGGGAATAACTTGGTCAACCCTGAGCATCGGACAGTTATCAATGAGATTCAGCCCCAAGGGACACTTATTTGAAACGAAGGGGTCTGTACTGTTTTTCAACTCTGAGGAAATGCTAATTTATGTCCTTGGGCTAGTTAATAGCGTCGTGATTTATGAACTATTGCAAGTCCTATGCCCAACTGTTGACTTCCATGAAGGTCCGATTGGAAAGATACCTGTTCTGATTTCTCATGACGATATGGACTTGGTTATTCGAGTGGTTCATCAGAATATAGAGGCATCCAAACAGGATTGGGATTCTTATGAAACTTCATGGGATTTCAAACAGAGTCTTCTTGTGAACGGTAAGAACCTGACCGCTGCCTACACCGCATGGAAACAGGAATGTGAAGACCGTTTCCAGCAGCTCAAAAAGAACGAAGAAGAACTTAACCGCATTTTCATTGACATTTACGGCTTGCAGGACGAATTGACGCCGGATGTGGCGGACAAGGATGTGACCGTGCATCGCGTGTTTGACCGTAAAGATGATGTGCCGGAGTCCATGAAGGGCAGCAACTACGTCCGTACCATGCGAGACGAGATCGTCTCCCTCATCTCTTATGCCGTGGGCTGTATGTTCGGGCGGTATTCGCTGGACAAGCCCGGTCTGGTTTTTGCTGGGTACAGCAAAATCGAGCAGACCACCAAGACGCTTGACGGCGATGATCCTGAGCTTGAGAAGTTCGCAAAGCAGAACGCGGACGGTTCTGTCTCCTATGGCTCCTATTATCACGAGGTCAATCAGGCTAACTACAAGTCTTTCCCGATTGACACGGACAATATCATCCCCATCTGCGATGATGACTACTTCGACGATGACATCACCGGACGGTTTGTGAAGTGGGTGGAAACTGTCTACGGCAAGGAAACGCTGGAAGAAAACCTCAAGTTCATCGCAGATGCGCTCGGCGGCAAGGGTATGCCCCGCGAAGTTATCCGCAGCTACTTCCTGAATGACTTCTATGCCGACCATCTGAAAACCTATCAGAAGCGTCCGATCTACTGGCTCTTCGACAGCGGCAAGAAGAACGGCTTCAAGGCGCTGATCTATATGCACCGCTACCAGAGTGACCTTCTTGCCCGGATGCGTACCGACTATGTTCACGAGCAGCAGGAGCGCTACCGCACCCAGCTCACTCACCTCGCGGACGCCATCGAACACGCCGGTGCTGCGGAGCGCGTGAAGCTGACCAAGCAGCAGAAAAAGCTCCAAGAACAGGCTCTTGAGATTCAGAAGTACGAAGAAAAAGTCCATCATCTTGCCGATCAAAATATCCAAATCGACCTCGATGACGGCGTGAAGCACAACTACGAGCTGTTTGCCGATGTGCTGGCGAGGATAAAGTGAGGCGGTCACCGCATGGTCAAGAGCGAATTAGATATGCTGCAATCCTTCATTGATGAACTTTCCGGCGCACTTTCCGCATCTCCACAGGACGAGGAATGCTTGTATGATTTACTCAATCGAGCAAACGCATTGTATGGCGATTATGTGCCTGAAATCGCAGAGCAGCGGGAAGAAATCATGCAGTTTCATGGGCTGCTGTCTCGAAACTGCAACGCAATTCTCGCACTGCTCAAACGAGAACTCATAAAGCAGACAGATAACTTTGAAGCTGGCATTATGCCGCTGACCTATTCCCAGCTCTCTGTCTGTCCAGCAGCACAGACTGTGTATAAAAGCGGCATCACAAAATATGCTGAAAAGAAGTTTGACAGAAATGTGCTGGATGACATGAGGCTTTCGTTAGAGCTTCTGGTGAAACAGATTCTCGGCAATGGGAAAAGTCTTGAAAACCAGACATCAGAAGTAGGGTCGAAACTCAGCGGCTATCACACGGAGATTAGAAACCTCGTGATAAAAACCGTCGATTATCTTTGCAAGTATCAAAATCACTATGTAAAGCATAACGACGCGGTGAATCCAGAGGAAATTGACTACATAATTGAGCAAACAAGCGCAACGATCAATTTCCTTATCAAAGTCAAGTAAAGGAGTAGTGGGAAAATGTTTGGGGACGGAATGCAGAAGAACGAACTCCCTTTGATTATTGTCTGCGACGATAAGGATATGGTCTATGCCAACTATCTAATTCAACTTATCGGTCAGAAGGATGATGCCGGAGACAGCATTGTCGGCGTTGAGGATGACAGTGTTTCTGCTGCGATTTACACGGTAAAAAACTACAAGGACAATCTGCCGCAGATTCCATCCACGCAGCACATCCTTTTTATTGGGCAGACAAGCGTTGCCAAGGAGCAGAGCAAAACAATTCCAGATGCGTTCAATAAGCTGGGAATGCACTATGGCTGGCTTGGTAAGCGGGCTGTACTGTATGTAGATGATACTACGAGCGATTGGATGAAGCTCAAGGATAGCAAAAAGCACTACACCGAGTTCTGGCAGTTCAGCAAGGATCGCGGCATGACACATCCTGATGCACTGGCTGAATATGCAAAGAAGCTCAGCGGCGGTTTCGTAGACAAGATCATGCCTGTCGTTGTGGGTGCGCCTAAGATGCTGATTGACTATAATAAGACGGTAAATGCAGTCAAAGCGCAGCAGTATAAAACGCTCATCAAGGTTTTCTATGAGGATGGCTTGAGATCCTTTGTGGAGGGATAATTTATGGATGCCTTTGAGGAAGGCTATGCCTTTTTTGAAAAACAAGCTGGTGTTCAGTTTGCCTGTCATGAGGGCGGCGTCTATGTCGATCAGGTTGACGCAGAAATTGCCAAACTCATCCACGATCTGAACGCATTTGAAGGCTTCAAGACAAAGCCGGATGCCCTCAAGGGAGATATTGCTGAGTTCTGGCACGCAAACACCTTTAACATCAATGCAACCGCCCGTGATACTGCGAACAGAGCTTTTGTAGATAGAAGCCATGACTTTGCCTCTGCTGACATAAGCAGCAACTTTGAAAAACTCTTCGGCTTGAAATACTATAAAACCGGGGCTGACAGCGCAAAGCAGCAAGCCAAAAGTGTTTTCGAGCGTTTCAACGAGTACAAATCAGCCGGAGGCAAAGACCCATTGAATGTGTTTCTTGAAAAGCGGGGCTTTACCGATGATTCCGTTCTCCATGACCCAATTTACTGCGGTCAGGTGCGTGTAATCCCAGCGGATCAGCTAAAAGAGGCTTGTGCTTGGCTGAGACAAAAGATTGCAACCGAATCGACAATTCGACCTGAGCAAATGGAGCGGTATCAAGACACGCTCAGAATGCTGTCAGACCGACTGAGGGATAGTCAAGGCACGGAGTCCATTCCTCTGACCGAGGCGGATGCAAAGGCTTTGGCTGTACTGGCTAAAGAAGGCGATATATCCACCGAAAAATTGAAACTTCTCGGTGTCTCTGCTGATGAAGTGATTCACTTCGAGTACCTTGCCAAGCAAGCATTCAAGTCAGGACTTACCGCTGCAACAATTTCTGTTGTTCTGAATGTTGCGCCGGAGATTTACAAGGCAATCGACCATCTGATCAAGAGCGGAGAATTGGACGAAAAACAGTTTCAACGTATAGGCTTTGCCGCTCTCCAAGGTGGTAGTGAAGGGTTTGTCCGAGGCAGCGTGTCCGCTGCAATTACTATTGCTTGCAAATCCGGTATGCTTGGAGAAGCATTGAAAGGTATTTCACCCTCTATTGTTGGTATGGCAACAGTCCTTGCTATGGACACCATGAAGAATGCCTTCAAAGTTGCTGCGGGCAAGATGACACGATCCGATCTGGCACAAGAGATGGTCAAAGAACTTATGATTTCTTCTGTTGCACTTGCAGGAGGAACGGTTGTTCAATCTTTCATTGGAATCCCAGTCGTGGGGTTCATGATTGGCAGCTTTATCGGCTCTGCTATTGGATCATTCGCCTATAACTGTGGTTATAGCGCAGTTATGAGCTTCTGCATTGATACAGGATTTACGATGTTTGGACTTGTGAAGCAGGATTATACGCTGCCCGAAGACGTGCTTGAATACATAGGCATTGATGTTTTTCAGTATGAGAAGTTCCTTCCAAAGCAATTTCAAAAGGAAAACTTCGCGCCACTTAATTTCAATCAAAGAAAGTTTGAAGCGGATACGTTAGGAATACACATTTTACGCAGAGGCGTGATAGGCGTTTCTGAGATAGGCTATGTATAATATTCTTAGCCAAGAAAGGAATACTCGGTTATGTCCATAGAATCTATTCAATTTACACTCAGAGAACGTTTTGCCGCCCCTCTGCCGGAGTTCTATCAAAGGCGGATCATCTTCTGGCAGGACGAGGATCGAGAGTTCGAGGCTATGCTTGATGAGCTTTACATCCCTGATGTAACAATCATCAAGCTCACCGGGACGAACAACTTTGCCGTGAAAAAGATGCTTCTGCACGATGACCTCACAGGGAACTACCTGATTTATAATCCCTTCTCTTATGCTGATCCAAAGGATAATTGGCTGCTGGATATTGAGAAGTTCAGTGAAGAATATCGCTCCGACCTTATCTCTACGCGCATGAATGAGCTGAATATCGAGGCAAGTCCGGCGATGCGCAAGACGGTAAAACTGTACGCAAAATTCTTTGACAGCAAAGAGCGGATTGAAAGGCTGAAAAGAATTGGTCGAGAATACCATACACCGTTGCAGCTTCATATTGACATTATGGCTGTGCTGGCAGGACTAAACGGCGGCTCTGCGCAGGATGTATTTATTGCTGTCCTTTCTGCAGGACAGGATGAGGAAAACAACGCCGTTCTCAGCAATATCAAGAAGTTCGGTAACATTGACGCCTTCTGGCAGCTTGCCCGCAAGTACACGGGCTATATCCATGAGGACGGAAAAACGCTTAACCTGTTCTCCGCTCATGTGCTGCTGACTGCCCTTGCGCAGACGATGAATCCCAGCGTTCTCAAAGGCTTGGAGCGTTTCATCTCTGATTCCAACAAGGCGTATTGTTACAGTATTGTCCACGAATGGCGCAACCGCGAGGACAACGGTGCGCTTTGGGAGCTGTGTCGCAGCGTGGAGCAGGAGTTGCATCTTGCTTCCCGCTTTGAAAAGCAGGATATTGAAACGCTACTGACAGCAGACATTTTCCCGTCCATTCACGAGGTCATTCTGAGCCGTTTCTTCTCTGAAATCGCAGATCATGTGGTAAAGACCGAGCTGATGCTGAAAACGGCTGAAAACCGCCGTACCTCCGGATGGATTGAGCGCTTCAACAACTATTATGACTGCCTCTACTACATTGCAAAGATTCAGAGCTTTTATCAGGAGAATGCAGCGGGCTTCCATATCGTAGAACCTAAAGCAATCTGGAAGCTCTATACGGAGAAGGCGTATGAGATGGATAGCTTCTATCGGCACTTCCACTATGCCTTCGGCTGCACTCTCAAGAACAGCAATGTGCTTCTGGAAGATAAGCTGAAACACGCGGCAGATTACGTTGAGGGGCTGTATCAGAACTGGTTCATCAAGGAACTGACCGGCTGCTGGACAAAAGCAATTTCTGACAACCTTGCCGCATTGGGTTATGTGTCCGAGATCGGCAAGCAAAGAGACTTCTACTCTCACTATGTTAAGCCGCTTGCGGGGAAAAACTCCCGCGCCTTCGTGATCATATCCGACGCTCTGAGATATGAAGTTGCTGCGGAGCTATGCGATACCATCACCCGGACAACCAAGGGAACAGCGAAGCTCGATGCTGTTCAAGCAGGTTTTCCCTCAATCACAAAGTTCGGTATGGCGGCTCTTCTTCCGGGGCGAAAGCTGTCTTTCAATGACGGCATGGATGTTCTCGTGGACGAAATGCCCACCCGCTCTACTGATGAGCGTGGCAAGATTCTCTGTGCTGCTAACATGAACAGCGTGGCAGTTCAATACACGGACGTTCTGAACATGAAACGCGCCGAGCGGCGTGAGCTTGTGAGCGGCAAAGAAGTCGTGTATATCTACCACAACACGATTGATGCCATTGGTGACAAAGTTCCAACCGAGAAAAAGGTGTTTGAGGCTTGCGAAGACGCTATGCAGGAGCTTTCCAATATTCTTCGTATTGTCATCAACGATATGCAGGGTACAGACATTTTCATCACCGCAGATCACGGTTTCCTCTACACATACAGTCCTTTGACCGAAGGCGATAAACTGGGCAAGGATGCGATCAGCGGCAAGGTCTATGAAATTGGACGGCGGTATGTGCTGGCAGAACCCTCCGCAGCAGCAGAGTACCTTGTGCCGGTTCAGCTTGACGGTGAGATCGTCGGTACTCCGGTCAAGGGCTACACGCCTTTTGATTCCACACGCATACGGGTTTCTGGTGGCGGTGAGAACTATGTCCACGGCGGTATCAGCTTGCAGGAGCTTGTTGTGCCTGTTATTAGCTTCAAGAATCTCCGCTCCACAAGCAAGAAGTATGTGGAGGTTTCCAACGCAGAATTGAAGCTGTTGAGCGAAAGCCGCAAGGTGTCCAACCTGCTATTCTCTCTGGATTTCTACCAGCGTCAGCCAGTCGGGGAGAAGATTCAGCCCTGCACCTACTACATCTATATGACGGATGATGAGGGCGTGGTCATCAGTGACCGTCAGACTGTCATTGCAGACCGTACAAGCATAAACGCTTCCGAGCGCGTCTTCCGTGTGCGCCTCAACTTGAAAGCCGGTGCCTATGACAAGAATAAGATTTATCGCCTTGTTATTGCCAATGATACAGATGTCCCGGAAGAGGCTGAGTTCCATATTGACATTGCCTTTGCGGATGACTTCGGATTTGACCTGTGAGGGAGAAACAGAAAATGAGCGAGTATATTGAAACGGTATCAACAGAGGATGCAAACGCTGTAATCGACAACAAACTGCGCAAGGTATTCGACGGCAGGATTGTCCGCAAAGACCTTACAAAGAAAATCAAGGAAGGGGCAAATGTCCCCGTTTATGTCCTTGAGTTTCTTCTTGGACAGTATTGCAGTTCCGATGACGAGGATGTCATTGAAACCGGCGTTGCAAACGTCAAGCGGATTCTGGCTGAAAACTACGTCCGCCCCGACGAGGCGCAGAAGATCCTTTCTGTCCTCCGTCAGCGAGGCAGCTATACCGTGATTGACAAGATCACGGTTAATCTCAACATTAAGACGGACAGCTATGAGGCGGAGTTTTCCAATCTCGGAATCAAAGCAATTCCTATCTCTGAGGATTACCCGACTAAATACGATCGGCTTCTCTGCGGCGGTATCTGGTGCATTGTCCAGCTTGAATATGAATATGTGGAAGAGGATAAGCGCAGATCCCCAATACTCATTCATAAGCTCACGCCTATTCAGATGCCTCATGTGGACATTGAGGAATTGAAGCAGGGGCGAAAAGCGTTTACGCAAGAAGAGTGGATCAAGATTCTCCTTCGCTCCATCGGTATGGAACCGGACAAGTTGAACGACCGCGAACGCTGGCTTCTGCTTGCCCGTATGCTGCCGCTTGTCGAGAACAACTTCAACCTCTGTGAGTTAGGTCCGCGAAGCACCGGCAAATCCCATATCTACAAAGAAATCTCCCCGAACAGCATCCTTGTTTCCGGCGGTCAGACTACCGTTGCCAATTTGTTTTACAACATGGGCAGAAAAACGGTCGGCTTGGTCGGCTTGTGGGACTGCGTGGCGTTTGACGAGGTTGCCGGTATCAATTTCAAGGACAAAGACGGCATCCAGATCATGAAGGACTATATGGCATCCGGCTCCTTTGCCCGTGGAAAGGAAGAAAAAGCCGCGACCGCTTCTATGGTCTTCGTCGGCAACATCAATCAGAGCGTGGATGTGCTGCTGAAAACGTCCAGCCTCTTTGACCCATTCCCTCCCGAAATGGGAACGGACACAGCATTCCTTGACCGTATGCACTGTTATATTCCCGGTTGGGAGATACCGAAGTTCCGCCCGGAGCATTTCACCAACGACTATGGCTTCATCACCGACTATCTGGCAGAGTTTATCCGGGAGCTTCGCAAGGAGCAGTACGGCGATGCGCTGGACAAGTATTTCCGCCTCGGCAAAAACCTTAATCAGCGCGATACCATTGCCGTCCGCAAGATGGTCGGCGGAATGATCAAGTTGCTCTATCCGGACGGGGAGTTCACGAAAGAACAGCTTGAAGAAATCCTCAAGTTTGCGCTCGAAATGCGCCGCCGCGTCAAGGAGCAGCTCAAAAAGCTGGGCGGTATGGAGTTCTATGACGTCAATTTTTCGTACATTGACAACGATACCTTTGAGGAACATTTCGTCTCTGTCCCGGAACAGGGCGGCGGAAAACTCATCCCCGAAGGAATGTGCAATCCCGGTCAGGTCTATACGGTTTCTCAGGGAAAAAGCGGCATGATCGGCGTCTTCCGTCTGGAATCGCAGATGCTTCCCGGCAACGGCAAGTTTGAGCGGACGGGACTGAACTCTGACGGAAAGTGCAAGGAAGCGGCAAATACCGCATTCAACTATCTGAAAGCAAACGGCAACCGCATCAGCGGCGCGATTAGCACAACAACAAAGGACTATATCATCAACTATCAGGATTTGCAGGGCATCGGCATGACCGAGAAACTTGCGCTTCCCACGCTGATTGCACTCTGCTCGATTGCGCTTGGGAAACCGACCCTCAGCAGTCTGGCGGTGCTGGGCGAGATCAGCATTGCCGGAACGATGCTCAAGGTGGACGAGCTTGCAAATGCCCTTCAGGTCTGCCTCGATAGCGGTGCAAAGAAGGTGCTTCTTCCCATTACCTCTGCGGCTGACCTCGGAACAGCTCCCGCCGATCTAATCGGCTGCTTCAACCTGATTTTCTATCAGAGTGCGGAAGACGCTGTTTATAAAGCATTAGGCGTTGAGTGACATCCCCTGATTGGAAGGAGGCGTACCTATGTCCAAGAAAAAACGGTCAAAAAACCGTGAGCGCATTCCTGTAATAGATACCTTGATTGATCTTGCCGGAGCAATGACCTTAGATTATCTTGCAGCAAAACGTAGGCAGAAAAATGGGACAAAACGTAGCAAGAAAATTGATCCATACGCTGCAACCGGTGCTGCAATGGGCATGGGGCTAATTAAGGACACCGATGACATCATCAAGTTTGGCGGTGTCCTTGGCGCAATGGGAGCTTTTGATTCTGATGATGATTTACCAATTAGCACAGCCGCATACATGGCTCCCCGCGATAATCGCTATGCTTGGCGTTTGAATTGTGAAGATGGCAGCGCATACGGTATTGATCCAAACGATTATGAGACAAGAGACGAATATAATGAGGCTCTAAGCAGGGAAAAACACGGATGGCGTGATTACTGTGAAGATGGCTCAGACTACGGGATTTCACCAGAAGACTATGAGACTGAGGAAGAATATAATGCAGCAATAGATACAGTGGAGTCCAATAGCTTTAATGAAAACGAGGATGATGAAAAGATCATCCCAGATGATTCCTCCGAGAATGTTGGGGGTGAGACATCTCCCGAATGCACGCCAAAAAGTGGTAGTGACCCGATTGGAAAACATGATCCGTATGCAGCAGATGATTTCCATGTATATGTTTACTGCCTTGTAAAGCTGGATGGAACAAACATGAAAAAGTTCTACCGGACGGAGGATCGTACCCTGAAACGAGGCGAGGCGGTTTTTGTTCCAGGCGGAAACTCAGGCAGCAAATTGAGAGGCACAATATGTTCTATTGAGCATCACATGAGTTTTTCTGTTCCAAAGCCCGTGGAGGAAACTCCTGAAATTATTGGAAGGGCGTGATTGATGAATGGATTGGGACTCCTATTATGAGAAATTCTACGACTGGGCAACCAGCACGCAGATTAAAAAGATGTCCTCATTGACCTCGTTTGGTGCATCCGCCGAAGTCTCCGAGGTCGCGCAGGAGTATATGGATGAGAAGGCAGCATCACGGCTTATAAAAAAAGCGGTTGCCTATGGTGTCCAGTTCACGCCAGATGAAATCTATGACCTTTCCGGCTGCTGCGATATATCAGCCATGAATGAACTACTGAAATCTGCAAAATGCACCTTTACGCAGGAGCAGTTGGAAGACCTTTGGGGTTCCGCAGACGATGAAGTTCTTGAGCTTGTAGCAAGGCGCAATCATGTGACTGTGTTTGCAGATGACGAGAATGAAGCCCCTTCCGTAGAAGATGAGATCGATTTTGACGAACCGAAGCAAAAGGAGCCAAAGCTCGGATTCTTCTCAAAGCTCGGGTTGGCATTTGCGGTTGGAAGTCTTTTGGATAAGAAAAGCCAGTCTCACCACGGACATTGTACCGGTGACTGCGCAAATTGCCCTCCGCATTATGGGTATCGCTATGGAAGGTGGTATTATGGGCATGATCATACACACGGCTGTGAGTTTGGCGGAAATAAAGGCGGAGGCAGACTGTAAAGCACAGGATGAAAACAAACACACTGCTTTTCGACTGAACGTGATAGGAGGCGCACATGGATAACCCTTCTTTCAATCAGAATGGTATCGAATACAACGGAGAACAGATTGCCTACAAAGACAGCACCTATGAACTTGTATCGAAGGTTGCCTACCTGATCGGCGTCCCGCTCCGCATTTTTCAAAATGAACACGAGCCGCCGAAGATAGAGATATACAACCGGCTTGAGCAGGATAAAAATGCCCGCATCATTCGTAATCTATGTATCATCCGCACCGCCATTGAACGCAATTACCGGAAGATAAATGACATCATGCGAATGGAGTATCGAGGTCTCCTTTCAATGCCAGAGATCATCCCGGCTTCCAGTATGCAGCAGCTTTCAAATGACGGAATCAACTTTATCAAAAAGTCGAGTACAAAGCTCTGCCACCACATTATCGAGATCAACCGGCTGATTTCAGACCGCATTAACAACTGCAAAAGCCTCTTTCCAATCTGGATTAACTGGGCGTACATAAAAGAGCTGTTCATCATGCCAAACGGTTTGACAGAGGACGGAACGAAAGATGCTGCGGACATCTATTACGCAAGTCTCTCCTACTACCCCTATCAAATGTATATCAACTGGGTACCGATGGACGAGGGTAATGTCCTCTATAATGATAAGAAGTTTGCTACCCTGCTTTATCAATGGCATTGCGACGCCTTCACGGAATACAGTAAAGTCTCCGATGCAGGGGCTTTTGTAAAAAACAATATCTACGACTTCATAGATGACAGTGAGAAGACCGTATTGGTAGTGGACTGCGAAAACTCTGACCCGTACAAGCTGTGCGCCACGCTCAAAAACCTTGATTATGAGGTCATGCAGAAAATTACGGCGATCATTCTCTTTGATGACGTACACACCGCTACGGCATGGCGGATTCTTGAAAACTACACCCGCATCCCCGTTGAACATATCATGATTGAGCGGATCAAGCAGAACAAATCACTGGTAGACATCAAGCTCACCGCAAGAGCCTGTCAGGAACACTACCAAAAGCAAGTGGATTCCTTCGTCATCGTCTCAAGCGATTCCGACTACTGGGGGCTGATTTCTTCCTTACCGGACGCCAGATTCCTTGTCATGATTGAGCGGGAAAAATGCGGACCGGATATGAAGGCAGCACTTGCAGAATCCGGGATATTCTACTGCTATCTGGATGACTTCTACTCCGGCAACAGCGAGGACATCAAGAAAAACGCACTGTTCAAGGAGATGTACCGCTGGATTGACAACTCCGTTCACCTGAACGTCAACGATATGTTTGATGCAGCTCTGCGAAACACGAGGATCGAAATGTCTCCCGCAGAGCGGCGGCAGTTCTATGAGAAGCACATCAGGCACATGACGCTGACTATCGACGAGAACGGAAACGTCAGCATTGAACTGAAACGCGGATAGCCTTGGTTTCTATTCCGGGAGGAATGTGGATGGACAACAGATTCTATTTTGGATTCAATACATCGGAGGAACGGAAAAAGCGCAGAAAAGCAGAGCTGTACTCCATGAGTGAGCAAGTCAGCACCTTCTTTTGGGATGAAGCCCCGCAGCATGGATTGGAAATGCGTGAAGGGCAGCAGGATATGTCCTTTGAGATTGTGGACGCCCTCATAAACGATCAGCACTTTGCGATTGAAGCTGGCGTGGGCATTGGCAAGTCCTTTGGCTATCTTGTGCCGGTGCTGCTGTACAGCAAACGCATGAACAAGCCGGTTATCATTGCAACCTCGACCATCGCGCTTCAAGAACAGCTCTGGCGTGATGTCCACGCAGTAATGCCCCTTCTTGGGCTGAACAGAGATGTCATCCTCGCAAAAGGACAGACCCATTATCTCTGCAACAAACGCGCAGATGAATATATGTGTGATCCGAAAGCAGACCCACCGGACGCGCTTAAAGAAGGAATCAAGCAAAAGTATGAGGAACGCAAGGATTTCCCGGAGGTTTTGCCGCAAGGCGTCTGGGACAAGGTAAACGTGCAGCGGTTCAGCATGAAGAATTGTGGCTCCTGTGAAAAGAAGTGCAAGTATTACAAAGTCCGCGCAGCATTAAAGTTTACGGATGGAGTGGTACTGTGCAATCAGGATTTTCTAACCCAGCATCTCATGAAACTCCGGCGCGGTCAGGAAGGGCTGATTAACGCCGCCGCTGATCTGCTTGTCGTGGATGAAGCACACAACTTGGATGATAAGGTGCGGAGTGCCACAACGGAGCGTTTCGGGCAAGGTATGCTCTTTGGAATGATTAAGAGCGCATTCTATGAGCTGCGATCCTTTGACCAGAGCAGTGTGTCAGGTGAAAAGCGAGAGGCAGAGAGCGCAATCATCGCCTTCTATAACTGCCTGAAAGCACAAGTCCAAAAGCAGATCAACGAGGCAGAGCAGGATATGCGCTACGCTGACCGCTTTTTCTTCGACAACAATGGCAGTGCGATTGAACTGCTTACCGAGATGAACGCCGCCATACACAACCTTTCGTCCAGCATTCAGATTTATTCCAGCATGGATTTCAGAAACAACCGTTCCTTTGCTGCCTCTGATGATCTGGATGCCGTCAGCGAGTCCCTTTCAGAGCTTCTTGACCAGATAGACGATATGCTGATCTGGATTGAGCAGCACGGCAGCAACACGGAACTCGTCTATTGCCCTAAAAACACAAAAGAAATTGTGAGCCGCCTATACTTCAATGGTGATGAAAGAACCATCTTGACCTCTGCCACGCTGACGAACGCCACGAGCGGGTCTCTGGAAGAACAGTATTCTTACTTTATCAGCAATACCGGCTTTCCCGCTGGTGATCGCGGCTGCTTATCCGAGCCAAAGCCTTCCCCATATCCATACGATGAACACGCCATGATCTACTATTGCGACGATCTCCCGCACCCGACCAGAGAACATGAAGCCTTCATTGAAAAGGGTGTGGAGCGACTGCTTGAGATCCTGAGCATTTCCAATGGAAAGGCACTCGTGCTGTTTACGGCAAAGACCGACATGGAAGAGGTCTACTCCATTCTCAGTGAGAAAAATCTTCCGTACAAAATCCTGATGCAGCAGCCGGGATCGTCGCAGGACAAGGTGCTGCTTGAGTTTAAGGAAGATACGAACTCCGTGCTTCTGGGGACGGGTGCATATTGGGAAGGTATCAGCATTGAAGGAAAAAGCCTTTCCAATGTCATCATTTTCCGGCTTCCGTTCCCTGTCCCCGATCCAATTATCGAGTATAAGTGTTCCGTCGCAAAGGACGCTCTGATGGATGTCCGCGTTCCCGAAATGATTATCAAGCTCAAGCAAGGTATCGGGCGATTGATCCGCAATTTCACAGACACCGGCATTGTCTGCATTATCGACCGAAGACTGCGGGACGAGCCGCCGGAACGCTATCATGACATTACATGGGACTCCCTGCCTATCAAAAATCGGACAAGCAGTTTGGACGAACTGAGGAAGTTTTACGAAGGTCTGCCCTCAGCCAAGGAATGATGATACAAACGGCAGTCTCTTCGGAAACATAGAGCAGCCCCCCCAAAAAAACGACAATCAGAAAACGGAGGTGTATCATGTTGTACAATGAAAATCTGCACGAAGAAGAACAACATCTGATCCAGCAGATTGCCGAGCAAACAGAGAGAGGAAAAATCGACTGGGAACTGACGGAGTATAATCCGCTGTCCTTTCTGAATGAGGACAAGATAGACAAAAACCCGGCAGTAATCTGTCAGTCCTTCTCCTTTGAAGCGATCATCGGCGGATCCCGTTACGAACTTGATGTCATGGAGAATATTGATGTGCCGTCCGGTATGGGAGACTACACCATAACCTTGACGCGGGATGAAATCGAAAATTATCTAAAAATTGAGGATGCGCTTTCCTTTGACTGTGACCGCTATGAATGCACACCGGAGGAAGTCGCAGAGCGATTTGCGGACAGCCCCATTGTCCGTCTCTGCAACGCCATCATTCCTGCCACGCTTGGGCAGGAGGATTTAGAAGAGGTCTTCACATGGGCAAGGTTTTTCAACGAGACTGGCATTTCTGCAAAGCTGATGAATCATCCGCTGACCAAGCTCTGTGAAAAGCTGTTCGACGAACACCGTCTGATGGACTTCCATCGCTGCGTCTTGGATGTGGACTATCGAAAGCTGCTCCTAAATGAACTGGCTCATAACTAAGACACGGAAAAACGCCCCCGACACTGTGCCAGACGCACAGTGCCGGGGGCGTTCCCGTTTCCAGCGATTTATTTTTCTCTCGGCAAGGGACTGTTCATAAGGTGACACTTTCCGTTTTACGAAGCCGTGAAAATTCGATGTGTTCCGTGGAGATGTTCACTGGGCAGCATACGCCGTACACGTTTCCAATAATCACTGAGCAGTGCAATGTGTATTCACTATCGGGAAATACTTCACGGTTTTCACAACTCTTGATTCAGGAGTGGGATTTTTGCCTTATTCCCGCGTGACATCAAGGGAAACCGGATTGATAACGATGATAGATTTGCCCTTTTTGTGGGCATATCTCACGGTGTTCCCGGTACCGCTGGGGCATCCATTCCATACTGCGAGAATATAATCGGCGTGATCGACCATGTACCGATTTCTCTTGTCCATGCAGTCCGTCGTGTACTCCCGTTGCAGCATGGTCTCCTTGTCACACTTTGCCGCGATATTATAATACCGTTCCCGTGAAGCCACAGACCATTTGATCGCTTGTGTCTCACAAGGGATTGCACTTTCCAGAGTAATGTGAGGGTATTTTGATTTCAAATCGAGTACAATTTCCGCAGCGTACATATCGACGCCAAGAGCCATGCCGGTAATAAAATGCGTGACGCCCTCGTTCTCGATGAGTGCTACAATCTGATCCCGCATAACAGATTTCAAAGAAGTACAACGCTTATCGGATTCATCAAAGCCGAATGGAAGACTCTGCGGTCTATGACCGGTAAACGCACAAGTCTTGCCTTGAACGGATTGCTTTGCAGCTTTTTGAGCAGACTTTCTAAACTCAATAATGCGCGACATGACACCCCTTCTTTCACTCTTTTGGTAGGTAACTCCATTCTATCACCCTCATCACGGACAGTCAACGCATTGTCGTTAGTAAAATCAACGACGGCGTACCGTGTATAATGACACCGCCGTTAGGTACACTAAATGCAAAGGTGGTGAGGCTATGCGAGAGAAGAAGGACATCAATATTGAAATCGGCGGCAATATTCAAGTGGCAAGAGAACAGGCGGGCTATACGCAGGACACGCTCTCAGAAATGCTTGGCATGACGCCGAATCACCTGAGCGCTATTGAGCGTGGTGCTTCCGGTATTTCTCTTGAAGCCTTGCAGCGTCTTTGCCGTTTGCTGGGCGTCAGTGCGGACCGAATTATCTTTGGGACCGACGAGCCAGAAACGGAAGCCCTTGCGCTTGCCAGACGTATTTCGGATATAAAGCCGGAATACCGGCAACAGGTTCAAGAGTTGCTGTCCGCTATTTTGAATATGTCATAAAAAAAGAGCCTCTGCCGACACCCAAAACGGGCATCGACAGAGGCTCTTGGTTCGTTTTCCGGGCATTCAAACAAGTGCCGAAATCGACACTTATTTCCGCGCTAAAGAAGAAACTGCGCAGGGAATACAATCACTTAGGTTGGTCAATTTGCGCCGCTCTGGGGCTTGCTATCACAGGCTTTTTCGCCCCCTAACTGTCTACACTGCGCCGCCTTGCGGGAGAAGTGCGGACAGGCGATGAGATCCGCACGGAAGCTCTGCTTGCAGCTATGGACGCAGCGGACGCAGAAGCGGTTATACTTCCGGCGTCCGCTGTCCCCGATGAAGAACGACCACTCCTGCCGCCATTTCTGACTTCTGCTCACAGCTCAATCTCTCCTTTGTGCTTTTTGGGAGGGCAGCATTCCTTCTGCTTTTCAGCCTTTGCAGACTTGAGCCTGTCCATGATGGAGGACTTTTCGCCCCTTTCGGGGGCTTTGACCTCTGCGGTCTTGTCCTCCTTCGGACCGTTGTTGATGATCCCATCAATCATGCCGTAGTCATCCTCCATCGACATCTCCGCTGCCTTGAGGTAGTTTTCCTTCTCAAGTGCCGCCATCCAGCTTTCCTTGCTGATACCGAGCATTCCGCCCTTTGCCGCATGATCGGCAATCTCCTTGGCATCTACGCACAAGCCCTCGGTGTTATCGGAATAGAGGCAGTAAACCTCGCAGCCCTTCTCCAAAGCCTTCTCAGCCGCCTCCTGACCGGCGGGAAGAACGCCAGCCCATGCGTAGCCGTAGTCCTTCATATCCTGAACGGAGAGCGCGGGATCGGGCATTTCCGGCACTTCCTTGACTTCAAGGTCAAGAAGGCGGAGTGTGTCATCGTCAAAGCCGTTGTAGACATCATCAAGGACGAGTTTGCCGCGCTCATCGACAATGACACAGGCAGCTTCATCGCCGTAGGTGTCATGCTCCATCAGATAAAAGCTGTGACCGCCGACCTCGTGCTGGTCAATGGTGTGCCACGTCCCGATGTGTCCGGCAACCGTCAGACCGGAGGTGTCGGCATTCATCTCAAAGTCCTTCTGCTCGGTAGCTTCCTGCTTCTGCTGCTCCTTCGAGATCATGGGGATCGCAACAATCTTATCGCCCAACTTAACAAACTGCTCCGGAACTTTGAAGAGGTCGGAGAACTTCTGCATCTGCTCTACGGTCAGAGAACCGAAGCTGTCATCCGTCAAGCCGACTACCAAGAATGTTCCGGCAACAACGTCGTAGATGTCACCGTCCTCATCCCGCAGAGCGCGGTTCAGGGGCAGACCTTCCAGCTTGCCTTCCTCGTTGCAGACTAAGGCAACAGGGTCTTCGTAGGGATAAATTGCCTCGATGTAACCGCCGACCTCATGCTGCAAGGACTCCAGACCGGAGTCAATCTCCTTCACATAAGGCTCCTTTCCCGGCTCAACAATGAGAACGGCGATGGTGCTGTCACGCTCGGTGGCTTCCCCTGAGCCGGTGATCCGGTATTCATCGGGAATATCATCAAGCTCACCGTTAAACTGCCTGTCCCACCTCTCGCTTGCAACACGGACATAGCCTTCATCAGTGAAGCGTCCCTGCTCATCCATCGCAATGTCGCGCCCATAGCGTTCATAGTCGATGTAGTTTGCCAGAGGACCGAGATCCTTTTCAGAGTAGATACCAGCTTCGTGGGCGTAATAGTAGCCGAGGTCGGATTCATCGTTGATACCGGGCATGATGTCGTAGCAGTCCAGATTGAACGTCAGGTTGATGAGATCGTCGATGTCGCTGACCTCATCGCAGCCAGCCTCCATAATGGCAACGAGCTTTTCCTGATCGCTCAGGGAAAGCTCGTCAATCAAGGCGGCGAGATAGTTGAGCTTATCAAGGCTCTCGTACTCGCCAAGCATCTTCTGAACGCCATAGATTGGGCATTCGTAGTCAGTGATAAACCACTCTTCGTAGGGCTGACCGAACTCATCCTGCTTGCCGATCCCGATGCGCTCAAAGACCTTCTGCATCTCTTCCTCGGTGGTGGGCAGCTTCACCCACTCACCGACCAGCATACCCTCGTTGTACTTGCCAAGGTTCGTGACGAAGGCTTCAAAATCACCGTCTAATACGGGCATAGGCATCCTCCTTTCAGTCATCTACCATGCCGTCCGGCATGATATACAGTTCCTCAAACTCAGCATCGGTCATGGCTTCGAGCTTCCGGACGGTCTTATACATCAGCTCTGCGATCTCGCCGTCCATGTCGTTCAGGGTGACGCTCTTCATATCGTCGATCAGCCGCTTCCGGCTGGACGTGTTGAAGCAGCACATCAGGTTGATTTCTTCCACGGTAAAGTTTTTCATATCAGAGTTCCATATCCTTTCCTTTGTTTTTCTGCGGCTTCGGTGTGTGGGGCGGCTGTGCTTTCTGCGCGGATTTCAGCTTGTCGCGGATGGATTCACGGGCAGCAGGCTTTTTCGGGATGGTGTCGTAGATGGCAGTCCCGGCATCCTCCACATACGAACGGACATACTGGATGCTCTCAGAAAAGCGAATGGGGCGGTTCTTGTCCTCAATGTTCGTCAGCCGGACTTCATCGGCGGCAAAATCAACCGCGTCGATTCTGCACTTGATCCCATCCACATTCAGCGTCGCACCGACAGGAATGTAATCTGCGGCTTTGAGTTCCTTGAAGGTCTCGCCGTCCTTGCTGAGAAAGACATCTGCGCCGGACTTCCAGAGCTTGTGAGAACCGGCTACCCATGCGCTTTCACGGAAACCAGTAACCGGCATGGAAGGCTTGCCGCGCACCTTCTTTTCAAGGAGTTTTGTGCCGAGCAGGGGCGCGGCTTTTTCCGCGTCCTTGCCGTACAGCTCAAAATAGCCGTTCTGAGCAAAGCAGACCAGCGCATCCGGATGAGCCTTTTTGACTGCCTCATATTTGCGGAGTTCTGCGACGGGGAGCGGCGAAAGCGCCTCTGTCCTTTCTGCATCCGGCAGTCTGTCACGGCGGCTTTTCTGCTTGGACAGCACTTCCGCCAGAGCATCCGCGTCCTTCGGGAGCGTCTGGTGGGTTTTGACGCCGCCATGCTCACCGACCAGAGCCATTGCTGCATCGAAGCTGCTGCGGCAGGGTGCGTCCAGCACAAAGCCATCTGCAAAGGTCAGCCGGTCATGATCCGGCGCAACCGAGTTCTGCGCCACATTTGCCGCCTGTTCCCGGTAGTTGATCTCAAAGACATCTCCGAAGACCCTGCCGCGCTTAACGGCTTTCGGGACAATTACGCGGGCAATGCACTCGTCGTAGGTCTGTTCGGCGTAAAAACGGAAGGTGTTGTGATCCCGCGTTCCCTGAATGAAGACCTGATTTTCATTGAGGCAGTGCGTCCCATGCGGACGGCAGAACCACATCAGCGTCCTGTCTTCGGGATTCTGGCTTTCGGCGGCGCGGCGGATGATGCGCTTGTCGATGTCGAAGTCTTCCTTGTAGCTGTCTACATGACTGTCCACGAGCTTCTGCAGCTCCGCAATGATGTCAACGTCTGTGTATTTCTTCATGCGTCTCCTTTCTCACAACTCCATGTCGTGCGTTTTGGATTTGACCGGGGACTTTTTCTCTGGCTGCGGCTTTGCGGCAGTCCTGAGCTGATCGCGGATGGAGGGCTTTTCCTGCTTCTGCTCCTGCCTGACGTATTCCAGCGTCGGCATCAGCTCACGATAACAACCCTGTGTTTTCCGCGCCGCATGACGGCGATGGATTTTGAACAGCGGCTCACCGTTCTGCGTGACTGTGTTACCCTCGATTCTAACGCCGTTCCGTGCCAGCAGATTGAAGGAATGGTTAGAGGCGCGATAGGACGCCCGCATACCGTCGTTGTGATAGGCGATCTGACCCTTGAGCGTGTCCATGACGGCGGCTTTGATTTCCTTCTCTTCGGCGGTCAGGCGGTGCGCCTTCGGTGCTTGCGCTGCTTCCTCCGGCAAGGGAGCAAAGGGAGACTTGACTTCCACTGTTTTTACATCAATAGAGGTAATCTCATCGTTCTCCCACGCAACGACCTCCGGGTCTCTTTCCTCTGTTTTCTCAGAAGTGGCTTCCTTCTGGGGTTCGGTCTGCTGACGGAACGCATCGACGAAAAGTGCTGTCAGTCCGGGATTGGGTTTATCCACAAGGAAGCGGGAGGCATTCTCCGGGCAGACATCAATGCTCTTTGCCCATTCCTTGAGGGGCTGCGGAATACGCCCGTCAAAGTCTTTCTGCTGAATGGTGTTTGCAAGGACATATCGGACGCGCTCCGGAGAGAACTGCTCAAGGACGCTCTTCACGGCAGCATCCGCATCCAGCCGGTTATCTCCGTAGTTGGAGCTGATCGCCGCTTCAATCGCACGGCGGCATTCCACGTTTGCGGCGAGAGAAGCACGATATGACTCCAGCTCACCGGCTTCATAGGCGTAATTCGCTGTCTCGCGGTAAATAGCGGCTTCCTGCATCGGCTCTGCGGGCATTTCGCTTTCCTTCTCTGCGGACTGTGCTTTCTCTGCCAGCAGCACCTTGAGCTTGGCGTCAATGCCCTCGATCATCTCAGCCGCCGTCTTGCGGATGGTGTCCAGAGAGCTTTTCAGTTCCTTGGTTTCCTTGCCGGATGACCAACCGGCGATGTAGCCGAAGGAGTAGTCCGAGGTTTCAATGCCGTACCGTTGGCAGACGGTGTAGGCAACGCTTTCCGCCTCAACCTCCTTGGTGTGCCGATCCTTCTTGTCTTCGGGGGCAGTTTTCTCGTCTGGGTTGACGGCGTGGAGCTTGGCATGAGCAATCTCGTGAATGGCGGTTTTGACCGTCTGGATTTCACTCATGCCCTCCTGAATGGCGATGCGGCTTTCAACCGGAGAGAAGAATCCCTTTGCGCCGCCCGGAATATCTTCAAAGGAAATGGGGACGGGAGACTCCTGCTTGAGCGCATCGAAGAACGCCTCGTAGTTTTCAACCGTGCCTTTCAGCTCATCGACGATAATGTCCGGAAGCTCCTTGCCGTCCGTCTGAGAAACATCAAAGACACTTACCACCTTGAAGGCAGGACGAAGGACCTCAACCGTTTCCGTGACAGTTTTTCCATCTGCGCCGATCACCGGCTTCTGCGTCAAAGGATCAATCTTCTCACGCTCTTCCTGCGCCTTGTACGGCGCGGGTGCAAGAATCTTGATGCCCTTTTCGCCCTTCATGACCTGACGGTCAAAGTTGCGCTGCCACGAGGTATAACCGGCAACATAGGTTGCCTCCGGCTTCTGCATCGCAATGAGCAGCGTGTTGTTGAAGGAATAGTTGTAGAACTTGGACATCGTGCGGAGATATTCCTTGAACCGCTCGGATTCAAAAAGCTCCTTGATGCCCTGTTCCAGCTTGTCCGTGATTTCGCGGACTTGCTGTGCATTTTTGTTTTCAGCCATCTCAAACCTCCATTTCTTATTTGCTTTTGGGCGAAGAAAACCCCGTCTGGGATTTGCTCAGTAAACGAGCCTTTACCTCAGACGGGGTTTCTCTGCGCGTCATCCGACGATGGAAGATGTTATCCTCGTTCTCCCATTCAATCAGCCGGTCAAACATATCCGGGTGCTTTGTGACCATGTGCAGCAGCTCCGAGTCACTGGCGTTGGGACAGAACCAGCAGCCGTTTCTTCGGCAGTGAGCGTAGATTGGGGAAAGCAGCCCGTTTTCCTGACAGAGCTTGTAGGCGTCCGCCTCTGTCATGCCGTACTTGGCAAGCAGACTGACCTTCTTCACACCGTCCAGACGCGCAAGTCGTTTGGGTTCGTCTTCTGCTATACCGACATAGCTCACGGTGTCCGGCGAGAGTGCGGCATTGTACTTGCGGACTGGCGGGATTTTGCAGTCACGATTGACTGCACACATACCAGCCCATGCAAAGCCGCGAACCTCGCCCTTGTGCGGTCCGCGGGTGATGACATGATGGAACACCTCATCGTAGGTCTTGTCTGCATGGAGAATGGTGAACTTGATGCCCAGCTCCTTTTCACAGAAGGGCTTGAGCCGGTCATAGATGAAGTCCCTGTGTTCAGGGATTTCGCCGCTTGTGTCCTTATCAAACATGACCTCGCTGAAAACTGCCTCGTCCAGCGGCTCATTGTGCTGTGCAGCCAGCAGGAGCGTCGCTACGCTGTCTTTGCCTCCGCTGCAAGAGGCAACATACTTCGGACGGTTCATCGGTCAAACTCCATCTTGAAGCTGACGTATTTGCCGCCGCTGTCATCCAGACGAATCACCGCATCGTAGAGCTGAGGCTTCTTCGGCGTGTAAAGCCCGGTCACTCGGCACCAGCCCTTGTCCAGCAGCTCCTTTGCAATCTTCTTGGTCAGCTTCTTTTTCTTACTGGAAAAGAACTTATTGTCTTCCCACAGGCAGAAGGAGCATTCCCTGTTTGAGCAGTAGAAGTTGCCCTTGCCGACATAGACCGGAGAGCCGCAGCGGGGACATTTGCCGATTTCCTCCTTGCCCGTGCCGAAACGCTGGGCTTCGGCATCGGAGAGGAACGGGTAGGCTTTCACGAGATCCCCGGTCATCTGGACAATGCCGCTGAGGAAGGCGTCTGCATCCGCATTGCCGCGTTCAATCTCCATGAGCGTGTTTTCCCATTCCGCCGTCATTGCGGGAGAGGTGATCTGTTCCGGCAGAACACAGACAAGGTTGCAGCCGTCCTTCGTGGGAATGAGGGATTTGCCTTTGCGCTCTGCAAAGCCAGATTTCACCAGCTTTTCAATGATACCGGCACGGGTCGCGGGTGTTCCGAGACCTTTCTTCTCGGTGTCATCGTCAAACTGATCGTTTCCGGCAGTCTCCATTGCAGACAGGAGCGTGTCTTCCGTGTATTGCTTCGGAGGCGTCGTAAAGTGTTCCGTAACGCTGGCGGACACACTATCCAGAACATCACCCTCATGGACTTCGGGCAGGGACTTCATGGGATCGTCCTTTTCCTTCGTCTTGAGGGAAGCCTTGAACAGCTCTTCGATGGCTTTCCATCCGTTTTGAACGATGGTCTTGCCCTTGTCTTTGAACGCATAGCCCTCGCAGGAGAGCGTGATCTGCGTCTCTGCGTAGGTGTGCTTCTCGCCGGTCGCACACAGGAGGCGCATCCCGATAAGATTGAGGATTTTCTGCTCCGACTGAGGAAGCGTGAAAACATCCTGCTTTTCGAGCTGGACGGTCGGGAGAATGGCATGGTGATCTGTGACCTTGCTGTTGTCGGTTACGCGGGCAATGTCCGGAGTGACCGAAACGCCGGAGAAAAGCGGAAGCTGGCGGCAGACAATAGAAATGACCTGACGGGCAGTGTCCTCCATATCATCCGTGATGAACTGACTGTCCGTGCGCGGATAGGTCAGGAGCTTTTTTTCGTAGAGCGTCTGAACGAGGTCGAGTGTCTGCTGGGCAGTGAAGCCGTAGTATCGGTTTGCCTCGCGCTGCAAGGTGGTCAGATCATAGAGCTTCGGAGGATTGACGGTTTTCGTCTCCCGCTTGAGAGAAGAAACGACGGCTTGCTTTTTCTCGCAAGCCGCCGCAATTCTTTTTGCTTCCTCTTCGGTTTTGACCTTTTCCAGATCGGCGGTCAGATCGCCCTTGCCGACGTGGACGTTGAAATACTTCTCCTTCTGGAACGTGGAGATTTTCCCGTCGCGCTCCACCAGCATTGCAAGGGTCGGCGTCTGGACGCGCCCGACCACCAGCTTCTTGTGATAGAGCGTGGTGAAAAGGCGGGTGCCGTTGATGCCGACAATCCAGTCCGCCTTCGAGCGGCTGAGTGCCGCTTCATAGAGACGGTCATATTCCTTGCCGTCCCGGAGATGCTGGAAGCCTTCGCGGATGGCGGAGTCCTCCAACGAGCTGATCCACAGACGCTTGAAGGGCTTGGTGCATCCAGCTTTGTTGTAGACCAGCCGGAAGATCAGCTCACCCTCGCGCCCTGCATCGGTTGCGCAGACCAGCTCGGTGACGCGCTTGTCCTTCATAAGAGAGGACAGCACCTTGAACTGTTGTGCTTTGTCCTTCGTGACCTCAAACATCCAGCTTTCCGGAACAATGGGCAGATCGTCATACCGCCACTTGGCATACCGCTCATCGTAGGAGCTGGCGTCTGCCAGCTCCACCAGATGACCGAAACACCACGAAACGATGTAATTGCCGCCCTCCATGTAGCCGTCCTTGCGGGACGTCGCGCCCAGCACCTTTGCGATGGACTGGGCAACGCTGGGCTTTTCAGCAATGACTAAGATCAATCTTCATCACCATCCGTTTCAGCATCCTCCGCAATCTGCGGCTCATCATCCTCGTTGATGTACGGCTCTTCCTCGTAGCCTTCATCATCAAAGAAGTCCATATCCTCATCCTTGGGCTTTCTGCCCTTGACGAACTTGATGTAGTAATAAGCTGCACCCGCAGCACCGGCAAGGACAAAGATGACGAGGATCATGCCGATGTTGGATTTCTTTTCGGGCTTAGGGGCGGGGACATCGGTTTCCGCATCCTTATCCGGCTCAGGTGTAACGGGGGCTGTGCCGGTGCATTCGCTCATGTTGGTCTTGCAGACCGGACAGTCGGTGTTGACCTGACCGGCAGCGCACTTTTCCTTGCAGTTACAGGTGGTCAGAGCAGCCGCAGTGTCTTCATCCAGCAGCGCAAGTAGATCGCTCTCATCGACCATGTTCAGGAAGTACGTCTGATACTGTTCCTCATCCTCGTTGATGGGCGCATCGTAGTCGATGACAATGAAGAAGGTGTTGCCGTTCTTCGTCTGGACAGTGATGAACTGCTTGTTGGTTGCCTTGTCATAGAGCAAGTCGCGGGTGTAGGCGTTGCCCTCATCGTCAATCGGCTCACCCTTCGGCTTTTCCGGCGTGGGAGTGACTGCGGGCTGCTGTTCGGGCTGAGTTGCCTCCGTGACGGGAAGGTTCTGTTCGGTATCATCGGCGTAGGCAAACGCCGTGACCGAGAAGCAAGACAGAACCATGACGCAGACCGCAAGGACGGTCAGAAAACGAAACTTCTTACGCATTGTCGATTACCTCCGTATTTTCGGCGGGCTTGGTGCCGCCCTTCATGGAAGACAGGAACGCCATGATCTGATCCTTGTCCATCACCATAGAGCGCACGGTATTGATGATTTCAAGGTTTTCCAGCTCTGTCTTCTTGTCGTACAGCTCCTTGAGCTGACCTTCGATTTCGGACTTCTTCTTTTCAGCCTTCTCAATGTCGGAGAGGACTTTCTGATACTTGGGATTCATGCAAAACTCCTTTCTTTTAATAGGCGGGTCTTCCGAAGGCGTAGAAATGCTGCTGCCAGTAGGAAGAATTGATGGATGTGTACTGGATGGGGTCGCCGCAGTGGATCATGACCCCATCACCGACGTAAATGCCGACGTGGGACACACCGGGGGTGTCATACGTCCCGACGAAAAAGATGAGATCACCGGGCTGTGCATTCGCCTTTGAAACCGGCGTACTGATGTTGTAAAGCCCCTGTGCGCCCAACCGCCCGGTATTCACAAGTCCGCTGTTTGTGAGAACGTAGCTGACGAAGCCGGAGCAGTCGAAGGACGTGTCGGGATTGGAGCCGCCCCACACATACGGATAGCCGAGATACTTTTCCGCCTCGGTAATCAGCGTTGCAAACTTCTCGTCGTTCAGGTATTCCGGGTTGACATCGTAGTCGGCGGGAGGATTTGTAATGTACTTGTCCACATAGGGAGAATCACCGAACAGATCCTCGCGGTTGCCCAGCACCGACATATACGTTGCGTACATGGAAAGCTGTTCCTGAGACATGATGTAGACCGGGACGTGGGAGAGATTGAAGTTTTCGAGCTTCACGTTGCAGATGTAGTAGTCATACGGGACGCGATAGGTTTCCGTGTGCGTATTGCCGTCTGCATCCGTCCATGTGTCGGTCTCCATGCGGTATCTGGTTTCGACGATGACCTCTTCTGTGAGGATATACTGCTTTTCAAACAGCATTTGAAGCGTACCCTGCACCTCATCCAGCGTGAACTCGCCCTCATGGAGAGCCGAGAGAATGGAGATCAGCACATAGGGGTCATGCTCAATATCATCCAGATCGAAGTGATATTCGTCATAGTCATGAGTGCTTTCGTAGGTGTCGAGATAGCGTTGCAGCTCTTGCTCCATCCGGCAATACTGCGCCTCCGCGCCCAGCATCGCATCATCCTCGCTGAGATAGGAGGAAGCGATAACCGACGAGCCGGTAGAGGTGAGCATCGAACACGAGCTGATTCCGGCACCGAGCAAAACGAGAAGGGCAATTCCGACGCCGATCCAGATGAAGACCTTCTTGTTCTTCTCAAAGAACTCCTTGATCTTGTCGGACGCCTTCTCACTGAGCTTCTTGCCGGTGCTTTTTGTGGCAGTCCCGGCAGTCTGAGAACCGGCATTTCGAGCGGCGGCATATTCCTTCTTGATGCTCTGCTTCTGGTAGTGCTTGTTCATGTTCTGCTTCTTCATCTCAGGATGCTCCTGCTGATTTCTCTCATATTGGAGCTTCGCATCCGCAGCATCCGCCTTGTGTTCCAGCTTGGAGACCTTCTCGTAGGGCTTGTTGACGCTGCTTTCCCGATGATGACTGAAATGCCGAGCGGCAGTCTCAGCGGCGATCTCCGTTTTATGCGCCGCCTCAACCGCCGTGTTTTCCTGTTCGACCTCATGGATTTTGCCGTGAATGCCGGAAGCGAGGGTGTCACCGACCTTGCGGACGGTTTTATCCGCTTCAAATTGCAGCTTGCCTTTGCCCTTGGGCTTTTTCAGCTCATCCTCAAAATGAAGGCGGGTTTCGCCCTTGCCGGTTTCCTCATCAAAGACGCGCTCTTTCTTGAGAACCTTGTGCGTGGGCAGCTTTTCACGGGCGGCATCCAGACGCTCATGCGCCTTCTCGGACTTCCTTTCGAGCTTCTGCATCCGCTTCGTGGGCGGGACGGCATCGTCCGAAACCGGCTTTGCGGAGGCAGTCTCCGCCGCTTGGGAGAGAACGGCATCTGCATCTACTGCCTCCACTGCCGAGGTCTTGCGCAGCTTGTGTGTGACAACCGTTTCGGCAATCACCGTGCCGGTATGAGAAGAAACGCCGTGCTGCTCCAAAGCAGGAGGCTTGAACGGCGTTTCCGATGAGGGCAGCGGTTCAGGTGCATTCTGGGGTGGATTATCTGCCCTTTTCTCTTCTGTGACGGACGTTTCAGAGGGCGGCTGTGTGTCGTTATCCTCGGCGTGTTCCGCCTGAAACTGACGCTGTTGACGGCGCATCTGCACCTTTTTCTGTTCCTCCGCAGAAAGTGCTTCGGAAGGCTCGGCTGTCTCAGCGGGCTTAACCAACTTTGCATCTTCCAGCCGTTTTGACACACGCTGCTCGGTGCCAGCCGTCAGGTTTTCCTCAACCGCGCCCTCCCGCTTCATCCGCAGAACAACCTTGTCGCGGGCTTTAATTTCCGGTTCCTTGGGCATCAGATTTCACCTCCGATCCGCTTGTAGGCAAGCTCGGTGTATTCAGGGTTCAGCTCTACCCCCACGAAATGACGCCCCATCTGTGAGGCAACCATGCCGGTTGTGCCGCTCCCCATGAACGGGTCAAGCACAATGCCGCCTTCGGGACAACCGGCGAGAAGACAGGTTTCAACCAGCTTCGGAGGGTAGGCGGCATAATGACCGCCCTTGAAGGGGACGGTGTTGATCTTCCAGACATCGCGCTTATTGCGGAGCGGATTGATGTCTGCGTCCTTGATCTCGCCATGCTCACGGGGGCGGTTGATGGACTGCGGCTGAGGCTGACCGGGAACGGGCTTGCCGTATTTGTTGCCGCCCTTCATGCCGCGCTTGAGGCGTTCTGCCGTTGCGGGGGCAATCGGCTCGGAGATTGCCTTGTAGTCGAAGAAATACTTCTTGGACTTGGAGAACAGGAAAATATGCTCATAGCAGCGGGCGCAGCGGTCTTTCACGCTCTCCGGCATGGGGTTATCCTTCATCCAGATGATGTCGTTGCGCAGATACCAGCCGGTATCGCGGAGGGCAAAAGCCAGCATCCACGGAATACCGATCATGTCCTTCGGCTTGCAGCCCTCAACCTTGTTGTTGAGAGCCACAGCCTGACCGTTTCTGCCGTTGGGGTTCTTCGGGTCAATAAAATCACCCTGATTGCCCTTTCCGGCGTAGGTGTCCGAGATGTTCAGCCAGAGCGTTCCATCCGGACGCAAAACGCGCCTGACTTCGGTAAACACTTCCGTCAGGCGCGAGATATATTCCTTCGGCGTTGTCTCTCTGCCGATCTGAGCCTCCATGCCGTAATCACGGAGCGCGTAATACGGAGGGGACGTCACACAGCAATGAACGCTATCATCGGGCAGAGTTTTCAGGATTTCAAGGCAATCGCCGGTATGAATGATGTCAAGTTGTATGGTGGTGTACCTCCTGTTCTGTTGGATTTGTGTTTCCATTGAAATGTTGGCTGTGAAACCCGACAACATTTCAATGGGCATCAGTCGGAGTAATACTCGTCCGGCTCATAGTCCTCATCTTCCATGAAGTCCTCGTCGAGATCGTCAATCTCGTCTGCCCAACGGTCGAAGATTTCCTCGGCTTCCTTCGCCGCCTCACGATAGAGGCTCAGGCGGTTCTTCTCAAAGGCGGCAAAGGCGGGGACGAACTTGCCGAACTCGCGGATTGCCTTCACATCCTGCGTGCGCATATCTGCGACGCACTGAATGATTTCGGACATCGTGAGCAGATCGTCGATCATCAGCTCATACTCATCCTTGGGGATAGATACGGTTTCATCATCACCCGCGTCAGCGAAAGGGGTATTCTCGTCGCTGTTGCTGCTTTCGGGAATATCAACCTTGAAGTAGAACCCGATCATATCCACAGATACCTTGGTCATAATCTGACGCGCCTCCTTGACCTTTTCGTCGATGTCCTCCCTCACATGGAGGTAGGCGCGGTGATGCTTCTTGAGGTCGCTTTCCAGTCGGATCAGATCGGTCAGCTCCCACAGAGCCTTAAACAGCGCAGAGGTGTTCTCTCCGTATTCGATAGCGTCCGCGTAGGGAATGGTAATCATCTTGTTGTTCATGTTCAAAAATCCTCCTATCAGTTCTGTACGGTTTCTTCGGGTTTGGTGGTCATGATGCGGTAAAGCTGGGTGTCCTTCGGGAAATCGTCCTTGAAGGGAACGATGGTCGAGCCGTAGAAGATCAGCCCCTCACCGGCGTTGGAGTTGGTGATGTAGTTCTGCTGGCTGGGCGAGATGTTCAGCGCCTTCGAGAGAATCTGCCGGTCGCCGGATGCCTGATTCAGAAGGTAGACAAAATCCGAGTTTTCAAAGATGTTCTCCACCTCGCGGGACGCAAGCAGATCCTTGACGTTCTGGGTAATGCCGGTCGGAATGCCGCCCCATTTTCTGAAACGCTTCCAGATTTCCACGCTGTACGCGGCGGTCTGTTCCTCTTTCAGCAAAAGGTGGAACTCGTCCATGTAGTAGCGCGTTGCCTTGTGCTGGGCGCGGTTGATGGTAACTCTGTTCCACACCTGATCCTGCACAATCAGCATACCGAGCTTCTTGAGCTGCTTGCCGAGTTCGCGGATGTCATAGCAGACGAAGCGATTGTTGACATCCACATTCGTTCTGTGATTGAAGACATTCAGAGAGCCGTGAACATAGATTTCAAGGGCAGTTGCGATGCGCTGTGCCTCCGGTTCCTTCTGATTTCTCAGAATGTTGTAGAGGTCTTCGAGGATCGGCATTTTCTCCGGCTTGGGGTCTGCAAGGAACTCCTGATAGACCATGCGGACGCTGCGGTCAATGATGGTCTTCTCAACCGGCTGCAAGCCGTCCTTGCCGCCGACAATCAGCTCACACATGGAGAGGATGAAGTCGGATTTCAGCGTCAGCGGGTTTTCCTCTTCGGAGTAGTTCGTGTTGATGTCCAGCGGATTGATGTAATCCGTGCTGACCGGCGAGATGCGGATGACCTGACCACCGAGCTTCTGCACAAGGGGGAAATACTCGGCTTCGGGGTCGCAGACGATGATGTCATCCTCCGTGATGAGGAAGGCGTTCGTCATTTCGCGCTTGGCGGAGAAGGACTTACCGGAACCGGGCGTACCCAAGATCAGCCCGTTGGGGTTCTTGAGCTGCTTGCGGTCAACCATGATCATGTTGTTGGACAGCGCATTCAGCCCGTAGTAGAGAGCTTCGCCGCCCTGAAAAAGCTCCTGCGTGGTGAACGGCACGAAAACCGCCGTGCTGGAAGTGGTCAGTCCGCGCTCGATCTCCACCTGATTGACGCCGATAGGCAAAGAGGACATCAGCCCTTCTTCCTGCTGGAAGTCAAGACGCTTGAGCGCACAGTTATACTTTTGGGCAATGGCGGCGGTCTGGAACACCGCGTTTTCGAGCTTCTGGCGGTTGGTTGCCGTATTCATGATGAGGATGGTCACGAGGAACAGTCTCTCATTGCGGGTCTGGAGATCCTGCAACAGACGCTTTGCCTCACCGCCGAAGGTGGCGAGATCGGACGGGATGATGTCCATATCGTAGCCGGAGCGGACAGCCTTTTTCTGCTCTTCAATCTTCATCTTGTCGAGGTCGGTGATCTTCATCTTGATGCTCTTGATTGCCTTCGCCTGGTCAATCGTCCGGATATGAAAATTGACCGTGATGTTGCTGTCCATCTCAAGGAAGTCGGCAAGCATACGGTCATTGAGTTCCGGCGCGAGGATTTGCAGGAAGCTCACCGCGCCGATGGTTCTGCCCATCTTGAAGCACTTGCCTTCACGGAAGTCAAAGGAAGTGGGCGCGATGAAGTCCTTCGTGCTGAGTCCCGTCCGGGCAACCATGTCAAAGGAAAAGCGGAACGGCTCATTGGTGTCCATGTTGAACACATCATGAAGCACTTTCAGCCGCTCATAGCCGGACAGCGGCTCGGTTCTCACACCGAGGGTTTTGAAGTTGTTGAGAATGTCGGTTTCAATGCGTTCGAGCTTCGGCTTTGCCGTGCGGAGGGAGTCCGCCTCAATGCCGAAGGTGATGTACTTCTTCTTGACCAGTCCGTTGTTGCCCTTGGTGAGCTGGCTTTGCAGCATACCGGAATATTCGGAGCGGATGTCGTTGAAGGCATCCTCCTGTGCCGGAATGTTGATGCGCTTGCGGAACTCATTGAGGCTTGCCTTCTGATTGATGAAGGAGAGCTGGACGAAAATCGAGCTGTCGAAGTAGTTCAGAAAGTCGCACCAGTTCTCAAAGATGGCAGTTTTGTCCTCGTTCTGCGCAAGCTGGTAGTTGATGTCCTCAAAGG
>OLWU01000011.1_pt1 | contig 31486 bp, 37 predicted proteins | sample 1673351 | NCBI WGS metagenome assembly OLWU01 (sample SAMEA103958109, study PRJEB25191) | human gut metagenome | biome: human-associated habitat [ENVO:00009003]; feature: intestine environment [ENVO:2100002]; material: feces | place: Germany | collected 2013/2015
CTATACCGTTACCGCTACGAAGAGCGGAGAGACGACCGACCCTGTGAGCGTGGCAATCACGACCTCCGGGCAGACCTACTCCGTCGAGTGCCTGTTCTTCAACAGCGTGCTCTCTAAGAACACGTGGGCGCAGATTGCTAAGGCCTCTGCCGCAGGCAAGGCCTCTCAGCTTTGGTCTGTCGGCGATACGAAGGACATCACGGTCGGAAGCGAGACCCTGACGCTCGTAATTATGGGCTTCAATCATGATGACCTCGCAAGCGGTGGTAAAGCCGGCATTACCTTCGGCATGAAAAACCTTATGGCGACTACGCGCCGAATGAATGCCTCGAACACAAATAGCGGTGGCTTTACCGGCTCTGAAATGTACTCGTGGCTGCAAAACACGCTTTTGCCGACCCTGCCGTCCGACCTGCAGGCAGTACTTAAGAGTGTCAACAAGAAGACCTCCGCAGGCAGTCAGAGCTCGACTATCAACACAAACTCGATGAAGCTCTTCCTCTTCTCCGAGATTGAGATTTTCGGCTCGACTACCTACTCGAAAGCCGGTGAGGGCTCGCAGTACAGCTACTTTGCTACCGCCGCGAACAGAATCAAATACCTCTCCAACGGCTCCGGGTCTGCGAGCTGGTGGTGGGAGCGTTCTCCTTTTGGGAGCGACTCCTACGCCTTCTGCTTTGTGGGCAGCGGCGGCGGCACGAACTATGCCAACGCCAACAACACCGGCGGCGTTTGCTTCGGCTTCTGTGTTTAATCTACTATCTTTAGTCAATCCGGGGCCCTTGTGGCCCCGGTAGGAGGTAAAAGCTAACTATGTCAGTTTATAAAGCACTGCGAGGAGACAGCTCGGTCCAGTTCGTAGAGACTGCGCGCAAGCTCGCCGTGCATACAAGAAAATGCTGCCTGAAAATGCCGAAGAGGTACACCTTCTACGGCGCTCAGGAGCTAAGCGCTCTCGCTGATACTGTCTACAATGAGGTCAAAATGGCGAACAGCGTTTTTCCCGGAAATCAGCACGAGGCCCAGCTTCGACGGGACTACCTTATCGAGGCAAATGCCGCACTTCAGGCGCTTATCGGTCAGCTCGGAATTATGGCAGACCTTCTCAAGCAAAATCCTGAAAAGCTGCGCTGGCTCGATAATTCTCTCGAGGAGTGGGCTTCCCTCATCAGTGAGGAAGCTAAGCTAATTTCCGGCGTAAAGAAATCGGATAAGGAACGATTCAAGAATCTGCCCTAACCGATATACGGGTCCTGTCATGATACTGTTGTCTTGTCCTGCGAACTGGTGGTGGGAGCGTTCTCCTAATGGGAGCAACTCCAACAACTTCTGCAATGTGAACAGCAACGGCGTTTGCTTCGGATTCCATAAGGAATCAGGTCCGACGTAGTAAGCGGGAAACCGCCGAAATCAGCACCTTTATGGAAGGATGACTCGTACCCTGCCTTTTGGCTAAAACACTCCTTTGATGTAGTCGCTCGGACGCTGCTTGCATAGCACGGTTTACGCGGACCGTGTTTCATGGGCGGTACTACTACGCAGTTACTTTTACGCGTGAAATCCTGCAACACTGTACGAAGGGGACAATTTTTAATGACAAGCGAAGAAAGACACGAGGCTCGCTATCAGAGGCGAGTCAAGAAACGGCAAGAAAGACGCCTCGCTCTTAGCAAATCCTGCGGAGATTTTGAGGACGTCTTTTCTTATGAAAACCTATATCAATCCGGGCATATCTGCTGCCGCGGCGTTAGCTGGAAAAGCTCCACGCAGACTTACCGCTTTAATCTCGTAACGAATACGGCCGCAACGCGTCGCGCGCTTCTTGACGGGACGTATAAGAGCCGAGGTTTTATTGAGTTCGACCTCTACGACCGAGGAAAAATGCGGCACATCAGGAGCATTCATATCAGCGAACGTGTCGTGCAGAGAACGCTCTGCGATAAGGTCATCAACCCGACCTTAAAACCGTCGTTCATCTATGACAACGGCGCAAGTACCGAGAACAAGGGAATCGACTTCGCTCTCAACCGCCTCTCCTGCCACCTGCAAAGGCATTATAGGAAGTACGGGCGGGAGGGCTATGTTCTTCTCTTTGACTTCTCCAACTACTTCGCCAACGCGCAGCATTGGCCGGTCAGCCGTGAGCTGGCAAAACGTGTGCATGACGTGAGAATCAGGGCTCTCGCGAACGAGTGCCTCGATAATTTCGGGCCCATCGGTTACGGGCTCGGAAGTCAAATCTCGCAGACTGCCGCTCTTATGCTGCCGAACAAGCTCGACCACTTCATCAAGGAAAAGCTCGGCATTAAAGGCTACGCCAGATATATGGACGACGGCTATCTGATTCACCCGAGCAAGGAATACCTCAAAGAGTGTCTTACTCGCATGAAAGAGGTCTGCGATTCACTCGGCATTATTCTTAATACGAAGAAGACGAAAATCAAGAAGCTCAGCGAGGGCTTCAAGTTCCTGCAAATCCGCTTCAAGCTGACGGAGACCGGGAAGGTCCTTCGTAAAATGAGCTTTGAGAGTATTAAGAAAATCCGGCGCAAGCTCAAGAAGTTCAAGCGCTGGAATATCGAGGGCAGAGTCGTGAAAATCGCCGGCAAGTTCGTCCGGCGTGTATTTCCGCTCTCAGATATTTGCAGCGCCTATGAGAGCTGGCGCGGACACATGAAGCGAGGAAACAGCTTCCACGCCGTCGAGCGCATGGACCTATATTTTAAGAAACTGTTCGGATTCCACCCGAACAATAAAATCGAATGGAGGAAAGCGCTATGTACTTAATCACAAACTCGGCAAATCTCATTGTCGAAATCTGCGAGCACCCCTGTTATGTTCGTAAGCAGGCAAACGGCGTCGTCGTTCTCAGCGAGCAGGACAAAGCCGACGCGATTTACTCGAACGACTCCAACACCTTCTGGCCTACTCAGCAGGTCGGGTATCTCTGCGACCGGCATACTCTCGTTGAGGTCGAGAGTGTTCCCGCAGAAGTTGTCGCCGGCTTCTACTTCTATCATGCTGGGGAGTTCTACACGACTGAGGCGAATCTGACCGCCCTCGCAAAAGCACGGGCTCCGGAGCTCGCGAGTCTTGTTTTCGTGAAAATGGCAGAGACAGAACAGCTCGACGACGCGACTCTCACGGAACACGCCGAGCAGTTTTCAGAATGGGCATACCCGGTAGCTTATGCGGTCAAGGCGATTTGCTCTTACAAAGGAAAACTGTACCGCTGCGTACAAGCGCACAGCTCGCAAGCAGATTGGACGCCGCCGGCTACTGCAAGTCTTTGGAAGGAAATCGGAGACCCTACGGCCGAGTACCCCGAATGGTCTCAGCCCCTCGGCGCGCATGACGCCTACGCGCTCGGCGATAAGGTTGCGCACAACGGCAAGCACTGGGTAAGTACTGCCGCAAATAATGTTTGGGAGCCGGGGGTCTACGGCTGGGAGGAGGTTACTGAATGACGGTTTATCAATGGCTCTGCCTTTTGGGCGTGCCTGCGCTCATTGCGGCCATCTTCAAGTATCTGCACTCCCTCGTCAAGAAGAACGCTCTGGACACGGCTGCGGTAAAGGCGGGACTGCAAGCCTTGCTCAGGTCGCAGATGATTAGCGACTACAACAAATGGGAGGAACGCGGCTTCGCTCCTATCTACGCCCGGGAAAACTTCGAGAACTGCTGGAAGCAGTACCACGCCCTCGGCGTGAACGGCGTTATGGACGACCTCCATAACAAGTTCTTAGAGCTGCCGGTCTCGCCGCCTGATGAGAGCTAAGAAACGAGAGTTTTCCAAAATCATAATCGCCATTGTCGGGACCGCTACGGGAGTCGTAACGGTCTTTACTTTGGCCATTGTTTGGAAAACCGGCGACACTTCGCCGCTTACATACCTTATCCCCGCCATCTTCGCCGAGCTCGCTACCGCGACCGGCTTCTACTACAGTAAGGCGAAAGCCGAAAACCGAATCAAGCTCCGTAAGAAGTACGGGCCTGATATATACAATGATTCAAAGGAGGACTAAAACCATGTTAGAAAGCGTACTGCAAAACCTTATCAACATCGGCTGGGCCATGCTTATCTTCCTCGCCGCGTACCTCGCGAATGTTGCCTTTTCGCTCTGGTACAACATCAAGATTCTGCATGAGTCCTTTGACAAGGACAAGCTCATTGCGAGTGGCCTTAAGATTCTGACTTTCGTGGTCGGGCTGACGCTGCTTTGCACGGCAATCACGACTCTGCCCCTATTCGCAAATCAAGTCGGCTGGGCGATTCCCGAGGAGTATTCCGACCTCTTCGCGGACCTCATTATTATCGGCGCCGTGCTGCTCGTGGCCTGCAAGTACATCAAGGAGGCCTTTACTAAGTTCGTGGCTATCCTGAACGCTAAGACAGAAGGAGGTATTGAGAATGAGTAACAGCCCGCTCGTAAGCTATACAAAAATCTCGCCGAATAAATCGAGCCCCCGTAACCACAAAATCGATACCGTAACTATCCATTGCGTGGTCGGTCAATGCTCGGTCGAAACCCTCGGTAACGTGTTCGCCCCTACTTCCCGGCAGGCGTCCAGCAACTACGGTATCGGGTACGACGGCCGTATCGGCATGTACGTCGAGGAGAAAGACCGCTCGTGGTGCTCCTCGAACGCGGCAAACGACAATCGCGCAATCACGATTGAGGTCGCCAGCGACACCAAAGAGCCTTACGCGGTCAATGCGAAGGCCTATGCCGCGCTTATCGACCTGCTCGTCGATATTTGCAAGCGTAACGGAATCAAGGAACTCAAGTGGAAGGCTGACAAGTCTCTTATCGGTCAGCCGGACAAGCAGAACATGACCGTACACCGTTGGTTTGCGAATAAGAGCTGCCCCGGTACATACCTCTACGAACGGCACGCCCAGATTGCCTCTGAGGTCAACAAACGCCTCGGGAGTACGAATATCAAGCCCGCGCCTGAAAAGCCGTCTGGGGGCTTGTATCGCGTCCAGACGGGTGCTTTTAAGTCTAAGGCAAACGCAGACGCCATGCTGGCTAAGGTCAAGGCGAAAGGCTTTGATACCTACATGGTGAAGGTCGGAGACCTCTACAAGATTCAGGTCGGTGCCTTCAAGGTCAAAGCGAATGCGGAGGCTACGTTGAAGAAGCTGCAGGCGGCAGGCTTCTCGGCCTTCATCACTACGGAGCAGGGCTCGGCCGTAGGCACCGGTAAATCGGTCGACGAGCTCGCCCGAGAGGTCCTGCAAGGCAAGTGGGGCAATGGCGCAGAGCGTAAGAAGCGGCTTGAAGCTGCCGGGTACGACTACGCCACCGTGCAGAAAAAAGTAAATCAGCTCGTCTAAGAGATAAGGCCGGAGTCGTTCCTTCGTGGGACGGCTCCGGCCTTTTACTATTTGCGGTAGAAATGCAACGGAAAGTTCGCAGAATCCCGGCAGTTTTGCGCGCTCCCTTTTCTTACCAAACACGGTAAAATAATAATTGTCAAGGGGAAAACCTTGACAAAGAAAAGAGCCCCCGTTGTTCCAGCAACGAGAGCTCAGAAAGGAGGTCAATCATGGACGGCTACCACACCGACTACGGATTCATGGGCTTGGTAAACGGAGAGTACATGCTCTTCGCGACCGACACCGAGTACCTTGAATACGTAACTGACGACTAACCTCGTCCGCTCGAAAGCTTGGCCGGTCACAAGACCGGCTGAGCTTAAGAGTGTTCATATATTATATCGCATTCAGGTAAGAAAGTAAACCCTAAGGAGGTAACGATTATGATTTTTACTGTTTACGCAGATAAGGCTGAAGAAGTCAGCAAGCGCCTTGATAAGCTCGCTAAAAAGGCTACTCGCTATAATGTTCCGTTCTCTTACACCGTTTCCGACGAACACCCCGAGACGGTTAACGTCTTCGACGACTTCTCGCACAAAGCCGGCTCCTACAAGGTCGCTGCCGTTGATTTTGATATTGCTTGCGAAGAGCTTATCAAGGCGAACGGCTGGACTGTTCTCGCTAAGGTCGAGCACGGGGACAAGGGAAATGTCGTAAGCTGCTTCGGTAAGCAGAAAGCCCGCTCTGAGTGGTTTACCGCAACTCCTCATTGCGACCATTGCAACACGAATCGCCGGCGCGCCGTTACCTTCTTCATTGAGAACGCCGAGGGCGATACTCGACAGGTCGGACGTGCTTGCCTGCATGACTACACCGGAATCAGCCCGGCGACTGCCGCTCTCTGGGCCGAAGTGAGAGACCTCTTTCCAGAGGACCTTGATTGCTCTATGACTGACTGGAATACTCGCCGGGGTGCGCAAATGTTTGAAGTCCGCCAGATTCTCGCCTGCGCTTATGACGCAATTCAGGAATACGGCTACCGCAAAAGCGACGAGCAGGATAGCACGCGGGAAGTTGTTCTTGATAAGCTCCGCGCGCAAGTAGCCGCCTCCGACAAAGCAATGTCGCAGGCCGAGCTTATCAATAGCTGGCTGCTTGGCATTGACTTTGACTCTGCAAGTGACCTCGAGCGTAATTGCTCTGTATTTGCTAAGGGCGAATATGTAACGGCTAAGCAGGTCGGCCGGTTGGCGTACATGCCTCTCGCGTATGAGCATTATATGGAGCGCAAAGCCCGGAAAGAACAGAGGGCAAACGCGGAAAATACTTCGGCGTATGTTGGAGAAGTGGGTACTCGTCTGACCCTCGACTTGACTGCTGCAGTGCTTCTCACATCATGGTATAACGACTTCGGTACCACCTATCTTTATAAGTTCGCTGATGAGGCAGGGAACGTCTTTATCTGGTACGCGTCTCGACCTATTGAGCTTCAAGAGCGTATGACCCTCAAGGCCACAATCAAAGCCCACAATGAACGGAACGGCGTCAAGCAGACTGTTCTCACGCGTTGCAAGGTGGTTGCCTGATTGACTGAAAGCGGTAAAACTGCAACGGAAAGTTCGCAGAATCCCGGCGGTTTTGCGCGCTCCCGAAATCAGTAAAACGCGGCATAATAAATAATGTCAAGAGGATAAAACAGAATGCGGACAGCGCCGCCCAGCTTACGAGCTTCAAGCGGTAAGCGCGCTGCGAAAGGTAACCTCTTGACATTAAAAACAAGGAGGCAATAACATGAAAGTTTACATCGTTCAAGTGATTCCCGAAGCAAGCCTCGGGAAAGTCAGTCAGGAGGGCTACTCGACCTTAGAAAAGGCGCAGGCCTTTGTCGAAAGCCGCTCCGACCGACCGCAGCAGGTCTCGCCGTATCTTTACCGCACGGCAGACTTCACCGACTACCTCATTTACGAGGTCAATATCGTCTGAGAAAGATTCGCCCGTAAGGGCGTTTCTTTCGGGCTGATTGCTTTAGCGCACTACTTTATTAAAGGAGGCAAATCAATGGCAAAAAGAGTCGGAAAGACCGACGACCAACCTTTTGTAAAGCTCTTCCGAGAGCTTACATACCACTGGACTCCGTGGGAGGTCTGGCAGGACTTCGTTACAATGTATGCTTGCGCTATCTCGAACGCAGTCGACAAGTCTCACTTTGAAAAGCGCGAAGAGCTCTACCTCAAGCGGATTCAGAAGTACAACAAGAAGGAGCAAGAGATTTTTCCTCAGCTTGCTGCGGAAGTGGTCCTTGCTCTCGAGAAGAATCCGGAGCAGGACTTCCTCGGAAGTATCTTCATGGCGCTTAACCTCGGCAATGACTCCGGCGGGCAGTTCTTTACGCCCTACGATGTTTGCCGAATGATGGCAGAAATGACTTGCGACAACGTGCTGCCGACTATCGAGGCGAAAGGCTATATCTCAATTAACGACTGCGCTTGCGGTGCCGGCGCTACTCTGATTGCTGGAGTTCATGCCGCAGCTAAGCAGATAAGCAAGGCGGGTCTGAACTGGCAGAATCATATTCTCGTGACTGCGCAGGACGTTGACTACACCGTAGCCTATATGTGTTATATCCAGCTCTCGCTTCTCGGCGTCGCCGGTTATATCAAAGTAGGCAACTCGCTTACCGAGCCTATGTGCTCGGACGACTCATTGGAGAACTACTGGTTTACGCCGATATACTGCTCCGATGTGTGGACTATCAGAAGGCTTTTCAAGGGCGGAACGCTCTTATAAGCAAATACATTTTTCAGGAGGTTTTTATTATGGCAACTATTACAACGAAAGAGACCCGGGCCTTCAACTGGGCGAATCCGGGTACGCTCAAGGTCGGCGATGAAATCGTCGAGACTCTCAAGGACGGCCGCGAGGTCGTGTTCGTCGTTATGGACGACGGCGTTATCGGGCTGAAGAATCTGCTCGGCTACCACCGCATGAATAATGAGTGGACCAACGAAGGCGGCTGGCTCGCCTGCGATATGCGTCGCTACCTCAACGAGGAAGTTATCGCGCTGCTCCCTGACGCGCTTATCGCAACTATCAAGCCCCGTAAGTTCGGCGAAGAGGAGGACAAGCTCTGGCTCTTCTCCGAGATGGAGGTCTTCGGTGAACATGACTGGACCGAGAATGACCATGACCGCGGCTTCCAGTTCGAGTACTTCAAGGACCGCCGCAACCGTATCAAGGTCGACGAAGACGGAGATGCGTACTGGTGGTGGGAGCGTTCTCCTCTTGGGAGCAACTCCGTCAGCTTCTGCTATGTGAACAGCGACGGCAACGCGAGCGGTAACTACGCCGGCAACGCCAGCGGCGTTTGCTTCGGCTTCTATATCTAATCATCAATCTATGAATCCGCGGGGCCTTGTGCCCCGCGGTGAAAGGAGAATGACACTTTGGGACTTAAAGATTTGCGGCTCGCGAAAGGCTACAGCCGCACCGAGCTGGCAAAAGTCAGTGGAATCCGCTACCAGAAAATCCGTGATATTGAGGTCGGTATCATCAAGCCTGAGAATATCATGCTCAAAACGGCTCTCAAGCTCGCGCAGGCTCTCGACTGCCGGCCTGAAGACCTGACAAAACCGGATAAGGAGGAAAGCGATGTATGAGGAACTGAGAAAGGCCTTTATCAAACGCCTTACCGTGGACAGTCCTCACCATGACGCGCGGCGTAAAGACTTCAATCAAGCCATCTTTGACGCTGACGAAGGCTTTGCGCGCTTTAACGGAACGGACCTCGATATGGTCCTTGAAAAGTTTGACGCCGCAGTCCGAGACTTGACTACTTACCAAAAGCGGTAAAACCGCAACGAAAAGTTCGCAGAATCCCGGCGGTTTTGCGCGCTCCCTTTTTCTACTGAACACGGTAAAATATAATTGTCAGTTGGAAAACACTGGGAATTACAAAGGAGGCAAACATAATGAAAGACATGAGCATTATCGCTAACAAGGAGACCAATGAGGTCCGTCTGGTCGTGAGCATTGACGAGGAGAATCGCAAGATTCACTCCGTCCCCGTGGACGAGCCTAACGCTGAGCCGAGTATCATGGCCGCCGCAAGCTATGACCGTCGTTGGAAGCTCTACGAAGAGCCCATGAAAATGTCGGACGTCGTGGCTAAGCTCGAGAGCCTGTTCGACATTCTGAATCGCGTCTACTTCGACAACGCGCTGCCGAAACCGGTCATCACCGTTCAGTCTACCCCTAAGGCTTACGGCCACTGCTCTACTAAGAAGATTTGGAAGAGCGAGAACGACGGCCAGTACGAAATCAACATCGGCGCCGAGTTCCTCAATCGTCCGTCCGCTAACACGGCTGCAACGATGTGCCACGAGATGGTCCATCTTTACTGCCTTGTGAATGAGATTCAGGACACTTGCCAGAAGGGCCGCTACCACAATAAGACCTTCAAGGCTGAGGCTGAGGCAAGAGACCTTGAAATCGGGTACGACCGTACTGTGGGCTTCTCCCACACAAATCCGACCGAGGCCTTCAAGAAGACCCTCGAGGATAACGGCTTTGTACTTGAGGTCCCGTTCGCCCGCGTTATGCCTGAAGAGAAAGCAAAGGCCGAACGCGAAAAGCCTCACCGCTATGTTTGCCCGGTCTGCGGGCAGGAAGTTAAGACGACCGCCGACCTCAGCCTCATTTGCGGTATTTGTGAGGTCGCTATGGAGAGGGCTGACTAAAAGGACTCCAGAATGGCCCGTATCGCGTCCAAAGTTTTCAGAGGGTAAATCTAAGGGCCCCTGAGCTAAAACGCGATACGGGAGGTCTGGGGCTTGCCCGGGGAGGTTTATATGAGAGACGAAGAGTACCTCTTCAAAGAAGATGTACGAGAAAAGGCGATAACAGCCCGGAGCGCTAAGAAGCGCCCTCGGCATAGCGGTTGCCGCCTACCGCAATACACGGCAAAGGAGATGAGAGAAATGAGCGGTCCTACCTACACGCTCAACCTGAAGAAGCGTATCACCTACGCAGAGTTCAAGGCCCTTCCTGAGGGCTTGCAGAAGAGCTACGTGCAGAACATCATTGATAAGTACCGCGTCGGTCCTTCGGCGCTTGCCGAGCTTATGGGCGCGAACGCCGGCGCGGTCGGCGTTTACCTGAGTAAGAGAGGCTTTTCCTTCAAGCGAGGTTTTCAGCCTACGAAGGACGACCTCGAGAGATTCCGAGAGGACTACGGTATCAGCACGAATGCGCCGACAAAAAAAATAACTTTGGAGAACTTCTCGTTCTGCTTCTCCGGAGCCTTCAACGCGGCGAGCTTTGTAAAGCAAATCAAGGCCTTCGTCCCCGAAGGACAGCTCTTGCGGGTCTCCGTAGCAGTTGAGGTAGTCGAGCCCGAGCCCTCTGCTACTGAGCCTGCTACCGAAGAAAGTCCTTGATTTGCAAGGCTTTTGGCTATCTGGTAGTACTGGTAGTTCGTAAAACCTGAAAAGATTTTTCCAAAAAGTAAAGGGACGCAAAGCACAATCTCGTCGCTCCCTCGCATTACATGTATATATAAGGAAAATTCGTTAAAACGGACTACCGACTACCAAAAGAAAAAGGACAGGCTCAAAGCCTATCCTTAATCTGGGTCGCAAGTACGAAACCGTAAGGCAGAACGACTATCGTCATCTCAGGGGTTCGACCTGCGATTAAATTGGTGGAGCTGGTGAGTCCCTCGTCGAACTCGCCGCCCTCAATGTTTGAGAGGTCTGCGGACTTGAGTTTTCCGTCTTCGCTACTGATATTAAAGTAGATAAGAAGCCGGTCGTCATATAAGTAGACCTCTGAAACAAAGTCAGAGATGATTCTCCGACGGTAGTCCTGCTCGGACTCACCCGGATATGGCTCAAGATGTTTCATCAGGGCAAAGAGAATCTGGTCCTCTGTAAACGCGAGGCGCTTGCCCTTGAGGAAGCTAATCTCGCCCAGAATGACCGCTTGCTCGTTCTCGAGCTCCTGCAGGCGCGCAGGCAAGGTCTGCGTCGCCGCGCCTGACTCGATAGCCCGCAGCACGTTCGCAATGGACTTCTTGTTGTCTGCCAGCTTCTTCTCGTAAAAGGCAATCTCCGAGGCGGTATCATTTTGGCGCTCTTGCGCCGCGTGTACCTTCCTCGCGAGTTCCTCTTGAAGGATATAGCGGACAGTAAAGTCAACCACGGCGCGCTCGAGGCGGTCGCGCGAGACCTGCTTCTTATCGCAAGTCTTATTCTTGCCGCGAGTGTTCCCGCAATAATAGTAGTACCACTTGTTCCCGCTCTTGCCCGTGCCGCTGACTCCCTGCATTGGCCCTTTGCAATGACCGCAGAAGAGCCTACCGGCTAAGAGGTATTCGGCCTTTGGCGACTTCGGAGCCTTGCGAGTGCGCCGGCGTTCCATTTCGGCTTGAGCGAGGTTAAAGGTGTCCTTCGAGATAATCGCAGGCATGCCGCCTTCGACGACTATATCGTGATACCGGTATTCGCCGATGTACTTTCGGTTTTTAATAATTCGGTTGATACTGTTCTTGTTGAAGGGCTTGCCCTGCGCGGTACGCAGCCCACGGCTGTTCAGGAGTTCACAGATGGCCGCATTTGATTCGCCCTTGATATACTGCTCAAAAATCGTTTGAACGGTCTGGGCTGATTCTGGGTCTATCTGGAAACGCTTCTGCTCGTCGACCCGATAGCCGAGCGGTCTCCCGCTTCCGGTGCTCTGGCACTTCAAAGCGTTCTCGCGCATTCCCCGCTTGATTTTCTGAGCGAGCTCTGCCGAGTAGTATTCCGCGAGGCCTTCCATAAGGCTCTCAAGGATAATTCCCTCGGGCCCGTCCGGTATCGCCTCGGCCGCATAAAAGATTTGGATTCCGTTCCTCTTGAGCTCCCGCTTATAAACGGCGCTATCGTATTTGTTCCGGGCAAAGCGGTCTGTCTTATAGACGACCACCGCCTCGAACTTCTTGCGCTTGGCGTCGGCGATGAGCCTTTGGAACTCCGGTCGCTCGTCTGTGCGGCCTGAGATATGACGGTCGCAGTATGTGTCGATAACGGTAAGCCCTCGCTGCTTACAAAAGTCGGCACAGACTCTAAGCTGCCCTTCGATACTCTGGTCGGTCTGTCTCGGGCCGGCAGAATACCGAGCATAAATTACTGTATTCATGTGACCCTCCTAAAAATTTCGTCGTTATGGTACTCCAGAAGCTCTCTACGCGGCGGGGGGGTAAAACCATTCCGTCAAGAGAAGCCAGCCAGCGGGCTGTAAAAGCGTCCTGAGGGCTATTCAAAATTATCGGAGAAACATAGATTTTCATGGAAGGAGTGATAGTTATAAGGCCTCGGTCGAAGGCTTTATCATAAAAAGTATTGAGGCAAATCCCGTTGTCGGGGCTGACCCGGTCCGCCTCGCTTCGGCATTGCGAGTACGGTTTTATATGACTTGCAACGAGCATTTGCGGCAGCGCGCAGCCGGATATAAAGCACCGGTCGTCATAAGCTGCAAGCACCGCCTGCTTGAAGAAGTGTCGTTCCCGCGATACTTTTCCGTGATTCGTCAGAGACGAAAGCGGCTTTGCTCCTTGCAAAGGCGAAGAGTCAAAGATAGCGAGACCCGTCAAGGTCTCCGCCTCAAGACTCAGAGAGCCCCAGTCGTGCTTGAACTCCTCGTAAATCATTCGGTCCGCCTTCGCTACGTTCTTAAGTCCTGAGGAAACCTTCGGGTCTATATACCGGAAGTTCCGCATGCGCATTACGATAGAAGCGACTGAGTGAGGAATAATCTCGGCGACCTGCTGAATGACTTTGTTGCTGGGATTGATTTTCCCGAGAGGAGTAACACAGTAAAGAGCATAGGCGATAATTATATCCTCTCTGCTCCACGCGTTCATTGATTCTGCTCCTCGTCTAAGCGGATAGCTGTCATAAGCAGCTCCATACGCCGCTTGACATCGAGCCCGGAGAAAATACGCAGAAGCTCCGCTTCCTCTTTGGAGCGCTGCTGCTCTAAGTGAATCTCACCGGAGTTCTGGCCTATGACGCCGTTATTGGTCCCCACCGTTCCGACGTTTACGCTATTATCGGTCCACCCCATCAGGTAGTCGACCGACGTTCCGAGAGCGTTCGAGAGCTTCTGCATTTTATCAGTGCGAAGCGTTTTGATGTAGCCCGTTTCCCATTTGCGGACTGTGCTCGCACCGACGCCGACCATATCGCCGAGCTCCTGCAGAGTGTACCCTTTCTCTGTTCTGAGATAATGTATTCTATCGCCTAAAGTCATTAAGACCGCCTCCCTTGAAAAAGTTTACTCTTATTATAACATGCATTTGTCTTAAAGTGAATGCTTTTGCTTAAAATTCACAAAAATTTTCCAAAAGGCTATTTACAAATCCAAAAGGACACGGTATAATAAATTTGTCCTTTGGGACAACCGGTAGTGCCTACGAGGAAAAATCTCAAGGAAAGGAGACAGTATATCGTATGGTTGAAACTCGAATGTTGAGGGCCCACATGACCCTGAAAGGCGTTACTACGAAAGACCTTGCGGACGCGCAGGGCTGGAGTATGAGCACAGCCTACCGTAAGATTACGGGCAAAGTTGCCTTCACGGTACCTGAAGTGCAGCTCTGTAAGGAGCTCCTTGATTTGGACGCTCCTACGACGAACGCAATTTTTTTTGCGGCTGATTTGTCCTAAAAGACAAAAATGCGGCCGACGCTCGCCGAAACCGCTCTTGCAAGAGAGAATCTTATGCTTGACCGACTAAGCGCTGCGGTCAACGCGTTTTACGAAAATCCACAAAATATGCAAGCCTATTTGGCTTGGAAGAAAAACAAGGAGGCAAAACAAAATGAAAATCACCGTAACAATGGAGCTGACTCAGGAAAACCTGAGCAAGCTGAGAGCCCTGCTCCCTGATACCGAGATTCCCGGTCAGGTAAGTATGTTCGATTCCCCTTCGGAAAAGCCCATCGAGACTCCGAAGACCGAGGCCCCTGCTCCTGCGACCGAGGCTCCTAAGACCGAGGACAAGCCTATCACGAAGACCGACATCCGCGCCGTCGCCCTGAAGCTCTCCAAAGCCGGCAAGCAGAAAGAGCTCGCTGACATCTTTGCGAAGTTCGGTTGCAAGAAGCTCTCCGACTTCGACAGCCGCACGGAAGACTATCCGGCGCTTATGAAAGAGCTGGTGAGTGTCAATGGCTAAGCACGCACTACTTTCCGCAAGCGGCGCTCACCGCTGGCTCGAGTGTACCCCGAGCGCGCTGCTCGAGCTTCAATTTCCGCAGAGCACGAGCGAGTATGCCGAAGAGGGTACCGCAGCTCATGAGCTCTGCGAGCTGACCGCCCGCTATTTCCTCGGCGAGGTCTCCGAGATGGACTTTGAGAATCGTCGTGACGAATTGGCAAAAGGTCCTTACTACAACGCTGAAATGCAGGAATGCGCAAATGACTACGCAAGATTTGTTACTGAAAAGACCAAAGCTGCGCAGGAGTCTTGCGAGGACGCATTTACCGAGCTTGAGGTAAGAGTCGACTTCTCGAAGTACGTCAAGGACGGCTTCGGTACCGGCGACTGTATCATCGTCGCTGACAAGGTCCTTGAAATAGTGGACTTTAAGTACGGCAAGGGCGTTCGCGTCGAGGCGACCGGTAACCCTCAGATGAAGCTCTACGCCCTCGGCGCGCTTCTCAAGTACAACACGCTTTTCGACATCGATTCCGTTCGCATGACGATTTTCCAGCCTCGCCTCTCCGGCGTTCAGAGCTCCGACGAAATCACCGTCAAGGAGCTACTCGAGTGGGCCGAGAAGTATGTCAAGCCCCGCGCTAAGCTGGCTTATAAGGGCGAAGGCGAGTTTGCCCCGTCCGAAGAGGTCTGCAAGTTCTGCCGGGCGAAAGCTCAGTGCAAAGCGAGAGCCGACAAGAATCTCAAGCTCTTCGATGAGGCTCCGGACGCTATGCTCCTGACTCCTGAAGAGGCCGGCACGATTCTTGAAAAGGCCGCGGATATTCAGGCGTGGCTTACGGACCTTGAAGGCCTTGTATCTTCTACGCTGCTCAGCGGTCAGCCTGTTACCGGCTGGAAGATGGTCGAAGGCCGCAGCAACCGCAAGTTTGCGGACGAGCTGAAAGTCGTCGAGGCTATGAAGTCTGCCGGCTATGACGAAAGTCTGCTCTACGAGCGCAAGCTGATTACCCTGACTCAGATGGAGAAGGACTTCGGTAAGAAGGCTGTGGCAGAAACGCTCGGCGAGCTTATCGTCAAGCCTCAGGGCAAGCCTACTCTGGCTCCTGCGAAGGACAAGCGCCCCGAGTTTAAGCCCGAAGAACAGCTTCTCGCTGAGTTCGATAAGTAAGGAGGTCTCGTTATGACGGAAGTGGCAAGACGCAGAACGCGGGCGAGAATCCGCCTTATCAAAATCCAGTGGCTCCTCATTCTGGCGCTCATTGTCGCCTTGATTATCTCGTTCGTTACGAGACCGAGCGTTTCCGTTCCTGATGAGCCTGAGTCTTCGCCCGTTCGGGTAGAAGCTCCTGAGCCGATTACCGAGACCGCCGCGCCGGAGCCTGAGCTTATTGAGCTCGGCGAGTTCAAGACTACAGCCTATTGCACTTGCGTCAAGTGCTGCGGTATCTGGAGCGCGGAACACCCTTCTCGGGTCGGTACCGATTACGTGCAGCGAACAAAGAGCGGCACGATTCCGACCGCAGACCGCACGGTCTCGGTCGACCCCGATGTGATACCTCTCGGAACGGTCCTCATTATCGACGGCCACGAGTACATAGCCGAAGATACGGGAAGCGCCGTTAAGGGAAACGTTATCGACATCTATTTTGACTCACATGAGCTCGCCGTCGAGTACGGCGTTCAGATGAAAACTATTTATATTAAAGGAGATTGATACTATGTCTACTCAAATCACTACTGGTAAGGTCCGTTTTTCCTACTGCAACCTCTTCACCCCTCGCGCCGTTCAGGAAGGCGCTACGCCGAAGTACAGCGTTACTCTCCTGATTCCGAAGAGCGACAAGGCCACCATGCAGAAAATCAAGGCCGCTATGGACGAGGCTAAGCAGAAGTTCATGGCAAGCAATAGCGGCAAGAAGCTGCCTACTAACCTCAAGAGCACGCTGCACGACGGCGACGGCGAGCGCCCGAATGGCGGTGAGTTCGGCGAAGAGTGCAAGGGCTGCTACGTTATCACCGTCAGCTCCAACAACAAGCCCGTTCTCGTCCACGCGGACAAGACCCCGCTGACTGACCCGCAGGAGCTCTACTCCGGCTGCTACGGCCGCGCAATCATCAACTTCTACGTGTATGACACGCAGGGCAACAAGGGTATCTCTGCTGGCCTCAACGGTATCATGAAGCTCTACGACGGCGAGCCTCTGGGCGGCGGCGTTGTCACGGATTCCGATTGGGACGACGGCTGGGAAGACGAGGACGACCTCCTCGGTTAAGCGTATGCTCCGGCGCGTTCGTCTCGGATTTGCTGAGGCGAACGCCGCCCGGAGGAAGGAGGCAATATGAGAACATTAGCAATCGATATAGAGACCTACAGCTCGGTCTCTCTGCAAAAGTGTGGTGTCTATGCCTACGCCCAGAGCCCCGATTTTGAGATTCTTCTCTTCGGGTATGCTTGGGACGACGGCCCGGTCGAGGTTATCGACCTCGCCAGAGGCGAGAGCCTGCCTGAGGAGCTCCAGAACGCTCTGTATGACCCCGAAATCTTGAAGACAGCATTCAATGCGTCTTTTGAACGGACTTGTCTGAGCGCGTTTATGGGCCGCGTGACGCCGCCCGAGCAATGGAGCTGCACCGCAGTTATGGCCCGCGAGCTGGGCCTGCCCGGTAGCTTGGAAGCTGTCGGCGAAGTCATCGGGCTTCCTGAAGACAAGCAGAAGTCTAAGACCGGCCGGGCGCTTATTCGTTACTTCTCGATACCTTGCAAGCCCACGAAGACGAACGGCAACCGGACCCGCAACCTTCCTGAGCATGACCCTGACCGCTGGGCTATCTACGTTGAGTACAACCGTCAGGACGTCGTCTCGGAGCGGGCTATCCGGCAGAAGCTCTCTCGCTTTCCGGTATATGAGAAGGAGCACCCTCTCTGGATTCACGACCAGCATATCAACGACCGCGGCGTCGGTGTGGACCTTAACCTCGCGGAGCATGCGGTCGAGATTGCCGCCATTATCAAGGCGAGACTTCTTGAGCAGGCTAAGGAACTCACGGGCCTCGAAAACCCGAAGAGCACCGCGCAGCTCAAGAGCTGGATTGAGGACACCGCGGGTATTGAGGTCGAGAGCCTCAACAAGAAGAGTATCGCCGGCGTAAGAGCCGACGCTGACTGCGACGCCGTGGACCGTATGCTCGACATTAGAGCAGGTCTTGCAAAGACCTCAACTGAAAAATACAACGCTATGCTCCGAACGGCTTGCCCGGACGGACGTATTCGAGGTTTGACTCAGTTCTACGGCGCAGCGCGTACCGGTCGATGGGCCGGTCGCCTCGTGCAAATGCAGAACTTGCCGCAGAACAAAATGCCGGACCGCGACCTCGATACCGCAAGACAGCTCGTCGAGGCCGGAGACCTTGAGACTCTTGAAATGCTCTTCGACGACATTTCCGGGACCCTCTCGCAGCTTATCCGCACGGCCTTTATCCCGAGACCCGGCTATCGCTTCATCGTGTCCGACTTCTCTGCTATCGAGGCCCGCGTTATCGCGTGGCTCGCAAGCGAAGAGTGGCGCATGGAGGTTTTCAAGACCCACGGCAAAATCTATGAGGCTTCCGCCGAGCAGATGTTTCACCTTCCGAAGGGCTCCGTCAAGAAGGGCGACCCTATGCGACAGAAAGGGAAAATCGCTGAGCTTGCGCTCGGCTACGGCGGCAGCGTCGGCGCTCTGAAATCTATGGGCGCTCTCGAGATGGGGCTTGAGGAGTCTGAGCTGAAACCGCTCGTCAATAGCTGGCGCGCTGCAAATCCCGCAATCACCAAATTGTGGTGGGACACGGACGCTGCCGCCCGCAGGACCATTCAGACGAAGGCTCCTACTAAGCTGCCTTTCGGTATGGGCTTCTACAAGCAAGGCCCTCTCCTTAAGTTGAGACTTCCGAACGGCCGTGAGCTGAGCTATGTAAAGCCCAGAATCGACGACGACAGTATCACCTATGAGGGCACAATTCAGTCCTCGGGCGGCTGGGGTCGTATTGAGTCCTATGGCCCGAAACTCGTGGAGAACATCGTTCAGGCTACGGCGCGAGACTGCCTTGCAGTCGCCATTGACCGCTTAGAGCGAGCTGGTTTTCCGGTCGTGTTCCACGTTCACGACGAAGTTATCTGCGAGGTACCTATCGGCGTAAGCTCTGCCGAGGAAATCAGCAAAATCATGTCGGAGCCCATCGAGTGGGCGACCGGCCTACCGCTCAAGGCTGACGCCTATGAGTGCGAATACTATAGAAAGGACTAACCGCTATGAAGATAGACGTATTTAATAAGGTCGTCAAAGAGCAGCTTCTTGTCTGCGAGCACCTGCTTACCGGCAAGGGCCACGAGTATGCTCCTGACGCCGTAGACGAGAGCAATATCGACCGCCTCGCTCATTTCAAGAAGGCCGCCGCAATTATCGACGGCACGCCGAAAGAGGCGCTGCTCGGTATGCTGACAAAGCACCTTGTTTCTATCTCGGATATGTGTACCGACGGCCGCAGCTACTCTCTGGACCGCTGGACCGAGAAAATCACGGACAGCATTAACTACCTGCTACTGCTCAAGGCTTTAGTCGAAGAGGAGGCGAACGGCAATGGATAAAATCAAAGTCGCGGTCCTCAATCCGACCGCAATCAGCGAGGCCGAGAAGATGATGGTATGCGCCGCGCGCTTGACGCAGCGCGGGCACACGGTCAAAGACCTCTCCGACTTCCTCGCTCTCTACGATAAAGGGTACACCGAGAAAACGGCTAAGGTTATGACCCAGCTTCCGCACCCTACAATTCAGAAGTTCGCGGTTATCAACGCCGTAATTGTCGGAGCGTCAAGGAGATTCCTCGCCCAGATTACGAGACACCAGAACGAGGTCAAGTTCATGTCCGCATCGCTGCAGTACAGCGACTACTCGAATGAGGCCGACTTCGTTGTCCCTTATGAGCTGCTTGACAGTCAAATGCGTTTCTCCTATCTCTCCCAGTGTCAGGACGCCATGCGGAAGTACAAGCTCCTCGTCGAGTACGGCGTGGACAATGACTCTGCCGGCTATCTGGCCCCGCAGGGCTTGAGAAACGTTCTGATTATCAGCGCGACGCCTTATCAGTGGAAGCACATGATAAGCCAGAGAACTTGCCGGCGTAATACCGCCGAAACCCGCTATGTTATGCTCCGCCTTTGGGAAGAGCTTTACGAATTGGCTCCGGCTCTCTTCTCTCCTGAGACGACCGGCCCCTACTGCATGAAGGGTAAATGCCTTGAGGGTAAGATGGCTTGCGGGACTCCGCTGTCGTCCGACCTTACGCCTCACGATATTCTCGAGCGGGATTTTCCGCTCTGTATGGAGGTGCGAGATGAAGATTAAGCTGATTGACTTTAACGGTCCCGCTCCTGTACGAGCGCATGACAACGACGCCGGTGCGGACGTGTTCAGCCCCAGAGACCAGACCATCTATCCGGGGCAGGTTTACAAGCTGCCTCTCGGCTTCGGTCTGGAACTGCCTGACGGCTATGTGGGGTACATATTTCCTCGCAGCAGCCTGAGTGCTCGCGGTATCGTATGCGAGCTTCCGCCCATCGACTCTGGGTATCGCGGAGAGGTCCACGCCATCGTCTCGAATGTCGGTGGCGACGGCTACGACATCAAGAAGGGTGACCGTATCGGCCAGCTCGTGATTATGCCGGTCGTTATCCCTGAGTTCACCTATGACGAGGGTGCTGCTCGAGGGTCTGGGGCCTTCGGCAGTAGCGGAAGATAACCGTGCGAGTAAAAAAGGCGGGCGGTAAAGTTTACGGCGCTGACTTTACCGCCGCCGAGCGCAAGGCTATGAATCTCGAAATCGAGAGACAGCTTGCAGAGTACAGCCGTAAACACGCGAACGAAATCGACGCCATTATACTTTGGCAGTTACACGTGCAGTACGGCTTCGGCGAGAAGCGTCTGAGACGGTTTTACGACCGTTTCAGGGCTGAGTATTTTGACCTTATTAAAAGGTATGAAATGGATGAGGGCGACAATATCTGGCTCAACACCTACAAGCTGAAGGAAATCGGCGTCGAATCTTGGAATCGGGACGGTGAGACTGAATGAGAATAGACAAAGACAACTACTATCTGAATATCGCAAAAGCCGTCGCGGCCCGTTCTACCTGCCTTCGCAGGCAGTATGGGGCCGTGATTGTCGCAGACGACGAAATCATCGCGACCGGCTACAACGGCGCGCCCAGAGGCGAGGCCAACTGCTGCGACGTCGGGAAGTGCTATTGCCGAGAGCATTCCACTCCTATCGACGAGCATGCGGCCCGCCACGGGGACCAGTACGGGACCTGCGTCGCCGTTCACGCCGAGCAGAACGCAATTATTAGTGCGCCGAGGCGGTCCATGCGAGGTGCTACCCTTTACCTCGCGTGCCTCGACGATACTATTGACCCTGCTCCGTGTAATATCTGCGACCGCATGATTAAGAACGCGGGTATCACGAGAGTGGTAACGAGAGCTGGTACCTTTTAATGCCGGCTCTTCAATACGACGGCTTGATAACGATTGCGACGGGTAGCTCGCGGCGTTCGGCAAGCTGGAAAACTAAAGAAATGCTCTGGTCTGAGTTCGTTGATAAGCTCGGCCGTGTGACCCGGACGCAGGAGACCCAGCAAGAGTACTTCCGCATGCCGAAGGAAGAGCGCGATAATGCGAAGGACGTCGGCGGCTTTGTCGGCGGTACCTTAAAGGGCGGCCGCCGTAAAATCGACGCCGTACTGCAGCGCCGGCTTATCACCCTTGATATGGACTCTATCACGGCCGGCGAAGACCCTTGGCCTACGGTCGAGCTGATTCTGGGCTGCGCTGCGGTGCTCTACAGCACGCACAGTCACACGGCGAAAGCTCCGAGGCTTCGCCTTGTGCTTCCTCTCTCGAGGCCTGTGTCTCCTGAGGAGTACGAGGCTATCGCCCGCAGGATTGCAGGCGACATCGGTATTGACATGTGCGACGATACCACCTATGAGCCCCATCGGCTCATGTACTGGGCGAGCGCTTCCTCTGACGGAGAGTTCCGCTATGAGGTGCAGGACGGCCCGTGGCTGGACGCTGACGAGCAGCTCGCAAGGTACGCGGACTGGAAAGACCCGACTCAGTGGCCCGTATCAAGCAGAAAGTCTGGCACGATTCGGCGTCTCGCTGACAAGCAGGGAGACCCGACCGCGAAAGACGGTATCGTCGGCGCGTTCTGCCGCACTTACTCCGTTGAGGACGCAATCGAGGCCTTTCTGCCTGAGGTCTATATCAAGGGCGAGAACGGTCGTTACACCTACAAGGGCGGCTCGACTTCCGGCGGTCTCGTTATCTACGAAGACGGCCGCTTTGCGTACAGCCACCATAGCACAGACCCGACTTGCGGCAAGCTCTGCAACGCGTTCGACCTCGTCCGCATTCACATGTTCGGCAAGGACGACGAAGGGAAACCCGCGAACACCGCGGCGAACAATCTTCCTTCCTATAAGAATATGTGTAAGTGGATTGAGACCAACTGCGAGAGCGTTATGAAGGAGCTGCAAAGCAAGCAGCTTGACTACATCATCCAGCTCTTCGGAGAAGGCGACGAGGCTCCTGATATGAACTGGGTCTCTCAGCTTGAGGTAAACCCGAAGACGGGGCATGCAGCGACCACGGTCGAGAATATCCGTATTATCGTGAAGAATGACCCTCGGTTTAAGGGTACATTTTACTGGGACGAGTTCATGGAGCGGCCTATGGTCTGCGGGGACCTTCCTTGGAGAAAGGCTGACGCAAAGCCCCGCTCATGGGACGACACCGACGACGCCGGCGTTCACAATGTCCTTGAGAAGGACTACAAAATCGACTCCATGCCGAAGACCCGAGAAGGCGTCGACCTTGCGCTGGCCGACATCACGAGGCACCCGGTACGCGAGTACCTGCGGAGCCTTATCTGGGACGGCGAGAAACGTTGCGAGACTCTCTTCATCGATTACCTCGGCGCAGAGGACTCTCGGTACACAAGGACGGTAACCCGCAAGGCGCTTATCGGCGCGGCTGCGAGAATCTTATCTCCCGGCTGCAAGCACGACCACATGCTCGTCCTTATCGGTCCTCAGGGCTGCCGCAAGAGCACGACCTTGAAGAAGCTCGGCAAGGAGTGGTTTTCAGACTCGCTCTATACCATGTCCGGTAAGGATGCTTACGAGCAGCTTCAAGGCTTTTGGATAATCGAGCTCTCTGAAATGGCTGCGACCCGTAAGGCTGAGGTCGAGCAGATTAAGCAGTTTGTTTCCAAACAGGAGGACAACTACCGCGCGGCATACGCTCGCCGCACACAATGCCACCCGAGGCAGTGCGTCTTCTTCGGTACCACGAACGATGAGGAGTTCCTGCGTGACCCCACCGGCGCCCGCCGTTTCTGGCCGGTCGTTGTTACCGATGCGGGTAAAACTCTCGGGGACAAGCTGACCGCTTCTATCGTGGACCAGATATGGGCCGAGGCCGTGACCTACTACGAGGCCGGCGAGACTTGGTATCTTGACGGCGCGGTCGAAGAAATGGCTCGCAAGGTGCAGGCCGACCACACCGAGGCGAACGGCAAGCTCGGTCTTATCGAGAACTTCCTTGAAGTCCTGCTGCCCGAGGGCTGGGACGATTGGGACCTCGAAAAGCGTCTCATGTTCTGGAGCGGCGGCTTCGGCGAGGAGCGTAACGGCACCGTACCGAGAACGAAGGTCTGCGCGCTTGAGGTCTGGCAGGAGCTTTTCAAGGGCGACCCGAAGAGCTACTCGCAGATGCAGGCCCGTGAGATTATCGGGCTCCTGCGCATGATTCCGGGCTGGCGGTTGTCCACCTCCGTCAACTGCGGAGCAATTTACGGCAGGCAGAGGGGCTTCGTGAAAGAGGTCTGAGGTAGCAAAGGTAGCACTTGAAAGGCCAACTTTTTTCGTTAGAGGGTGGGTCGTACAAGCGCGCTTGCAACAAAGGTAGCACTTTGAGAACTACTTGCAACAAAGTGCTACCTACTCTGCTACCTCGAAAAAGCCTTATATATCAATGCTTTTGGCTACTTGGTAGTACTGGTAGTCGAAAAATCTTAAAAACATTTTTTGAAAAAGTAAAGGGACACTCGACGCAATCCCGTCGCCCCCTCGCATTACATGTATATATAAGGAATCTTTGTTACACGCGCTACTCGACTACCTAAAGGAGGGATTTTATGTATGAAAGCACTTTCGAGCGAAAGCTCTGTGCGTATATCAAGTCCCTCGGCGGTAAAGCGTACAAGTGGGTGTCCCCGGGAGCTCCGGGGGTGCCTGACCGAATCGCGATATTGCCGGGGGGACGAATAATTTTTATCGAGGTCAAGCGGCCGGGGCTGAGTGACGGTTTGAGTATCAGGCAGAAAAAGGTCATCGCGACATTAGCGGGGCTCGGCTGCACCGTTTGGCGTATCTCCGATATGGAGGATTTGAAAGCGAGGCTAAGGGCTGATGGAGTATAAACCTTACTATTATCAGGACTTCGCGGAGAAGTTCATTCTCGATAACCCCGAGGCGGGGCTCCTGCTGGATATGGGTATGGGAAAAACGGTAACGAGCCTGAGCGCAGCGGACAAGCTCTTAAACGACTATTTTGCCGTGAGCAAGGTCCTTGTTATCGCCCCGCTGAAACCGGCAAAGGAAACGTGGCCGCCCGAGGTCAAGAAGTGGGACCACCTGAAACACCTGAAGCTCTCGCTGATTCTCGGGTCGAAGGCTGAGCGTATCGCGGCCTGCGAGCGGGAGGCGGATATTTATATCGTCAATCGTGAGAATGTCGTCTGGCTTGTAGACTACTTCAAAAGTAAGTGGCCTTTCGATATGGTTATCATCGACGAGCTATCGAGCTTCAAGTCCAGCAAGGCGCAGCGCTTCCGAGCTCTTAAGAAGGTACGGAAGTACATCAAGCGGATTGTCGGTCTTACCGGCACGCCTTCGCCGAATGGACTGCTTGACCTATGGCCGGAAATGTACCTGCTTGACGAGGGTAAGGCTCTCGGAAAAACTCTGACGGGCTACCGCGATACTTACTTCGTCCCGGACAAGCGGAATGCCACGACTATTTTTTCATGGAAACCGAAAGACGGCGCAGAGGAGCTTATTTATGAGAAAATCGGAAAGCTCTGTATCAGCATGAACGCAGCGGACTACTTACAATTACCGGACAGGCTTTTTCTCCGCCGCGAGTTTGAACTTACCCCAGAGGCGATGGAGCTTTATAAGACTCTTGAGCGGGACACTCTTCTCCCGTTTGCTGACGGCGACATCGACGCGCCGACCGCGGCGGTCCTGACGAATAAGCTCTTGCAGGCTGCAGGCGGCGCAGCTTATGACGAGAACGGTAACGTCAAAGTCCTGCACGACTGCAAGCTCGAGGCGTTAGACCAGCTTATCGAAGAAGCGAACGGTCAACCTGTTTTGGTATTCTACGCTTTTCGGCATGAGCGCGACAGAATTATGGAGCGGTACCCGGAAGCGGTAGACATTAAAGACGACGGCGCGGTCGTCCGCTGGAACGAGGGCAAGATTCCGATTATGCTTGCTCACCCCGCAAGCGCGGGTCACGGCCTGAACTTGCAGGCGGGAGGTCATATCGCGATATGGTACGGACTTCCTACCAGTCTTGAGCTTTACCAGCAGGCAAACAAGCGATTGCACCGTCCGGGGCAAAAGAAAACGGTCCTGATTCACCATATCCTGATGAAGGGCACCTATGACTACCGTGTCTTAGATGACATACTCGCGCCAAAGGAGGTAAGGCAGAACGCTTGCCTCGAGGCTTTGAAAGCCAGAATCAAGGAGGTATCAAAATGACAATACAGGAAGCAAAGGACTTCCTCAACAGAGGATATAGGTCCAGAGAACGAATAAAGGTTAAGGAGGAGCGTATCGATGAGTGGATTCGCAGAGCCGAATCTATCACGGCTGAGATTAAGCCGGTCGCCTCGTTCTCTTCTACCCCGTCGAAGAAGGTCGAGGACGCCGCTTGCGCTATCGTCGATTTGCAGTCGGAAATCAAAGCCGAGATTTACGAGCTTGCGGCTATTGAGCTTGAAATCGGCAGAGCCATCAATCAGGCAGTTACCGACCCTACCCTTAACGCCTTGTTAGAGATGAGGTATCTTAAGTACCTCAAGTGGGAGGAAATCGCGGTACGACTCGACATCACTTTCCGCTGGACGATGACTCTCCATAAAAAAGCTCTCACAATTTTTACCGAAAGCGCTTTAATTCACGCTTGACTTGCGTTATAATATATGATGAAAAAGTCGGATGAAGAATCCGGCTTTTTCTGCGTTATCGGACTTCCGGTATCGCGGGCGGAGCACTGCGCGGGCCTCCGGTGCAGTGCTCCGTCTATTATTATGAATGGAGGTTAGTGACAACTAACGAAGGAGGGAGAATGTGGCTAAGCTGACCGACAAGCAACGGAAAAAGATTATAGCTGAATATGTCGAAGGCGGGACGTCACAGAGAAAGCTCGCAGAGAAATACCATGTCTCTCCCTACCTGATTCGCAGTATTTTGAACGGAGATAAGAATCTCGCGCAAAAAATTTCGCATAAAAAAGAGGAGAACACAGCGAGCGTTCTGGCCTTTATGGATTCTAAGAAAAATGACGTCTGCGGACTGATTGACAAGCTGCTTGCGGCAATGGGCGACGAAGACAAGCTCGCCGCTGCGACAGTCAATCAGCTTGCTACCGCTATGGGTATCGTCATTGACAAATATACAGCTAACGAGGCAATTAAGTCGTCTGACGCGAAGGAGACCAACTTCTTCGAGGCGATTCACGCTGCCGGACAGGAGGTTGACCTGAGTGCAATACCAGAGCTTCAGTCCTCGGCAGAACGCGACCCTCTTCTGGTGGACGAAACCGGAACACCAGAATAGAGACGGGCTTATCTGCGACGGGTCAATCCGTTCCGGCAAGACGGTCTCAATGGCTATCGGCTTTATCATGTGGAGCATGGCGAGCTTCGATAAACAGAACTTCGCTATCTGCGGCCGCACGATTGAAGCGCTCCGGCGTAACGTTATCGTACATATTCCCACATGGCTTGAGGGTATGTTCGAGGTTACTGAGCGCCGCAGCGAGAATAAAATGGTCGTCACCATCGGCAATCGCTCTAATACCTACTACCTCTTCGGAGGTCGGGACGAATCCAGCTACACCCTTATTCAGGGCATTACTCTGGCCGGAGTCCTCTTCGATGAGGTCGCGCTTATGCCCCGCTCTTTCGTAGAGCAGGCTATGGCGCGTTGTTCGGTCTCCGGGTCGAAGTTCTGGTTTAACTGCAACCCCGAGTCGCCGGGCCACTGGTTTTATAAAGAGTGGATTCGTAAGGCGGCGGAGCGCAATATGCTCTACCTGCATTTTACGATGGACGACAACCTCAGCCTTGACGAGAAAATCAAAGCCCGATACGAGGGTATGTACTCCGGCGTGTTCTACGACCGGTATATCCGCGGTCTCTGGACCGTCGCAGAGGGCTTGATATATACAATGTTTAATAAGGACTATCATGTAGTCCCTTCCGTGCCTCGCGATTACGAGGAGTACCTTATCTCCTGCGACTACGGCACCTTAAACCCGACTTCGGCCGGGCTCTGGGGGCTCTGCGAGGGAAAATGGTACCGCGTCCGAGAGTACTACTACGACGGACGCAAGGAACGGTATCAGCGAACGGACGAGGAGCACTACGCGGCTATCGAAGAGCTTGCGGGAGACCTCTCGATTCGGAAAATCATCGTTGACCCGTCCGCCGCCTCGTTTATCGAGGTCATACGCCGGCATGACCGCTTCATGGTCGAGCAGGCAAGCAACCGAGTCCTTGACGGTATTCGCGATGTTGCTACCCGGCTGAACGCCGGCGACATCTTCTTTTGCGACTGCTGCACGGACTGCATAAGAGAGTTCGGTTTATATCGGTGGGACGAAAAAGCCGCTGAAGACCGGCCGCTAAAAACAGACGACCACGCCATGGACGATACGAGATATTTCGTCCGCGCCGCGTTCCAGCCGTCGAGATTCAGTTTTTAAGGAGGTGCGATAAATGCCCTTATTCAAGAAGCCTATCGAGCAGGAGTTTTTCAATTTGCGCCTCCGCGCCGGCAGGCCTATGACCGAGCTTGAGTTCTATGCGCGAGAGCTTACCGACTGGGAGACCTCTCCTGAACGGCGCGAGATGATTGACGGCGACCGGTACTATACTGGAGACCACGACATTCTCAAACGCCAGCGCACGGCTATCGGCCCTGACGGTAAGCTGATTACGATTGAGAATCTCCCGAACAACCGCATTGTGGATAACCAGTATGCGAAACACGTTGACCAGAAGGCAAACTACCTTCTCGGTCAGCCTATTTCCTTCTCCTGCGAGAATGACGATTACGCAGCCGAGGTCAAGAAGGTACTCGGCATGAGGTTTATGCGTACTCTCAAGAGCGCGGGAGTCGAGTGCCTCAATGCGGGTATCTCGTGGCTTTATCCCTATTACAATAAAAACGGCGAGCTCGCATTCCGGGTATTCCCCGGCTACGAGATTATGCCGTTCTGGGCGGACGCAGCTCACACCGAGCTTGACTCCGCTCTTCGCCTTTATCCGGTCGAGGTCTATTACGGTACCGAGAAGAAAATCGTTAAGAAGGTTGACCTCTTCACGCTGGAAGGCGTTACGACCTACATCTTCGAGAACGGCGTACTCACGCCGGATACCGAGAAGCAGGCCTATGTTAAGGTAAAAGACAGTAAGGGCAACGAGCAGCCCCTGAACTGGGAGCGCTTCCCCCTTATCCCTATCAAGTACAACCCGAAGGAAGTTCCTCTCATTCGCCGCGGTCGCTCTTTGCAGGACGCCATCAACCTCTTGCAATCTGACTTCGTGAACAACATGGAGGAGGACGTCCGCAATACCGTTCTTGTCCTCAAGAACTACGACGGGCAGGACCTCGGGGAGTTCCGGCGTAACCTGACGACCTACGGCGCCATCAAGGTCCGCACGGTCGAGGGTACTGACGGCGGCGTGGACAGTCTCGAAATCTCGGTAAACTCTGAGAACTATAAGACCGTCCTCGAGCTTCTGAAAAAGGCACTCATTGAAAACCTCCGCAGCTATGACGCGAAGGACGACCGCCTTTCCGGTACGCCTAACCAGATGAACATTCAGAGCATGTATTGCGACATCGACCTCGACGCGAACGCGATGGAGACCGAGCTGCAAGCCTCTTTTGAGGAGATTCTCTGGTTTGTCAATACCTACCTCGCCAACACCGGCAAGGGCTCGTATGAGAGCGAAGATATTACGGTTATCTTCAACCGCGATATTCTTATCAACGAGTCCGAGGCTATTGATAACTGCTCTAAGTCCGTCGGCATTATCTCTGACGAGACCATCGTCGCTATGCACCCGTGGGTCGACGACCCTGCGGCCGAGCTTGAGCGGCTCGAAAAGCAGAAAGAGGAAACCGACCCCTACCGAGCGGCTTTTGAGCAGGCGCAGGCTTTGCGCAACCCCGAAGGCGGTGACCCGGTAAATGAGGAATGATAAGTACTGGGCCAACCGAATGCGGATTCTCGAGGAATCCCTGCTTGATAAGGGGTACGACTACGTTAAAAACCTCGAGCGGCAATATGCGACCGCTATTCAGGATATAGAATCGCAAATCGCGAGATGGTATCAGCGGTTTGCGGCCGAAAACGGCATAACGCTCGCCGAGGCGAATAAGCTGCTTACCACGCAGGAGCTCGATGAGTTCCGGTGGACCGTTGAAGAGTATATAAAACACGGTCAAGAGAACGCAGTCTCTCAGGCGTGGCTCAAGCAGCTTAAGAACGCTTCTGCCCGTGTCCACGTGTCAAGGCTTGACAGCTTGAAGCTCCAGCTACAGGAGCAGGCCGAGGTCTTACACGGGGCGCAGACAGAGGCTCTTAATTCGTCCCTGAGCGAGGTTTACCAGCGAGGCTATTATCATACCGCCTTTGAGCTCCAAAAGGGCATGGGGGTCGGCTGGACGCTTCACGGGCTGACCAGTGAAGCTATCAGCAAAGTACTCTCGCGGCCGTGGACCTTAGACAGCCAGACCTTCAGCGATAGAATCTGGGCGAACAAGCAGGCGCTCGTCAACAGCGTCAACACGCAGCTTACCCAGATGATAATGCGAGGTGCGGCTCCGGATAAAGCCATCAAGGCTATCTCCGACCGTTTTCGGGTCTCTAAGTCGCAGGCTGGGCGTCTGGTCATGACCGAGAGCGCCGCCTTCGCGAACGAGGCCCGCAAGGACTGCTTCAAAGACCTCGGCGTTGAGAAGTACGTTATCGTGGAAACCCTCGACAACGAGACCTGCAGCCTCTGCGCAGGGCTTGACGGTAAGGTCTATCCGATGAGTGAGTATCAGGTCGGCGTTACCGCGCCGCCTTTTCATCCGTGGTGCCGTGGCACGACTGCCCCCTACTACGAGGATATGCAAGGCCTCGGAGACCGCTTCGCGAGAGACGTGAAGACCGGCGAGAGCTTCAATATTCCGAAGGATATGACATATAAGGACTGGAAAGCGAGACAAGACGGCGCCTATGGCACTGGTACCGTGGAAAAGTTCAAAAATATGTGGTATAATGAAACTGCTGATAAAAAGCAGTATGAGAACTACAAGGCCCGACTTGGCGCAGACGCGCCTAAGAGCTTTGCGGCTTTTCAGCAGTTAAAGTATAATTCTGAAGACTATAAGGACCTTACCGGCTACTACCGGTATAAAGGCGCGAATCCCACAAGCGATAAGCGCTTTTGGACAGCGCATAAAGCGGTCAAGGCTCTCCACGATGAGGGTAAAGTCCGAACGACCGGAACTCTGGTCGCCCCGCCTCTGGGGCGAGTCGCTGTCAAAGCGAACGAACACGCCGAAAAGCGGTTTGCTTCTCGCGGTATAACCTTAGAATGGACTCAGAATATTATTGATAACGCAGACTTCGCGCTCAAACAGCGCAGGGGCACGCAATACGCCTTCTACACAAGCGGGGGCTTTGCGGTCCTTGATAATAACGGCGAGATTGGTACCGCCGGCCAACTGGACGAACGCGGCAAGCTGCTATATGACGAGGTGATGAAACATGTCCGAGCAAAATAAGGTCAAGTGCCCTTTACTGAATAAGGAAATTGACTGGGGCTATTGCTGGGAGCTTTGCAATATCGCTACCGACGACATTCTTCTTGAGGGCGATACCGTTCCTGATTGGGATAAGGCCCTCGAGGTATGTAAGAAGTGCGGTCGATATTCGAGCGAGCCAGAAGGCTCCTAATTCGAGCCCGATTTTTCAGAGGGTAAATCTAAGGGCCACTCAGTTAAAACGCGATACGGGAGACCGTGGAGCCCCACAGAAGCAATAGTTGATTAGGGCGTCCCTGCTTTTTAGCAGGAGGCGCTTTTTTCATACAAAAATTACCGCCTTACGCGGCGGACAACAAATAGCGTACCCGCAATACCGGGACTGGCCGGATAAAAAGGACAGCGGGAGACAGGAGGACAAAATGTTGGACTGGCTGAAAACTATTTTGGGAGAAGCGTACTCCGAAGAGATTGATAAAAAGGTCTCTGAGGAAATCGGCAAGAACTTCGTGGCACGCGCAGACTTCAACACTCTGAACACCGAGAAGAAAGCTCTCGCCGATACCGTCAAGGAGCGCGACAAGCAGCTTGAGACCCTTAAGGCCTCTACCGGCGACGTCGAGGCGCTCAAGACGCAAATCGCTACTCTCCAGACTGAGAACACCGCAGCGACGAAGGCCCATGAGGCGGAAATCAAGCGCCTCAAAATCGATACCGCCGTTGAGCTGGCTCTGTCTGCTGCCAAAGCGAAGAACGTAAAGGCCGTGAAGGCACTGCTCGACCTTGATAAGGCTGAGCTCGACG
>OLWU01000021.1_pt1 | contig 26574 bp, 20 predicted proteins | sample 1673351 | NCBI WGS metagenome assembly OLWU01 (sample SAMEA103958109, study PRJEB25191) | human gut metagenome | biome: human-associated habitat [ENVO:00009003]; feature: intestine environment [ENVO:2100002]; material: feces | place: Germany | collected 2013/2015
ATGTCTTTATGGACTTTTCGGCAGCTTCGACAGCCTCAAACGCCTTCAGCAGGCTTCCGAGCAGGGCCAATGCGGACTTGTTCTTTTCAATGTCGTCTTCAGTCTGTTTTATTTCTTTGACAAGAGCGCTCTTTTCCTCTGCCGAGAGAAGAACGACAGAATCGACGTCCTTTTTCGCCTCTTTGTAGGCATTATCCGCGTCGATTGAGTTCTTATGGATGCGGGTGCCGATTATCGCATAGATCTCAGTGCCGGTAATTTTCTCAAGAATCTCCGACTTCTCCTTGCTCTCGGCTTTCAGAAACTGGGTGAACTGCCCCTGGGCGAGCATTGACGTGCGGCAGAACTCATCATAGTCCAGGCCGATGATTTCGGTCATCTTGTCAATGCGTGCCTTGCCCCTTTTGTTATTCGTATTGCCTTTGCTGTCGGTTATGGACCAGTCTTCGTCTTCCAGTTTTCCATTGCGGTTTACACGGCATTTCCACTCGGCAGTGTAGTCGGAGCCGTCCGCCCCCTCGAACAGGAGTGTTATTCCGCCTTCCTTCTCTCCTTTCTTGAGCAGCTGGTTTACAGACACTATGCTGATTTCCTGTCCGCCCTCTTTGTAGGACGTTTCAGTTGTCTTGTTGCCGTTCGTCAGACGCGGGGTCTTGTTGTACAGGGCAAGGCATATGGCGTCCAGGATGGTGGATTTTCCGCTCCCGGTCTCGCCGCAGATGAGGAAAATAGGGGAGTCCGACAGCGGTGCGGACGTGAAGTCGATGCTCGCGGAAGAGATCGACGCTATGTTGGTGATGTCCAGTTTCTTCAGTTTCATGGTATCAGTCGTGTTTTTCAGGGTTCATAACTTCGTCAATGGTTTCTTTCAGCAGGGCGAGGATATTCTCGTCAATGCCTTCTTGCCCCGTTTCCTTCAGGTAGAGTTCAGCCACGGAGTAAGGCCCCATCTTTCCGAGTTCTGCGGTGCTGATATTTATCTTCCCGGAGGAGTTTATGTCCTGGTCATTGACCTTCTTCACCCTGTTTATCAGGCAGAACTTCGCCTTCAGATGGCATTGCTCCGGAACTTTGGCGGCCTTGTCTTTCGCCTCGACCGGAATGGTCCCGTCGTCAGTGACATTGAGCCGTACATAGCAGGCCTTTTCCGGGTCCATTTTCTTGAACGCCTCGTATGCATCATCCCACTTGAGGGACTTCACTTCGCTGCGTCTGGTCCCGTCCTGCTCCGGTATGGTAATGACCGGCATCGCATTGTCAATGTCGATTGTCTCTACCTCCGGTGTGTCGCCGTGTGCGCCTATGGTCACGATCGAAACGCTGTGGTGGAAGTCCTCGTCGAAAGATACAGGCAGGGGAGAGCCGCTGTAGCGGATCCTGTCTGAGATGTTCTGCGGATTGTGTATATGGCCGAGTGCAATGTAGTCGTAACCTGTGCCGAAAACATCTGCATTGACCATATCGATTCCTCCTATGATGTCGAGGTCCTGGCCGACGGCGTCGGGTTTCTCTCCTGAGATCCGGTTTACTGCCGTATGGGCCATCACGACCACCGGAAGCCCGTTTTTATTGCGTTTCTCGACTTCTCCAAGCAGTAGGGCTATGAACTCCTTCATTCTCTCTTCCCTCGGAAGACCTGCTTTCACGGCCGGGAAATTGCCTGGGTAGCAGTGCGGTATGGCGACAATGTAGCCGACGGTGCTGCCGTCCCTCACGATGGGAAAGATATGGCGTTCGAAAAGCTGCCTGTGAAATTCATCGCTGTCTTCTCCTTGGAGAATGTTGCGTTTTATGGATGCCACGATGGATACTCCCACGAGGTTCCACAGCGGGTCGGTGATCTCTATCTTGTTGCTGTCGTGGTTGCCGGCTGTCACGATGACCTTCATTGACGGTGCAATCTCATGGACTGTCATGAGATGATGCATGAACATCTCCTGCGCTGACGTCTGGGGTGATGTCGTATGATAGATGTCGCCGCTGATGACGTATGCGTCCGGCTTCTGTTCCTTGATGATGTTTTCTATCTGGGCGAGGCAGCCGGTCTGCTCGATTGTCCTGTCATACGAATATAACGTATGTCCCAGATGCAGGTCTGATGTATGTAGAATCTTCATATTTGTATTATATGTCAATGTCGTTCTTGTGCCAATGTCATTTGCCTGTATTATTTGCATCATAAGGCGGCAAATCTTACATAAAAATAGTGAAATTTTCTGTAGAAAGCATAATGACGTGATATTCAACAGTCTGTAATAATGTAATGTCTCGATGCGGATAACCACATCGGGACATTAAGCTTTCTAGTTGAATGCCAGATCTTTGGCTGTCGCTGGGCTACCTCCTGCTGCCTATCGGCCTTTCCTTGGTGAAGCCAGGGAACACCCTGACGAGAACCACTCCGTGCGGAGGTACATCAGCATCGAAACGATCCCTGTCGTTGGTGATTTCGGCGACATCTTTCTGCCTCCAGACATCCCGGACGATGATTTTGTCCCCGATAATTCCGATGGCTCTCGGCTTGAAACCGATCTTCTGGGTTGTTTCGCTGAGGTTGAACATGGCGATTGCCAGCGAACCGTCCTCCAAAGGCTTGAAGTATGTGGCATAGGAACTGTTGCCGTAAATCTTTGTGGCCGCGTAACCGAGCGGATCCTGATTGATGTCGATCACCTCGTTGTTGCACAGAAGGCTCTTTGTGAATTTGTCGGCGACCGCCATGTCGCAGCCGATCAGGAGCGGGGACGCCTGCATTGCCCAAAGGGTGACGTGGGTATATTGCTCGTCCGGAGTCAGGTTGGTGTAGTGGTATTTCCTGCCCCAGCCGACGTTTCCGATGACCATCATGTCTCCGTCAGGCCAATGTCCAGGGCCTGAATATGGCGCCCAGCTGCTGTTCCTGCCGAAACCGATGCCGGAGATGCTTTTCCAGTTGTCGCGGATGTCCCCGGTCGTCCTCCAACAGTTGGCGTATTTGACATATTCACCGGCCAAAGGAAGGAGGGCGGAGTTGGAAAGGCTATAGACGATGTCCCTGCCGCATTTCTCCAGCTCATCGTGCATCTCTTTCATGCTGTACCAGTCGTGCGGGTTCCAGTCGTATTTGAGATAGTCGAAGCCCCATTCTGCCCACTGGCGCGCGTCCTGGGCGGCGAATGAATATTTCCCGCTGTACCAAAGCTTCTCTCTGGTCAGCTCGCCGGACGGATCCACCATCCTGTAGTTCTCGTTGACGAGCCCTTTCTTGACCCATTCGTAGGTGCCGTCGGCGTTGTCGCACTGTGTTCCGATGTGTGCCGCATAGGTCGCAACCCACGGACCGGAATAGATGCCGACCTTGAATCCCATGGTGTGCAGCGAGTCCACAAGACCTTTCATGTCAGGGAATTTCACGTTCGGCTGGATCGCGTTCTCCTTTCCGCCGCGGAGTCCCTGCCAGCCATCGTCTATGTTGATGTACGACCAGCCATAGTCCGCCAGTCCACTTTCAAGAATCGCCTTCGCGGAAGCCATCACTTTCTCATGGCTTACCGTGTTGCCCCAGCAGTTCCAGCTGTTCCAACCCATCGGAGGAGTCAGCGCGATCTTCTCTCCGATGACGATCCTGAACTCCCTTTTCGCCTCGCCGAGGCTGTTGGCGGCCTTCAGCGTGACATTGTAGGTGCCGGCTTTCTTGACCTTTCCGGTGATCACACCTGTTCCGGAGTCGATTTTCAGGCCTTTGGGCAGGTTCTCGGCCGAGAATGTCATCGGTCTGTCACCTGTCGCCGCCACCTTGTACAGGAAATCTGAGCCTGGACGGGCGCCATAGATCTTGGCTCCGTTGATCCGGGGAGTGTGTGGAGCCTCCGGAGTAAGGATATAGCCGGAATAGTCCGGAACCTTCACCTCATCCGATGGCTCTGATTGGGCTGATGCTGTGGCACTTGCCAGAATGGCCAGCGCGCCTGTCAGCAGAAAGGGAATTTTTCTCATGATCTGAATTTTGTGTTATTAGTATTGAATATCCTGCATTATAAAACGCAGCGACTCCGATTTACCCTACCTCGCATGATTCCGGAATATGTATGATTGCGTCCGAAAAGTCACATCGTGCAAAAAAATACGTACCGATCATCGCGGAGCAAGAGGCAGTGGAATCTTTTGAAATATTCATTTGAAAACAAAGGTAGGGTAAAAGTCCGGTTAAACGTTAAAATTAATATGAAATAATTAAAGTCATTATGAGTAAAGACGACAGAAGGATTTCAGATGATCGGATCAAAGAGAAATGCTTCAGATATTTCCGTGGCGAATCCACTTACGAGGATGAGGTTTCCATCCGCGAGAACCTTTCGGACGGTAAGCTGTCGATGGATGATTTCAGGACGATGGAGAAGGATTGGTGTGACAGCGAGAGGCCGACTGCGGGGCAGAGGATGGCCTACGCCAGGCTTACGGGAAAAATCAAGGCACGCCGGTGGAAACGCTTGCTGCTGAGGATTTCCGTCCCGGCGGCAGCGGCGGTGGCCGTCATCGTGGCGTTGTTCTTCAATCTGTTCAATGACAAGGAGAATCCGGTCTCCACTTTCTCGACAGCCTATCTGGAGACGAGACTGGTCGTGCTTCCGGACTCGTCCAAAGTTTGGCTGAACTCAGCTACGACCCTGACCTACGATTCTGATTTCAACAAGAAGGGCAGGGAAGTGACGCTGTCCGGCGAGGCGTTCTTCGATGTCTCGAAGAATCCGGCCAAGCCATTCATCGTCAGAATGGACGATGCCAGCATCACTGTCAAAGGCACCTCGTTCAACGTCTCTGCCTACAACGGTGAGAACGGAATCCAGGCGGCCCTCCTCACGGGACAGATCCAGTTCCAGACCGGCAAGGACTACATTTATCTCAGCCCGGGCGAGGTCATCTCCTACAACCGTATCGACCGTTCCATGAGCAAGTCCAGGCGGGATGTGAGCCAGTACCGCTCATGGCTTGACGGCAAGCTGGACTGCGAGTCAGTCACGCTTGACTGGCTGTTTTCCAGACTGACATCCTTGTACGGAACGCGGATTCATTACAATCCGGTGAAATACAGGAACAAGACTTTCCGTGTCATACTCGACACCCGTGAGTCCATCGATGATGTGCTTGGGGCGGTGGCCGTAATTGTGCCGATCTCGTGGGCATGGCAGGATGACAGCAGCATCGCGATCACAGAAAAATGACATGCAATCAAAACTAATAACGTTAACTAAACCCACTGTTCAACAAAAATGAAGAGACAACTTGTTTTCAAGAGCGCGCTTCTTGTTTTGCTTCTCGTGATGACCGGGCAGTTCATCTCCGCCCAGTCGTTCACAAAGCGGTTCAAGAACGAGCCTCTGACTGGTGTCATCAAGGAACTTGAGCGCCAGACCGGCTATTCTTTCATCTACGAGACAGGAATTCTTCGGGATGCCCCGGCTGTCACGGCCGACTTCAACTCGGCGTCCGTGCAGACTGTCTTGCGGCAGATAGTCAAACCACCTTTCAAGTATGAGCTGAAAGGCAAGATCATCACGATCACCAAAACCGAGGCAAAGACCTCAGGCAAGACAACCGGCGATGACAAATCTACGGAGGTCAGCGGAACCGTCAAGGACGCCAAGACCGGCGAGCCGCTTGTCGGAGTGGCGGTTTGGGTCAAGGACACTCCGATTGGAGTCTCCACCGATCTTGATGGCCGCTATAACCTTTCATTCAAAGGCAATTACGGCTACATCAGCGTGTCCTGCATAGGCTATGTGGCCCAGGATGTCCAGATAAAGAAGGGATCACAGGTCATCAACGTGGCCCTTGAGCAGGATGGAAACACTTTGGAGGAGGCTGTGGCTGTCGGCTACGGCCACCAGAAGAAGGCCAGTATCGTGGGCGCCATCGCCACAATCGCTCCGGACGCGGTGAAGATTCCGGTGTCCAAGATCAGCAACGCTCTCGCCGGAAGGCTTTCCGGAGTCGTGTCGGTGCAGAGGAGCGGCGAGCCTGGCGCGGGATCCACTTTCTGGATCCGAGGCATCAGCACCTTCGGAGCCAACGCCAACCCTCTCGTCCTGATCGACGGAGTCGAGCGTGAGCTTGACCTTGTGGATGTCGAGGACATCAAGGAATTCTCCGTCCTCAAGGACGCCGCCGCGACGGCCGTTTACGGAGTGCGAGGAGCCAACGGCGTGGTGCTCATCACGACGCGCAGCGGAGAGGAGGGCAAACCAAAGGTCAGCATCAAATTCGAGAACGGTGTGACCAGCCCAGTCAAGGTGCCGGAGATGGCGAGCGCGACACAGTATATGGAAATGTACAACGTGGCTTCCGGGACTGAATATTTCGATGCGGAGAGGGTACGCAAGACCTTGAGCGGAGAGGATCCGGACCTTTACCCTAATGTCGATTGGGTCAACAGCATATTCAAGAACCTCAGCAACAACACCAGGGCGAACGTCAACGTCTCCGGTGGAACCAGCTCCGTGAAATATTACATCTCCGGAGGTTTCTACAACGAGAACGGGCTCTTCAAGACTGATCCTACGGCCGATTACAACACGGGAATATATTACCGCCGCTTCAATTTCAGGGCGAACGTGGATGTGAAACTCACTCGCCACACGTCCATGAACGTCAATCTCGCCACGACTTTCGAGCAGAAGAACGAGAGCGGAACGAGCAGCAGCTCGATCTGGTCGGCCGCGCTGAAGACACCGTCTGTGATCTTCCCGATGGTCTATTCGGACGGCCATTATCCAGGACCGGGTACTAACATGGGCTACAACCCGTACGCCCTTCTGACACAGACCGGTTACAAGCAGGCGTTCTACAACACGGCTCAGTCTCTCGTGTCCCTCACCCACGATTTCTCGTGGCTCACCGATGGACTTACAGCCACAGTCAAAGGCTCTTTCGACGCCAAGAACAACGCTTACCAGAACCGCACCAGGACTCCTGAGCAATACGGTCAGGCGTACAGGGACGAGAACGGAGAACTGCACCTTACTGAGCTTGTGCAGGGCTCGCAGACACTGGATTTCTCATATTCCAACACCGGATGGCGTTCCCTCTATCTGGAGGCCAGCCTGAACTACGCAAGGTCATTCGGAAACCACAGCGTCACAGGTCTCCTTCTCTATCAGCAGTCACAGAAGAACTATATCGGCTCCAGTGCCACCTCCAGCAATGCGGCCCTGCCGTACAGACATCAGGGAGTGGCCTTCAGGGCTACCTACAATTATGATTCACGGTATTTCGCCGAGTTCAACGCCGGCTACAACGGATCCGAGAACTTCTCGCCTGGACACAGGTTCGGATTCTTCCCGTCAGTGGCCGGTGGCTGGCTGGTCTCCAACGAGAAATTCTGGACAGGACGCTTGGCCGATGTCATCAGCTTGCTGAAAATCAAGGGTTCCTATGGAATTGTCGGAAACGACCAGATCGGAGGCAACCGTCGTTTCATCTACCTGGAGACAATCAACTCCGGTGATAAGTGGAGTTTCGGCGAGACGGTGACCTCCTACCCGTCCTACCGGCGCGGCGAATGGGCCAACGACAATGTCGGCTGGGAGAAATCACGCAAACTGGATGTCGGCGTGGATGTCTCGTTCTTCGACAAACTCCGCGTGCAGGTGGACTGGTTCAAGGAAAAGCGTTCGGGAATATTCCTTCAGAGGTCTTCCATTCCTGAATATGTCGGAATCACCACGAAGCCTTACGTCAACATCGGCAGGATGAGGAACTCCGGATGGGACAGCTCCCTGCAGTACGACCAGAAGATCGGCCAGGTGAACTTCTCGGCGATGGGTAACTTCACTTTCGCCCGTAACGTCATCGAGGATCAGGACCAGCCGGACTACATCGAGAAGTACATGAACCGTACCGGCCAGGCCAGATGGCAGACATTCGGCTATGTGTCCGACGGACTGTTCAAGGACGAGGCTGACATCGCCACGTCTCCGGATCAGAGCGCTCTCGGCGAGGTACGTCCTGGCGACATCAAGTACAAGGATCTCAACAACGACGGTGTGATCGACAGCAAGGACGTCAAGGCCATAGGGTACACCGACGTGCCTGAGATCGTGTACGGTTTCGGTGTGTCCGCCCAATGGAAGGGATTCGATGTGTCGGTTTTCTTCCAGGGCAACGCCCACGTAAGTTTCTCGATAAACTCCTCTATGGTACGCGGATTCACCGAGCCGAAGATGGCCGCGAACAACGTGTTCTCCGATATCTACGGGAACTACTGGACCGAAAGCAATACCGACGCGAAATACCCGCGTCTTACCACGACCGAGGCGACGAACAACAACCAGTCATCTGACTTCTGGCTCGTCAACGGTCGCTACATCAGGCTCAAGAACGCTGAGTTCGGCTACACTTTCCCTAAGAGATTGATCCAGAAGATGCGCCTGAGCCAGCTGCGTGTCTTCGTGTCCGGAACGAATCTGCTTACCTTCGCTCCGTTCAAGCTCTGGGATCCGGATCTCCAGACGGGAGCGTCGAACTACCCTAACACCAGAGTGGCCAACATCGGTCTGAACATCGGTTTCTAATAATCAAGAAGTACTATGAAGAAGAATATATCAGCAATAATCCTGATGATTGCGCTGGCGGTCTGCGGCTGTGACAGTTACCTGGACAGGCAGCCTGACGACCAGCTGACCTCAAAGAACATATTCGACAAGAAGACGACCACGCTGCAATATCTTGTCAATGTCTATACCTACATTCCGAGCGAATGGTCTCCTGAGGGCTATAGCTCCTCATCCTGCATCGCCATCACTGCCAGCGACGAGGCTTCCTGCGTCTACACCGGCTCACGTTTCTTTGCTTTGCTGAACCATAACCAGCTTTCCCCTCTGTCAAACCACGGCGGTTACCGTCATGCGGTTTACAGACTTTTGTATCAGGGAATAAGCGAGGCGACATATTTCATGTCCAAGGTCCAGGACTGCCCTCAGCTCACGGATGATGAGAAAGTGATGTGGCGGGGCGAGGCCCGTTTCCTCAGGGCGTTCTACTATACCGAGCTGCTCAAATGGAACGGCCCTGTCATTTGGCTCGGGGACAGGCAGTCGGACTATTCCGACCCGAATGTGTCAAAGGTGGACAGGTCCCCTTGGAGCACGATAGTCGATTGGCTTTGTGATGAATATGACAAAGCGGCCACCGAGCTCCCTGACACGAGAAGCTCCTACGAGATCGGACGTGCCACGAAAGGCTCTTCCCTTGCGATGAAGGCAAGGCTCCTTATGTTCAACGCCAGCCCTCTTTTCAACGGGCAGAACGGCACCGGCATTTATGACGGCATCGTGAACAAGGACGGAGAGAAACTCTTCAACACAGAATATGACGAAAACCGTTGGAGACAGGCGGCCGAGGCGGCGAAGGCTGTCATAGACATGAACACGTACAATCTTGTGGATGACGAGAACGCCACTCCGCTTGAGAATATTCATAACGCTGCGGTGCTGCTCAATTCCCCTGAGAACATATTCACGGTGCAGTGCGGCGGACGCAGCTGGAGAGTCGGGGAGACTCCGGTCTCGGCGAGCGGATACGGCGGAATCGGTCTGACCCAGAAGCTTGTGGACGCTTTCGCGATGGACAACGGCTACTATCCGATCACCAACATGGAAGACGAATCCTACGACAACGGCGCGGGTGTCATTGAGGTGGATCCACGTTCCGGATACACTGAGACCGGGTCTCAGAAGTTCGTCAACCCGTTCTTCTCCACCATCCCTAAGAACCTGAAGTCCAACGACGCCATCGAGACCATGAACATGTACATCGGCCGCGAGCCGAGGTTCTACGCCAATGTGTTCTGGAGCGGCCAGACATGGATCATGGGCACGAACAAGCTGGCCAACATCCAGTTCTACAAGAACGGAAACTCAGGACCTATCACATCGAACAACTACAGCCCGACCGGTTACCTTTGCCTCAAGTTCATCGATCCGGATCTGGACACGAAGTCAAGCCGGTGGGGGAACCTCTCGTGGCCGATCATCAGATATGCCGATGTGCTGCTGATGTACATCGAGGCTCTCAATGAATATGACCCGGCGAATCCGGACATCCTCACTTACTGGAACATGATACGCCACAGGGCCGGGGTCCCGGCGATCGGAACCGGCGAGGACGAGGTCTATCCTGAGATCATAGGCGACAAGGATCTCCAGAGAAAGTACATCCGCAGGGAGCGTATGGTCGAGCTTTGCTTCGAGGGAAAACGTTACTTCGACACCCGCCGCTGGATGATAGCCGAAAGGGAGGATAACGGCAAGGTCGTAGGATGCAACATCGGAGCGTCTGACCATAAGATTTCCGGTGATTATTGGAGGCGCACGTCCATTTTCGACACTTTCGGAGAGGCCGGCACCAAGTCCGAGAGGGTGTTCACCAAGAAATACTATGTCCTTCCTATGAATCAGGCCGAGCTTGACAGGGTTCCGGAACTGACTCAGAACTACGGATGGTAGAACTGGAAACGACTTCTAAAAAAGAATCATTATGAAACGAAAATATACTCTTATAGGCTTAGCCGCGCTTCTGTCCGCCGCGGCCTGCGAGCCGAGCCACCTGGAGGACAATCTTTACGACCCTTCCGTGTACATCCTCAACAACGGATACCAGAAGACAGAAACAATCTATGACGTGCAGTCCTCGTTCACGGCTGAGGTGAACGCCTACTGTGGCAGCTATTACGACCAGAATCCAAAGGTGAGGCTGTCGGAGGATGCCGCCGTGCTGGTAAAGTACAATGAGGAGAACTCTGCGTCGCTTCTGGCTCTGCCTTCGGACTGCTGGTCTCTGGAATCGTCTGACCTTCAGATGAAGGACAAGAAGGCTACGTTCAAGGTGGATTTCAACATCGAGGCCTTGAAAAGACTTTCAACGGAAGCGGACTATTCCGATCTGAGTAACTACGCTGTGGCGTTGAGGCTGAAAAGCCTCACCGATGGCGTGAATGACGCCCAGACCGATGAACTTGGCAGCACTGTCATCGTCCCGGACATGAGCATGATGGCGTTCAGTCTGGACAAATCCGGAGTGTCCGAGACCGATCTTGACAAACTGGAGGACAATGACGGATTCGTCACTGTTGAATACAAGGTCCGCACAAGCATCGAGAACAATTGGGACAACGGCGTGAAGTTCACTTTCAACGTCCCATCGGACAAGGCGGAATATTCGCTTCTTCCGGAGGGATCATATTCAGTGACATCCTCTTCTGAGCAAGGTTTCACCCCGGGTGTCTCTGAGATTGTCTATACTGTGCGCATCGACAAGTCCAAGGCACAGGATAGGTATTATTCCCTTGTGGCTGGTGTCGAGTCGGAAGGCGGCTTCAAGGTGGAAGGCGAGTCGGAGTCAGTGATGAATATGTTCAACAGGCATCATTACAGCCAGTCCGACATCTCGGTGCGTGACTGCAACTCCTATAAGATCGGAGCCGGCCCGGAGCTGACGATCGACGGGAAGATCAACACGAAATGGGAATCCGGCTACCAAAAGACCGACGTGGCGGTGTTGAAGCTGCCGTATTTCATCGAATATGAACTCGCCTCTCCGGTGCGTATTTCGGACTTCGACCTGTACCGGCGTCAGGACCGTTATGCCTCCGACCTTAAAGGCGGACATCTGGAAGTGTCTTTGGATGGAGAGAATTACACCAAGGTCTGCGATTTCGACTATACCGGCGTGAGCGCATACCGTAACGTTCACGCGGCGGAGATAGAGCCGGAGGCGAAGTACGTCAAGTTTGTCGTGACGGCGTCAGGACGGAAGGGCGGAGCCTTGAAGGTTCCCCTGTGCAGTCTGGCCGAGTTCAGCATCTGCTATAGATAGTGGTGATGACATAATATTAAAGGGAGGTGGCTAAAAAGTCACCTCCTTTTCATTTTACCCCCAGTCAGTTCGTGACAGCCCCGGTGGGGCACGGGGAAGGGATTCCCCGAGACCCCTTCGGTCGCTTCGCTCCGAGTCTGGTGATTTTTGGATTAGCTCCTTTAATATTCAGGAAATTGTCTATTCATAAATATATCCGTGATCAATCCACCATGCAGGTGAGGATGAACAGCAGCCAGAAATGAGCGGCTCCGCTCTGGAGATCCGCGTTCCCGTTGCCGGCGAGGCCGTCCAATTCTTTCCTGAACACCGTCAGGGCTTTGTGGATGTGCTTTTCCACAGCCTTCTCAGAGATTTTCAAAGCCGCCGCGATTTCCTTGTTCTTCATGTTTTGGAACCTGCTCATCATGAACACTTCGCGGCATCTGTCAGGAAGCTTGCCCATGATGCTGTGGATGTTCGCCGTGAGTTCATCGTAGATTGTCTTCCGGTCGGAGTCGTTGACCGCGAAATCCATCTGATAGAGACCTTCGTCGCAGACGTTTCTGAAAGAATCCGTGAGGCTGACAATCCTGAGTGATGACTGGTGGCGCAGTGTGTCAATCGACCGGTTCCGTACAATGCGGAACAGAAGAGCCTGCCATGCGTCGCTTTCCTTTCCTTCGAATTTCTCCCAAAGCGTGCCATAGGCCTCGTGCACGATGTCTTGCGCTGTGTGCTCGTCCGACACGAACCTGAACGCGAAGTTGTAAAGCCTGTCACTGTACTTGTAGTACAGCCCTTCGAATATCGTTTCATCCAGAATCATCTTTTCTTATCCTTTGACATGGCTTTATATCATACAAATATAGCCTTTTTTAAGGATTACCTGATAAAAGTCTTGATCGTTTTTTAGCATATAGGGCATCGAAGGTGTCTTACCTTATATAAAACATTTTTATACTCCATGAAACTAAAACTCATAACAAAACTCATTCTGGTCGTTCCGCTGCTTCTTGGCGGGACCGCTTGCCAGAAACAGACTGTGTCCGAGGTGCACGACACTGTCGTCATCAAGACTACGTTGGCCGCCAAGACACCTGCTACGTTGGTGGGAGGCGGAACCGATCAGATCACGATCAGCGCCACGTGTGACTGGTCGCTTGAAGGTGAGGACTGGTTCACGATCGAACCTGCTTCCGGCACCAAGGGCGTCAGTGAATCAACCATCACCACCCAACCTAACACGACAGGTGCAGACCGTATCGGAACGATCCGTCTCAATGCCGGATCTTACACAAGTACCTACACATTCACCCAGGCGGGCAAATAATGAAGGGCGAAGACTACAGACGCATCCTGGATTTCTTCTTCAGCGGTGTGGAGGTCTCCGAGGAACTGAAACAACGGTACCTCGGGTGGCTTGCCGCGTATGGAGATGAACCGGAGGTGAAGGCTTTGCTGGAGGAATATTGGGACTCTGTCTCTTCGGACTCTCCTGATTTCGACTTGACGGCCGGACTGGAGAGGCTTATGGCTTCGTTGGGAGAGGATGGCGCTTCGACAAGCTCAGCGAGCATCGAAGGGACTGCCCCAACGGCTCAAAGACTCGGATGGCTGTCCAATCTGCTGCACAGCAAGCCATTACGTTACTGTGTCACCGCCGCCGCCGCCGTGGCGATATTCATAGGAGGCGCGACAGTCGCGAGAATGAATATGGCTCCCGAAAGGGAGACCGTGCTCATCGCTTCGTCCGACAACGTCGGCTCCTACACCTTGCCTGACGGCACGCGCGTATGGCTCAACCGGGACAGCCGGCTGTCCTACAACCAGGATTTCGGCAAGAGCGCAAGGAATGTCTCCATCGACGGCGAAGGCTACTTTGAGGTCACCAGAAACGAGGCCTGCCCGTTCATCGTGAATATGCACGACAACCTTCAGGTCAAGGTTCTCGGAACGACTTTCAACATTGTCAGCGACCCTGTCGGACATTCCGCCGAGGTGATCCTCCGCAGCGGTTCCGTGCAGGTCTCCGACACCGAAAGCAAGGAACTCGTCATCCTCAGGCCTGACCAGAAATATTCCTGGGACAGGGGAAGGACTGAGGTGACGGCGGTGAACGCCGATGACTGCTGCCGCTGGTACGAGCATCGCCTCGCATTCGACAATGTGAAGCTCGGCGACATTCTGGAAAGCCTGTCGCACAAGTACCAGATGAAGATCGCGGCTGACCTCGGCAACCTTAAGGACAAACGTATGTCATTGACGGTCAAGGATGAATCCGTCGATGAGATTATGGAGATCCTCTCAACCCTCCTTCCGGTCCGCTGGGAGCGTCAAGGAAAGACAATCACAATTGATAACAAAACCAAAAACACTAATTATTAATGAAAGGAATATCTAACATTCTTCCTTCATTCACCAGAACCGTGCTTTGCGTGCTGTGCGCCCTCGGGCTTTCGCTCGGTGCGCACGCTCAGAGCAGGACGGCGACCGTGAATGTCAAGGATGTGACAGTCAAGGAACTCCTGAAGGCTATCGAGGCTGGTAGTTCCTACACTTTCGCCTATGTGGACACCGACATTGACCTTGCCGGCAAGGTTTCGGTCACGGCGAAGAACGAGGACATCGAAGCTATCCTGAAGAAGGTGCTTCCAGGAGTCAAGGTCGAATTCAAGGACCAGAAGATCCTTTTGAGCAAAAAGGCTCCGGAAGCCAGACCTAAGGCTTCGGGGACCGTAGGCCCGAAAATCATTACCGGAAAGGTCGTTGACAAGTCCGGACAGCCGGTGATCGGCGCTATGGTCATCGAGCGTGGCACCAACAACGGAACCGGAACAGACATCGATGGAAACTACGAGCTCAAGGTCAAGAGCGAGGACGCTGTCCTGGACGTTTCCATCATCGGCTACAACAGCGCCTCCGCCCCGGACAGAATCATCAATGTTGACATTGATATGTACAAGGTCCGTGTAAGAAAGTGGTAAATAATCGTTATATTTGTCAGGTGAAATGCTTAATGAAGACAAGCAGTTACTTGAGCAGATAGCAGGAGGGGATGTCAAGGCTCTTGGCATCCTCTATGTTCTGTATGCCGGGCGCATCCGAAATTTCGCGTTCAGTATGCTTCAGAACTCCTCGGAGGCGGAGGACATCACGCAGGATATGTTCCTCAAGATCTGGAACTCCCGTGAAGCTCTCCGTGAGGTTGATTCGCTCAAGTCCTACCTGTTCAGTATGGCGCACAACGCCGTCCTGAATTTCATTAAGCGCAAGGGCGTGCGCGACAGGTACCAGAAGGCCACTGTCGGAGTCAGCACGGAGCGGTATGAGCCGTCGTTCCAAATGGACACGTTCGAGTTGCTGAAAAGCATAGACGAGGCTTTGGAAGATATGTCTGTCCTAAGGAAGACAATCTTCAGGATGAACCGCTACGAACACAAGACTTACCAAGAGATTGCCGACGCGCTGATGATAAGTCCCAAGACGGTCCAGTACCACATCTCCTGCGCCCTCGCTGAACTAAGGAAGCTTCTTTAGACATTGACTGACAAAATTTTAAAAATTAATGAATATATGAAAGCAAGAATTTTGTATCTGATCGCCGCCGCTGTGTGCCTCTGCTCCTGCGGGACGGCAAAGAAGAATGTGGTTGATGTGGCCAAGTACCCTAACAGGGCCGAGATGATCGTGGCGCAGATGCACGACCCGGCCTCAAAGTATGTGGTCGTGGCCTGCCACAGAGGCGACTGGCGCAACTATCCGGAGAACTCCATCCCTGCCATCGAGTCCATCATCAGGATGGGCGCTGACATAATGGAGCTCGACCTCAAGCTCACCAAGGACAGCGTTCTCGTGCTCTCTCACGACAGGACGATCGACCGCTGCACCACCGGAAAGGGCCTTGTAAGCGATTACACCTTGGATGAGCTCAAGAAGTTCCGTCTCAAGCGCGCGCACGGCGTTGCCACCGACTCCCTGCACATCTGCACCCTCCGCGAGGCGCTGGAGTGCTGCAAGGACCGCATCTGCGTGAACGTGGATCAGGGTTATGAATATTACGACTTGGTTCTCGCCCTCACCGAGGAACTCGGAGTCACCGACCAGATCCTGATCAAGGGCAAGAAGCCTGTAGCCGAGGTGGCCGGGAGGATGGCCGCCCACGAGCACAATATGATGTATATGCCTATCATTGACATCCAGAAAGAGGCCGGAAAGGCTCTTTTCAATGAATATATGGAGACCGGCACCGTTCCTCTCGCCTACGAGGTTTGCTGGAAGAAGATGACCCCTGAGGTTGAGGACTGCTTCAAGAAGATTATCGACTCAGGCTCAAAGCTTTGGATCAATACTATCTGGGGAAGCCTCTGCGGCTATCTGGACGATGACAAGGCTCTTGACTGCGGCGATCCTGCCCTCATCTACGACCAGGTGATCGGCTACGGCGCGTCACTCATCCAGACCGACCGTCCTGAGCAGCTGCTCAAGTACCTACGCGAAAAGGGATTGCACGATTAGGAAGCCGTCTGGATAGTCATAATATTCATTTAAGATGGCTTCATTTCTCGATTTTTTCAGGATAAGTTCTCCGTCCGCCGCCAAGGTGGCTCCGGAGAACACTGACAAGGTCTGGAAACGTTCCCGCTTCCAGTCCTTCATCGCCATCACGTTCGGCTACGCGCTCTATTACGTGTGCCGTATGTCGATGGGCGTGATGAAGCAGCCGCTGATTGACGCCGGCCTGCTCAACGCCACGCAGCTTGGTATCATTGGCGCCTGCCTTTACTGGACCTATGCCGTGGGCAAGTTCGTCAACGGATTCCTGGCCGACGGCTCGAATGTCAAAAGGTTTATGGCCACCGGTCTGGTGCTGTCGGCCGCCGCCAACCTGATTATGGGAGTGCTTGGCGCCACAGCGGTCAGCGCTGGCATCAGCGGCTCTATCATATTCATAGTGTTCGCGATAATGTGGGGCATCAACGGCTGGGCTCAGTCTATGGGCTCTCCGCCTTCCATCGTCACACTTTCGAGGTGGTTCCCGCTGCGGATACGTGGCACGTACTATGGATTTTTCAGCGCCTCGCACAACATCGGCGAAGGCCTCTCGTTCATATTCGTAGGTTCCATTGTGGCCGCCTTCGGTTGGAAATGGGGCTTCTTCGGAGCGGCCTGCGCCGGCCTTCTGGGAGTGCTTTTGATCTTGTTCTGGCTGCACGACACGCCTGAGAGCAAGGGACTTCCGTCCATTGAGGAACTTTCCGGCGAGGAGACAAAGAAGCCGGCCGCGCAGGAGTCCGCTGAGTCCGCCGAGGCCAGGGCCGCCGAGACCAGAAAGATCCAGAAAGCCGTTCTCCGCAATTCCGGAGTATGGATTCTGGCCCTGTCCAGCGCCTTTATGTATATGAGCCGCTACGCCATCAACGAGTGGGGCACGATCTTCCTTCAAGAGACTTATGAATATGACCTCAAAGCCGCCGCCGCGATCATCGGCATCAACCCGATCTTCGGAGTGCTGGGAACGGTATTCTCAGGCTGGCTGTCCGACAAGGTGTTCAAGGGAGACAGGAAATATCCCGCCTTCACCGCAGGTGTCCTTGAGGCGATTTCCCTCTACCTGTTCCTGTTCGGAAACGGCAGTCATTTCACGCTCATCCTGTCAATGGTTCTGTTCGGAATCGCCATCGGTGTTCTGATCAGTTTCCTTGGCGGTCTGATGGCCATTGACCTCGTTCCGAGAAAAGCCTCCGGAGCCGCCCTCGGCATCGTAGGAGTGGCCTCCTACGCCGCCGCCGGCTTGCAGAACGTAGTCACCGGCCTCCTTCTGGACAACAACACAGTCGAGGTGGTGAACAAGCTCGGCGAGACCGTGACCAAACACGATTTCACCTACGTCAGCTGGTTCTGGCTAGGCGCCGCCGTCATCTCCTTCCTCCTCCCGATGCTCAACTGGCGTCGCAAGCGGCAGGAGATATAAAAGACTTTGTTCGGATCAACATAAAAGAAGGGTGGCCAATATTTGGTCACTCTTTTTTTATGTTGATTGTCTTTGGACACTTGCCAGACCCTTCGCGGTGACCACAACAGAAATTGTTCGAGTACTTGAATCAAGATAAGCATTCCTGATCTCTAGCCAACTGTCGCATCAAAAATCGGCCAACTGTCGCATCAGATTTTATTTAACATCCTTGTTTTTAGCAAGATAAATCATTTTTTTGTCCAAAATTTATTGTTGGATGAATGGCCGGCGTAGTTATCTGTCAATGATCCGCAACATTCGGCGACCTTCCGAATATGATCACCCTTTCAAAGGACGTATGTATTGCCATTTTGCAAAAATAGCGGCATACGATTATGCTTCTACTCTATTGTGAGGGCCTGTCGTATGCCGCCTATGGATCCGGAAACCACAGGCGGCATATCCACAGGCCACTCGTCGTACTCAGGGCGGTTTTGTGTGCCGCCATATTCACAAAATGCGGGTGTCGCTTATTGTTTGCGGTTTTCGCTGATTGCATATATGTCGAAGTGAGTTCTCGGGCGACGTTTTCGCCACATAATGATTCCATAGGGTGTCACGTGACACTCTTCGACAACGAAATCACACAAAAACGTTGTCGGATAATCTGAAATCGATTGTGACGGTAACGATATCTTCAGAAAATGCTGCCGTCGTATGCGTTTTTGGCATTGACGGGAGCAATATCGCTTCTTTATGAGCTTGTCGCTGTGCGCCAAAGACGATTCTCCATAAGAAGTCCACATAATTGAGGATCACCCGGGAAGTAAACCTTGGAAATGCAATGAATATTATTGAATCTGTTCCAATTACGGGAACATATTCTTATCTTGCGTGATATTGGAAAGCGTTTATGTTTATGGACAGGAGGATATTCATAACATATTTATTGATTTGTGTCTGCGCTCTTTGCGGGGCGCGGGAGAGACAGGAGAGACACAGGTACGAGATTCGCTTTGACACTCCGGCCTCGCTTCGGCGGCAGCCGACGTGGTGTGGGGGAGAGGATCCGGAATGGGAGTCACGGTCGCTGCCGCTCGGGAACGGGAGCATCGGGGCCAATGTGCTGGGGTCTATTCAGGCGGAGAGGATCACGCTCAATGAGAAAAGTCTCTGGAGAGGCGGTCCGGGAACTTCCGGCGGGGCGGAACATTATTGGAACGCCAACAAGGAGTCGGCCGGAGTCCTTCCTGAAATCCGCAGCGCTTTCGAGGCTGGCGATTACGACAAGGCGGCGGAACTGACCCGGAAGAACTTCAACGGGCTTGTGGCTTACGACAGTTCGGAAGAGAAGGAATTCCGTTTCGGCAGTTACACGACTGCCGGGGAACTGAAAATCTGGACGGGGATTGATTCGGCCTCTGTCACGGATTATCACCGGGTTCTGTTACTTGAAGATGCCGTGGCACGGGTGACTTTCAGCAGCGGAGGGGTAAACTATTCAAGGGAATATTTCATCTCGTACCCGGCGAACGTGATGGTGATGCGGTTCCGTGCCGACCATCCCGGAATGCAGAGTCTAAGGCTTGAATATTCACCTAATCCCACCGCTGACGGCAGTGTAAAGCCTGACGGGAAGGATGGCCTTGTATATTCAGGAAGATTGAAAAACAATCAGATGGAGTACGCCGTGCGCGTCAGGATGACGGTCAAGGGTGGCTCGTTTTCCAATAGGGGCGGTGTGCTGGAGGCTTCTGGTGCGGATGAGGCCGTGTTTTATCTGTCCGCCGACACCGATTACAGGATGAACTATGATCCGGATTTTGGCGACCCTAAGGCCTATGTCGGAGTGGAGCCGTTAGTGACGACCGAAAGAAGGATGAAGGCGGCGCTTGCGAAAGGCTACGATGCTCTGCTGGACGAGCATATTTCCGACTATTCCTCATTGTTCGGTCGGGTCGATCTGTCGTTGGGAGGAAATTCCGCTCCAGTCGATCTGTCCACTCCTGAACGCCTTGAACGTTATCGCTCCGGTGCTTCCGATCCTGGTTTGGAGGAACTTTACTACCAGTTCGGCCGCTATCTGCTGATCGCCTCCTCCCGGCCCGGCAACCTGCCCGCCAATCTTCAAGGAATATGGCACAATGGCATTGACGGCCCGTGGAATGTGGACTACCACAACAACATCAACATCCAGATGAACTACTGGCCGTCCTGCTCCGCCAACCTGCCGGAATGCGCCGAGCCATTCTTTGAATATGTCGGCTCGCTCGTGAGGCCGGGAGAGAGGGTGGCACGCTCGTACTACGGAGCTCGTGGCTGGACCGCGTCGATCTCCGGGAATCCTTTCGGGTTCGCCTCCCCTTTGACTTCCGAGGATATGACCTGGAACTTTTGTCCGATGGCCGGTCCGTGGCTCGCCACACATCTGTGGGATTACTACGACTTCACACGCGACACTGCATTCCTTCGTGACACGGCTTATGAAATCCTCCGCTCAAGTGCCCGTTTTACAGTCGATTACCTTTGGCATAAGCCTGACGGTTCGTACTCCGCCGCTCCGTCCACATCGCCGGAACACGGCCCTGTTGACGAGGGTGCCACTTTCTCTAATGCGGTGGCGAGGGAGATTCTGCTGGACGCGGCGGCAGCCGCTGAGATTCTCGGTCTGGATGAAGGGGAACGATCCGAATGGCTTTCCGTGGAAAAAGCCCTGCCTACGTACAAGATCGGCCGTTTCGGTCAGCTGATGGAATGGTCAAAGGACATAGACAATCCTGATGACCATCACAGGCACGTCAACCACCTGTTCGGGCTTCATCCGGGCCACACTCTGTCTCCTTTGGCTACTCCCGAGCTCGCCGAGGCCGCCAGAGTCACCTTGAACCATAGGGGAGACGGGGCCACAGGCTGGAGTATGGGCTGGAAACTGAACCAATGGGCACGATTGTATGACGGAGACAGAGCCTACAAACTGTTCAGGAATCTTCTTGGGAACGGTACTCTGGACAATTTGTGGGACACCCATCCTCCGTTCCAGATCGACGGCAATTTCGGCGGCACCGCAGGCATCACCGAAATGCTGTTGCAGAGCCACTTGGGATTCATACATCTGTTGCCGGCGCTTCCTTCCGCCTGGCCTGACGGCAAAGTCACCGGCCTTCTTGCCCGAGGCGGCTTCGAGGTCGATCTCGAATGGTCCGCCGGCAGGCTGACAAAAGCCGTCATCCATTCCCGCGCCAGCTCCCGATGCGCCCTCCGCAACGGTCAGACCACCCTGGAATTCGACACAAAGCCATGGATTGCTTACCACATCACGTTCTGAAACGGCGAATTAATATTCATGACGAGGCTTTTGAAGTGAATATTTTATGTCCTCGCATTGTTTGCTAAAGATTATTTGATATATTAACGCCCCCAATTCTGGATATCCTCGTCTTGATGATGAGGCGGCTTCATATTCAACGTGTGTTATTGCTGAGTGCGGAGCCGGGTCGGTGACGAACTTAATAAATATTCTTATGAACCACTTTCTCGGGAAAAGTGTGGGGGGGCGCTGTTTGCCGTGCTTTCGGCTTGTGTGCTCCCTGCGTGCAAGACAGACCTTTCAGATGTCTGGAACTCCATTGACAACATCGATGACTGGTTGTCGCAGGTGGAGAAGAAAATCGAGGAGATGAACACGAACATCGACGCGCTTAGTAAAATCTGTGACGCGTTGAGTTCCAATGTCTCCGTCTCAAGTGTAACCCCTCTTCAGGATGCATCCGGCTATGAGATTGTCTTTTCGGACGGAACCAAGGCCACGATCCACAACGGGACAGACGCGGAGCTTCCTCGTCTCGCTTCCGGGGCTTCGTTGGGTGAGCCTTATGTTCAGGATGCTACCTACATCTCGGTTGACGGAGGAAAGACCTGGACCAGGATTTCCGGAGAGAACGGAGTCTCCTTCTTTGAAAGTGTCAAGGCAGATGAGTCCTCCTCCAAGGTCACATTGGTCCTGGCTGACGGAACGGTGATCGAGGTGCCGTTTGTGAAAGATTTTATGTTCGCTTTTGCCGAGTCCGAGGTCAAGGCGACCACCGCTCATTCCGTCTGCACTCCTTCGTCTGATGCCGCCTACTATCTTATGAAGCACGCCAATGATACGCAGTGGAGCGTGATTGACCAACAAGAGCAGGGCGGAATTTATGAATATGTCTGCCGCAACGGATATAAACTCAAGGCCACGGATGTCTATGATTGGACCGGACTTGTCGGTACCTATTCTGACGGAAAGATTGAGTTCGCTGACAACGGAGCGGTCGGAGGTCCGTACACTCTCCAAGGATATTGCTGGGTCGCCTTTGATTCTGATGGCAATCCTGTGGGCATGGCTGACGCTGTGATTCCGGTCAACATCTCTTTCGGGAAATACGCTCAGACGGCTTCCGTTGCCGCTAAGAGCAGAGCGGAAATTTCCGGCCGTACTGTCGCGGACCGGACAAATGCACGTGATTCGAGAAGTCAGATGCTCTTTGGATTTGATATAGAGTAATTTGTCCCGCGATAACAGACAACGCGCTCCCTGGCACGGAAATCCGGCAGGGAGCGCGTTTTTGTTAAAGGGCCAGACTTGTTGACGGAGGTTTTCTTTGGTCAGGACCGGCCGAATCTCCAGGCAAGGAGGGCGGCCAGATTCTCATCGGACTCCTTCCGCCACGATCTTTGGCAGGAGGTGATGTCAAGATATTCATCCATGAGTCCGCTGTGGTCGAAAGCGAAGCCGAGCGAAGGATCTTCGGCGACCATATTCCTGACTTTGGTGTACATCTCCAGAAATCTGGCTCTCAGCGGACCACAGAGGACGAAGCCCTCATCGCAGTCGGACCAGTTGAGGTCACTGCCTGAAGTGCAGACACTTGAGGCTTCGATGTACTGCCTGAGCGCCAGGAATGTAAGGCCTGACTCGTTCAGAAAGTTTCCGTACTCCTCCCGCGCGAAGCTGAGCGCAAGGATGAACGGGACTTCCTCGCCGGCCTTGTGACGTTTATAGACCGTGCTCTCAAGACTTTTGATCCTTTCGAGATACTCTTGGGACATTCCCTTGATCAGGTCAAGGCTCATCTTCACATTCCCGCCTTCCGTCCAGGCGACAAGCTGGCATTTGTCGTTGTTCATACGCACAAAATATTTCAAAGAACATAATGGTTGACAAGACGCTGTCGGCCAACCACATAACACCGGCCACCCGGTTCCTGCTGTCAGGGTACAATACACCCTCCTTAGGACCTTCGTCCGGCTTTGTGCGTATGTAAGGAATGATGTGTCAGTGCATTCTGCTGTGCGATTACAATCACAAAAGTAATGAATATTTTTGATAATCCACAATGATATTCATATATATTTTGTGGAACGCGGATTGAAATCTATTAAGGGGACTATTATAGGAGTTGGCCAGCATTTCTCTTATGACACTGATATGTAAACAATTGCGATCCATCGATATTCCTGCGCAAGAATCTGTATGTAAAGGACCTAATCTCCATCGTTGTCATATAAGACAATGTGTGGCGGAAGATCCCGGACTTATGCATCGGGTGAAAAAGGTGGCTTTCCGCACCCGACTCTAATCAGGGATGTCTCTCCGGGTGTATAACCACCATTTTTTCACCCGGAATAATAGTTGTTTGGATCTGAGCCGACAATGCCACGCGCCAAGGTTGATGAATGAATGTCGCCCACTGTTTTCTTCCCCTAACCAAAACCAGACGTCTTGTCCTTGTTGGTACACCAGAAGCGCGTTTCAGTCCATCCCGAGCTTTTCCTTCACTTTCGACCAGAAGGATGTCTGTTGGACTATCGGGGTGCTGTACGCATCGATGATGTCCTTCGGCTCAACATTCAGATTCATGACCGTATTGATTTGGATGGGCAAAGGTAGCTAATAAAAGGATGCGAGTCAACCTTGCGGGGAGAATAGGCTTTTTGCTCTGAGTCTTTTCTGAAAACAGCAACATTATTCAACGCAAGCCGGGAAATATTCGTAAATTTGCGGTTCGCTAATCGCTGAACTATGACGGAGGAAGGAAAGATAATCATCAAAGGGGCAAAGGTCAACAACCTTAAGGACATCACGGTTGAGATTCCGAGGAACAAACTTGTGGTGGTGACAGGCATTTCGGGCTCGGGAAAGTCGTCATTGGCTTTCGACACTTTGTTCGCCGAGGGACAGAGGCGTTTCGCTGAGAGCCTGTCCTCGTACGCGCGCCAGTTTCTGGGCAGGATGAGCAAGCCGGATGTGGAGTCCATTGAAGGCATCCCTCCGGCGATCGCCATTGAGCAGAAGGTCAATGTCAAGAACCCACGCTCCACGGTCGCTACCACCACGGAGATCTACGACTATCTCCGCATTATCTTCGCGAGGATAGGCCGGACATATTCCCCGGTCAGCGGCAAGGAGGTCAAGTGTCACAGCGTCAATGATGTGATGGCCAGTATATTAAGCGGAGATTCAAGGACAACGTATATTCTCGCCGACCTGAATTGGTCCGCCCGGGAGGACAAGGTCGAGTTGATGCTCCGCCTGAAGGAGGAAGGATATTCCCGTTTCTTTGGCGACGATGGCATCATCCGCATCGAGGATATAATGAGGATGGCTGACAAGGGGAAATATCCTGAACATCTTAACCTGTTGATCGACCGTCTGAAACTGCCCATATTCAAAGAGTGTCTGCCATATTCGGAAGACGGCTCTCCGTGGCCACAGAACGATTGGGAGGATCTACAGACAAGACTTCGCTCCTCGATTGACACGGCGTTCAGGGTGGGCGAGGGCAGACTCATCCTCCGCAAGGACAATTCCGTTGAGGAATATTCCAACCGCTTTGAACTGGACGGAATGACGTTCCGCCAGCCTGATGAATATCTCTTCTCGTTCAACAGCCCTCTTGGGGCGTGCCCGGTCTGCGGAGGCCTCGGAAAGATCATCGGGGTCAGCGAGGACCTTGTGATTCCGGACAAGACCAAAAGCATTTACGATGGAGCCATAGCCTGTTGGAAAGGTGAGTCGATGGGCTGGTTCAGGGATCATCTGATCAAGGTGGCGCCTCGTTACGGGATTCCGATTTTTGAGCCGTACTGCAATCTGCCGCAAAAGGTCAAGGACATCATCTGGGACACACACAGTGTTGAGGGGGATGACAGTACCCTCATCGGAATCAACGAGTTCTTCAAGTGGGTTGAGTCCAACCGCTACAAGATTCAGTACAAGTACATGCTCAGCCGCTTCTCGGGCAGGACTACGTGTCACGCATGTCACGGCACGAGACTCAGGCCGGAGGCGCTTTACGTGAAGATAGGCGGCAGGAACATCGCCGAGCTTCTCGACATGAACGTGGACGAGCTTCTGGACTTCTTCGCGGACCTGAAGCTGACCGACTATGAGAACTCGATTGTCCACAAGGCCGTCGATGAGATCGTGTCGCGTCTTAGGTACATCAAGGACGTCGGGCTGGCCTACCTGACGCTTAGCCGCGCCTGCAACACCCTCTCGGGCGGTGAGAGCCAGAGGATCAATCTGGTGACGGCGCTGGGCAGCTCGCTTGTAGGTTCTATGTACATCCTTGACGAGCCGAGCATCGGACTCCATCCACGTGACACAGAGAGGCTTATCGGAGTTCTGCGCAAACTTAGGGACATCGGCAACACCCTCGTCGTGGTCGAGCATGACGAGGAGATCATCCGGGCTGCCGATGTGCTGATCGACATGGGGCCTTACGCCGGCGTGGACGGGGGCAGGATCGTCTTCCAGGGGAAGATCGGGGGCAATGTTCCCGAGAAGATCATGGACAATTCCCTGACGCTCCAGTATCTGACCGGGCGAAGATCCCGCTATGTCAGGGAAAAGCACCCGTGGACATATTCTATCACCGTGGAAGGCGCTCAGGAGCACAACCTTAAGAATATTGATGTGAAGTTCCCACTTGGCGTGATGACCTGCGTGACAGGTGTATCAGGCTCTGGAAAAAGTTCGCTTGTCAATGAGATCTTATATAAGCATCTTGCTAGAACGCTGAACCGGGCGAAGGTAAAACCGGGTAAGCATGACGATATCACAGGACTGAACCAGTTGGATAAGATTATCAATATCGACCAGTCTCCGATATAGCCGGTCGGCGTTCTCCGCTCTTCCGGTACCGGAATTTTGATCCTGCCACTTAAGTAGGCACCCGTGATAGACTCCGGACACTGCATGATCTCCTCTGCGGTTCCCTGAGCCACGACTTCACCGCCGTTCGCACCTGCGCCCGGTCCGATATCAATGACGTGATCTGCCGCAAGCATCGTATCCTCGTCATGCTCTACCACAAGCAATGTATTTCCCAGATCCCGCAAACGCTTCAGTGCCGCAATCAGCTTATCGTTGTCTCGCTGATGCAGTCCGATACTTGGCTCATCCAGAATATACGCAACCCCAACCAGACCGGAACCGATCTGGGTCGCCAGACGGATACGCTGCGCTTCTCCACCGGACAAGGTTCCTGTCGCACGCGATAATGTCAGGTAATCCAGACCAACATTGATCATGAATCCAAGTCTCGCCTGAATCTCTTTTAACACCTGTGCGCCGATCATCTTCTGCCGGTCGGTAAGCTCTAATTTCGAGATAAAATCATGCAAGGCTACCACAGACAGATCTGTGACATCCGCAATGTTCTTTCCACCGATCGTAACTGCCAGCGACTCCGGCTTCAATCTCTTACTATATCCCCATGTCTGAAATTATGTGGAATATCAAATTTTCTATA
>OLWU01000025.1_pt1 | contig 25576 bp, 20 predicted proteins | sample 1673351 | NCBI WGS metagenome assembly OLWU01 (sample SAMEA103958109, study PRJEB25191) | human gut metagenome | biome: human-associated habitat [ENVO:00009003]; feature: intestine environment [ENVO:2100002]; material: feces | place: Germany | collected 2013/2015
GGCAATTCCTGCCAATAAAAATCATAAATGCCTCAAACCATTTGGTATCGGAAGTAAATTAAAGACAAAGATCAATGTCAATCTGGGAACAAGTAAAGATTGTCTGGATCTGGATGTCGAGATGGAAAAAGTAAATGCAGCGATCAATATGGGAGCCGAAGCGATCATGGATCTGAGTTCCTATGGGGATACGAAAAAATTTCGCCGCAAATTAACAGCAGAATGTCCGGCTGTACTTGGTACTGTTCCGATTTATGATGCCGTTGTATATTACAATAAGGCATTGAAATCCACACCATCTTCTGCATGCATACGAACAACCTCTTATGCATCTTCAGGCAATGTATCAGCCTTGTACCCTCATTGAAGGACAGTTTCTCGATGAATGAGATTCCGTCTACCAGTATGTTGTTCACCTTCGCTCCGAACTCCACGCTCTTTACTTCCTTGCCCCTCACTATCGGTCTCACATACGGCTTGCTGATGCTCACTATCCTGTTCGGAATACTCTCTCTGCAGTCCTTGCTCTGGAAGTGGTTCTTTTGCTGGCGGTACATCTTCGTGATGATTTCCAAATCACTTTTCTCCCTGGATGTCAGCAGACTCTGTGCGTTCTCATAGGCACGTTCCGTCTTGCGGATCTCTTTCAATATCTTGCCCAATAGTTCCAGAAGCCTACGAGTTATCTTCCTTATCTGGCTCTTGCTATGCTTGCGTTGCTTCCTGAATGCCAAGTTCGCCTTCTGAACGTCAATGAACTTTGTTCTCGGACGATGGATTCCCAACCTCTTGCTCAACTCGCACATCGTCTCGTAACTCTTCTCTATCCCTTCCCACAACAGCTTCGGGTCCATCGGATACCTCATCTCGCTCTCATAGCAGGTCGCATCCGTGTACATCGTATCCAGGTTCTGCATGTATGGCTTCCACTGTTCCGCCAGGATGTCCTGCAACTGCTGTATCTTCAGTTTTCCGGCAAGCTCCAGCATTATGTCATCCAATAGTTTGTAGTTTGTCAGCGGACGAGCCGGATCTATTATCACGTCGCAGAATATCTGGTAGTGGATGTTGCCGTTCAACTGCTCCATCAACTTCGGACAACTCAGACCCGTGTACATCTTCAGGAACATCAATGCCACTTTCCCCTCATGTGTGAAGTACGACTTGCGCCCCAATTTCGGTCTCATGCTCTTGTTGACAAGCCCGAAGCTCTCTGCCATCTCATGGAGCGGAAGCAGCTTCTTCATCCTGCCCAATTCACTCTTTTCAAACGTTGATCTATAGAGGTCATAAAAATCGAACTCCGAGAATCCGATATTTGGTGCTATTTCAGCAAAATTTCGTACCTTTGACATGCAGATTTATTTTGCGATTCCTCCAAATTCAGCTTTCCACGGCCTGTTGGAGGAATTCTTTTTCTCCATATCAAAGATACAAAATATTTAACACATTAGCAATCAATTCGTTAGAAAAAATTAACATTTCCCGACAGTCCCTAAATTATTAATACTTAGCTACTTAACTGCTAATACTCCTCCTCGTTAAAGAAAAGGACAAAACCCTCTACAGGCCATTCAGAGGCCGTTTTTGAGGATTCCGAAAGATTTTAAGGCAGATTTCAATGTTCTTATATGCCGTCAGATACCAGTCGTGGTTTCTTCCTAAAATCCGCTGTAAATGTCTTCGCTTCTTTGTCGCAAAAGTACAAAAACATATGGAAAAACCAATACTTTTGGTGGCATTTGATATGCTAGGCAGATTTTTTCAGTAATTTTAATCTTTCTAAAATCGCTCTTTTTGGGAAAAACTGAAGATGCCATCATATTCCAACATATTCCAACCAGAGACATCGTTTCGCACTCAAATTGTCGATTTGGAAAACGAAGACAAAAAATCTGCCTGATGGCCCTCGTTATCTCAAGCTTTCAAACGCAAAATACATACTAAAATGCAGGATGAAGGTTTATCAAGTTATTTTCATACTCCTTGCGTACGTTGCTTTGCCATAATCAGTCCTCCAGAAGTTGCTTCAAGTTCATGACAGTTGAATCCACAAACGGAACCGCATCAAAAAAATCACCACGTGGCAAATTCCGAGATTAGCCACGTGGTGGATAAAGAGAAATAGATCAATTTAAAGCCTTATTTCACATGAATCTACAAATGAGAGCGGGGATCTGCTGCCACAATCACCTTATCATTCATTACTGACTTACATTACTGCGCCATAGCATATGTGATAGTGTATCCTGACGCAACTGAACCTGCCGTTCTCGCCCTATTACCGTTAGAACAAGAAACAATATCCTCAAAATATGCTCCATTAGAAAGTGCTTGGAACAAAGGAAGCGGATCATTATCGTTACGTGTACGCAAATTAAAGCACATCATTACTTCATATCCATCTTCCAATGCCCGCTCAGCAAATGACTTCGCGTTTGCTGTAGAATTATAATTACCAAGATTAAATGAAATTGGAGACCATTTATTGGTTGTCATCCCAGTAATTCCACTTGAAGTATAGTAGCTTCCGAAATAACCATGATATGCGAAATCAATGCAAGCAGAAGCCCCTGCATCTATTTGACTAGTGTTGCCCCAATCGAACACAGTGATAAGTTTATCAGACGGCATAAGGGCATGAAGTTTTTTGATAATTTTAGCAAAAGAATCTGATACAAGTGAACCGCTATAATTAGCATACTCATCATCGAACCCAACTCCGTCAAGTCCATAACGATTTACCGCATAAGCTAGAATTGCAGCAAATTGTGTGCTCTGCTCATCTGTCATATTAGCTACACCGATACCCTGCCAATCACCAAGAATTGTAAGCAGGACTTTGATTCCCTTTGCTTGAAGAGGTGCTACATAAGTAGCTGCACCACCATTCTCCAGAACATTGGTCAGTTTATCATTCAAATAAAGAGTCGGATTGCCATTACCATCCTTGTGTATGTTTGCCGCAAACAATTCTACAATGTCAATGAACGATGTACCATCAGACATGGTATAGTCGCCGGCATTGAGAGGATTGACATCATTCGTCTCCACATATACTGCCATTTTAGGAGTTTTCTGATTGAAAGCTCTTGTAGAGACCATTGACTTTTCAGACTTAGCATTCTGAATCTGTGGTTGTTCAATTTCATTACATGAAAGAATACCGAATAAGGCTGTAAAAACAGCTGTAACCTTAAATAACTTTGTCATAATCTTAATAATTTAGTTTAAACATGAAATCCATGATACTGATAGTATATCGAATGTATCATATGCTTGAGCAGTTTTATTGGAAGGGCAATTATTTTTGATTGTAACCTTGAAATCACCCTCCACCTTAAGTTCTTTTTCCCACGACTGCTTCTTGCCTTTTAATGTAGCGAATGCAACACCATCACCATACTCAACAATAATGTTGTCATTATACAATTCAGCACCGGATGCAGATGTCAATTTGACGTTAATGGATATGCCCTTTTGCATCGATTTAGGCATAGTGTGATATCCATATTCAATCCGCAATTTTTTGCATCCACCGGAAATAGACGGTGATTCCAATTGACCTGGGGCATTTGTACCACCACTTAACCCCACAACAGATTCAACGGACTCGCCCACAAAAATGTTTTTAACTTCAAATAATTTAGTAGTTGTAGTGGTCCAATTATCTGAAGAAGTAAAATTTCCCCAAGATGTAGAGGCAGCCAAGTACGCCGAATCCTGATATAGAGACTTGAGGTCCACAGTCTTCCATTTTTCCTCCACGACGACCTTTGCCTGCTGGACAATATTGAAAGACTGGACTTTTGCGCCATCCACACGTACTTCCACTTCAGCAGTTCTTTGAGTTGCTTCAGTGTTCTGGGCGACAGAGAATGTCACATTATCGGTGCGCAACGCCTTTGTCTCAACAAGGGTTATCCAAGTTTTTGCTGCCTCAGGAATAACGATTTCGTAGTCAAGATTCGTTGTGATTTCCACTGTCACAGAACCTCCTTCCGCAGGAACAGGTGTCGCATCTGCCGTCACATCAAGTTTACCCTCAGCAATTGAGAGAATCTTTCCTGACATCACTCCATTGCCGTTTACAGCCACAATCAGAATAGATGCGTCCACCACAGGAGATGGCGCAGTGATTGAAAGTTGCCCCTTAGTTGCAGAAATCGGATTTACTTTGACGGTGTAGCCGTTTTCCGGAAGAGCTCTCACGATGGCATTGTCCGCAGAAATGAGAGAATACTCAACATTAACGGTCTCTCCCGCCTTGATTCCTATTTCATCAGCCTTAATGACCAGCGCGAAATTCTGTCCCTTTGGAATCACGATCTCCCTGTCCGAGAGTTCGATAATGACGCTGTTGTTCTCCACATCTTCACGGACATTCTTGATAAGACCGATTCCAGATGTTCCAGCGTCACCGATAACAACCCAATCAGTTCCGTTCGTAGAGAACAAGAATTTGCCGTCTTCTACTTTAATCTTAGGAACAGTAACCTCTGCCGTTGCCGGAACTTTCTGCCCATTGACCAGAAGCCATTCGCCGTCCAGAGTCCAATAATATTTACCATCAGAGTCTTGACTGATACTGATAACAGGAGATTTGCCATCCTTGCCATCCGATCCGTCAGTTCCATTTTTACCATCCAAACCCTTTTCACCATTGTAAATGGTAATGGTGCCGGATTTTTTGAATGTAATCGTATAGCCGTTTCCAGCAGGCAATTTCTCGACAGAGACAATCTGGTCCTGGTTATTCAAAGCATCAACCGCAGTAACCAGGGATGTCAAGTTGCTGTTGATTTTTTCCACGAGCAATCTAAGTTCGGTGACTTGAGATTCGAGATTGTCAACTCTGCCCTTTATTTCAGTATCGTCGTACTCTTGACATCCTGTAAAGAATAACACAAGCACTGAAACCAAAGATAGGATTCTTGAAAATACTTTCATATTGTATTCCTTAAGATAAATGGTCTCCAATAATTTGCAGATCCTTACCGGAGACCTGGTTATTAGATATTATTAAATGATACTCTTATTCGATATAACTACCAATCCTTGCCCCATTTGTTATAGTTGGTGGGATGAGACGGGGTAAAGACGTAATTGGTCAGCCGCCTCGGGCTTATCTGAAGATAGCTCCCATACCATACTTTTATGAATGCATCCATGATATTGGCCCCCTCATAGGAGTCCTGTAGAATGGATCGCACATCATAGAAAACTGATATATTGCTATTGGTGAATTCACTCTTGTCATATTGTTCGAGAGCAAAGAGCGAATCATCCTGTTTCCTATAGCACGTCACATTGCTGACACCATATCTTCTCGGATTCAGACCTGCAAAAGGCTTGCGTGGATGCAGTTTGGAAACTGACGGCAATTCCTGATGCCAAGGGTCCACAATCTGGACAGGCTCGTCATTGGCGCAATAGCCAGACCAGGCGTAGTCGACGAATTCACCCACCCTGATTCCACCGGTGGCTTCTGTGTCCCAGAAATACTCTGTCGGCTCTTCATAGTCAGTGACTGTCAGCAGTTTGTTCGGACCAAGAAGTTCGCGCAGTTTCTTGATAAGTCTCGGGTATGAGGTGGTGTTGGTTTTCTGGAAACCTTTTTCCTCAGAAACTGCATAGTTGGCATTACGGTCCCAAAGATTCACCCCATCAAGTCCATAGTAATCAACAACTTTCTTCACGGAACGGGCAAACTCGCCAATTTGATTGTCCGTCAAATTGCAGAACCCTATTCCCTGTGCTCCGCCGTCGATGCAGATACAGACCTTGCGTCCGCTCTCCTGAACCGGGAGTACGCGCTCGGTGAAATGCTCGAGCACATAACGAAGGTCATTGTTCAGCTTGAGTTCCACCTTGCCCACCTTGCTGTCATAGAAAATGGATGCCTGACGCAAATTCACGATGTTTCCAAGTCCCCTATGATAGTTCCTGTCGCTCATATTCTCGAGGATGAAATCATTGGCAAGCCTCGGGTCAAAAACGGCGGTATTCAAGTAAAAGACGGTGAACATATCATTTCCCATATAGAGCTCATATCCATCCGGATCAGAATAGGTGTCTCTTACCGTCACATCCACATAGATGTTCTTTGAAGTTGTACCATTCCACAAGGAAGACACTGACAATGGCAGCAAGTACTTTCCTGCATCCAAAACATTGTCCAACGGATTCATTGCGAACAGACGAAGTTGTGTCACAGCAGTAGATGTAGCTCCCTCATGTAAATCCAGAGTCTGTTTGTCGAGAAATTTATAGAAAGGTTCTGGAAGCAATTTATAATCTTCGCCTTTCATCCGACCATACTCTTTGACAACATCCACATCACCGACATTGATCTGAATTATCTGTTCCTCCTTCGCAGGATGCGAAGAATCGGCATAGAGACCGAAGGTCTTGAAACCGTTCCCTTTCCGGAATTCCACTTTCACAACATTGTCCGCAGTATTCTCAGCGCGGAGCGTGACCACGGGATCTTTGTCAGAAAGGTCTTGAAGAGCCTCAGAAGAATATTCTATTGACAGATCTTGACATCCTGCCAGGAGTGTCACGGATAAAGCCGCAAACAGAATCATGTATTTCTTTTTCATATTCTATTCCTCCTCTTTGTTGATTTCATGTATCTCGATTCCATCCGGCCAGATTATGTCACCGACAGCTTTCCCGTGGTTGCCGACCCAAGAATAGTCTTTGACCACATTACCTTCGCCATCGTTGAATTTCCAATACCCGATAAGATCTTTCTGGTCTTTAGGATTCTCAATTCTATACATATTCTTCCATATTTCATCTCCAGTCCTGGCAACTCGCCATACTCTTGCCTCGGCAATCTTGCCCTGCAATGGACGGAAATCATTGTAAGACTTACCAATGAAAAACTGATAGGCTTCCGGCATTCCCAGAGCTCTCATTGCCAATGTAATCTTGTTATCCGCTGTCGGACCTGCGACTCCGGCCTCCTTCACTTCGTCAATCAAGTTAGCATTGACATAAATCCTTGCGACACGTTCATTCTGGTCGTATGTGCAGGCAACGTGATACCACGAGCCCGAATAGAGTTTCTTCGCCGGATCACTCTTTGACGGTAATTTTCCGAACTGGGAGCCGTTGCCGCTTCCGTCAAACTGAAGACATTGACGCTCGAAGTTTGCATCTCCTATGCGAAGTAGAAGATACTGTTCCACTCCCATGACTGTAGAAATATTGCAAACGCCATCCTTGTTGTTCAAGTCGAAACAGTCCACATTCACGAGAGCCTCATACGTAAGAGCGGTGAGCCCATTATAGGCATCAGCCACTTCCCCAGGAGTGTCCATCAGAGGGAATTCAATCCAATTATCCGTGAGTTGGGCCGCCACAGTAATCGCGGATGAGCGTTTCACCAGATAATAGGCAACGGACGAACCATCCATTGTCGAGATATCTTCAGAAGAAAGCCTTACGGGGAGAAGATAGGTCTTATCTATCTCCATGGCGCCTGTCTGGTCTTCTCCCTGTCCCATAAGGTTTTTAAACCCGATAGACACCTTCTCAGAGTTCACTTTCCCTGCTTCAATGGTAACCGACACCGGCGAAAAATCCAGATATGCATCTGGGAGAAGTTGATAATCAGTGCCATAGCGATGATTAAAAGCATCCGTCAATGAAGCGTCCACTGAAATTGTCGCTTTGACATCCTTATCAGAAGGGTAGGAAAGGGCGACGCAAAGGTGCTTTTCCAAACTGCTGACCCTGTTGCCAAAAGTCGCAGCCTGCGTCTGACTGGTAGCGCTCACATCAAGATAAGCGCAATTATCGAACACATGGTCAACAGGCTCGAATCTGTTACAGGAGACGAGCAAAGCCAGAACAGCGATACGTATTATGAAGTTAAAATTTCTCATATTCTTTACGCTTTTAAGGATTCAGTCTATGAATGATGGAGCGAAGAGCCGACCAATTCATATCATAGTGATAATAGTCAGATTCAATGTCGTAAACCGCAAGTCCGGCCATAGGGCCATAGTTTATAACGTTATCCGCCATCGCATCAAGCACGGGCAATTCCACATTTTCAGGATTACGGAATGCTCCTTCTTTCGATACGGAGAGCAGCATCTTGTCTCTTGGTACTCCTGTCTCAAGAACATCGCTGAGGAAATTTCTGAGATCAAAGTCGGTTTCGATAGTCTCCGTCGACAGCACGAAGAGGTCTATCTTGTCAATGTCTTCCTTAGATAGAAGTTCAGGATTACCCTCGAATACCAGCATTTGATTCTCCGCTTTTGCGGCAGACAGTCTGCCGATTGCTGCAGATGCACTCTCTGAGGTCGACGCCGTGAAAGAGAAGCCGTCAAGCAAGTGTTTCGAAACAGTAGAGACCGCCTTGTCAATTGCGTTTCCGGCATTTTCAGACTTGACAAGATCAATTTGATATAGGACCTTGATGTTCACTGCTTTCATTCTCGCCATGTCCTCCTCGTCATATTTAGAGAAGTTCTCGCCATTGGTCAGACTTACCATATCAAGACTGTCAGGAAGACACCTCAAGCTGCCCTTCTCGTTCTGAACGCCTTCCGGAGAATTTTCAAAACGTATATATGTCAATTTGTGTGGGCGATTCTTGTAATCACGCACCCTTGCCTGGTACCCGGACCATTCTGCCGGATTGTTCTCCCACGGCATAGTCTCTTTTATACCGACACTCTCTACCTTCGTCCAATCAGAGCAGGATGCAATGAGCAGAGCGGAAGATGTAATAGCAATCAGCCGTTTCAATATATTCTTCATTGTCTATTGTTTTATAAAGTTGTACGATTTGCAGTCCCACCAAACTCGGGTAGCGAATGAATCTCCGCCACCTTCGGAAGATTCCGAATTCAACATTGAGATAGCACCGCTCAAGTTTGCACCATTTCCAGAGTATTCCTCGACAGGATATGTCAGTCTTCTGGCATGATTGTTAAGGTCAACATTGTCCGGGCCGAGGTTCTGAGGAGCCGGAAGCAGTTTCGGATAACCGGTCCTGCGATATTCCGCCCAAGCCTCGTTTCCAAGAGGAAATATTGCAATCCACTTTTGAGTGATAATCTGCTCAAGATTAGTCTCTTCGTCACCTTTCTCATCCCATGCAACCTTGCACTCGGTCGTCTTGGACGCGGCGCTATATTTTCCCAACGGGTCAATATACTGAACCGGTGTGCTGCTGGCATCAGCAAGGTAATCGTCGACTCCTGATGCGCCTTTTTCGGCAAAAGAGAGACGGATCCCATTTTCATAGTATTCTTTTGCCTTAGCCTTGTCTCCGGCAAATCGAAGTTGATACTCCGCCAGAAGGAAATTCACCTCCGCGGCATTCATCCAAAGAATCGGACTGTCGGAATTGACAATAAGGTTCGAATAAGCATCTATCGCCTCACTTTTCTTTGACACGGTCGAACCAATGCGAATTCCTACGTACTGCGGATTGTCCCCAGTACTCATGAGGAACATTTTTTCAAGTCGAGGGTCATTATAACCAGTCATAAAGCAAAGAATATCCGCCCCGACACGATGGTCGTTCCAGCTGTTGTAAATCAGAGGCATCCTGTTTTCGGTCGGTTTCAAGAAAGCATTGTCCTCATTGGACAGGATGAGACCAGACGAGACAGCTTCTTCCGCCTTCCTGCGCGCAAGTTCTGGATTCCTGTAGCTGATTCGCATTGCCATCCTAAGTTTCAGCGAGTTTGCATACTTGAGCCATTGAGAGATGTTTCCGGAATATACCCTATCGTATGTGCTCCATCCGGAAGAAGGAAGTCCGACATTGGATGAAAAAGCCTCAATCGCATCGTCAAGTTCCTCGAACATTTCGTTATAGACAGTTTCCTGCGAATCATATTTGACGGTTATTTTTTCCGTCTTCAATATATCGCCGTATGGAATCGGCCCGTAGTTGTCAGTCAGACGCTGCATTACGGCCACACGGAAAAGACTTGCGAAAGCTCTCGCGACTTCGTCCTCAGTGCCCCCTACGATTCCGCGATATGGAGCATAGAGTTCTGTTATGATGTCCGAGAACGTTGCCTTTCGCCAGTCTGTCGAAGGATTGAATGTCTCGAAGCGAGTCTGCCAAGTGTCCACTGTACTTCCGACATAACCGCCGAAAGGGCCTCCTGAAAGGCTTTCAATGAACTGATATTGATGTTCCTCTACCGGAACGACAAGACTTTGCAATGCAAGGACCTTTGTTCCTGTGCGATAGTTCTTCGCTTCCATCTGCCCGGATGTAACCTGATTCGGATTGGTATTCAGTCTTTCGAAGCGATCAGTGCAAGATAGGAGCACCGGTGCAATGACGGCACATATTATCATATTCTTTCTCATAATACATTCCTCCATCATTTTAGAAATCAAGTCTCACATTTATGCCAAGGCTACGAAGCGACGGCATCATGAAATAGTCTATACCCTGATAATTATTCCCGATAGAAGCTATGGACTCAGGATCGAACGGCGCCTTGCACCATATCATCCACAGATTATGTCCGACGAACGACAGCGTCAGTGCCGCTTTTTCCCTAAACCACTTCCTCGGCATTGTATAGCCCACGGATAATTCCTGAAGACGGAAATTGGTAGCATCATAGGTATAATACTGAGGCAGTCCACTTTGCGAACCTATCTTCTGATACCATTTCTGAGCAGAAATCATCTGTCGATTATTCACAAGCACGCCACCGGCATCTCTGGCATCTGCAGATACCTTAGATACACCATAAAGATCAAGATTGGCTTGGGTCGCGGAATAACAGACACCACCTATGCGTCCGCTGAAGAGCAGTCCCAGATGCAGTCCTTTCCAACTGAAGTCATTGCGCCAGGCCAGATTATACTTCGGGAAAACAGATCCAAGAAACAATTCCTTGCCATTGTCGGCGAGGCTGACTTCTCCATTGTCGTCAAGTTCAATATAACCATAGTTATTCCTCTTCAGATCAGATGTTGTGTAAAGGTCCCCTAGAGTTCCTCCTTTCCTGAGTATGTATTTGGCTTTACCCAACGCCTTGATTTCCAGTTTCTCCAGGTTAAGGTTTTCACCGGTGACGGGATTGACGGCTCCATCGGCGAGATCCCTGATTTCGTTTCGGTTCCAGCTGAATGTGACTCCGCTATCCCATGTGAAGCCCCGCCAAGTATGATTATAACCGACACTCGCCTCGATACCTGTATTCCTTACACTTCCAGTCTGAAGGTAGATTGTCGTGTAGGAAGAAGACGGCGGGAGAGAAGGGTCGAAGGTCTGGTTGTAGGTGTCAGCAAGATACCATGACAAATTCAGGCTCAAGTCCTGCCAGAACCTGGTCTCGACACCGACTTCATATGTCAATGTCCTTTCAGGCTTCAAATCACCAATCGGATAATGTGTCTTATCCTTCCATATTTTGTTCGTAGCATCATACTCATATGTCGGCATTGTCAAAAATCTCGGGAAAGGCATACCTACGGATGCAACGGACGCCCTTAGTTTGAAGTAGTTGACCGCTCCGAAATCCCAAATTGACGTCGGCACCCAAGAAATGCCGACTGAAGGGTAGAAGAACGATCTTTCGGATGAGCCGGCAAGCTGTGATGCCCAGTCGTTACGTCCAGTGGCTGTGATATAGAGCATCTTCTTCCACCCGAGTTCCACACTGCCGAACACAGACTGAGTTTCATCGTTCCAACCGCTTTTTGACGCACGCTTCTTGGTGTCATCAAGGTCGAAGACATTGAACACATTGGCAAGTCCATTGTCTTGGATAGGGCCACCATAACGAAGCTCGTCGGTTCCTATATTATTGTACGACGCACCAATATTGGCAACTATAGTCCAGTCTTTGCCCAATGCCTTATCAATATTCAGGATAACATCCGCATAGGTCTGCTTGTCATAAGTGCGCGCTTCCGTATAATGACCATTGAGTCCACCTTCAGTGAGAGTCGCAATGGATGACGCATATAGCTTTTGAGTGAAAATATTGTCGGCATTGTCAATACGGACACGTGCAGACAAGTTCATCCAATCCAGAATATCATAGCCGGCTGAAAAAGAAAGCATGTAGCGTTTCTTGTTGTTGTTACGCAAGTTGCGATAGTTGATCCAATAGGGATTCTGCATTCTCAGGTCACCCTCAAGGTCTGAACTCCAGAACTGCTCCATAAGTTTCGTTCCTGCATTGTAGCGTTCGAAGTTCTTGTAGATTTCGAAGTTGTCTCCTCTCGGGAAAAGATAGACCGGAACCAAAGGATTGGAATAGACTCCTTGATTGGTCATATTCTGATCCTTCTGGACAATATAACTTGCACTCGCATCTATCTTCAGCTTGTCTTTCAGGAAATAACTCGTATTGCGGAAGGAGAAATTATAGCGGTCATATTTATTGTTTGGGATAATGCCGTCAGAGTTGACTGCCGCCGCCGAAAAATACGTCTGGTTTTTGTCGGTACCCCCGCTGACAGTAATGGTATTGGTGTAAGTATGACCTGTCTCGAAATAGTCTTTCGGAGAATAATTGTAGCGTGCAGATTCCGGTATGAAAGGTCCCCAGCTATAGGTTCCGCTGTTACCTGTCTTTCCTCCTAGTCCAGTTCCATAATGGTTCTGAAACTCCGGAAGACGGAAGGGTGAGAGGAACTCCGTATTACTGGAGAAACTGACCTTCAATTTTCCGGATTGGCCTTTCTTGGTAGTAATCATCACAGCACCATTTGCTGCCTGCGAGCCGTACAATGCTGCTGCAGCGGCTCCGGTGAGAACGGAGATGGACTGGATGTCCTCAGGGTTAAGGTCCGCGATGGACTCGGACGCACCTTTGGAGTCAAACTCCGTTCCGCCGCCTCCGCCAAAGTTGTACATCGGGATACCGTCAATGACGTATAACGCATTGGAAGACTGACTTATGGACTTGTTTCCGCGGAGCACCACTTTGGATGCGCCTCCAACTCCGGAAGAGGAAGTATTTATGGCAACACCCGCCACCTTTCCTGCAAGGGAGTTGATGAAATTGGCATCCTTTACTGATGTCAGCAGCTCGGCATTGACCTCCTGCACATTGTAACTCAAAGCCTTCTGGTCTCGACGGATGCCGAGTGCGGTAACGACGGTGCCTTCGAGGGAGACTGCCTCCTCGTTGAGAGTCACGGTAAAGTTCTTGTTGCTGCCTATAACCCTCCTGACAATTTCATAGCCAAGAGAATTGAACTCCAGGCTCCCTCCCAGAAGATTGCCGGGCACGAGAAGCGTAAAGCGGCCATCAATGTCCGTCGTCGTTCCGGTTGTAGTTCCTTGCACGAATACGGATGCTCCAGGAATCGGCTGACCATTATGGTCAATGACGGTTCCGCTGACTGTACGCGACTCCACCTTCGGTCTATTGGAAAGATAAATGTAATGCCCGTTGATTTTATAGTCAATGTCAAGCGGGGTGAAAAGTTTGGCGCACACGTTTCCGATGGTCTCGTTTTTCATTGATATGCTTACCTTCCTGGCAAGATCCACTTGACCGACAATGAATGTGAACGGAGACTGTGCTTTGATGCTGTCCAGCGCGCTGTCCAAGGTGACGTTCTTCAACTCAAGATTCAGCCGGATGTCTTCTTTCTGTGGTTTTGCGAAAGATTGGACTGATGAAAGAGTCAGTATTATCATGGAACAGATGAGACAGCAACTTCTTTGCAGAATACTGTTTTTGTTCATAACTTTGGAATTATGGTGATAGGTGTTTGGATATACCTTGCTTTAGTGTTATTCGACCGGCTTATCTCCAGACCTGTGGATGTTCCAGCGTCCGCAGGTCTTTATTTGTTCCGGTTACGGCTGGGGTTGTTGTAACGTTTTATATCATGGTGCAAGTTTTATATGTTAAACTTCTGTGATTGTTCTAGCGGATATGGATTGTTCCTGTCTTGTAGTCGCGCGTGTAACTGAAGTCGGCAAAGTACTGGAGGCTCTTCAATGCCATGTCAATGCCGTCGCTGACCAATAGTTCTCCTCTGGAGATATTAATCTCAGGTTCAGGACATTCCACAATAATCCGCACTCCGAACGAGCGCTCTATTTCACTTATGATGTCACTGAAACCAAGTCCCGCAATGTTGAGTTTGCCATTGGTCCAAAGCAACTCGCCTTCCTGGCTCACCGTATTTTTCGCAAGTACGTTATCGGAAAGAATAACGGTTTCTCCCGGGTACAGATATGCCACCTGTCCGGATTTGCTGTTGACTTTGACCTTTCCTTCTATGAGAGCGACATGGAACGATTTCTTCTCAGGATATGCATTGACATTGAATTTCGTGCCCAGCACTTCTATATCACTGGCATAGGTGCTCACCACGAACGGCTGGTCAGGATTGTGGGTAACATTGAATAGAGCTTCTCCGCGAAGTTCGACGTTGCGTTTGCGATCCGAGAATTTCATCGGATACGTCAGTGTAGTTCCTGAATTGAGCTTCACTTGAGTGCCGTCAGGAAGTGTAATGTCCATTCTGCTTCCTGCGGGAACCTCAATGCTGGTCATAGTGTGTGCAAGTATCGAATCCGTGCGTTTCGTGGCGACATAACTGCCTGTAAGGAATACTATCATAGCAATGACAGCAGCTGCGGCACTGTAAAGGATTCTCCTGAATATCTTGATCCCTGATTTTTCCATAGCTAGCCCTGCTTCAGCGGTTTCAATCTCGCGGATCGTCTTTCCGTTTGCGGCGAAATGCAGTAACAGAAACATCTTCAGTTCCTTATCAAATTCTTTCTGATGCATCTCGTCGCTCCGCAACCATTTTCCTACGGCTGCGTTTTCTTCGTGTGAAGTTTCTTTTGCGAAATACCTATAAAGCAAGTTCTGGTCAATGTTTGTCATATTCATTTCGTGTTACCTACTATATATAACAACTTAATCTGTCGGATTCGCCAAAAAAAAATGATAAATTTGCATAGAGAGGAGATTTTAATGATGTCTGACATGCAGGGTGAGATAAAAAAGGACATTTTCGAAGACCTTTACAAAAACAATCTAAAGGTCTTTGAGGATTTTGCCTTCTTCATACTTGGAAATACGGAACAGGCCGAGGATGTCGTGGCAGACTGCTTTATCCGTTTATGGAATGAGCGGGCCAGAGTGTCACGGGAAAAGGCCATCGGATGGATGTACACTTCCATCCGCAATGCCTGCCTGAATCTGTTGAAGAAATCTTCCACCAAAAAAGAGGTCAACGAATCAAGTTCTGACAATGAGGTCTTCGCGGCCACATATTACCAGGCGGCACTCGAAAAGACAGACCTTGCCGGCTCGTACGTTGAAGACATAACCAATCGCCTGAAGGATTGTCTGGCACGTGTTCCGGAAAATCAACGCCGCGCTTTCCTCATGAGCCGTCTCGACAACATGAAGCACAAGGAGATCGCCGCCAAATTGAATATCACAGAGTCAGTAGTCGACCACAGCATACGTAATGTCACCAAACTCCTAAGCATCTACATGAAAGACTATCTGCTGTTTACATTTATCTTGCTGCTTCTGAAGGCGCACAGTTAAACTTAATTTGGCGACAGGCCCTTTTAAGCCTTTTTTTTCTTAAGTACGATTCATATATCACGATGTGCCACAGAATGCCGTAGAATGTAAGCCTCCGGTGAACCACGTATGATTTCGGAGCATTGTCACCCAGGCGGTACATTTCATTCCGCTGCAGGTGGTACATTTCAAAGTGATATGCGATTAAGTCCTACTTGGAACAACGTCGTCGAGTTGGCTCTATTAGCCCCGAGTCGGACCGATTAGTTGCGATTAGCCTCGATTAGTGGCCGACTCGGCCCAAGTTCGAGGAAGAAGTTCGGATATGTCCTTGCCGTCGCGATGACAGTAAGGCAGCTTGCGGAGAACATCCTCCATCCATTCTCTGGGCTCAACCCCTGCAGCCTTGCAGGTGCTTATAAGTGAGTAGACGATGGCAGCGCGGAAGGCAGATGCGTCATTGCCGCAGAACAGGTAGTTCTTCCTTCCCAAAGCCAAGGGCCTGATGGCATTCTCGATAAGGTTGTTGTCGATATTGACACGGCCATCGTTCACATATCGCGAGAGTCTTGGCAGAAGGCTGTATGTGTAGGCGATTGCTGCTCCAAGTTTGCTCTTGGGAAGCACATTGGTGTATGTATCCTCCATCCACTTTTCAAAGTCTCTCAAGGTGGGGTACGATATCTTAAGCCTCCGCTCTTTGCGCTCATCAGGTGAGAGAACGGCATTGTCGGCATCCTCTTCGACCTTGTAAAGCTTGCGGATATAGAGGATGGCCTCGGCAGCCATCCTCTCATCTTCCTGAAGAGCGTCAACGAACTTGCGGCGTGCATGCGCCCAGCATCCGTACATGGTGATGCCCTCCATACGTTCGAACTGCTCGTATGCCTCGTAGCCGTCACTCTGAACATTCCCTCGGTATCCGCCAAGGATTTCCCTGGCCACATGATGCCCACGGCTGCCCCTGTCATAGTAGAACATGACATCACCCGTGATACCGTCACGCACGCACCACTCATAGCCCTTGCGGGCCTTATGCTTCTCATCGTCTATGACCGGGATGACGCTCTCGTCTATCTGGATGTATTCACTTGAGAGTATCTTTTGCCGCAACCTGTCATATAGAGGTTTTAGTTTGTCCACCGCTTGCTCGTACCAGCCTCCCATTGTGGAGTCACTTATCACTATGCCGGACTCTTTGTATTGCTGTATAAGGCGGTAGAACGGAAGATGATACATGAACTTGCCGATAACGATGTCTGCTAGAACCGATGCCCCGGCCATACACTTTGCAACAGGTGCGAGAGGCATTTCTGCCACAATGATTGCCCTGTCTTCCGGCTTCTTAGATGCCATGTCAGACTTGGCGATAACCTTGTGCCTGATTGTCTTTACGATATATGTCCTCGCCGGTATCCTTTCGAGTCGTGATGATTCCTCAGTGCCGATTTCCTCATATTCATCCTTGAGGTTTCCGGATTCATCGGTTGTTCCATCAGGATAGGCATGGCACTCTTCTACAGGAAGAGCACTGGTGTTGAGATCCCTGCGGGCAGGCTTCTCCTTAACCGTGATTGTCTTGGTGATTGTCTGCTCAGCCGCTGCCATTTCCGCCGCAAGCCGCGCACGCTCTTCATCCGTCATATGCTCCTGCTCAAAGAGGTTGAGCTGAAGCGGGTCAATAGGGAGATGTTTCTCCGACATATGGCCATACACCTTCTTGCGGAGCCATAAGAGCTGGTCCTGAAGAGACTTGATCTGCTCGTCTTTTGAGGCGAGTTTGACATCCTTTTCGGCCAAGGCTGCGCGGAGTCTTTCAACCTCCGCGAGAGCTGCTTCCAACTGTTCTTCAGGTGACATAGCTTACTTTGTTTCAACACTTAAAGATACGCAAAAAGCACGATATACGCAAGTGTATGGCCGATTTATATTGATTGTTTTCGCAACTTTTTCAGTGTTTCAAGACGTTGCTTGCGACTGTCCGCTTGCTCCATGATACCTTCAACCATGAGCACAAGATCCCGCCATTCAATGGCTCCGGTGAGCTCATCCTTTCCCACATTGGATGGGGATCCGAACGTGCCGGCCTCCAAAAGTTTTGAGTATATCACCATGCCTCCCGGCTCCCAGTGAAGCAGTTTGATTCGATTCCGGGAACGGTTCATGAAGATATAGACATCTCCGTTGCAAGGATCACATCCAAGTACATTGGACACGATGCCGCTGAGGGTGTGATAACTCTTTCGCATGTCGGTGGGCTGGTTGTACAGCATATACCGCATGCTGTCGCTCAAACTGAACATATTCAGGCTCCCTGGATGATTGAACTTAGAAAGGAAGCATCAAACTCTCCCTGGATACGCATCAGTGCGCCACTCGGTGTCCTGAGTTCAATGCTCATCATTTGAGCTCTGGCATCTAACTTCTTGGACTTTGGCCTGCGGCCGGTTGTTGACGCAAAAGCTGGCACTGGAACAAATGTCCCTCCAGGAACCAGTTGCAAGAACTCTCCGCCGCAAGATTCGGCTTGTGCTTGTTGTTTAGCATATCTGGATTTTGCATCATAGAACCGCCATGGAGCGATTCCAAGTTCGGCCAACCTGTCTTTGTGGGATACTGTGTGTTCTTGGCAGTAAGTCATTATCTCTGCCACTTCTTCGCGTGTCATCATAATTCAATGGATTTTTACGCAAAGATCGGGCAAGGAGATCAAGATTCTATGACGGGGTTTACCGGAGGCTTACATTGTATCCTTGTCATGAAAAACAGAAAAAAATTCGGTCGAAGCGACTGGAAATAGATATAAAATTGAAATTTTGATGAGTCTGTCGCAGTAATTGAAGGGATTGCCTGCTGCTTCGCTCAGATTGAAAACATTAAACGACAATCCCTATTATAATTTATTATAGACGACAAGACGTTTCAAAATAATAACACGTCGAGTCTTAACCTTTCACTTTAAAATAACTTCCACTCGTGCATATTTATTTTTCAATAATTTTCGCTTCTATAGTAACCTCATCTGGTTTCATTTTCGATTTATCATGAACCTCTATTGTTTCTATGTGTTCCTCTATTATCGGATCCACATTGATAATCAAGTATCCTTCTTTCTGATAGTCCTCACAAAGGAACTGCCAGATTAAAGGTATCCGCTTTATCCCATCTGCAGGAATTATACTTATCTGGAAATCTCGATAGTCCTTCTGTACAAAAACGGAATTTTTAGGTATATACTCTAACTGATTCATATATGTTTGGAACACCTCTCTCCTTGCATCCCGTCCAGCATTAATCTGCGCTCTTGCCGCTTCATTTATACCAAAAGCATTGCAATAATAAAAATTGTCATCAATTTCAACAATATCTTCTGGCTGGAAAGATACAACAAGCTTTGGTGTTTTAATAACAGTCTTTCCAATGTTCTCGATTTTTATATTTAATTCACACCATCTTTTATCAATTTTAGTTGGTCTGTTCCATGGCATTATTGGTACATTACAAATCGGAGATATTGAAATTCTGGACTGTAGAGGTTGTTTAACCGATGCTAATTCTTTATACTCATAACGTTTAATAGTCCTAACATATTCTGGATGGATTTTTATTTCTTCCTCCCCATCAAAAGACACAAAAACATCTGTGGTATCCTTAAACTGACAGTTGTTCACATACCAATTATAGGTCGTTTTATATCGCTCCAATTGGTCAACAATATCTTCCCATGATGCAATATCAACTGCAAATAGTCCTTTCTCCCTATTCTCAACGTCTTTCTTTCTAATGTACCCTTCTATTTTTGCATCTTTATTCGCTGTAGTAGCAAAAACCAGCAACTTTAATTTAGGCTCGAAACCTAGTGCTTTTTCTATTTCTGTATCAATCTCTCCTTCTGTTAATTGTGCATTCGTATAGTCATCCTTACCTTTGCACTGAATACCACAATATCCGCCATATTTCTCAACATACGAAAATACATCAACGCCATGCTGGTTTTGACCTTGACGACCATGTCGTTTAATCGCATCTTCACAGGCCCATATTTCACCCCACAACAATTTGCAGAGTTTTTCAAAGTCTTGCCAAGTACTTGGCTTTTTCAATTGAGTTTGTGCTATCATACAAAAACATATTTTTCGTTTAATGATTTTTACTTAATACCAAATAACTCACCAAATGTTCTCTGTGGCTTTATAGTCACATTTTGAGCCTCATAAGTATCATCTATAATGAATCTTACATATCCAGAAAAATCATTGGGAGTCGAAAATCGCAATACTGTCCCCAATATCAATTTATATATAGGTTCATTATATCCCAGAAAATTCTCAATATTACTGCAGATTGCTTTTCCCTTTTTTACCGGCTTAAGTTCCTCTTCGTTTTCTATGGGTAACAATGTTGCTAAAGGAATCTCATTCTTTTTCACCGCAAAAAAGCACTTAATATCCAACAAAAAATTTAGAATAACTGAAATGTATGGCAATTCACCTATTTTTTCAGTAGCAATAATAGCATAATCCCCATTAAGCCCCATATCTTTTAGAACATTCGAAATCTGCTTTCTTGGTACTTTAAAATCACCTAATCGCTTAAGGTCATACAAACAATGCAGGTATTTGTCGGCTATATCACTCCAGTAATTTGAAAAATGCACATATGGAATACAACGACAGTCTATATCCTTAAAACTACTATAATTGATCGTTTCCAAATCAAATGATCCGATAACATCAATGGATAATGTTTTTCCGTTTGCATATTCATTAGAATATTGAAGTATACTTTCTATCCTGTCTGCTTCAGTCTCTATACTCTTAAACAACTCCTGATATTTCTGAATATTTACCTCTGGATGTTCTTCTTTAGCCGTCTTATCCACTTCACATTGTTGCTGGTATTTATTCAAAAGACTTTCAACTTCTGCCTTCTCTACTAATTTTAACCTTGGAATGTTTATAAACACCTTAGTATCATACCAAAAACCGACTTCATCCAACATCATTCTCATCATTTGAGCATCCCGTTCATTATCATTGAGTTTTAATGGCGATGCAGGTAAACTAAATAATTGCGTATTATCAACCCCTCTTCCTTCAAGAGACCATAATCTGATGACTAATAGGCTTAAGTATTTTAACGCATCTCTGAAGAAATACTTATTATCTTTAACGCCACTCATTTGATCGTGATAGTAAAAGCCTTGTTGATAGAAATAGGTGAAGTCTGTACACATTTTATCTATCAGTTCCAACATGACTACAATCTCACTAAAAGAACTGGGTATTAGACCGTAATATTCAGGTTCCGAATGAGTGAAAAAAAATACATCATTTAGCCAATTGATTCTTCCATAATGTAACAGCATCCCACCAATCATGACATGACGCACCATAAACATTTGCTTGTCATGTCTTAAAGGAGAATCATAACTAACAAAATGGTATTTCATAGAGGCATAACTATCTGCGTATTGCCAATATTGGTTAAACCATGTATGATTGTTAAACTCTATAGCATCATTCAACAGGATCCACATCAGTTGATGGGATTGTAAACTAAGCCGTGAAGCAGATGTTTGATTATAAAATATTGAAGTTATTTCATTGTTGCCATATAAAAAATGATGCCCATCATCTATACAGATATATTCCTTCAATTTTCGCACAATATCAACAGTCACCTTATCATAAAAAACGGGAGGATTAATAGTATTAATTCCCTGGTTACGTTGGTCCCCTTGCTGTTGTTGAATATATAGAAAAACTTTACTTAAACTTTTAAAGTACAATTCCAAATTATGCTGAGCATCCGCATAGATAGCAATATCAAGAATTTCCATGACATTATTTTTGTCAATCTGTTCTCCTTCAACTCTTTTTAGCAATTCTCCAGCATTTGAAAAAAGTAATATTAGTTGGAACAACATAATACTGCATCCGATAAGAGCAACAACTAATATAGCCTGAGCAGTTATGACTACTTGATTAAACCATCCAGCTTGTAATAAGAATGGAGACAATATAGCAACAACCATATTGGCCATCATCAGAATTTGAAAGACTTTATACACAGGTTCTTTCGAGAACCGGCATGAAAGTAAATCCGAGTTATATTGATTGTATATACTTTTAATAGTCTGTATTATTAAAGGATACCCAATACCATAGATAGAGGCTAAAATAGAAAGAAGGCCACTGAATGTATAGTTAGTAAAATCAAACATTATTTCTTGCCTCCTTTCTGTTGTGCCTTTTTAAGGGCAATTGCAACATTGTTTATACTACTAATTTCCTGTTTTATATGCAAGTCCATACTATCAATTTTCACAGAAAGTGTTTTTGTGTTGCCATTTATATTCATCAATGTGTGTATCAAAATAGAATCTTTCGTCTTGTTTTGAAGTTCTATATTATTATCTTGTTGTTGTCTCCTATTGAATGCAACTATAGAAAGAATAATAACTGAGGCCATCACCACTATCGTTCCAGTTATCAACAGAATATCATGTTTATACACATCTTTCTTTTTGTAACCTATGTTTTTCACGACAACACTTTGTTGCGTATCTTTAGGCTTTAGCACTTCTTTTTCAAATGGATTTTCGATTTCTCTCATATTTATAATTCAATACCTTTATCTCTTCTAAAGAATTTGCTGATTGCAAACAATAATATAACTATCACAAATATAGACGGTCTCGGCTCACTTACCACTATGACAAAATCTATAACAATCCGCTAAGAGTTCTCCAATTAACCGTAGGTCAGTTCTGTTAATTTAAATCAACAAAGATATCGAAGCGTTTCATGACTTATTCTTTTTTAGATGCTCTCTCTCGCTTTTTCAAACTTAAATCCTGTAAAGCCTTTCCCATTGCGTCTTCTTTGGCAAGTAGAAGTATATTATCATCTAGTTGAAGCGCATAGAGAACTCTGAGATAAATGCCGATAGCTACTGTCGGTGCTCCCTTTTCAATCCGGCCAACCGTAAGCGGTGAGCAGGCTGCGCGTTCGGCAACCTGAGCCATGCTGAGATTCCTGCGCAGTCTAGCCAGTTTGATCTGCTCACCCACTATCAGCATTTTCTGCTCCAGTTTTCTTGGCAACTTGGTAGCCATTGTATTCTTTGTCATATTCAACATATCATATAATATGTAAATATAGCAATTATCCAAGCAAATCCCAAAAACATCTTGCAGTTGTTGTCATTGGCTTTCCTGTGCGGACTTTCAAGGGCGGTTCATTTTCCTTTATTTTCCATAAGTTTCCGCAAAACCTTAATAAAACCTTAATGGAAAATAGGCGCAATACTGCAATATACACCGACATGTTGACAACTGGAAATTTTTACCTTATTAAACAATTGACACAAAGCGAATTAACAGCAAATTTGCAAAATTGTTGATAACTTTTGCGAAAAATCGTGTCCATTTTGTTCGTCACCGACGTTATATAACTCCAACCAACATACAAAATAAGTTTTGTTATGGCGAAATTTAAGATTATGCTCTACAAGAGCAACCAGAAAAAAGACGGCAGCTATCCTATATGTTTAAGGGTGGCCAAACAAGACAAGGTTAAGTACATCAGCCTTGGAATGTCCGCAAACTTGAACCAATGGAACGAGGACGGACAGCGGTTCAAGAAAGACAAACGCATCAATCCGGAGCATGAGAAACACAATGCCCTGCTGAACATTTTTGAGGAGCGCATTGACAAGGTGCTGCGGAATTTTGCTGAATGCCGTATAAACTGGACGTTGAACCAGTTTGAGGAGAAGTTTGTCGGCCTTGCCCGACAAGGCAAAGTGTGCGACTATATAAGAAAACAGCTGGACTTACTCAAATCCACGAACCACTTCGGCACGCTGATAATTTTCAGCACTCTCCTAAATGCACTTCACAAATACGATTCCCGGATAGAAAACAAAGTTTTTGCCGAGATAGACTACACCTACGTCTGTCGCCTTAATGCTGCCATGGAACGTGACAGACTGGCCGGAAACACACGATTAAGCTATATGCGTGCTCTCCGCACTATAATCAACAAGGCTATAAGAGACAAGGAGGCACCACAAGATACTTACCCATTCGGCAAGGGAGGGTTTTCGGTAACATCCTTGGCGGAGACAACCAGTAAACGGTATCTTCTACAGGAAGATTTGGACAAGATAAAGGGCACGGTCATGGACAAGCGATGCCTTGAAGAGGCAAGGAGGCTCTTCTTGTTTTCTTACTATTGCTTCGGCATGAGCTTCGTTGACATGGCGAATCTGACAACGGACAATATGGCGACCCTGTCGGATGGGAACTATATCATCTATAAGAGGCAAAAGACAAAGACGCATAAGGCCGCACGTGAAATCAAGATTCACATCACGCCCAACATACAGGAGTTGTTGGACTGGTTCCGCACAAACTCCTCTCTAATCGGTGATTACCTATTGCCAATAGTAAATATGGACTGTCAAGGCTATGAACTGCATCATCACATCCTTTGCCGTTATGGCACTTATAGGATGCGATATGCCGCTCTTGGCGAGAAATTAGGGCTGAAACGCCACCTGACCACCTATGTGAGTAGGCACACCATGGCCATGACCCTGCAAAGCAATCTTGTGCCACGTGAGATCATCAGTCAGGCGATGGGGCATAAGAATCTTGCCACGACCAACATCTATCTTGATTCATTTAATACCAGTGCAATAAACAGTGCTGGCAATTTGTTATAAATTTAATAATTAAATCTTAGAGTTATGAAAAAGAGATTGGAAAAGTCCCCATACGAGGGACAAGGTGTACAGCAGGTCTCAAGAGACGAAATCTTCCGCTACGATCTGGAGACGTTTCTAACAATCCTCCTATCAGGCAACATCTGCAAAGAACGCACGGAAGACATGCGTGATTGGCTTGAAAAAGAGACCAACGGCAACAAGGATGAACTCAGACACATTTATGAACGCATCGACACGGAATGGCTCAGATTTACAGGTGGAAAAGACAAAAATCCGTACCCTACATTAGAAATGTCGTTGGTCATATTCTACTGCTACATGGACATGTCTCTTGACGGATTCGATGACCCGGAGGCAAAACGCCGTATGGAACAGGCAGTGATGGATGATGACCTCCAAGGTGTTATCAAAGAGTGGATGCAGTCACGTTACAGGCCATTCAAAGTGCTGAAAGGGATAATCGAGGAGATGTTGACAGCCGCTTAAAAAGTGAAATTCCAAGTCAAACAAACTCCCTCATAAGCGATTATGGGGGAGTTTAGAAGTTCTTAATAACATGATTAATTGCAGAAATACCACCCACGAACTAATGGGCGAATGGGTAAACAGTTGGCTCTACGGAAAAACAGGGCAACTGTCGGAAAATGAAATGATGGACTGGCAGAAAGTCCTTGCAGATGAAAGCAACAAAGAGAAATGGTCTATACTGCACGTGCTGAACGAGGCCATAGTGAAATGGCACTGCTCATTTGTGCTGTCCGCTGTCGAGTCCCATGCAGGAGAGGCATTGACGGCGGAGGAATATGAGGAGCTGCGCTTTGCCGACGAGTACAAGTGCAAGAAAGGCTATACGGTTCTCGGCCGTGACGAGCTGTTGGATGCGATAGAGGGTTTAGGCTATATCAACGACCTGCAACGTGACGACATAGAGACAGCATGGAGGCTTGGGGACATCGGGTATATGAAAGAGCAGATGCTTGACCTTGCGCACATCCCTGTCAAGGCCTTTTCGGATGCAATCGTGAACAGTATGGTTAAGCCGTCAACTCCTGCCCCTGCACGCACCACGCCACATAAATCTAAACAAACAGAGACAGACCCATACGATTATCCGGAGGTGTTTGATGTCAATGTTTGCAGCAGACTGACAAACTACTCGAAGAGCACCCTCTACAAGATGACAAGCACCGATGCAATCCCCTGCCACAGGGCAAAAGGCAATAGGCGCAAGCTCACGTTCGTGCTGACGGAGATACTTGACTGGATGACCGCCAACAGGCAGGAAACGGCAAGCGAGTATATCGACAGGATGGACA
>OLWU01000032.1_pt1 | contig 23954 bp, 30 predicted proteins | sample 1673351 | NCBI WGS metagenome assembly OLWU01 (sample SAMEA103958109, study PRJEB25191) | human gut metagenome | biome: human-associated habitat [ENVO:00009003]; feature: intestine environment [ENVO:2100002]; material: feces | place: Germany | collected 2013/2015
CCCACCCAAGCGGTTTTGGAGACCGCCTCGCCAGCCTTGGAACATTCGCCCCTATATTAGTAGGAATAAATTGATGGGAATAGCTTGTCACCCATCCCTGCTGACTGCTTGCTCATGTCTTTCAGCTTTGTATAGTTCATTTTGCACTATCAAGTCAACCATCTAATTCCAATGGATTTGTGGTAATGATAATAAGCGGAGCCGTGCATGACTCCAATAGCTTCAACAAGTGATTAATAGGTTTATCCACCATACAAGGTACTATTTCGTTCTTATCTTTTCTATTTGCACTACTTATTACCATTTGGTGGGTCAGGGAGGACTTGAACCTCCAACCGCATTAAGCACCTGATTTACAGTCAGGGGTGATACCAATTACACTGTACTGACCCATTTATTATTCTTATTTCATGATATATTTTTATCTGAATGGCTAACCCAAACCATTCACCATGTGCACACCACTATACACCTTATTCTGTGCACTTCCCTTAACACATTTACAATTATATTATGTAATTATCTATTACACAAGTAACTTAGGCAAGAAGTTCATTAACTCTGTTTTGTACTGCCTTTGCATCATAACCAGCAGCTTTCAACTTCTTTGTGCGCTCTGCACCATTTCCCCAATCACCACGAATAACTTCCTTGGCTACATCATCAATGGATTTAAGCTGGGGCTTTGAGCCTCCTGAAAGTTCGTTTACTCTGTTCTGAACTGCATCATAATCATAACCAGCACTCTCAAGGGCTTTACGACGATCAGATCCGTTACCCCAGTCACCACGAATGACTTCTTGAGCCAACTCATCAATTGACTTCTTAGGAGTAGAAGGTGTACCCTCTAAAATTTCATTTACACGATCCTGTATTGCATCATAGTCATATCCAGCGCTCTCAATACGAGCACGACGATCGGAACCATTACCCCATTCTCCACGAATAACTTCCTGAGCTATCTCATCCACAGACTTCTTAACAGGGGCGGGAGTAGGAGTAGGTACTACTTCAGGAGCCTTACCATCATCAAAACTAATCCCAAAGTAGTCACAAATACCATGGGCAATAGTTTCACCGATAAGTGTAGTATTGTTAACAATAAACTTAGCTCCCTCAACTGCGTCATGGAACTCACACTCAATATATGCAGTAGGTGCGGAAGGAACTCTTACTTCATATAAATCCGGATTAGCACTGATACTTTCACTTGTACCAGGGGTGATAGGTGAGAGCAGATCAAAGATTACCTTACAAGCCTTAGCACCTTCACCACCAACAGAATAATAAAACATACGGGTACCCATGACCTTGCCATTAATGGCATTAGTATGAATAGGTACATGAAGGTCGGCGCCGAAAGCGTTAGATTTCTGACACTTTTCCTGCATTGACTCATCATGCATTAGCATAACATCGATACCATTACGAATTAGTGCGGCCCTACAAGCCTCTGCAATCTTACCACACTGTACGCCCTCAGTTGTATTACCGTAAGCATATACATTGTCATACTGGTTGCTGGGGGAAAGAAATACTTTTTTAGACATTTTGAGTCCTCCTTTTATTTTATAATATTATTTCCACTTTCCTCTTGCAAAAAAATCAACTGTTAATTGAGGATTATCCTGATTACCAACTACATAGGCATTAATGATTGTTGGTGATACGCTGCAAAAGAAAAACCTCCGCCTGAACCTGTCCGCCCATTTCCACTTGTTACTGGGGAGCTAATAAAAAGCCCGGAAGGGAAATTGTAACTAACATAAAACCCATGTCCCCCCATTATATCAGCCCAAAAAGTTCCAGTTGTAGTAAGTGTAGAAGTATTCCAACATTCAGATATTCCACTATTCCATTTTCTATATGTCCAAATCCCACTAGTGCCTTGAGCTACTACATAGTCAGCTACAGGTGAGGTTCCTGCCCCTCCTACGCGAATTAGTTCATCCTGGATAGCGTTCAGGTTATCTGCAGTAATGGCAGTTTGACCTGATACGTATGTTTTCTTTGAAAAAGCCATAATATCATCCTTTTATCCCACTAGTGCATTTCCTGCAATAGCAATATTTGCTTGGTTATTACCAGTATAAGTTATGTTCCAAGAATTATATTTCCATCCACTATTATAAATTAGTGGAATCCCATATAAAAACTTGCTTCCATCATAAATACGAATAGGTTGAATTTGTTTCGTTGAAACTTGTGTTTGGCTGGCCGAAGTTCCCACTCGAAATTCACACTTATTAGTTGTCGCTGTTCCGCCTGTTGAGTCAGTAACAACACAATAAACAGAAGTGTTATCATAGGTTTCATTGGAAAGCGTTCCAGTTAAATTTTGAGAAGTTCCAATACTTGTAGTTCCTTTATACCATTTATAGGTATATCCTGTTCCTCCTGATGGGTTACAAGTTAGCATAAAATCATCCCCATCATAGCCAGCTATGAATTCTGGAAGAGGTTGAACAGATATAGTGTTTACAGTTGGAGAAGGAGGCGCGGGTTGAGTAAGAGTAATGGTCCCTGATTTTGAAGTAGGACTACTGTATCCAGGGCGTCCCGATAAAACTACACTAAATGTTCCATAGGAGCCAATATCATAACTTCCACTTGTACTACCGTAATAAACTGGAAATTCTGTACTTTGGCTCCAGTCTGTTGCAGGATAGGAATAAACAGAATGCCCATTGATAGTACAGTTTATATCACTAACATCTGCTCGAGTGCCATTTCCTGGGTCCATTTTTGTTACTTCAAGAGTCCAATTTACAGTTGTTGAAGTTCCATATTGAGTGACAGTAAAAATAAATTCTCGACCAAGATAAGAATCAGAGGTTAGAGTTATTGAATTAGCCATTTACTCACCCCTTATGCAGTTCTCGTCCAGATATATACACTTAGATAGGGAGGCATATTATTGTGGGATCGGCTTCCGCCAAAAGGAACAGTAAGCGCAGTTCCATCTTTATATCCAATGGTAGCAAGATTACTGCTTTTTGATGCATTCGTATTTATATATCCTAACCATTCATTAGAATTTGTACCTACACAAAGTTTTGGTGCAATAGAAGGTAGCTCACTCTCTGTAAGCGTATGTTCCGCCTCACCACCCTGGCTCCCAGCAGGATAACTACTACTCATACCAAGCAAAAACCTACCTTGAATCTGCTCCCAAGTCCCTCCAAAAAGAGTCCCAGGATTTGTGCTATTTACATTCATATAAATAGAACCCACAGGATAAACATTATCTAAGACAAAGTTCGACCCAATGGTCTGGAAGAATAACTGATTAGTCGCTGGATTACTAGGCAAAGTATCGCCATAATCTGTCCCTGAAGTAAGATTGATACCTTTCGTAGTCAGCGCGCCTGTCATAGTTCCACCGGAAAGTTGTAACCTGTAGTTTAATGCAGTAGTTACAACTTTATTCTGAACAGGATTTGTTGATGTAGACGATAGGTCTGAATCGGTGTCAACTTTTACATAGGGAAGACTTTTAGCTTGTGTACTTCCGTTGCCCACTTTTAGCTTGTTAGTGTCGGTTTCATATAACGGTTGACCGTCTGCTAATACTTTGGTTGAAGCTGCTACCTTACTGTTTGTGCCTCTTAAAAATTGTATTGCCATCTATTTGAATCCTCCTCGGATATTTATTGTTACCTTTTACAAAAGTATATACAATTGTAAATGTACAAGGAATCCTATTTTATTACCAGTATTGTACCATTTGACAATTCTTCTATGTTTTTATTTCTATTGCGTAACACAAGTACAGGGAGAGAGTATAGTCCAGCAATTGATTCCCAGGAGTCACCCTCTTTTACAACATATGACACACTTGTGTTGTTGAACTCACCCCAAGTGTAATCATCGTTTAACTTATCATACTGTTCTTGTGTACCATACATAAACTTAACTTCTTTACTCACACTTACTCCACCCACAAGATTTACACTGTACGCACCCACCTTCTCTTGCAAGAGGCTCTCCACACTCAGGGCACTTTGAGTATACAGGCTTAGGTAGTACGCTATCATTATCATTGGAAGGATGTTCATCACTCATGTAATCCGTTACATCAGTAACTTCGCTTTGCATTTCGTTCCACATATCCAATAGTGCATTACCAATTGCCATAGGGCAACAAGATCCACGTGAAGTGTCATGCTTTGTAGCAGTCCTTGTCGCATAACTCGGGCATACACCTGTAGAATCAAGCTGATCCTTTATAGAAATAATATCCACTCCTGCTCGGCACAATAAACTAACCATTCTGCTGAGTCCAGTCATGAAATTAGCACACCCACCGGTACTACCTTTGTTAAAATACACTTCTTGTAAACTACCGTTAATAGGATTGAAATAAGCAAGTACATGAAGACTTCCACACCCAGTAATAAGTTTCCTTTTCTTACCTACCAATTCCTCGGTGCAATCTACAATAAACCCTCTAGGAAGATCTTCATCCTTTAACAATGTCTTATTCCCCGTTGTATCTTCCCCAGATACAAGTACTCCTTCTCTTTTACATCCTGCTCGATATACTGTGATGCCCTTTAATCCACACTTCCAAGCATTAAGATATATATTCTTAACATCTTCTATAGTAGCTGAATTAGGTAGATTGACTGTAGAACTAATACTTGCATCAATACCTTTTTGCCATGCGGACTGCATTTCAATGCGTTTATTATAGTTTATTTCCGAAGAGTCCACAAACCATTCAGGAAATTTGTCATTAACTGTAAGCCCATGTTTTTCCGCATAATCTTTGTAAATAGGTGTAAGTACATCATAGTACTGTGTCCCTCCGTGTAAGGACTCTGTCTTTCTTCTGTAACTCTTAGCAAAGATGGGCTCAATACCACCACTTATACCCAGCATTGTAGAAATAGTCCCTGTAGGAGCAATTGTCAATAGCTGGCTATTAGCCATCCCATATCTTTCAACTACATTTCGTGTTAATGTATCAGCATTAGCTTTAAAGAAGGGAGTACTTTCAATATTAGATGTACATCCAGGATACATACCTTCGTGAGAAGCAATACGCGCAGATACATACATTGCATGATTTGCCATGCCCATTGATACATCCCTACAATGTTCGATAGCTTCATCACTATCATACCGTAGGTGCATCTTAATAAGCATATCCGCAACACCCATTACTCCAAGACCAATCTGACGCCACTTTGCTACACTGTCCCTCTGTTCCTGTAATGGATGCAACATCAAACCTTCTTCTAGAACTTCGTTCAAATAATTGACACCAATATCAACTACTCTATAAAAATCATCGAAGTCAAACTTTCCATCTTCATTAACAAAAGCAGATAGGTTAATAGAAGAAAGTAAACAAGAGCCACCAGCAGGCAAGGGTTCTTCTGCGCAATTATGCACAACAATTCTGTTTGCAATAAAATTGTGGGTTTCGGGCACCGTCATGTCATACACATCTTCTAATTCAGGGAGCCACTCAACTTCTTGTACAAACCAGTTTGTCCCCGTTCCGTTCCCTAAGTTAAAGGACCTTTTTACAGCTTTCACAGGTTTGCACATGAACCTTCCTAAATTATCATGTAAAGTTTCTATTTTCCTACCAGTATTTGTAATCCGAGAATGTTCCGCATGAGAAAGCACTTGCAAATTGTCAATGCTATTATTCAGCGTATCTCCATCTATGTGATGTACATCTTTACCTTTTATATCAAAATAATTTCCTGCGACAAAACGATGCTCTGCAACATATCTCTGCTCTCCAGTTAAAGAAATACAGACGTGAGTTTCATCCCCCATCATTTTATTTAAACCGGTAAGTTTGTCTCCTTTACGCAGATCCTGAGCTTCTACCCACCCTCTATTTCTAGTAAAGATTAAATGATTGGGTGTACAACGTAAATTCCCCCTACGGGTCTTTATACGTAATACTTGTGCATTCTCTCGCGTCTTCCACACTTTTTCCGCTCTTTTAATAGTTAAATGACCTTGTTCGTCCATACAATACACGTCAGGTGTTTGGCCTACAAGCTCACGAATAGGTATTTCTCCTCGAGTTGTAGACACTAACGTATCTCCTGTAACACAAGGATTTGTGCCCGCATACTTAAAATCTTTATTATTACTAAGTAGGTTATAATTACAGATATTATCCCAGAACAGTATTCCGGGCTCTGCCCAATTCCAATTGTTTTCGCACAATTTATCAAAAATGACACGAGCCTTTTCTACCTTGGTGATAGTATCTCCCGTTTCTTTTCGAGTAAATGACATTACCCAATCTTCGTCATTTTCAACTGCACGCATAAAATCATCTGTAACACGAACAGAGATATTAGCTTTAGTTACCTTACCCTCTTTTGTTTTAATGTCGATGAAGTCCATCAAATCTGGATGGTGGCAATCCAAACTAATCATCAAGGCTCCTCGGCGACCGTTTTGACCTATCTCCTCAGTCGTCATACTGTAACCTTCCATGAAGCTAACAGCACCGCTTGTCTTTTCAGCTTGATTATGTACCTTTGCACCTGCAGGAGCTAAGTTTGAAATATCGATGCCACAACCTCCACCGTAAGAATAAGTACGAGCAAGTTTAGTTCTACTTTCGTAAATAGACTCAAGGGAATCTTCAGGAGGTGTCACAACATAGCAGTTTGAATAAGTTACTCGAGTATTCTTAATACCTCTATTACTCAGTATTCTTCCACCAGGAATAAACTTTTTGTCTATTATCGCTTGTCGGACATCACTGTTATTATTACTAACTCTATCTAACCACTGATCAAAGGTTTCTTCGCCCTTTCGATATTTTCTATTCCAAATATCAATACCTAAAGTGTTATCCTTACCCAGCCACTGTTCTACTAGCATACTGTCTCCTTTCATTTCAACTAGATAAATAATAGAAAAATATACTAACACAACTTGATTGTGATGTTGTATCAGTATATTTTACATATTCCTACATATATAAATTATAAATGAAAATACGTTATAACACAAGTATTTCAGGGCCGTAATAGTGTGGTTAATATATCTCCTTCTCCTACAACTCTGCCATAGAAATCTTTTGTGTAATTAGATTTCTTAATATAAGTACCCTTTACTCTACCATAGAAATCTTTTATCACTTTATCTCCGTTGGGCTTAGTGATGATTGTTCCGATAACTCTTCCGTAGAAATCTTTTATGTTTTCCTTATTGCTCATATACTTTTTTCACCATATCCTTTATTTCATTCTTTGCATCACTGTCAGAAATTATCTTTACCTGTGATGCCATCTTGTGTGGATCATTTATAAATTTATCAATTATGCCACACAATTTATTCTGATTATAGTCCATGCGTTGAAATATATATGTAACCCTGTCATCAAGTTCATCGAAATCAATTCTAAAAGGTCCTGCTTGCATGTATTTTGTTATTCCGTATGTTGTGGAACAAATCATTATCCATTCTTGGTACACATTATTTGTTACAGAAATACAGAAATTACCTATATCCTCTATTTCAACAGAATCTTGTGCTGACATGGTATACATGTATTCAAATTGCATTAAGGAATCACCTCAAAACTAGTCACAACAAATTCGTGTGCCAATCTTATCTCTAATTCTCCGTTATCCATTCGCTTCTTATGCTCACGAGAATGTAGTTGTCCAATAAGCTTGATCTTTGTATTCACTGAAAGATCTTTTATTTTCTTTGCTACGCTTCCCCAAGCTATACATGGAATATAACTATTAAGTCTTTTTGTATTATCCTGCGAATGAAGATTATTTGCAATAATGAAGTGTATATTTTGCTTACCACTCTTTGTTTTCCTAAGGGGATTTATTTTACAAATACGCCCATCTATTGTCGCACCATTCACTTCTTCTTGCGAGGGTTGATCGAAGTATGTAAATACATATATCATGACCCTATTACCATCGTCTTCAGTCTTATAAGAATAAGAACGGATGTTTCCTTTTATTGATATTTGCTCATTATTTTTGTAAGGGTTAGAAAATGATTTAAATTTCAAATTTATAACATCTTCTCTACCGTTGTCACGAGTACATATTAGTTGTGCTTTATCAAATTCAACCTCACCAATACTATGTGAATGCTGAATATTCTTTATTGTACCTGACAATATAATTTCGTTCATCTTATCGATCTCATTTCTGTAGTAGTTTTACACACACACTACCCAGTTATTACCATCCCAAACATAAGGAACAACAGCGTTCCATTTTTCGTCAGCGGGATCATACACAAAAACAGTATACGGTTTCCCATCTGCATCTCCCGTAACACCTTCTGAAATACGAGCAAATCCCTCAGGCTTAAATCGTAAAGTATTTGACTTGGAAATAAGGCCACTCACGGAAGTTAAAGCTTCTACATACAACTCATAAACATTATCTACTTTAAGATTTCTTATAATGTCTGAAGTATATGTTGCATCAGCTGTATTATAAACAACAGTCTTTTTATCTCCTGTGTTTACATCCTTCAATACATACTTCCAGTTGTTACACATAATATCTGATGTAGCCTTAAAATTATATAACAAACCTCCAGGTTCACCTGTCAAACTAATTATAGCTACGAGAGTAGAAACATCATCTATACTCTTACTGTTTCCTATCTTGGTATTATCTATTCTTGTAATGTAAAGTGTATACCCTTGTGTTGAATTATTAAGCAGAGACACTTGTGCTTCAGGATTAGTGTTAGCATTAACTTTTCCTGTGGCATAAGTTATTCCGTCGTATCCTTTTAATGTATAGTTTACATTATAAGTACTTGTAAATCTAAGTATACCTTTATTACTGCTTGTAGGGTTAATACTAAGGTTATTTATCGGAGGAATTGTACAATCAACAGAAATAGTGGGAGATAAAACCCAATCTGAATTACCATTTATTGCACATGCTCGCAACCGATGCACATTAGAAGAAACACCAGAAAAAATACCCTGAGCTGTATTACCGCTTAACGAATATGTTCCCTTATATACATCATCTAAGTATACCTCACAAGATGTAGCTGTACTGCCTGTGGTTACTTTCCAGCTGATTGAATTAGCGGTAAAATCTGTACAAGTAATGCTTACACTTGATGGGTTAGGTTTTTTATTCGGAACATTGGTATAACTTACAGTTATACCATACGGCTCCGACCTTCTGTAAGCAATAGCTTGATTATTTCCTGCACTCGGACACCAAATATACAAATCGGCGGATGACCCTGGGGATACAACGGCAGGAGTACTGAAGGTGAATGTATACGGCTGACACTGTGATTGGTTAGGTGTGTAACCTCCAGATCCTCTATATGTAGTTACCACATTTGACACAGTTAGGGATTCTGAAGTGTAGCTTCCGGCTTTCATGTAAGTTGAAAACGGAGTACCATTTCCGTAAAGGTGGTCTCCCCAACTACACTCACCTCTTATAGTTCCTATATTTATGGTTAATGAATGTATCTCTGCTCTTTCGGAACTACTCGGATTTCTGAATGTTCCTAAATAGTTCAGTTTATTGTCTCCAGAATATGACCACCCATTATCATAGTATACTTTTATCTCAGCCATTTTAATGCAACCCTTATTCCGCTAACTTGAAAAATAACTGACCTTTTACAGGGTTTGATGGAAATGTTTTTCCATACATCTCTGTATTTAACACTGTTTTACCAACATTACTAGGTCTAATACCGGAAATAGTTATCAGTTCTGGTGAGGTCCAAGACTCGGAAGATATCTGAAATCCTCCAATACTTGCAGTGGACTCCGTTGCGGATAGATCAAACAAACCGTTATTGTTCACAATACGAAGAGTTCTAGCACTTTGCCCACTAATATTAATATCTGAAACCTTTGTGCCTCCTATATACAGATAGTTATTTGAAAGATTAAGAAAGGGCTCACCTTCCTTAAGCTTTGGAACAGAGGTTCCCCTATTTATCTGAACAGGAACATTCAGTATAGACATTTAATCACTCCTTGTTCTTATTTGCCATATATTCATCATATATTGCTTTTTCTTCATCTGTCCAAGGAATTTCCTCCAGAGTTACCTTTCCAGACTGCACCGCTGCAAGGAATTTTACACCATCTGCTAATTTCGATGCTTCTTTGTCATTCTTTATGTCCTCATCTAACATGTCAGCAGTCATGTCAATTGACTCCATGTACATATTGATTACTTCCGCACGCTCTTCATCCGTAGCCTTATCAAACTCTTCATCAATTTCAAGTCCTACATCTGAAATAAGCAAACCGTCTAGATGATCCATTTCGTGCTGGAATACTTTTGCTGCCATACCCATAAGTTTGACAGACTCCACCTTACCCATCGGAGTTTGATAAGTCACATCAATCTTTGTGCTACGTGGTCTGATATATTCCTTGCCTGGAATACAGTGACACTTCTCTCGAGACAGCTCTAATCCTTCTGCATGTGTGATAATAGGATTAACAAATGATCTCATTTTACCATCAAAATCAAGACAAATAACTCTCTTATCACTACCTACGTGTGCCGCAGAAATGCCGCACATATCATCAAAGGTTCCCATGGTGTGCTTTAAATCAAGCACTACATCCTGAACACTCTTGTTACCTTTAATGATTTCAACTTCGTCGCATCGTTCTGACAACTTATCATAATCTGTAACTATTTCCTTAATATGCGGATCCTTAAATTCAATTACTTTACCCACTAGTCGTCTCTCCTTAAAGTTTGTGAACAATGATTTTATAAGTTTCGCTCTCAAAATCGGCAATAATGTTAATGCTGTAGTAGTCATTTATATACATCACATTAGATACATAAGCGTTACTTACACTTGAATCTGACATTTCATCAACAAGATCTGTCTTATCCAACTTTGTAAAAGCCTTACTATATTCGTATGAGTCCTTCAGCTCTACAACATAAGTACTTGAATCAGAGTAATATCCAGGATTATTAATTCCTATCTTTTTAAGTAATTCTTTCATTATTCCTCCTACTATAGCCTAATAATATATACAATTCAAACCTTATAGCGTCAGGTTATCAATTATGCTCTTGTTTTCTTTTTCTATCTCTTCTTGTGTATGACCAGCAGAAGCCAAAAGAAGATTCTTGGATCTATTACTATACCTACGTTGTTTTGATGCTCTCTTTGGCTTATCTAGTAAGTACTTAATATAACTTAGAGTCCTATAACTATTTTCAACCGGTTTAATCGTTAACTTCAACTGCTCGATTCTTTCTGGTTCAATCATATCATTCGACACTTCCTCAGAAAGGTCTGCAAGTACTTCTTGAAGCTCAGCATACTGTGCACTTATATTATCATAATATTTATCAAAGTCCCTCTTAGACATACTTTCAACTCCTAAAAATCAAGCACCGATGATATATCGGTGCTTGATCTTAACTCAATATATTCATCCTAAAGTTTCATTACAATATATTTTTAAGGTAAGCTATGGTAAAATTAGGCCTTAGAACAGCCAGTTATAAAAAGGCTTCCAAAAATTTTCGAAGGTGCTATTGAATTGATTCAATACCCTATTATACTGTTCCACAGCCTTATCTCCGGAAAAGGTTTCAGTGTAAACACCATACTTCTCATTGAATTCCTTAATGGCTTCCATACGCGCATTTTCTGCATCACTGATTTCCTTCTTTGCAGGATCAAGGATATTCTTAACTTGTTTCTTAGCTTCATTGATAATATCATTTACCTGCTTTTTTGCTGCATCGTAGCTTTGATAAGCCCGATCAATGCGATCATTGGCTTCGTCAATCTTTCTTGCCATCTCTTTACGAGAATTTTCTGCGATGTCCTTCTGCTTCTTAGCTTCATCTTCGGCTTTGAGCAAATCGGCTTCGCTATCATAGAACTTCTTCAAATCTTCGCTGTAGTACTTCATCTTAATACAATCTCCTTACTTTTGTGGGACTTACCTATTTAGGACTTACCCATTTGACTCATAGATTTTATACGTAAAGCATAGCTTACCTGTCAACATTAATCTTATACAAACATTTTATCACATTATCGGGAGTACTAATAATCAAAGTTTGTGAGGGACGACTTGTTAATCTCATGTCCATAGAGTAAGTATCTACTCCCATCAAACTCCCGTTAGAAATACGAATTCCTTCATGCTCTTCTTCCAATGATATATGATGATAATGAGCTGATAAAACCAGGTCATTACGACGACGTGTCATTGCATTCAGGTTATCGATAACCTTACTTGGCTTATCCTTATGACCGTGTACAGCTGCTACCTTAAAATCATAGATATTAAAGGCAGCAATATCATCAGCAAAAGTATTGTGATTTATCTCTACATTCTTATTTCCTTTCAGCCTTTCTTTTACATACCAAGGAATAATACGAACAAGTGTTTCCAGCTCAAGAGAGTCTTTCTTATTAGGCTCCAAACGAGAATGATTATCCATAACATCGTAGTATGAAATGTGAAAATATTGCGACAAGTCACACAACATTTCAGAAACAATCTCTGATACTTCCATCACCTGAGTTATAACATCTTCTCTACTCTGAAGTCTTATAGCAAGATGTATTCTTCCTGCAATAAGATCAGACAAATTAACAACATTTAGTTGTTTATAATTATTTGCCTTTCCAATCTTAATGACATCTTGAACAAGATTTGCAACACGAGTTCTGCACACTTCAGGATTATATACATTAAAGTAATTATCAAATTCAATACCGTAATGCCAATCTGAAATTAAAAGTGTGCCAATACATTCAGCATCTGTTACATCCATCTTATTAGCTGTAGGAAGGAATTTTTGTTTTCCTACAATCATTGCAGTTTTTTCTGCGATTTCATGTAAAGTTTCCTCACGGGACATCTTACGAATATAAGCGTTATTCTGTACCCTCTCATCGCCTAACTTTACACGCTCTTTTCTGATTTCCATCCGTATAGCTTTCAAATCCTCACACTCAGTATCGTCACTGTCAACGGTTTCCTCGATGACAGGAGCTACGGATAATCTCTTGCACTCTTTTCTGTACCAAGACTCACTGTGAGGAATATCTGAATATTGATTAATTACTTCCGCCATTTCATCCCAGGTATAACCAAGTGCATCCTTTAAAGAATAACATCTTAATCTATACTGCTCAAATGACTCATCTTTTTTCTTATATAATAGCTCGTTGCATACATTCATCAGTAATATTTACCCCTGTTCGTTATCATTTTCCTGAACATCAATTACCTCAACAGAATTGGGTGATTTTGATTTGTTCAGCAGTGCTTGCACAGTCTCAATTACGCGTTGACGAGAATCTCTACTTAACCCATTATCAATACTTATATTAACATTATTTTGTTGTAGTAACTGAATTTGTGGAGTTTCTTCTACAAGATTAAGATTTTTACTAGCACGATCAATAGCTGATTCAGCTGCTTGCATATATTTTAGCAGATCATCATTGGTATATAGATTAGGATTTTTCTCAAATCGTTCAATCATCTGATCCGTTACTTTATCAAGCAAGTTATTCATCTTCAATACTCGTAACACATTTCGTTTTTGAGCATTAAGATTGAACAACGCTGTTAAATCTCTTGTTTCTTCAACCGTGTTAGCATCAATTATCTGTTGTGCTATATCCTCATTTTTATTGTCAAGGGACTGTGTTGACAATTTATTTTGTTCACTCATTGAAACAGCTCCTTGTAAGTGCTACTAATTCTTTGTCCAAGATTTTCATCCAGTTTTTTATCGAGTATGTCCACTCCTTTATAGGATAAATGAAGATTCTTTTCAAATTTTTCATTTGGTGTGAATTTATATCTTATTATATTATCCTCGTACTCAAAATACAAGTAACCTATTCCTATATCTACGGTACAACTGTTACTGCCAGATAATTTACTTTCAATTACATCGTGACTTATACTATACAAAGCAAGGTCTATGAGTTTATCAATATTATATCTTTTAACACCTGACAGTGCTTCTACATCAGCTATTAAATCATACATATATCTAAATCCTTCTTACTAAGGTCTCTTCTTTAATATGTGAAAGATATTTCACGCTTTTGTCTATATATTCCTCATAAGCTTCGAGCCCTTTTTGCAACCTATCGCTTACACACTTAGCAAAAAATTCTTCCGGTGTTTCAGTTCTACTTTGTATGTCACTTTCTATACTATTTAGTATCTTATATAACATTTTATACATCTAAATATTTGCCCATGATGTTTATAATAGATTTATACAAGTCTACAATCTGCTCTTTCTCATTTTGTCTTAAATCAATGGAATTAACTACTTCGTTCAAATCAAGCCCTTCCACCTGTACCTTTTGGTATATCAACAAAGCATTAAGTACATGGTCAATATCAGATATAGTTGGGATAGTTATTGTAAGACCACCATAGTATTGACACAAGTTAAGAAGAGAATCTTTATCAAGTATATAAGCTAATTCACTTAGAGTGGAGTACTTTGGATCCTCCTTTAACTTATAGAGTATGAATAGTATCAAACTATACACATCTTTAGTTTTCAGCTTTCTAAGTTCACTGTTCATATTCATAAGGATTTATCTGCTCAACCTCGTTCCTGTAATTGATAAGTATAGCATCAGATAGTAAAGGATCTACCCATTGTTGAGAAAGAGTTTCATTTAGCTCACTGGCTACTTTTGCTTTAGTTTTACGTAACAATACAAGTATGTAATCTCTGAAGGATTCTGGTAGATGATACAACAGCACCTCGTTGTTCTTTTTACCGAATGCCTCGTTAAGATGTAATTCATTTATACGATTTGTTTTTATTAAGTTATTTAGATAAGATTCCGTAGACCTTGCGAGTGTCAACTGATTTAGAAAACTCAACTTAATACTAGTTATAATGTTATATTTCAAAGCTTTGTCGCCAGAGTATGGAATAGTTTCAATACACTCGTTACATATAGGACCTATACCTTCAAGCATTAAATCAAAAGCAGTTTTTGCCGTAAAATCTGTGTGCATACATAGTAGGTTACTAAAGTTATACAATGCAGATTCATCAAGAGACTCACTTATAACAGGTTGATAATAAGTGCTCTGCTCAAAATCAACCTTCATCGGGTATATAGTAGCATTTAAGTAGTTCAGTATACTTTTTAACGGCTCCATCTTATATGCGTCATCAAACTGCTTAGGATTAATAAGTCTCATGTAAGCACGAGTGGCTCCGAAAATACCAAAATCATCGTAGTATTCGTTACGACGAAAATATCTCTTTTCTTTTGCTAGATGTTTAACCAAATGAAACAAATATTCAAAAATGGTTTGAGCGTCATGGCTTTCTGTATATGCAGTATTATCAATGTAGATACACATGTCTACATAAGTCACATTATCTGGCTTTCTGTAAATCATTACTTAACGAAAGATACTCCTGTACTATCCTTCTCAACAACTAGATAACGATCGACAGGAATATCCAGCTCCTCTGCATGGTGTGATATAATATATATACTATTAACGCTATTTATTTTATTGGTAATTAGCTGTATTACTTTATCACAACCGACAGAGTCCAGATTATCAAAAACTTCATCAAGCACCAATATGTTACAATCAAACCCAAGATAATTACATAACATATCTCTTAATGCAAACTGCACAATTATGTCAACCTTTTGCTTCTCACCTCCGGATAGCATTTCATACTCCTTATTATTTAATTTTACTGATATATTATTACTATCTAAAGCAAAGGATAAAGAAGCAGAATCGAATATATAGCTACCATAATTCTTAACTGCACCATCAATATACTCAACAACATTTTTAAGAAGTATTCCTCTGAAATCTCTTTTTAGTACAGTATCAAATTTCTGTAATATAGAAAGACTATTTGCCCATTTGTTTATCTGAACTTCGCAATTACTTACACTTTCAATAAGTGATGGTATCTGATTCTCATTCTTGTGTAACAATTCTTCAAGCATACTTTTCATAGAATCATGCCTTAATATCGCATCCGATATATTCTTGTACTGTGATTCACTGCGCTGAAGTTCGTTACTCCACTGTTTTACCTGCTTATCTATGCTATCTACCAGCTGCATTAGCTCAGCGGCCTTTTCACTCAATTCCCCTATAACTTTACACTTATCATTTTTTAATTGAGTAACCTTATTGCTACGGTCTTGCTGAGCACTTGACAATGACTTGATAATATATTCTTTCTTCGCTGTCAAATCATTTAACAAGTTTTCTTTTTCAGATGTGTCTGGTTTTACCACACCTTGTATTTTTTGTCCGCAAGTTGGGCATACATCCTTAACGGACTTCATTTCATTAATTTCATTACGTACAAACAATATTGAATTATCAACAGCACGAAGGTCTACTGTAAGATTAGAAATAAGATCGTCTTCTTCAAATCTACCTTTTATCTTACTGTCAAAGTATGTCTCTTGCTTATATAGTTCTGCATTTATACTTGACAATTCATTACGCTTACTTTCGATGTCTGTTGAATCAATTTGTGATTTTAGGGCATCAATTCTTTTTTGTAAGGTCTCAGCTTCTATCTGTTGACCCCTAACGTCCGGAAAGCTATCTAATTTCTCTCTAGTTTCATCAACTGTTTTACGAACATTTGACAAGGTTGTTGATAATGATAACCTACGATCCTCTGCATCACGTTTCATCTTATCAACTTCTGCTCTTCGTTTTGAAACCTTATCTTTCAATTCCTGTATCATATAATCAGATTTACTCATACGCTCAAGCATCTCTTTTCTGCCTGAAGGAGTATTAGAAGTAAATCTAGCAGGAAGACCTTGTCCCAGAATAATAACACTGCTTATCAATCCAGAATCTATTTCGGGAAGATATTCTTTCAGTATCTTTTCGGTGTCACGGATACCTTTTCCCGAGCAGTCCTTCCCGTTTACCTCAAAAAACAAATTTGTTTTATATTTTTCATGATTTTTAGTTCTTGTAACCTTGTAGGAAATATCATCAATTGAAAAATCCAACGAAACAAGTGTGCCTCCTTGTGTGTTTATATTTTCAACAGACTTTGATCCTCTAAGTGTATCTCCCGTTAAACACCAAATAATAGATTCCCAAACACTTGACTTACCGCTACCGTTTGATTTAGCTAAATCCTGTGCACATCTATTTACACCACTAACAAGTATGAAGCCACCCTCAGTAAGGTTAATGTCTGCTTCACCAATTGACATGAACCCTTCGATATGTAAAGTCTTAAAATCTATTCGCATATCACTCAATCACTTTCTGTAACTCTGTTATTACATCATCAGAAGTTCCAATAACACTCTGAATATACTGTGAAAATTCGCTTATATAATCAATGTGTAATGTATTTTGTTTCTTTTGGTATTCTTCGTTACTTATCTGCTTATTTGATCTGTCCACTATTATTCTGGACTGAATGACTCTGCAATCTTTGGGCACCAATGCGTCTTGCTCAATGTCAGGGTCAAATCGTTTCTTGATGTAATCATAATCTTTATCCTCACATCTAATTGACAATACTGCAGGTTTACCTAACTTAAAAGCTACTTCATTTATATAATCAATATTACTATTTGACCCGGTAAAATCCAACTTTGTAAATTTCAGTGCATAAGGATTATTAACAAGAGTATATTCTAGAGTGTCACAGTCCAAAATCATACATTGGTGAGGATACCGTGTAGCATCTTCGCTAAAATTTTGTCCTGTGATATTTCCTAAGTTTAAAACATTTGAAGATACCCACTGCTGGTTATGCAAGTGTCCATTTACTACAATGTCAAATGTTTGTGACAATTCTTCTAAATCAAATCCTTCTTTGGAAATGAAATTGCCCATTTGTATACCTTTTATGTCATTATGAGAAAGTAATATTCTCTTCTTACATTCTGGGTCAGTAAATGATTGTTGAGGAAAATAGTCTTTTATGCTTCCCTTTCTACTAACTTCTAATTCATACGGTAAGATGTAGATAAGAGTATCACCCACTCTAACAATCGAAGGTTTATCATATACACTGTTGTTTTTATTAAGTAAGAATGAGTGAGCAGTAGAAAAAGATAGGTCGGATGTTCCCATCTCATGATTTCCTACAATAAAAGATGTGTATACTGAGTTGTTCCATTTTAACTCAGACAGTGCAGAAATTTCTTCAGCAGTAAGTACACTTGCGTCAAAAAAGTCTCCTAGGAAGAATAGATCAGTACAACCATTACTAGCCGCCGTGTCAATAACCCAGTTAACTGAATCAATCAAGTTTTCAAGCCGTAAAGAATAACGTGTTCCTCTTTTTCTCAGTATACTAGAATATGTACACCAATGAACATCACCACAAATACAAACTTTCATAAATTACACCATCACATGCAAAGAACTTTGCACACCACATAATCTATAAGATATTTCATTTCACACAACTCACCAGTTTTTAACATCCTGTCAATATCAGTCATCGTTTCAAAACAAGACAACAACTGCTGTTTGCTGTACACTCTTGGACTCTTATTTATAGCATAAATCACGTTTGATTTCAACCCCGTATTTTCAGGCGTGGGGTTATTCGATAGCCACACTTGCATCAATTTCTTAAAACCTTGATATAGCAATGTTACTACCCCTAGAGGCTCTGCATCAAAATTCTTTATTTCCCTGAGAGCATTATGCAATAGATTTATATCCTTTCCTGTAACTGCGTTTGTTATGTTAAAAACATTATAAGTGGAAAGGTCACTAAAGCAACCTTCGTTGACCATATCGTCAAACATATACTTCTGCTCATTTCCAGAAAACATCTTTATCTTATCCACTTCATTGCTGATTCGATATATGTCATTGTTACAGATTTTTATTAACCAATCTAACTTATCTCTAGGAACACCTTCAAGTGCTGAATAAACAAAATCCTTTATATGCCACAATTCTATCTTCGGAACTTCCACTATATAATCGGAAAACTTTTCTTTAGACTCCTTGCTGACTTTATCAGCTACAATAAACAATTTATTTTCTGTGGAAAGAGAATCAGAAATACTGTCAAATAATTCGCAACTGTATACCCTGATGTTATCATCTTGGGAAGAATCATTCGTTCCGAATATGTCAAATACAGAGACACTATTCTTTGCGGGAAGATCTTCAAGGTACTCAATTTTTAAGTTAAGAATACTGCTAATAGCGTTGATATATTGATACGCTATATATCGGTTATCCGAACATGAAAATATCAGGAAAGAAGCAGTAATTTCTCGCTCTTCGATCTGATCTTTTATTGTTTTTATATCAATCATTTAGCACCACTTTCCGCTTCCTGTTTAAGATTTACTATATAATTTTCAACTAAGTGTCTTTTATTCACATTCGGAATGAAAGTGTTATTATAAAACTCCCGAGTAAGATTAAACATTTCAAAACTAATAATGCCCTTACAATAAAGATCCTTACCCATGTTAACAAGGACATAGCAAAAAGTACTGAAATCCATCTTATCAGTGTCTGTTTTTGTCAGAGAAATCTTATCAGGTATTGTGAGTGCATTTGAGTAATTTGCAACAGTTATCTTTTTGAATATCTTTTCACATAGATTGATAATGTCTTGTAAACCTGATTCTTGCAATTTCAAAACCCATCCTGGTGTAGTTGCATATTGAAGAACTATATCGGAAAAATCACAGTCTTTGTGTAAAAATTGCTTTAATTCTTCACTATTATAATTTGAAAAAGAATAAACTCTACATCTATTTACAACTGTAGGAAGTAATTTCTGTTTGCAAGAAGATAACAAGAAGATATACGCATTCTTTAGTGGTTCCTCCAGAAATTTCAGCAACATATTTTGTTCTTTTACGCTGATTTCATCGCAATTAATAATATATATGTTAGGATACGGAGAAAGCTGTGCTTCCTGTATCTTTTCAAGACTAATACAATCGGTTATGTCAATTATATCATATCCAATTTTTGCTGCAAACTCTTTTACAAAAGTATGTTTACCAGATCCCCATTCGCCGGACAAAAGAACTGTTCTGGGAATACTATTTTCAGCGATGTGACCCTCAAAAATCTTTACCAGCGATTCCTGACCGACCAAAGTATCACTCCCATCTGGTCATGTTTAAGAATGCAGCCTCCACAGTTGTACGCATAGAAGCATCATTCTTTATCATATTTTTAAGTTTTAACAACTTATCTACAATTACCATGTAATACTTTTCCGCATTTTCAAAATTAGTGCTTAGCTTAAGTGCTTCTTCTTGGCTGTGAGGAATATCCAGCAGATCTGTACTACGAAACAAACAATATTTAGTCACGTCCAAACAAAAAGCAAAAAATTGATCAACAAACAACTTTAAATCTTTACCTTCATAATAGATATTAGAAATAGTTTCTATAACCTTATCCTGCTTACAGTCGATAATATCATTTACTAAGGTAAAGAACATAGAATACGAATATGTCCCCAGGGCATTTAACGCATTATCGATTGACATATCTGTGTCAAAAGATCCTACCTTTTCCAATAACGAAATAGCATCACGCATACCGCCATTACAGATTTTAGAGATATATTCGATTGTCTCACCATAATTGGTAAAACCCTCACTTTTACAGATATATTCCAATCTGTCTCTTATCTGAGACGAACTAATCTTTGAAATATTGTATCGTTGACATCTATTTACAATGGTTTGAGGTATCTTTTCTGGGTCTGTTGTACAAAACATGAAAATTGTGTACTCCGGAGGTTCCTCAATACATTTTAGAAATGCTTGCCACGCATTATTGGAAAGAGCGTGACATTCATCAACCAGGAAAATCTTATACTTACTACTGATGGAACGCTCCTTTGCAGACTTTACAATACTTCTCACATTTTCAACACCATTATTAGATGCTGCATCCATTTCCTCGAGCCCGTCCAAAGACCCGTTTATCTTGCTTGCTAAGATACGAGCCAGAGTTGTTTTACCGCATCCACTGGATCCACAAAAGATATAACAATGTTTATAATCATTATTCTCAACCTGTTTTTTCAATATCTTAACAACAGAGCTTTGTCCACAAACCCCGTCATCAAAATCCTTCGGTCTATATTTTACTGCTAAACTCTCAGGCATTCTAAGTTACCTCCGAATTAATCTTAACATAATTTTAGTATGTTTTTTGTCAAGACACAAGTACCTTACATCAATACATAGGTGCCCAATATTGTAATTGATTTACGAGGTAACCACAATCCCTTATATACATCTTCTGTCAGTAATTGTGAGGCTGTATTAAATCCTTGTAAATCCCATTGAATCATATTACCCTGTATTCGAGTAACTACACCTTCCATTACATAGCTTTTTGGAACAACTCCATGATTCCAGTTTGCTGATAATGTAAATGTTTTAGGCTCATCGACAATATATTTTTCTACCTGTATCCTATATTTAGTACCCACACAAAATTGTTGATCTGCAGTAGGTGCTGGGGTATCACTTTGATAGAAGTATATCTCTGTAGAATTTTCGTTATACTCGCTACTTCTTGCCCTTACCTTATCTAGTTCTCTCTTTATATACTTATTCATTACAAGTAATTCCTTAACAATACAGATATGCACAGGTCATATCGGCAAGATGCAACATTAAAGCAAGAGGGTATCGACTGTAAATAAGGGAGATGTCTGCTTTTGTACTATCATATCCCATACCTCCGTGATGATACAAGATTGCAACTGATTCTTCAACATTTAGAGGAATAAATTGTCTAATCATAAACTCTGAAGTTTCTTCATGGTTTCCATAAACAAATCTTTCATCAACTGAAACTGTCTTATAACCAGGCTCTGATACCCAATCAAATCTGCCCGCATTATCAGACTTTGATCCACTTTCGCTATAAACCTTTTTATTTGTATATGTGCTCTCATACAGGTTCATCTTGCTAAAGTCGTGCATAAGTGCACAAATAATCAATGATTCCTCTTTAATGTCAAGGTTATTAGCCATAACCATATTTTTCAAAACAATATAAACATCTAAACAATGTCTACACAATCCACCCTTAAAAGCCCCGTGGTACTTTGTGGAAGCAGGCGCAGTAAAAAAGTCTGACGAACAAAGTTTATTAATCAACCCTTCTATATTGCTTCCCTCTCGAGTAACACCTCTGAGCAAACTAATGAATTGTTCTTTATTACGAGTGATCTGATCTTCAGATAACATCTTATACCTCCCTATATGAAAAATGGGGCTAAGCCAATAGATAACTTAGCCCCAGTATATATTCAACTATCTATCTTAGATGAGGCCTTCAGCAACTAGCTCACGCTTATAAGCTACCCGGTTGGTCTTATTTAGATGGGTTTTACCCGTATGGACACCACTTGCATAAGCCTTGCAATATGAACGATATTGCTCGTCCAGATTGTACCGTACAGTACTATGATCCACATTAAACCGCTCAGCGATTTCTCGGAAAGTCTTGCCGCGCTTCTTCATACGCTTCATCTGCTCTCTCATCTCAGAAGTTACCTTACGCTTTCGGTCAAAATCCGTACCCTGAATCTTAACTGCCTTATCCAACTTGTTGTCAACCATCTTCAGAACATTAATCTTATCGTTCATTGTTACCTCCAGAATAATAAATATAGTAGTATGTTGAACGCTGAATTAACCAGCGATTAAAAAGGGTAGCTAATATGTAAAACACCTTAGTGTGTATTACACTATATAAATTATTATAAGTTAAGGATACATAGAATACAAGTTATCTACTCATTGTCTTCTTTTAATTTTTCTACCAGGAATTTCATTAATTTTTCATCAATAACAAAGTAATTCTTATTACCCTCCGGAGTAAATGATATAGCTATTGCGGAATTACTCATACGATCTTCCCAGGATTCTCTGTGATGTTTATCAAGCCATTCTTTTTTTATGCTAACAGAAGATTTTTCCTTCAGTGTTGTCTTGCACTCAATGCTGATACCGGCTTCTTTTACAATAACATCACCCTTTGCCCACTTTCCTGCGCCGCTGTTTGCGGTTTTCTGTCCGCCCAATAACTTAGAAATATATCGTTCCTGTTTATCAGAATAATATCTTGTGCTCTCTTTATTGTTATTCATGCAATTTTTCCTCTCTAATTAGGCTGTCTAATGCATCAGCGCATTCACGTTGTAAATTTCTGCACGGAAAAATTTCAAAACCGTTGTTATTTTTTTCTGAACAAAACTGCACCAGATAGCAGCCTCCTATTTTGATGGGCAGTGTTCGCTCAAGAATTTCTTTATATGTATATAGCTGCATGGAATAGTGTATGTAATTGGTGTCTCGCTCTCTATTAAAAGGCTTATAACACCACTTATCAAAATACCCAGGAATTTGATTAATGGACTTCACATTTTTATAGTCCCAGATTTGAAACTCATTTGCCATAGCATTCCAGCACACCATATCAATATTACCTGCTATATAATGCTCAATTCCCACGGTGTATTCTAGCTGTAAAGGGAACAACTTATTCAGTGTGTCTTTATGAAAAGCTTCTGCTTGAGGTAGTAGAATTGATACCCTTTCTTCAACTTCTTTCCTTATACCCAGTGAATCAGCAACAGAGTAATCAATCTCAAAAGTTTTACCTCTTTTAGCATTCTCCATGTATGAGTGGATTATAGTTCCTGCAGTAGTAGAGATATCGCCTTTTCGTTTCCATTCGGCTAATACATCTTGCTGTGACAATTTATGTTTTTCCGCATATTTTTTACTTATTCCTTCACTATCAAAAGGAGGGCTAAACCTTGATAAAAATTGAGTTACAGAATATTTAACAGGTTTATCATAATAGAAATATTGATGCGTTTTTTCTACAAAATTATAAGCGTTAAACTTTTGCCACACCAACATTGAATTAACATCAATCATAGTACCTCTAACA
>OLWU01000041.1_pt1 | contig 22640 bp, 19 predicted proteins | sample 1673351 | NCBI WGS metagenome assembly OLWU01 (sample SAMEA103958109, study PRJEB25191) | human gut metagenome | biome: human-associated habitat [ENVO:00009003]; feature: intestine environment [ENVO:2100002]; material: feces | place: Germany | collected 2013/2015
CCCTTCTTTGCGATGATGATGAGTATGTGGCGAATTTACGCATGCTGCTTGCGGCGAAAAGTCGCACTCTGACGGTTGCCGACCCTTACAAGCGCAAGGCGTCGCTGATGCGCTATGGCGCGTCGCGAGGCTACGAGCCGTCGCTTGTGCTGAAGGTGATGGCTGGGATTGTCGACGGTGCTGAAGATTTTTGTGACGATGGGATTGAAGAGGCTGATTGACAGTGTTGCCGAGGTGTTTTACCCTCGGTTGTGTCCGGTGTGCGGAGAGAGGCTGGTCGCCGGCGAGCGGTCGGTGTGTCTGTCATGTCTGGCGGTGATGCCGCGTGTGGGGATTGCTCAGGGTGGCTGTCCGGATGTGGAGCGTATGCTGCTCGGCAGCAGGCTTGTGGAGCGTGCGGTGTCGATGTTTGAGTATCATCGTGCCAGCCCTTACGCTGAGATTCTAAAAGATGCCAAATACCGCAACAGTCCGCGGATTGTCTACGACATGGCGCGCTTGTTTGCATGCGAGCTGCTGTCTGGCGGATTTTTCGACGGCGTGGACATGGTTGTGCCTGTACCGCTCCACAGCAGCAAGCTTGCACGCCGTGGCTACAATCAAAGTGCGTATATAGCATCGGGGGTTGCGGCGGCTACGGGCATACGGATGGTGGAGGCGCTTGCTGCTGTAAAGCGTCACTCCACGCAGACTCATCGAAGCGTTGCCGACCGCCATGCCAATGTGGCGGGGGTGTTTGTGGCGAAGCCGGAGGTGGGGGAAAAGCATGTGCTGCTTGTCGACGATGTGATAACAACGGGATCTACGGTGATTGCTTGCTGCGATGCGCTGCAGGTTGCCGGTGCTGCCTCGGCGCGTGTGCTGTCGCTTGGCTTTGCCGGCGGAATGTAGAGGTCGTTTCAAAAGATAGGCTGCGGCTCGGAAATGCAAAATCAAATAAATTTGTTTTGCTCTTCTCTCACCTTGCACTATCTTTGCGCAATAATTAACAATGATATAAAACAAAAGATTTTGATGAAGCGGATTCTTGTTGCCGTGTTGTTACTGGCGGCATTTGTCGGGATAGGTAATTCCAAAAATTTCAGTGTTGTAGGAGTGGTTGTCGACTCGTTGGAAAATGAGCCGGTGCCGTATGCCACGCTTCGTGTAGACAAGCGCGGAGGAACAGAACCGACGCTCGGCATAAGCGGAGTCGACGGCGCGTTTGACGAGAAACTGGCTGAGCCGGGAGTTTATACGCTGACGGTAAGCGGCACAGGTATGCGTCAACGTTCCATTGAATTTGCGGTGGGCGACTCGGCGCGTGTGTGCAACCTCGGACGCGTGGCGCTTGTTTCCTCTTTGAGAATTCAAAAATCTGTGGAGTCAAGACAAATACCGGGGCAATTTTTAAATCTCAGGCGGTTATTCTGGCCACCGGAACGTTCTTGAACGGAAGGATGTTCATCGGTCGCACTACTTTCGAGGGAGGCCGGATAGGGGAGTTGTCCTCTCACGGTCTGACCGAACAGCTCGTCAGTCTCGGTCTTCGGACAGGGAGGATGAAGACGGGGACACCACCCCGGATCGACATTTCGTCAGTGGACACGTCTATACTTTTGAGGCAACTTGGAGACGAGTCGCCGGAGAAGTTTTCCTATTTGAATATTCTTTCCTCTGTTCAGGTGGAGGGGAGTCAGATGCCATGCTTCATTCTTCACACCAATGAGAAGGTTCACGACATTCTCCGTTCGGGCTTCAAGGATTCTCCGATGTTCAGTGGTCTGATTACCGGCAAGGGGCCGAGGTACTGTCCGAGCATCGAGGATAAGTTGAGGGTGTTTCCGGACAAGACATCCCACCAACTCTTTCTGGAGCCGGAGGGGAGCGACACCAATGAATATTATCTCCAAGGATTTTCATCCTCACTTCCGCTGAATGTTCAGTTGGATGCCTTGCACTCTATCGAGGGTTTGGAGTCCGCCAAGATATTCAAGCCTGCCTATGCCGTTGAATATGACTACTTTGACCCTACTCAACTCCTTAACACTCTTGAACTTAGGGATGTTGAAGGGCTTTATTTCGCTGGTCAGATAAATGGTACAACAGGTTATGAAGAGGCAGGTGCTCAATGAATTATAGCTGGTATTAACGCTCATTTGAAGGTTCATGGCAAGGAGCCTTTTGTCCTTCGTCGTGATGAGTCATACATCGGAGTACTGATTGATGATCTGATCACAAAAGGGGTTGACGAACCTTACAGGATGTTCACCTGCGTCCGGACAGGACTTCGCGGTGAAGACGAATCTGTTGTACGATGCCTCGGCGACAGTCAACGCCGGAATTGAATTTCCTTTCGCCCGAAGATGGACGCTCGACGTTTCCGGCAACTACAACGCTTGGTCATCCCCGAACTCCCTGAAAAGGTGGAAGCACTGGATGGTGCAGCCTGAAGCCCGGTGGTGGTTCTGCAACCGCTTTGCCGGGCATTTTATCGGCATCAATGCGATGGGGATGGAGTACAACTTGGGAGGCCTTGACCTCGGCACATTCCGGCTTCCGGGCACGGATTTCCGCAAGCTCAAGGACTTCCGCTACGAAGGCTATGCCGTCGGAGCAGGACTGGCCTACGGCTACGCGTTTGCTCTCGGTACCCACTGGAACCTTGAACTGGAGATCGGGGCCGGCTACGCCTATACTTGGTTCGACAGGTTCCCTTGCAAGGAATGCGGGCGCAAGATAGATGACGGCTCCCATCACTATTTCGGCCCCACAAAGGCCGCGGTCAACATTGTTTATCTGTTTTAATGAAGGAGGAACGGCTTTATGAACATTCAAATCGCTAAACTAATTTTGGTCGGAGCCATTCCTCTGGCTTTTGCTCTCGGAGCGAATGCCCAGGAAGGACACATTCTTGCGGGTGGGGTCGGCGTGGAGAACATATCCGTCGAGCGTACTGCCAAGGATAGGATGGATATAACCCTTGATCTTGACCTGTCAAGACTCTACCTGAAGAGCGACAAGGCTTGTCTTCTGACACCAGTGTTGACCCGTGGCGACAAGTCGCTTGACCTTCCGGCTGTCGGACTGTACAGCAGGGGAAGCTTCATCCAATACCTCCGGGGCGGCCGCCGCACACTCTCTGACAACGAGAAGATGACATATTCAGTGAAAAAAGCACCTCGTCTGGTCAACTACTCCACCCGGGTTCCGTGGGAAGATTGGATGGACGGAGCAGTGCTTCAGATCCGCTCCGACCGGTTCGGATGCAGGAACTGTGACGAAGGAAGCAGCCTCACCGAAGGATTGGGAGGCTATACGATGCCGACCTTCACCTTCGAGCCTGAATTCGTCTATGCCCGCCCGAAGGCGGAAGTCAGGAAGTCCCGCTCAATCTCGGGGGAGGCTTTCATCGACTTCGTCCAAGGAAAGACAGCTGTCGTGGAAACATACCACTCCAACGCCGCAGAACTGGCGAAAATCCGTGCCGGAGTGGATTCTGTCCGCATCGACCCTGACATCACCCTCAACGGCATCACCCTCAAGGGGTTCGCTTCCCCTGAAGGTCCGTACGCACTGAACGAGAGATTGGCGAAAGGCAGGACCGAGGCCATCCGGAACTACGTCCGCGACATCTACAGGCTTGACAACAAACTCTTCACTACCATATCTGTTCCGGAAAACTGGGTGGGGTTAAGGGAATACGTCGCCGCTTCAGACCTGCCTCACAAGGCGGAAATCCTGTCCATCATCGATGATGACACCTCTTTCAAGAATCTTGACGCCAAGGAATGGAGGATAAAGAGTGTCTACAAGGATGAATATGCCGTCCTGCTTCAGGACTGCTACCCATACCTGCGCCGCACCGACTATCGTATTGACTACACGATCCGATCCTACGCGACTGCCGATGAACTGGAGGAGGTCTTCCGGAACCGTCCTCGGAACCTCAGTCTTGAGGAGTTCTACCTTCTGGCTTCCAAGTACAGACCGGGAGAGGAGGAGTTCAACAACATCTTCCATGAGGCGGTGAAGACTTACCCTGAAGATCCTGTCGCCAACCTGAACGCGGCGATGGCGAAGATGCAGGAAGGGGACTATGACAAGGTGTTGGATTACCTTGGCATGACCGGTGACGGGGGAGACGCCCTCTACGCCCATGGACTATTCCTTGCATTGATTGAGGACTATGCAGGTGCCGAGGGCTACTTCTCCAAGGCCATGGCCGCCGGTGTCCCGCAGGCGGAAGCGGCCCTGGAGCAGCTTGTAAGGAGGAAGGAAATTCTGTTCCTCAAATGAATATGAAGTTTGTGACATTAGATAATTACCAACAATTACCAATTTATTAAATTTTTGCCTTATGAAACACGTTAGATTTTTCGTTGGCGCCACAATTGCGGCCATGACCTTCCTTGCCTGTAACAAGGAGGATACGAAACCAGTCGACGGGCCTATGAAGTCTGTTGAAATTGATCTCGCCAACATTCTCACCTCGCGTTCCGCAGGAACAGCGATCGCTGACGGCACACCTGTGACGCTGAAGGACTGCCAGATTTTCTTCACTGACGGTACAGCCCTTTACAAAGGTCAGAATGCTGACGCTACGGATGCGGTTCAGTTCTTTTCAGGAAGTGCCGTCCCTACCGCTCCGGTAAAATACCACTACCTCCCTGCCGCTGTCAACAAGGTTGTTGTGGTCGGGAATATGGGCGCGGCCATCACCCCGGCTAATCTTGCGGCCATTGAGAAGGATCTGATGATCGCTGGCGAGCAGGATTCAGGGAACCTACGCCTCTACGGAGAGAGCGGTCTGACCGCCACCAACACGGTTGATGAGCATACCATTCTCTACAAGGCGACAGTGAATCTTGTCCCTCGTGTGGCTCGCCTTGAGGTAAGCGGATTTGAGTGCGAGTTCAGTACGACCCCGAAGTACAGCAAGATCGCCCTTAACAAGATCGCCCTTAACAACTGGAACGCGAAGGCCAAGTATATGGCTACAACCGTGAGCGACTTGATGAATCAGACCATCACCGACGGTACTGTCTTCGGTTGGATCAACCCGCTGACAGGAGTTTGGTATGCGGATCCGATCACAGGAGTCGAACTGACCCCTGCCGCACCTTCTGACAACACCAAGACATTTGTTTATCACACCTTCCCGGCAACTGTTCCGCAGCTCGTACTTACCTGCATGAATGATGGCGCTCCGGCTTATCTCGTGACCCAGAAACTGAAGAATGCGACCGGCGGAGCGGAGATCACCGCTTTCGAGCCGGGCAAGATTTACAAGCTCGCGTTCAAATTCAAGGATACCGATTTCAATCAGCCGGTGAAGTGTATAGACATAACAGTCACTGTCGCCAAGTGGGTTGTTGTTCCGGTAGTGCCTGTTTTCTAGGACTTTCCGCATGAGTTGCCCGGCGGTCGGCCGGGTATCGAATTCCGGCCATCCTTTTACCTATAAGACAAAACAATAGAAGACACGGATATGAAACCACTACACTTTCTGTTCGTCACAGCGTCCGTCCTTCTTGCGGCGGCGACCGCCTGCATAAAGGAGGATCTGAGCGCGTGCCGTTCCAAGAATGAGTTGATTCTCAGCTACAAGGGAGACGGTGCGACGGAAATATTCAAGGACAAGGTCCGAAGGGTTGAGATCTTTGTCTTCGACTCCAAAGGCAACCTTGTGTACTCGGGTGTCCTGCCGCAAAGCGATGTTGACAGGGCAAAGACAGTCCTGCCGACGCTTGACCCTGGCGACTACACCATCGTCTGCGTCGGGAACACCCATTCCACAAGGATTGACAAGGTGGTTGTGGGGGATTTCACCAAGACCCTCTTTGGCCCGGAAGCCCAGTTCGGCTCCGGGACAGTGACGGGAGCGGACTCCCTCTACTTCGCCTCCAAGAGGTTCACGGTCACTGACTACGATGCCGCCGACGTGATTCCGTTCAAGAGCGCCCACTACAAGGTTGTGGTGGAGGTACTCGCTGACGGTGTGATTCTCGACGCGCTGACCACGCTGACCGTCACAGGCCTTTCCCCTTACACAAACTTCGCGGGCGATGTCCATGGAGATCTCGTCCACTATCATCCGGCCATGAACCGTTCCTCCTCGATGATGGTCTCAAGGTTCAACATCAAGAGGAACAAGGACTTCGGCAGCACCGAGGTTGTACTCACGACCTCGGCGGGGGTCGAAGTGGCCAGAATCAACGTCGGAGAGTTCCTCCGCGACCATCCCGAGATTGATGTCTCCAAACACGAGTGCCTGATCCCGATCAGGATTGTCTTCACTTCCGCGGGAATCGAGATCAAGGTTCCTGAATGGTACGCCCAGCACGTCAACCCTGAATTTTAGCTTAGTTATGAAGACCAACGTAAGAATATTCATTGCCACATTGGCTGCCGGAGCCTTCATGTGTCTCTTCCAGGGATGCATCAAGGATCACTTTCCGCAGGAGGAACCCGCCGGCGGTTCCGTTCCGGTGTTGATGAACGTCGGCACCAGAGCTGGCATACAGGACGAGGAAGTGGTTTCGCTGAGGGTCTATGCCTACTCGGGCGGCACGCTTGTGGGTGATTACTACACGGACAGTCCGGGTTTTGTCTCGGGGAAGGCCACTCTTATGATGGACATCAGGCAGGTGGCCGCCTCGCCGCAACGGACCACGTTCCTCATCATCGCGAACGAGACTTCCGCAGTAGGGCTCGCCGACGCCTCAGGGTCTCCTGCCTCTTTCGCGGACGCTCCATCCGAGGACTATCTCAAAGGTCTGAGGTTTACCGGCATCACCGGCCGCGTCCCGATGTCGGAGATGCGTACGGTTGACATAGACCTTGACACGACTGTCCCCAACACCGCACCGGGGCATGAAGGACACCAGGTCGCGACCCAAAAGATTGACCTGACCCTTGCGAGGACTGTCGGCAAAGTGGAGTTTCTCTTCTCCCGAGGCCCGGGCAACGACCGTCAGATTGCTGTCACCAGCATTGAATATGCCGCCGGATCCAAGGCCGTCCTCGGCTGGCTTTTCCCGAAGACCTCCGAAGAATTGAAGGTTTCTTTGGCCTCTGCCGGCTCCTGGGGCGCCACTGCGGGCGTGTTCTTTGCCGGAAATCTTAAAATAGAAAAGAACACCACTGTCCTCGGCAGCCAGAATGTCGATGAATATGTTTCCGCAGGTTCCGGTGACTATCCTGTCGAGAATCCTTATGGATCGGCCTCTCCGGATGAGGCGGGAGCAGGTGTGAATGACGCGGCGGGGGCAGTCCGAGGCACCAACTTCAAAGTCACCTACGTGATTGACGGCGAGTCCGTCGAGAAGACTGTCTGGCTTCCGGCTCTGGAGCGGAACAAGGTCTACAGGGTATTCTGCGAGGTGGACCGTCTGACGCTGACCGGCTCATACATGGTTGAGGACTGGGATGACGTCGGAGTCTCCATCTCTGCTCCTGAGGTGAAGTTCCTTCAGGTCAGCAAGGAGAATGTGGAGATGCGCAACGTCTCCACTGACAATTCGGTTGTCTTCAACTCCTCGTCCGATGTGACAGTGACCGTGAAGAAAGCTTGGTACATCAACAAGTTCGGTCTGGAAAAGCCGGTCACCGGACTGGTGACAGTCTCGGCGTCAGGATCTTCCGGCCGGATTACCATCAACAGTCCTGTCCCGGCCAACAACCTCGTCCGTTACATCACCCTTGAGGTCAGGAACGCCGACGGCATGACCCGTGCCGTCAATGTCATCCAGTACCCTCTCGATTGGATCACCTTCGAGGTCGGCCGGTACTCGTACAGGAAGGATTTCGTCTCCGGATCCGGCTATGGCGTGATTACTTGGGATAATCCGGGAGATGCGACCATAAGCAGCGGTCCAGACTTAAGTTTCCCGACAACTGTAAACCGCAGTGGAGAGAGCTGGACTCCGGCTAATGGAACAGGAGGTCTGTTCACATCCCGTGTTTGTCTTAACCGGGATCCTGTCGATGCTGCAGGAAACTACAATCTGACGAACTATTATTATCAGCGGAGAGATTGGAATCCTGGAGGATTCTTCACTCCTGGCTATTGGTCTGGGCCATACGTTCGTAAAACCGGCAGTCCAGATTCTGAGAATAGGAATCCTCGATTGTATCACATCAAGATAACCTCGACTTCGGGTACATACACACTAGGTATTCCTGGTAAGGATGCCAGTGGAAACACATTGGCTGATGAGTACACCAAAAAGATGGTCTCACCTTCATTTATGCTGGCCTCCCAACTTGGGGTTGTCAGCAACAGCATCGCGACAACCGTGTCACATGCCGCTTATCATTGCTCAAAATATGTGGAGAAGACATGGAATGGCGTGGTCTATGATGACTGGCGACTTCCGACCGAGGCGGAACTGCTGATTATCAAGAAATATCAGAATGCGGCTCCGCAGGAGGCGATGAGTGAGGTTCTTGGAGGGGCTTACTATTGGTCGGCTAGCGGAGCGGTGCGGATCAATTCGGGTACGGGTACATTCCTTCGTTGCATCCGTGACGCCTATTGAAACCTACTTCCTGTCACAGCGCTTCGGCATATTCAGCGGTCGTCGAGGTACCGGCGGAACTCAAGCTCCGCGCGCTGGGTTTGTCAAGGTGCTGGCGGGACGAAGCAAAGCTATACAGTAGAAAAGGACAAACGTAAACAAAAGAACAGCAAAGTCTATGAACAACATGATATTCAGAAACATCCAAACGATCCTGGCACTCGGCCTCACCCTGGCCTCCTGCCAGGTCAGGGATCTTGTCCAGGATCCGCTTCCGGAAAAGGACGGCATTGTCTTAGACTTTTCAGTCACAACCCCGGACATGCAGGCGGCTCCCACAAAGGCGGTCGCTGACAAAGGTGTCGAATCTCTCGTCCTGTTCTGCTTCGGCTCAGACGGCAGGTTCCTTGATGTAGTGGCTGCATCGGAACACAATCCTGACATGGCCGCTCCGACGGAATCAGCTCCGAATCTGGCAGGGTCATTCTCCGCCGTAGTCCGCGGAGCCACAAAGATTGTCCATCTGCTTGGCAATCAGGACATCGCCTCGTTCGACAAGACCGGAGCGGCCGGCAAGACAGAAGCGGAGTTGATGGCTACTCTTCCCGGCACGGCCGGCAGGATGGTCTATTGGGGCAGAGTGGCGGCCACCGGCACACAGAGCATAGCCGACGCGTTCACCGCCACCGGGCCTGTAAGGCTCGTCCGGAATATGGCCAAGATTGTGGTAAACAGTGCTGTCCCGGGATTCTCCATCGAGGGAATAGCCCTTTTCTCTGTAAGCGGCACTGGCACGGTAGCACCGTACAATCAGACCGCCGGCCTGTTCGACTGGCTCTCGTCCGCAAGAGACTACCTGACCCTGCCGCCGGCCGTGGCACTGACCGACCAGTCTGTCTCTGACCTGGCCTCGGTACAGTATGCCTACGAGACATCAGTCAACCTCGCCACACCGGTGGGTGTCATTGTCAAAGCCTCCGGCAGATTCTACAAGCTTCTTATCCAGGATTCGGCTGGTCAGGATCTTCCGCTGCTGAGAAACCATCGCTACACATTCACTCTCGGCTCAAGGCTTAACTATCCTTATGCCTCTTTTGATGAGGCCAAGGCCGGGGTGGCGTCAAACAACGTCTGGGCTACTGTGTCCGACGAGGTTACCTCCATCGAGAGCGGAGCCGAGATACTTTCCGTGGACAAGGCCTACATATTCATAAAAGGAACTGACGCCGCGCAGAGTGCCAATGTTGGATATTCCTACACCGTCGGCGGTGCGGCGGGTACAAATCCTACCGTCCTTTGGGCCGAAGGTAACAATGTGGCCGAAGATGCCTTCACGCACGTCTACGCTGCCGATGGCAGTGGCACCATCACGCTGACTGTCAATCCTATGGGTTCGGAGAACATACGTCAGGGCACTCTCGTGCTGAGGACGGCGACCGGTCTCCAGCGCAGAGTCAAGATCTATTCGATTCGTGAGGCCGAATTCACACCGGCTTCAGCAACCGCGGTCGGTTCGCCGACAGGCTCTCCGAGCCGCCAGACCGTGAGACTGAAATTCACCATCCCGTCCACTATTCCTGCGGAGTACTGCCCGTTCAAGGTTCTCATCACCGCCAAGGGTATGGACGCCGCGCCGGTGAACCGTCTTGATGTCATCACCAAGGAAATCTCCCCTGCCGACTACGGAACCGATCAGATTATAGGACAGAGCTTCAAGTACGTCTACACCGTTGAGGCCTCCAGTGTCGGGAATGAAATCTCATTGGATTTCCTCACCACCACCGCTTCCTCCTACAGTCCGGCGGCCAACCCGTTCATTCTTGAGTCCCGTCCGATATTCAACACCTGCCGCATTCCATGACGCGCAAGTCGTTAATTCCATAATCCGCACTCCCTCCGGTCAGCGAGTCTGCCGAAATGGGGCTGCATTCTATTGTGCGGCAGGATCTCTGTGTTTCTTCCGGCTGATAATCAGCAGCCCGAGGAAGGTGAAAAGCGCGTTGAAAAGAAGCAGCTCGTAGCTGAATTTATACCCGCCGAACCACCTTTCGGAGTTGCTCTGCAGAATGAAGCAAAGCACCGGCGCGATGACGGCCACCAGCGGCACCCACTTGTCGTTGACCTTCTTTTTCGAGAATATCCCGAACGCGAACATTCCCAGGATCGGCCCGTAAGTGTAGCTCGCAAGCTTGTAAACCGCGTCAATGGCCGATTTCGTGTTCAGCAGATAGAAGACAAAGATCACCACACCCATCAGGAACGCCATCAGCAGATGCACCTTCTTTCTTATAGTGGTGACCTGCTCCTCGCTCTTCCCCTTAGTTCCTATGATGTCCACCGTGAACGACGTTGTCAGCGCGGTCAGGGCCGAGCCTCCCGCCGCGAACGCGCACGACACAAGCCCGATCACGAACAGCACGCCCACAATCGCAGGCAGATAGCCACCTGTCGCAACGGCCGGGAACAGCGTGTCGCCAACCTCGGAGATGCCCTTCTGACCTGCGAATATGTACAAAAGCACCCCCAGGCAGAGGAACAGGAATATCACTGGAATCTGCAACAAACCGCTGGTAATGAGGTTCTTCTGCGAATCCTTGGCGTTGCGGCTGCTCAGCGTGCGCTGCATCATATCCTGGTCCAGGCCAGTCATCGCGATCACGGTGAACACGCCCGCCAGGAACTGCTTCCAGAAATATTCAGGGTGGTTCACATCATCGAAGAAGAACATCTTTGAATATGAACTCTCACGCACCGTCTGCACCACGCCGGAGAAATTAAGACCCAGATCCTTGGCAATGAACACAATCGCCAGCACGATGGAGACAATCATACAGACTGTCTTCAATGTGTCTGTCCAGATCACGGACTTCACCCCGCCACGGAACGTGTACAGCAGCACGATGGCCACGGAGACGATCACGTTCAGGATGAATGGCAGCCCAAGCGGCTCGAAAATCATCAACTGGAGCGTCACGCAGACGAGGAATAGTCTGACCGCGGCTCCCAAAATCTTGGAAATGAAGAAGAACCATGCTCCCGTCTTGTGCGAGGAGACTCCGAACCGGTCGTCAAGATATTGGTAGATCGACACCATATTCATCTTGAAGAATATAGGTGTGAGGACGAAGGCGATGATGATGTAGCCGACAAAGAATCCGAGCACCATCTGTAGATAACCCATAGCCGTGCCTCCCACGCCGACCATTCCAGGCACAGAGACGTATGTGACTCCGGACATCGGCGCACCGAGCATCGCGATCGCCACGATCCACCACGGAGCCTTGCGTCCCCCGTTGAAGAATCCTGCGTTGTCCGCGTTACGCGACGAGATCCAAGACACCGTGAACATCACGGCAAAGTACGCCAGAACTGTGATTATTACTGATAAAGGGCTCATATTGTGCTATCAATAGGGTATTATATGCAAAAGTAAGCTTTTGAAGGCAAATCACGATAACTTTTTTCATTATTCATTGAAATCAGTCATCATGATTGGATTATTCAAATTTTGAATATGAGAACTGTGGCCCAGACCTCGCAGCCTTCCTTCCTGCCGACGAAGCCGAGACGTTCTGTGGTCGTGGCCTTTACCGAGATGTTGTCGATGTCTGTTCCAATCACTTCCGCGAGCTTGGAACGCATCGCGTCTATGTGCGGGCGCAGTTTCGGAGCCTGTAGAGCTATCGTGATGTCCGCGTTGCCGAGCTCATAGCCTTTGGCCCTTACCATCGACATCACTTCTTTCAGAAGCAGTTTGCTGTCAACGCCTTTCCATCTGTCGTCGTTGTCAGGGAAATGTAGTCCTATGTCCCCGAGAGCGGCCGCTCCGAGAAGAGCGTCGCACAGCGCGTGTATGGCCACATCTCCGTCGGAATGCGCCACGAATCCCGTCTCGCTCTCGATCCTGACTCCGCAGAGCCACATCGGCAGCCCTTCCTTGAGGGAGTGGACATCGTAGCCGTTGCCTATTCTTATATTGGAATATTCCATTATGCAGTTCTATTTACGCAAAAGTAAGCATTTTCTACATTTTGGACGGTTAATTTTCCTAAATTTGCGTCTTTAAGAATATATTCATTAATTTTTTGAAAAGAATCGCATAAACCACAGGATAATGAAAAGATTGGTTTCCATCGCGCTCCTGGCTTTGGCCGCCGTCCAGACTTTCGCCGGATCTTGGGTCAGAATCAACCAGATAGGCTATCTGCCGGAGGCCACCAAGGTGGCGGTCTTTATGAGTAATGAGGCTGTCCAGGTCAATGGTTTCGAGTTGGTTGATGCCTTTGCCGGTGAGGCCGTCTGGAGGTCTGACGCCGTGAGGCCGATGGGGGCTCTTGGGCAGATGAAGACAACCTGCCGCCTGGATTTCAGTGCCTTGAAGACCGACGGTGCCTATTATATTAAGGTATTGTCATCAGGAGGCGAGACCCGCTCGGAGATATTCCCGATAAATCCTAAGGTTTATGACGGAGCGGCCGATTTTGTGCTGAACTATATGCGTCAGCAGCGTTGCGGTTGGAACCCTTTCTTCAAAGACAGTTGTCATCGCAGGGACGGAATCATCGTCGGGCATCCGGATCCTAAGAAAGACAGCACTTTCCTTGACGTGACCGGAGGTTGGCACGACGCTTCGGACTGCCTCCAGTACACAACCACCTCAGCCAACGCGATTTACCAGATGATGTTCGCCTACCAAAGCAATCCGGAGGCGTTCTCGGACAACCATCTGGCTGACGGAACGCCGGGTCGGAACGGGATTCCTGACATCATAGATGAAATTTACTGGGGACTCAAATGGCTTGACAAGATGAACCCTGAGCCGGGTGAGATGTACAATCAGATCGCGGATGACCGTGACCATGTCGGAATGCGTGTCCCGAATGACGACCAGGCTGACTATGGTTGGGGAAAAGGCGAGTACAGGCCGGTGTGGTTCTGCTCCGGTGATCCTCAGCAGAGAGGCAAGCGTGGGGACAAGAACAAGACGACCGGAGTGGCCAGCACCGCAGGAAAGTTCGCTTCGGACTTCGCCTTTGGCGCAGAGATCCTGAAGCCTTTCTATCCTGAGTTTGCGGAGAAGATAGGTGCCAAGGCGCAGGCCGCCTACGATGCCGGAGTAGCCAAGCCAGGTGTCTGCCAGACCGCCTCGGTGGTTTCCCCTTACATCTACGAGGAGGATAACTGGGTGGATGATATGGAGTTGGCCGCCTACGAGATGTTCCGCCGCACCGGCGACAAGAAGTACAGAACCGAGGCCATTGAATATGCCCGCCGCGAGCCGGTGACCCCTTGGATGGGAGCCGACAGCGCCCGCCACTACCAGTGGTATCCTTTTATGAATATGGGGCATTACCGCATCGCGAAGAACTTCGGCGGCAAGGTCTCGGCGGAGTTCATAAGGAACATCCGTTCGGGCATCCAGCGTGTCTATGAGCGCGGCAAGGATCATCCTTTCATGTTCGGCATTCCGGGAATATGGTGCTCGAACAATCTGACCTCGGCGATGCTGACCCAGTGCATCCTTTACCGTGAACTGACCGGTGACACGACCTATCAGGAGATGGAAGGTTCTTTGCGTGACTGGCTTCTGGGGTGCAATCCGTGGGGTGTGAGCATGATCGTTGAGCTTCCGAAAGGTGGAATATTCCCGACCCAGCCTCATTCTTTCATCATCAACTACAAGATGGGCAACACCACCGGTGGTTTGGTTGACGGTCCTGTCTATGCGACGATATTCGGAAGTCTTCTGGGCATCCGTACCGATGGTGGAGTCAACTACGAGGAGTTCCAGCCGGGCGATTTGGTTTACCACGACAGCACTCACGACTATTCCACCAACGAGCCGACAATGGATGGCACGGCCTCGCTGACATTTCCGTTGTCTTACTATCAGCGTGAGGGAAGGGTTTGTTCGGAGGAGGCGCGCGGCGGCATTGGACCTTGCCGTCCTGTTGCTACGCAACCCTATCCGGACGAATGGACGGCAAAATCCAATGCTGCCGCGCTTTCCGCTGGCGGAGCCGCTGAATTAACAGACGCTTCTGCCGGCAAAGTAGCAAATGCAAGTGATGGCTCTGCAACTGAAGATGCTGTTGTAAATACAGGTTCTTTTGGTGATGGCTCCAAAATGAAGGAGAATATTTCCACCAAAGGCATAGTGAATGAAAATCTCGGCTCTTCGGGCGAAGGCGTCGGTGGCAATGGATGCCGCGGGCAATTCACCCGGATAGGGTCGCGAAGCGATAGGCCAGCGGTGTCTATTGCCACCGACGCCCCCACCAATAATACCCAACCCGACAATAACATCTACCAAGACGGCGGAATAATCAGAACCGACCCGTCAGTCAAGCACATAGACTTTGTGTTCACCGCCGCCGACAAGGCCGACGGAGCGGAAAGAATCATCTCCACATTGAGAAAATACAACATCAAAGGCGGATTCTTCTTCACCGGAGAGTTCTTCGAGATGTACCCTGATGTTGTCAGAAGACTTGTCGCCGAAGGACACTACGTCGGAAGCCACTCCTACGGCCACCTGCTCTACGCCCCTTGGGGCAACCGTGACTCACTTCTGGTGACAAGGCAAGAGTTCAACGAGGATATATTCAAGAGCTACAAGGTGTTGCGGGAGTTCGGCATCACGAATGCACCGTATTTCATCCCGCCGTACGAGCACTACAACGCGACAATCTCCTCCTGGGCCAGACAGCTTGGATTGCAGGTCATCAACTACACCCCCGGAACCCTCACCAACGGTGACTACACCACCCCCGAAATGAAGCGTTATTTTAGCAGCAAGGAGATTCTCGGCTGGATTTGGGAATATGAAAGGACGGATCCCAATGGTCTGAACGGCCACATCATGCTGATCCATTTCGGAACGGATCCGGCCAGGACTGACAAGTTCTACGACAAACTGCCTGGGCTGATCAGGGAGTTGCGTCGTAAAGGATATTCATTCACACCATTGAAAGACAATGATCAAGCACATCTATAAGATTGAAGGAAAGTTCGAGTTTGAGTCCGGCGGAAGCATTGACAATCTGGAGGTTGCCTACCACACATCGCCGTTTGGATATTCACCGGACAAGAAAGTGATCTGGCTATGCCACGCCCTCACCGCGGATTCTGATCCGGAGGGAAGTTGGTGGCCAGCTCTGGTAGGTCCCGGCAGACTGATCGACACCGGGAAATATTTCGTCATCTGCGCCAACGTCCTTGGTTCGGCCTGCGGTTCGTCAAGCCCGGCGTCAACCAATCCGAAAACCGGCAAGCCCTACTATTTCGAGTTCCCCAGAGTGACCGTGCGCGACACTGTACGAGCCTTTGATCTTCTTCGTCAGCATCTTGGAATAGAGAAAATAGATATGCTGGTCGGTACTTCGATGGGCGGATTCATGTCCTTTGAATGGGCCGTGATGCGTCCCGGCATATTCGGAAAGATATTCTTCATCGCCACCGGTGCCCGCGTGACCCCTTGGCTCGCCGGTTTCAACGCCGCCAGCCGCATGGCTCTTCTGGCTGATCCGACCTTTAAGGAGCACCGTGATCTTAATGGCGGCATGGAGGGTCTCAAGGCTGCCCGCGCGATCGCCCTGCTGACATATCGCTGTGAGGAGGGCCTCTTCAAGCAGAACGAGGACAGTGACGACACCATCTTCGCCGGCAAGGTCGGCTCATATTACCGTCACCAGACCTCCAAGTTCGTCAAGGATTGGGACGCATATTCCTATCTATATGTCTGTGACGAGGTTGACAGCAACAACGTAGGACGTGGCCGGGGAGGTGTCGCCAAAGCCCTTGCTCAGATCAAAACCGACTGCACCTTCATCTGTATGTCCTCAGACGAGCTTTTCCCGCCCGAGGATATGCGTCCCCTTTCGGAACTCATCCCTGGCTCCCGCTACCAACAGATCGAGACCCCCTACGGCCACGACGGTTTCCTCATCGAAACCTCCGCCATCGCCGAGATCCTCGCCCCTGTCATGCCGTAACTTCGATGTCTATCCTGGAGGAGCGATTACCTTAAATAACGCTCTCGGATCCAAATATCAAGAAACAGGTCATAAACTTGATAGACCCCTGTTTCTTTGACCCTGTCGCAAAAGTATTTGGCACCGTCATAACCGGTAGTGATGAATGGATTTATCATATTCACAATGTCTTATGATACCAATATGACATTTTATCATAAGATGATAAAATTTGTACGCAGTGGAAAACAGGGGGATTCTCCCGTTTGTGTTGGGGATTCTTATCGCTGTTGTGCGGAAGCCTGGCAAGGTAAGGGCGTGTGAAGAAAAGCGGTGTGTGGTGGCGAACGTTAAGGTGGTGGTATGTGGTGGGGCTGGATCGTGGCATTTAACTGATTGATATTTAGGCTTATGATGTTGTTCCTGGTGTTGCTTCAACCAGTAGGCAAGTGCTTTTGTCCTTGATTACCAGTCATTTATCTGCCACGCCCTCATTCTCAATGGGTGATGTCTAACTTCTTGAATATCAGTGAAAAGCCGCCTCGCCTTTAGCCGAATCAACCCAAAGGCATTTCGTTAATGCATTGAATATCATTACCTAATCCTCCACGCATTTCACGTATCCACTTTGCCCCGGTGCCACCCTCACAGGTGTTGTCATCTACGAAAATATTACTATATGAAATTATTTCACACATTTATCCAGCAAGCGGCTTATGACGTCTTGGTTGAAAATAGAAGAGAGGCTTTGCGGCGTAGCGGGGGCATGATTCTTCATGGTGAAGAGGGATGGATGACAGCCGAGGCGATAAATAAGAATCCAGATTATGGATGGCATTATCATCCTTTGACGGCTGATCAAGTCAGTGAAGCCTTGATGGAGGTCGTAAGGACAGACAAGCGTTTTGCGTGGTTCCGATCATTTTACCCAGAGCAGATAAAATTTGGGGCATACTGTGATGATTGACAAGAGTCGTATGTCTGAATGATTTTAATGTGCAGTAAATTCGACAAGGCACCGCCGATTCTCCGAAACGAGGGATGGCGGTGCCTTGGTGATGTCAAGAGTCTAAATTTCTCAGTGATTTTTCGGGGAGGGGCGCTTGGGCAACGTTTTCGGGCTGAAATGTCTCTCAAGAGTGTTGCGGAACACTCTTGGGGAACGAAAATGACCCAATGCGTTGCCTGAGGGATCTTGAGTTCATAAAGGCCAATGGCGATGCCTTCAAGTGGTGGCCGGACTTGAGGGGTGTCACTATCAGTTATGTCCACGAATCAGAAGCGGGATGACTTGTGGTTTTCTAATACAATGCGCACTGAAATCTGGATCAACTTGTTCGGATTACCGAGGCGGGTTGTCGGGTTGAGCGCCTTGCAGGGAGCTCTGAGCGTAGATTGTGTGCCTCATGGAGTGGTATCTTCGGGGGTATCATCAAGAAATTTCTGTTTTTTATGAATTGCATGTGTTTCTTTTCGTTTTTTACGTTTACAATTCCGATATTGCGGGCGGGTTCCGTAAGGGATCCAGTGACCAAATAACATTCATCATCACCACTTCAACTATGGAGACTACAGAGAGAAACAGTGCCGTCAGGCGGAATGCCGATGACTAAACTACCATTAACCAAGGGGCCATATTCCTGAAAGTCGCTGATTGAAAGGCTGATGAATATGACAGTCCGGTTGCGGCATGGTGCCGGATATTCAGAAATTTCGCTATGTTTGCGAAGTCGAGGTCGGAGAAAGACGCTGAGTTTGTGAGGTTGGAACGGGCGATGCGTGTCAGCGGTCTTGACGACAAGGAGATTGACAACTATTTCAACGATATGATGACAGAGAAAGAGATGCGCCTGTACATAGAGGGAGCCAGACAGCAGGGCTATCGAAAGGGCTTTGAGGCCGGTGTCGAACAGGGCACGGCGGAAGGCGTCGAGAAGGGTGTAGAGAAAGGCATAGAGCAAGGCATAGAGAAAGTCGCCAAGTCTTTGCTGTCGTTAGGCATCCCGGTTGAGCAGATCGGGATTGCCACGGGATTGCCACGGGATTGTCTCTTGAGCGAATCGAGGCATTGAGGCAGAGTTGAGATAATCTTCCAATTCATGACATCGAAGGTCTTTTAGGGGGGGCCGATGTGTTTCGTGACCGCTAAAGAATCGGTTGTTTGGTGGAATTTCACCAACATATTCATGATTTCACAGCGAATTTCCGGGGTTGGCGGTAATTGACTGGGAATAACCACTTATTTTTCGTGATGTTGAAAGTGTCGGATAAATTTGATGTGGGAAAGGTTCTCCTGTCGCGTGTTTGCGGTTCGTGGGACATGTGAGGGATGCCTGCCAAGAAAACGAAACTGACATGACAAATCAAAAAGGGCGGTTGCTGGCGATCGACACGGGATCGACATCGACGAAGATCGGGTACTTTGTGGACGGGGAACTTGCGTTCGAGGAGAATCTTGCGCACAAGGCGGAGGATTTGGCCGGGTTCAAGGATGTGATGGAGCAGGACACGCTGCGGCGGGATGATGTAAGAATATTCATGCGCGGCAAGGGGATCCACGCACAGGACATCGACATCGTGATGGCGCGTGGCGGACTCTTCTATCCGGTGGTCACGGGAATATATTCAGTGAACGAGGACATGCGGGAGGTGCTGCGGAGCTGCAAGTACGGGAGGCACGCCTGCAACCTGAGCGCGATCATCGCTGACGATCTGGCGAAAGAGATAACAGAAAAGAACGTTGCCAGAGGAGTTGAGATGCCTTTCGGAGTCTGCCGGGCGTACATTGCCGACCCGCCGATGGCTGATGAGATGCTGCCGGAGTGCCGTGTGGGAGGTTTGCCGGAATTCCAGCGCAGGCCGTTCTTCCATGCGCTCAACTCAAGGGCTGTCGTCAGGCGCTATCTGAAAGATCACGGGTATATCCAGAATGACATCACCGCCATTGTCGCCCATATCGGCGGCGGGATCACCGTCACTCTTCACAGGAACGGAAAGGTGATTGATTCCAACAACGGAGTCGGAGGAGACGGACCGTTCACCCCGGAGAGAGTCGGCTCTTGTCCTGGTTTCCAATTGGTTGACCTCTGCTACAGCGGTGAATATTCCAAAGCGGAGGTAAAGAAGAAACTGATGGGCAAGGGCGGAGCCGTGGCGTTCTTCGGGACGAATGACCTCAAGGAGATTGTCCGCAGGGGAGAGGATGGTGATGTCCGGGCAAAGGTCTGGATGGAGGCCTTTGTTCTCAACATCGCCAAGTATATCGCTTCGGAGGCCGCTGATGTCTGTGGGAAAGTGGATGTAATCCTGCTGACCGGAGGGGGAGCCTATGGGCGGGACATCGTGAGCGGAATCCGCAAGAGGGTGGAGTTCATCGCCCCCGTTGAGGTCTATCCCGGAGAGTTCGAGCTGCAAAGCCTTGCCGAGCACGGGTACGACATTCTTTCCGGCAACGCCACCATCCTTTCCTACGACAAGAACGCTCCGGAACCGGATCCGTTTGTTTGAAAGTCTTTGTGCGCATAACCTTGCCGCTCACGCACCGGCCCTGTCTAAAGAACCTTCTGTGCGTGAAAGAATCAGCCTTACGCACAGAAGGTGGTTTACGGATAAGTGGTGCGTGGATAAATCTGATTTACGCACGAAAGCTTAAAAAATCAGTTTCTGTCCCCTGTAGAAGTCCAGCAACTTGGCCGAGAACAGGAACTCGTAGCGGGCGCGGGCCAGATTGGATTCTGATTCCAGAAAACTGTCCCGAGCCTCGTTGAACTCAGTGATGTTGGCCTTGCCGTTCTCGTATTTCGCAAGCACAAGCTCGTACGACTCCTTCGCGCTGGCGTCAGCGTCCAGACTTGACCGGAATTTCTCCTGAGCCGCCACAGCGTTGTAATACGCCTGCTGGATCTCCTTGTAGAGGCTTTTCTTGTTGCTTTCCAACTGCAACATCTGGTTCGTCCTCGAAAGCTCGGCGGAACGGATCTGGTTCCTGGTCTGGAATCCGGAGAAAATCGGAATGCTCAGGCTAAGACCAAGATATTGGCTGAAATTGTTCTTGATCTGGTCTGCGAACGGATCGCTGGAATGACTGCTCATCGTGTAGTAATTGGTTCCCAGACCACCGCTGGCCATAAGAGATGGCAGACGGGCCCCCTTTGCGTTCCTGATGGAATATTCTGTGGCATCCAGCCTGAACTGCTCCGCCTGGATTGACGGCTTGCAGGCCACTGCCTGCGCATAGATGTCCTCCGGATTGCTCAGAAGCAGCCCGTCAACCGAAACAGAAGGGCGGACGATCGAGAATCCTTCAGGATTCGGTAACTCCAACAACTGGCTCAGATCCAACAGCGACAATCGTAAACTGTTGGCGGCCTGAGTCTCAGACAGTCGGCTCTGTCCCAGCGCTGCTTTCTGCTGAGCCACCTGAACCTTGCTGGCCTTGCCGCTCAGCTCCATCGCCGAGAGTCTCTCGACCTGAAGCGAATCGATGCTGACCTGATTCCTGGCCACATCCAGAAGCTCCATATTGTAGAGAATCTGCACATAAGCCTGCGCCACGGCGACACTGACATCTTCGCGAGCCTTCTGAAAATCAGCCGTCACGGCCTTGAGGTTCAGTTCGTCATGTTTAATCGAGTTGTTGATCCTGAGTCCTTGGAACACTGGCACTGAAGCTCCGAGGCTGACTCCCGTACTGGTAGTGTTGGTGTTTGAATAGGTGTTGTCAGCAGTCAATCCTCGTCCGAACGAGAAGTTCTCGCTTGCGCTTGCGCTCACACCCGGCAACCTGCTGTTCCTGGATGTGTTCAGCTGGATTTCCTGCTGCTTGACCTGAATCTCCTGCTGTTTGAGGGAAATGTTGTTCTCAAGAGCGTGCGCGATGCAGTCCTGAAGCGTCCACAGCCTGCCATCCTGCGCGGAAAGCCCCACCGTCAGCAGACCAAAAATAATCAATGAATATATTCTTTTCATAGCGCTATTTCTTGTCTGTGAATATCTGATTACCACGGACTTTCTGATCCTTGCCCAGTCCGCTCTTCACCTCTATCTTGACCCCGTCGCTCAGCCCTGTGGTGACAGGTTGGCGGTTATACTGTCCGTCACCCTCGGCAAGATAGACGAACGTGGAATCCTTCTCAAATGAGATTGCCGCCTCAGGCACTGCCAAAACTGAGTCGGCGTGCTCCAAAGTGATCTCGGCGTTCGCGCTGTAGCCTGAACGGATCTTCACGCTGTCCAACTGGCTTACCCTGGCCTTGATCTCGAACTGGTTAGCACCGTTGTTCTGCACGGCCTTCGGGGAAATATATTCAAGGACAGCGTCCATTTCCACGCCCTGCACCGCTCCGATGGTGATTCTCATCCTCGTGCCTTCATCGACCTTGCCGACCTCTGTCTCATCCAGATTGCCCTTGAATATGAGGTCGTTCATATCGGCCACCGTGGCTATGGTTGTTCCGTCGTTGAATGTGTTGCTCTGGATCACCGAGTTACCGACTTTGACCGGAACATCGAGGATCAACCCTGTGATTGTCGAGCGGATCAGCGTCGAGCTGGCCGTGGCGTTGCGCTTTGACACTCCGTCCCTGACAACCTCCAGAGCCTCCTCAGCTGCTTCTTTTTCCTCCTTTGCCTGATCCAGGGCCTGACGCACTTGGTCATATTCCTCAGCACTCACCAGCTGCTTGTCGTAGAGAGCCTTTTCACGTCCGAAGTTGGTCTGTGCCTGCTCAAGGTTCAATTCGGCGATGCGCAAACGGCTCTGCGCCGAACTCAGCGAACCCATCTCAGGAATGACCTTGACCTTGGCGATCACCTCGCCTTCCTTCACCTGGTCACCAGCCTCCTTGTAGATCTCGGATATGATGCCGCTGATCTGCGGCTTGATGTTCACCTCGTCACGCGGCTCAATGGTGCCGGTGATGAGGGTGGTCTTCTTGATGTCGGCGATCTCGGCGGAAAGCTCCTCGTAGCGGATCTCCTGCGGACGTGACTTTTTCCAAAGGAAGTAGAATGTTTGTGACTCTTATTATGGGGACTGCATTTGTCCAGATTGGAACGTGGATTGGCGGATACATCGGAGCGCAATTTATTATATTCGGCAATATTGCCAGACTGCTCACCGGAGCCGGGATAGGCGTGGGAGTGGCAGCTATGTTCGGTGCGGATT